>Ga0208617_1000128_pt1 | contig 25458 bp, 25 predicted proteins | sample CryBogCBE06Nov07_FD_184581 | JGI IMG/M metagenome (GOLD analysis project Ga0208617, IMG submission 184581) | Freshwater microbial communities from Crystal Bog, Wisconsin, USA - CBE06Nov07 (SPAdes) (version 2) | ecosystem: Environmental > Aquatic > Freshwater > Lake | place: Crystal Bog...
GCCACCGTGCTCCGCGGTTTCACCACCGAGCAGGGCCGTGTTGGCGGCCCGGCATCCCGTCGCGATACCGGCCACGAGTTCTTCGAGGCGAGCGGGGTCGAGGTGGCCGACCGCGACGTAGTCCAGCATGAAGAGAGGTTCAGCACCCAGGCAGGCAAGGTCGTCGACCAGCATCGCCACGAGGTCAATACCCACCGTGTCGTACCGATTGGCAAGGCGAGCTACTTCGAGCTTGGTACCAACACCGTCGGCCGAGGCGACCAGCACGGGCTGTTCGTAGCCCTTAGTGTCGAGGGCGAAGAGTCCGCCGAATCCACCGATGCCACCGAGTACTTCGCGACGTGCCGTTGAGGCCACGTGGGCCTTAATGCGCTCAACCGAGGCGTCGCCGGCCTCAATGGAGACACCAGCGGCCGCGTAGGTGGCGCCACCGGTGGCGACATCGAGGAGGCGGCTCACCAGCGGGCTCCGGCGTGCAGGATGACGGGCGTTGGCGCGGGATAGTTGCCCGTGAGACACGCGTCACAACACTCATCGGTCAACTGGATGGCGGCGCGCAAGTTGTCGAGTGACAAGAAGGCCAGCGTGTCCGATCCAATGAACTCGTTCATCTCATCCACCGTGTGGTGGGCGGCCAATAAATCGTCGCGCGTCGGTGTGTCAATACCGAAAAAGCACGGCCACTGGAAGGGTGGTGACGAGATGCGCAGGTGCACTTCGGCGGCGCCCGCGTCACGCAACATCTTGACGAGGGCCTGGGTCGTGGTGCCGCGCACGATGGAGTCGTCCACCACGACGAGACGCTTGCCTTCGATGTTCTCGCGCAGGGGGTTCAACTTGCGGCGTACACTCGCGGCGCGCTTCTCTTGGTCGGGCGAGATGAAGGTGCGACCGATGTAGCGATTCTTCACCAGGCCGTAGCCAAAGGGAATACCCGACGACTGCGCGTAGCCTTCGGCCGCGGGTACGCCGGAGTCGGGCACGCCCATCACGAGGTCGGCGGCGATGGGCGATTCCTTGGCCAAGAGGTCGCCCATGCGACGGCGGGCGGTGTGGACCTGGTGACCCAGCAAGTAGGTGTCGGGGCGAGCAAAGTAGACGAACTCGAAGATGCACAACTTGGTCGAGCCCTCGGCGGGAGCGAGCAACTGCACACTGGTGACGCCCTCGACCGTAATCGTCACCATTTCACCGGCGTTGATTTCGCGCACGAACGTAGCGCCCACCACGTCCAGGGCCGGTGATTCTGAGGCCACGATCCAGCCCGTGGGATTATCGGCCTCACCGAAGTACCCGAGGCAGAGTGGACGGAACCCGTGAGGGTCACGCACTGCGTGCACCGCGTTGGCTTCGAGAACCACCATGGCAAAGGCACCGTGCGCATCGGCGAGAACGGTACGCAAGGCGTCGGTCACGCTCGCCCCCTGCTCGACCTGACGGGCCATGAGCTCGGCGACGAGATCGGAGTCGGACAACATCGACGTGAACTGAATGTCGGCAGCCTCAGCCAACTCCGTGGTGTTGGTCAGGTTGCCATTGTGGGCTAAGGCGAAGACGGTGCCGTTGGCCGAGCGAAAGACGGGCTGCGCGGCCGTCCAGTTGGCCGAGCCCGACGTCGAGTAGCGCGTGTGACCGATGACGTGGTTGCCGCGCAATGCGCGAAGGGTCGCGTCGGTGAAGACCGCACTGACGAGTCCGTTGTCCTTGACAACCGTGATCTGCTCATCGGCGAACGTGGCCATACCGGCCGACTCTTGACCGCGGTGTTGCAGCGCATAGAGCGCGTCGTAGCAAAGCGGGGCAACTTCGGACTCCGGCAGCACAATTCCGACGACGCCGCAGGCTTCCTTGAGCTTAGGAGCATCGACGGACGAATGCGGATGGGTCACTAGGTAATTCTACGTTGTCGCAGAACCTCGCTACCCTTATCTGGTGATCGATTTACACACGCACTCAAATTTCTCGGACGGATCACTGACCCCCACCGAAATCGCCGAGCGCGCGAGTGCCCTCGGCATCTCCACCATCGCCCTGACCGATCACGACTCGACCGCGAGCTATGAGGAGATGCGTCAGGCCTGCGAGACCTTTGACCTCGACTACATCACCGGCACCGAGATCTCCCTCATCGACCCCCTGTTCCCTCGCACCAGCACGAGCGGGTCCTCTCGACCCCGCGGTGTGCACGTCTTGGCCTATTTCGTCGACATGCATCCGGATTCCTCGATGCAGCGCATTTTGACGGATCTGCGCATTGACCGCGAGCAACGCAACGCCGCTTTAGTGGAGATTCTCCGAAAGAACGGCTTTGACCGTTTAGATATCGAGACCATCGCCGCCAAACTGCCCCACCCCGAGACGCTCGGACGTCCCCACATCGTGGAGGCCATGTTTGACCTGCACCCCGAAATCATGGGTGAGCGCAACAGTGAGAACTGGGCCCGTGCTTTCCACGACTGGCTAGGCACCACCGGCAAGGCCTACATCCCCAAGACGGAACTCTCACTCGACGACGTCGTGGCCAAGGTCGCCGGCAGTGGCACGGTATTTTCCGTCGCGCACCCCTTGCTCAACTACTTAACCGACTACACCACCTCGAGTATTGAGCGCGAAATGCCGGCCATTATTCGTTCGCTGAAGGACCGTGGGTTCGTTGGTGTCGAGGCCTATTACGGCAGCACGCCAGAACCGATTCGTTCACTCATGGTCAAGCTGACCCGTGACGCCGGCATGATTCCCACCGGTGGCTCCGACTTCCACGGCGCCTTCAAGCCCGACGTGGCGTTGGGGGTGGGGCTCACGGGCGATCTGCACGTTCCCGACCACGTGGCCGACGAACTGCGCGAGGCTAGTTCGCGAGCAGCTGCGTAGGCAGATTGTCGCGTCGGCTATCGGCCACAACGTTCACGTCCAGGTCAATAACGTCGCCCAGGCGGTAGCGATCCCCGCCAACAGTGCCGATGACCTCGGTGGGCACACCTGCCGCACCGGCGCGGGCGAGCAGGCTCGCCGCGTCACTCGTCGCCACGACGAACCGGCCGGGAAACTCCGCGAAGCACTCGTCACGGCCGGCGATGTTCGACACGACAGCGCCCAGGCGCGAGGTGCCAACCATTTCGCCAATGGCGACACCCAGGCCGCCGCCACCGATGTCGTGGACGGCGGTGATGTCGCTCTGGTGACCGGCGCAGATGGTGGCAATTTCCTCCGTGACGAAACGCAAGGTGTCACGAACGGTCGCAACGTTCACGTCACCGAGCTGACCGCCACGGCGGCCGCGCTTGGTCGCCCACCGTGATCCACTGAGTGGGAACGCCACGTCACCGATGGCGTGGCGTCCGCCCACCAGCACGATGCTGTCGCCGTCGCGCCACTTCCAACCTGGGGGTGGGGTCGTCAAACTGTCGACCACGCCGAGCAGACCCACCACGGGCGTGGGGTCAATGTCGTTACCACCGCTCTCGTTGTAGAGCGACACGTTGCCGCCCACCACGGGGATACCCAAGGCCAGACAGGCCTCGGTCATGCCGTCAACGGATTCAGATAGCTGCCACATCACCTCGGGGTGCGTAGGGTTGCCGAAGTTCAAGCAGTTAACGAGGGCCTTGGGGGCCGCACCGACGCAGGCCAAGTTGGCGGCGGCTTCAAAGACGGTGTAGGCGGTGCCCACGCGAGGGTTCAGGGCGCACCACCGGGGGTTCGAGTCCGTGGTCAGACCAATACCCCGCGACGACTCGGGCAGCCCCGGTCCACCGAGGCGCAGGAGCGAACCATCACGGCCCGGTCCCACCACCGTGTTGAGGAAGAGTTGACTGTCGTACTGCCGGTACACCCACGACGGGCAGATGAGCAGTTCGAGGAGTTGGGCGTTGGCGTCACCAGATGGCTCGGTGGCGGGGTCGTCGGCATTGATCTCGTCGAGGTTCGCCGGACGCGCCAGTGGACGGTGGTAGAGGGGGGCTTCGTCGGCCAGCGACGAGGCGGGTACTTCGGCCACGATCTCGCCGCCAAAGCCCTTGCGCACGCGCAGCATGCCCACGGTCGACCCGTCGGGCAGAACGTCGGGCTCACCGACGTGACCCACGATGGTCGCGCGGACTTCCCACTTCGCACACAGGGCCGCCACGGCCTCCCAGTTCTCGGGGGTGATGATGGCGAGCATGCGCTCCTGGGACTCCGAAGTCATGATCTCCCAGGGCTGCATGCCGGTTTCGCGCAGCGGAATCGCGGTGTAGTCGACGTCGAGTCCAACCCCACCCTTGGCGGCCGTTTCGGACAGGGCGCAGACGATGCCGGCGCCACCGAGGTCTTGAATACCGACGACCAACTTGTTGTCGAGGAGCTCGAGGCAGGCCTCAATGAGGCGCTTCTCTTCGTAGGGGTCGCCCACCTGAACGCTCGGACGCTTGGCGTCGTCGAGGGACTCCGCGCCATCGGCACCGTCGAAGCCCGCTGAGGCGAGCACCGACACGCCACCGATGCCGTCACGACCCGTACGTGAGCCGAGCAAGACGGCGTAGTTGCCAACACCGGACGCGACACCGAGCACCAGACGGTCGGTCGGCAGGGCGCCAACGGCCAGCACGTTGACCAGTGGGTTCGAGGCATAGCACTGGTCGAAGGTCAGTTCGCCACCTACGGTGGGCACACCCACGGAGTTGCCATATCCCGAGACACCCGAGACAACACCTTCGACGAGCCAGCGCTGACGAGCGTCGTTGAGCTCACCAAAGAACAGAGGGTCCATCACGGCAAGGGGACGGGCGCCCATGGAGAAGACGTCACGCAAAATACCGCCGACACCAGTCGCGGCGCCCTGGTAGGGCTCGATGGCCGATGGGTGGTTGTGGCTCTCAATACGAATTGCGACGCCAATGCCGTCACCGGCGTCGATGACGCCGGCACCTTCACCGGGTCCCACGAGGACGTGGTCACCCTTCGAGGGCAGGCGCTTCAAGTGCACGCGCGAAGACTTATAGGAGCAGTGCTCAGACCACATCACGCCGTAGAGAGCGAGCTCCACGTGGTTCGGTTCGCGGCCCAGCACCGCAATGATGTCGTCGAATTCGCTGTCGGTGAGACCGAGCGCGCGGTGGAGTGGTTCAGTAGTGCTCATAGATGTCAGAGTCCTTCGCTTAGGCCAGGCTCTCGGCCCCGAGGCCGAGGAAACTACCAAGGAGCACGCGGCCATCGGCGCTGCCCAGCAGGGTCGACATGGCGCGCTCGGGGTGCGGCATCAAACCAACGACGTTGCCGGCGGCGTTGCTAACGCCCGCGATGTTGTCACGTGAACCGTTCGGGTTCTCGTCGTAGCGCACGACGATCTGATCGTTCGCCACCAGTTCGTCGTAGATGGTGTCATCACAGGTGTAGGAGCCCGAGAAGTGGTTAATCGGGACGGCGAGTCGCTGGCCGACAGTTGCGCTGCGGGTCAACACCGAACGGGTCGACGTGACGATCAGGGTGCTCGGCTGGCACAAGAAGGTCAATCCACGGTTCTTCTGCAGGGCACCGGGCAAAAGACCGGCTTCGGTCAATACCTGGAAACCGTTGCAAATACCGAGCACGGGACCACCACTCTCAGCGAAGCGCTGGACGGCGGTCATCACCGGCGAAAAACGAGCGAGGGCACCGGGGCGCAGGTAGTCGCCGTGCGCGAAACCACCGGGCAAAATAATGCCGTCGAAACCGCTGAGGTCCGACTCGCTGTGCCACACGAATGCGGTGTCGGCACCGAGCGCACTGACGGCATTGGCTGCGTCGTATTCGCAGTTTGAACCGGGAAAGACGACGACGCCAATACGAGCCACGGACTACTCCTCGACGATGCGCGCCGCGGCGTCTTCAATGACGGGGTTCGACAGCAAGCGCTGCGCGAGCGACGTGGCCTTCTCGAGGGCACTCGCGGGGCTGTCCGCCTCAACTGACATGCGGAAGGACTTACCAGCGCGCACGGCACTGATACCGGAGAATCCGAGCGCCGGCAGCGCACGCTCGATAGTGGCGCCTTCGGGATCAGCGATACCCGAACGAAGCGTGACATCAACAATGACGGTGTAGTTCACCCCATTAAGGGTACTCGTCACCGAACAACGCGTCGGCGCACACCGACTGATTCACCGATACTCGGATTGCGATACTGGGCATCGTCGTGCGTGAGTTGCGCCCACACGGAGCTCCCGTCGGCCAACGTCACCACGACGCGCACTTCGAATCCCAGTCGGATGACGTCGGTGATGATGCCCGACTGGCCATCGGTCACCGACACCAGTTCGACATCGTGGGGGCGCAGTGGCCGACCCTCGAGGTAGGTGGTGGGGCCAAGGAAGGAGTGAACGAAGTCCGAGGACGGACGGTCGTAGACCTCGGCGGGGACCCCCACCTGTTCGATCTGACCGTTGTTCATAATCACGACGCGGTCGGCGACCTCCATCGCCTCGGACTGGTTGTGGGTCACGAGGATCGTCGTGATGCCCAGTTCACGCTGCAGGGAGCGAACCCAGAGACGCAACTCGGCCCCGACCTGGGCATCGAGGGCGGCGAAGGGCTCGTCGAGGAGCAGTACGTCGGGCTTAATGGCCAGGGCCCGAGCCAGGGCCATGCGTTGACGCTGCCCACCGGAAAGTTGGCGAGGGAATCGGTCCGCGAAGGCGTCGAGGCGAACGAGACGCAACATCTCCTCGACCTCTCGCGCAATCTGATCCTTGGGCATCTTGCGGACGCGCAAGCCGTAGGCCACGTTCTCAAAGACGCTCAGTTGGTAGAAGGGGGCGTAGTCCTGAAAGCAGAATCCGATGTTGCGGTGTCGAGCGGGGACGTTGGTGACGTCGCGGCCGTGCAGCACGATGCGACCGCCGTCGAGGGACTCGAGTCCGGCAATCATTTTTAAGAGCGTCGACTTACCCGATCCCGAAGGACCGAGGAGTGCGGTGAGTGACCCGTCGGGGACGACGTCACTGAAGTCTCGTATGACGGTGTCGTTGCCGTAGGACTTAACGAGGTGCTCGAGCGAGATGCTCATGGCGTTTCCTTTCGCGGTGGCGGGCGAGGCCGAGGATCAGCAAGATAACCACGGACGTGGTCGCTAATACGCTGGCCCCAACAAACCCTTGGTAGGCGTTGTAGTTGTCGAAGTTGTTGCCGATGTCGAGCGTCAAGGTCTGGGTCACGCCCGTGATGTTGCCCGAGACAATGAGAACGGCGCCGTATTCACCCAGGACGCGAGCCAGGGTGAGTGAGACGCCGTAGGCGGTGGCCCACATGATGGAGCGCAACGTGATCGTCATGAAAATACGGATGGGGCCCGCCCCCAACGACGACGCGGTGAGCTCTTGGTTATTGCCGATCTCGCGGAGCAACGGGATGAGCTGTCGCGACACCATGGGCAGGGAGACGAAGAGACAGGCCATCACGATGCCGGGGAACGAGAAGATGATCTTGATGCCAAGCGCCGCCAGTGGTCGACCCAGCCATCCCGTGTGGGCGTAGGCCAGCTCGAGCATGAGACCAATGATGATGGGGGAGATGGCGAGCGGCACGTCGATAATCCGGTCAACCAACTGCGACAGGCGCGAGGGGTGACGGACAATCCAGAGCGCCGCCCCAATACCGACGATGGTATTGAGCGGCACGGCCACGAGGGCCACGCGGAAGGTCAACCCAATGGCGTGATCGGTCGCACTGTTGTGCAGGGCACTCCAGATCGCCGACCAACCCGGAGCCCCCGCCTTGTCGAACAAGAAGATGAGGGGAACGCCAACGAGGGTGAACACCCACGCAATCACTGCGTATCGCAGCCAGAGTGGTGATCGCTGCATTAGAGCCCCTTGGCCAATCGTCGACTCGCCACACTGATACCAGTGAGGGCCACCAGCGCGATGACCATCATCATGACCGCGGCCGCGGCAGCACCAATGTTGTCACCGGCGGACGAGAGGGAGTAAATGTAGGAACTCGCTACCTGGGTCTTGAAGGGCAAGTTGTTGGAGATAAAGACGACCGAGCCGTACTCCCCCATGGCGCGAGCAAAGGCCAACCCGGCACCCGTCACGATTGCCGGCAGCAACGTTGGCAGGGTGATCGTGCGGAAAATACGAGTGTTACTGGCGCCCAGCGTGGCCGCGGCCGCCTCGGCGGTAAAGGACATCGTCTCAATCACCGGCTGCACACTGCGGACGCTAAAGGGCAAGGTCACGAACACCACCGCCACCGTGATGCCCACCCAGGTTCCCGTGAGTGTGAGGTGCACTGGTGAGTGCGGGCCGTACAGGGTGTAGAACGTGACGCCCGCGACCACGGTCGGCAAGGCGAAGGGCAGGTCAATGAGCGCGTTGAGCACGGCCTTCCCCCAGAAGGCGTCTCGAGCTAAGACCCAGGCAATACCGAGTCCGCTCACTGCGTTGATGAGAGCCCCGAGTACCGCGCAGCCGATGGTGAGTTCGTAGGCGTCGAGTGCCTCCACCTGCGTCGCCGCTCGCCAGAACGCTCCCCACCCGTTGGTGAAGGCACTCGACACGAGGGCCGCGAGTGGGATGAGCACGATGAGGCTGTAAAACGACAATGCCACTCCTTGCGAGGTGTGGCGAATGCGTCGTGACGTAGCCCAACGGAGCCACCCCTCCCGGGGTGACTCCGTTGGTGTCTGTTTGGAGGAAACGAAACGAACTGCCACTACCCGAGACTCTGCTCCAGTTGTGTGACGATGCCGCTGGTGGGATCAAAGAACTGCGTGTTCAGTGCGGCCCAGCCGTTGGCGTTCAAGGAGGTGATGAGGTGCAGCTTCTTCGCGGCGTAGCCCGGGAACTTGGTGGAGGTCGCGGCCCACACGGACTTGAGCACCGGACGGTAGCCGAGGTTGGCCAAGATGGTCTGACCAGCGCTCGAGAACAGGTACTTGTAGAAGGCCACGGCACCGGGGTTGTTCAGACCGGTGTTGGTCAGGGCGGCGGGGTTCTCAATCACAATGGACTGTGTTGGGTAGACGATCGATATTGCGTCGCCCTTCGCCACCGCGGCCAACGCGTCGTCTTCGTAGTCCAACAACACGTTGCCGGTGCCGGCGAGGAAGGCGGACATGGCGGCGGAGCCGCTTACGGGCTGCGCCACGGTCTCGGAGATGATGGACCTCACGAAGGCAATGGCCTTACTCTTCGAGTACTTGGCACCAATCGCGGCGGCGTAGGCCGAAATCAAGTTCCAGCGGGCGCTTCCCGACGTCGTCGGGTTTGGTGTGACGATCTGCACGGTCGCCGTCTTGTTGTTCACCGGCTTGGTCAAGCTGAGCCAGTTGGTACCGACGTTCAGCGGGTTGCCCTTACGCACGATGAAGACCACGACGGAGTCGGTCAAGATACCGGGCGTCGCGTAGGTGGTCGCGGCGCTCTTTCCGCTGAGCTTGACGCCCGCGATCGTCGTCTCCTGAGTCGCCCAGTTGCTCGGCACGACGCCGGCACTGACCAACGAGGTGATGTTGGGTTCGTAGGAAAGGTTCACGAGGTCTGCGGCCTGGCCGTTGGCCACGTTGTTGGTCTGGGTGTCTGAGGCTCCAAACGAGTTGGTGAAGGTGACGCCCGCACCAGCGGTCGTCTGCTGAAAGGCCGACTCGAGAGCGGTGAAGGCTGGTCCGACGACCGAGTAGCCAACAATGTTGACGTTGTCGGTCGACGCACCGGCCGAGGTGGGGAGCAAGGCCGTCGCGGGGAGCGCTAGGGCCACCACTGCTGCAGTCAAGCGTGTACGGAGGTTGTTGGGGGAACGCATGCTTTTCCTATTCTCTAGTATTTCACTATTTCCTAGTGATGAAGTAGAGAATAGCAACTTGCATGTCACGTTTCAAGTTTTTCCAAAATATTTTTCGCTACGGCGCCGTAACGCCGAACCACTCATCGATGGGGGTTCCCGTAATGCGGGCGTAGGCCTCTTCGTAGCGTCCGGCAGTCACCGACACGACATCGAAGGGCACGGGTGGCGCTGGTGGCGTGCGATCCCAGTCCAGGCTGGCCAACCAGTCACGGAATGGCTGCTTGTCGAAGGAGGGTGGCGTCTGTCCCGAGACCACCTGGTCCGCCGGCCACAGTCGTGACGAGTCCGGGGTGATCACTTCGTCACAGATCACGAGCTCGTCGTCGATGAAGCCGAGTTCGAACTTGGTGTCAGCCAGGATCAACCCGTGTTCGGCCAAACGGGCCGACGCCAGGGCGAAGAGACGTAGGCAGAGATCCTTGGCCTGTCCGTAGACGGTCTCGCCCACAATGGCGATCGCCGTATCGGCGTCGATGTTGATGTCGTGACCGGTCTGCGCCTTGGTCGATGGCGTGAACATCGGTTCGGGGAAGGCGTCGGTCAAGTGCAGACCACTCGGTGCGGGCATGTTGTGCACGGTGCCGCTCACGCGGTATTCATCGAAGGCCTGGCCGGCGAGTCGGGCCCGAACGATGCATTCGAGGGGCAGCATGACGGCTTTGCGCACCAGCATGGAGCGACCGTGCCAGTCAATCTCGTCAGTGAACCCGGGGACGTACTCGTTAATGACCCTGGGGTCACAGGAAACGAGGGCGGCCGGAAAACTCTCGAGCTGCGTTAACCAGTAGTTGGTGATGCCGGTGAGCACACGCCCCTTGTTGGGAATGGGTTCATCCATCACCACGTCGAAGGCGCTCAGTCGGTCCGAGGCGACCATCAAGAGGTGATCGTCGCCGACCGCGTAGAGATCGCGGACCTTGCCGGAGTAGAGGTGCTCGAGCGAGAGACTCATGCGCGCCACGTCAGTGCGTCAAGAAAGCGGTGCTGGTGCGCCAACATCCGCTGGGCGTCAAAGGTCCGGTCCAGCGCCGCCGCGTCGAGGGTCACGGCCGGGTCGGCCTCCACCACGGTACGGAAGTGCTCCCCCGTCTCCACGGCCCGACGGGCCGCGGCCTGCACGATGCGGTAGGCGTCGTCGCGCGAGAGTCCGCCTTCGACGAGGGCCAGCAGAACCGACTGCGAGAAGACGAGACCCAGTGAACCAACCGTCAGGTTTTCGAGCGCACGCTCGGGGAACAACACCAGGCCACTCGCGAGGCCGGTGGCCTTGCGCAACATGTAGACGGTGAGGGTCAGGGCATCGGGCAAAACGACGCGTTCAACGCTGGAGTGCGAGATGTCGCGTTCGTGCCAGAGCGCCACGTTTTCGAGTCCCGACAACAGGTAGCCGCGCAGGACGCGGCTGAGGCCACAGAGACGTTCGGACAATACGGGGTTGCGCTTATGGGGCATCGCTGACGAACCCTTTTGTCCGGCGGTGAAGGGCTCTTGGGCTTCCATCACTTCAGAACGCGCCAGGTGACGCACTTCAAGGGCGAACTGCTCCATCGAGGTACCCAGGGCCGCGCAGGCGTAGAGGACCTGCGCGTGGCGGTCACGAGCGATGACCTGCGTGGCCGGCACGGGGGTGAGGCCCAGGCGCTCGCAGACGAAGGCCTCGACCGAGGGATCAATGTTCGAATACGTGCCGACCGCACCCGAGAGCTTGCCCACGGCAATCGCGGCCCGGGCGGCCTGGGCGCGCTCGATGTCGCGGTTGACTTGCAGGGCGAAGAGGGAGAACTTCGCGCCGTACGTGGTGGGCTCGGCGTGCATGCCGTGCGTGCGGCCGGTGATGGGCCACGTGATGGACTCCACCGCGCGGGCCGTCAACGCGTCGCGGAACTTGATGGCGTCGGCGATCACGATGTCCATCGCCTGGGTCAACGTGGTGCACAATGCCGTGTCCACCACGTCCGACGAAGTCAGACCGTAGTGGATCCAGGCACCCTCGGGCATACCAATTTTGGCCTGCACGAGGTCGACGAAGGCAGCGGTGTCGTGGTTGGTCACGGCTTCACGCTCTTCCACTTCCACCACGAAGGCTGCGTCAATCACGGGGCGACGTGGGCGCAACGTGGCGACTTCGTCGGCCGGAATAACGCCGGCCGCGGCGAGACCTTCGGCGGCCAAGAGTTCGACTTCCAACATCGTGTCGAAACGGTGCTCGTCACTAAAGAGTGCGGCGACATCCTTGGGGCTATAGCGATGGATCACGCTATTCCTTTCTCTGCATCACGGGCGATGTCGCTTCGAACAACGCACCCATCAAACGAAATCGTGGCCACGGCCTGATAGGCCTTGGCCCGAGCGGTGCTCACCGAGTCCGCGAGGGCCGTTACGGCGAGCACCCGGCCACCATTGGTGACGAAGTCGCCCGCCTCGTTGCGTGCGGTCCCCGCGTGGAACACCACGACGTCGTCAATCGGCGTACTGAGCTGGCCGTCAGGTCCCAGCCCGGTAATCACGTCACCGTTGCGTGAGGATTCGGGGTAGCCGTGGGAGGCGAGCACGACGGTAACGCTGGCGCCCGTAGCCACTGCGTCGAGTGTGTTGAGTTGTTGCGAGGCGGTGGCGAGGCACAGGTCGAAGAAGCGGTCGCCGTAGAGCGGCACGACGACCTCAGTTTCGGGGTCCCCGAATCGTACGTTGTATTCGAGCAACTTCGGTCCGCGCGAGGTCAGCATGACGCCGGCGTAGAGGACGCCTCGGTAGTCAATGCCGAGACGCTGCAAGTGGGTCAGCGTGGGGCGGACAATGGTGTCCATCACCACGTCGACGGTCGCTGAGCTGACACGACCCATGGGTGCGTACGCCCCCATGCCGCCCGTATTGGGTCCCGTGCCGTCATCACCCACGCGCTTGAAGTCCTGGGCGGGAACGAGGGGGTAGAGGTGTTCACCGTCACAGAGCACCAACAGCGAGCACTCCTCGCCGTCGAGACCTTCTTCGATGATCACCGTGGTACCGGCCGCGCCAAAGGACGTACCACTCAATTTGTCCACGATGTCGGCGCGAGCCTCGTCCTTTGAATCAGTAACGAGCACGCCCTTGCCCGCGGCGAGTCCGTCCGTCTTGATGACGTAGGGCGGGACCATGGTGTCGAGGAAGGCGTGGGCGGACTCGACGTCGGTGAAGACGCCGTACTGCGCGGTGGGCACGCCGGCGTCGCGCAAGAAATCCTTCATGAATGCCTTCGAGGCTTCGAGACGCGCGCCGTCTGCGTTGGGTCCGAGTACAGCCACACCCTGGGCGCGCAGTGCGTCGGCCAGACCGGTGACGAGGGGGGCCTCTGGTCCAATAACGACGAGATCGGCCACGAGTTCAGTCGCCGGTAGTGGCGAACAGGTGATGCCGTGGGCGGCAATGCCGGCGTTCCCCGGCGTCACGACGACGTCAGCGGATTTCGCAAGTCCCCACGCCAGCGCGTGCTCGCGCGCACCGGCACCGACAACGACGACGCGACTCACGAGGGGCGAACGAACTGCTCGCGACCGGGGCCAACGCCAACGATAGAGATACGCACACCAATGACGTCCTGCAGGAAGGCCACGTAGTCCTTGGCCGCGCGGGGCAACTGGTCGTAGGAGGTGAACGAGGTCAGGTCACTCTGCCAACCGGGCAGGGTTTCGTAGACCGGCGTGACGTCGTGCAGGGTCGACTGGTGGTACGGCGGGTAGTCGTAGTACGTGCCGTCGGCCTCGTAGCCCACGCAGACCTTGATCTCTGGCAGTGTGTCGAGCACGTCGAGCTTGGTCAACGCGATTTCGGTCAGCGAGTTCAAACGCGCGGCCTGGCGGGCCATCACCGCGTCGAACCAGCCCACGCGGCGGCGGCGGCCAGTGTTGGTACCGTACTCGTGACCGCGGTCTACGAGGAGTTCACCGAGTTCGCCGTCGAGTTCCGTCGGGAAGGGACCGGCGCCAACGCGCGTGATGTAGGCCTTGGCGATGCCCACGATGTCGGAGAGATCGCGGGGACCGAGTCCCGATCCGACGCTGGCGCTGCCAGCGACGGGGTTCGAAGACGTCACGTAGGGGTAGGTGCCGTGGTCGAGGTCCAGGAACGTGGCCTGGGCACCCTCGAGGAGCAGTCGCTGTCCATCGGCGAGGGCCGAGTGTACGAGGTGCACCGTGTCGCCGACCATGGGTGCAATGCGGGGCGCCAATTCATTCAGGTAGCGGTCGCAGATTGATTCCAGGGTGATGGACGGACGGTTGTAGATCTTGTTCAGAATGTTGTTCTTCTCGGCCAACACGACGGCCAGCTTCTCGCGGAAGATCTTGGGGTCGAGGAGGTCCTGCACGCGCAGACCGACGCGGGCGGCCTTGTCCGCGTAGGTGGGTCCAATACCGCGCTTGGTCGTTCCCAGGGCGTTCTTGCCCAACCACCGTTCGGTCAGTCGGTCGATCTCTTGGTGGTACGGCATGATGAGGTGCGCGTTGCCCGACACGACGACACGGCTGACGTCGACGCCCTTGGCGGACAATGTGTCGAGCTCGGCGAGCAACACGCTGGGGTCAACGACGACACCATTACCGATGACCGGGGTGATGTGCGGATAGAGCACGCCGGAGGGGACGAGTTGCAGGGCGAAGGCCTCGCCGTCGACGACGATGCGGTGGCCGGCGTTGTGGCCGCCTTGGTAGCGGACGACCATGTCCATCTCACGGGCGAGCAGGTCAGTGAGCTTGCCCTTACCTTCGTCGCCCCATTGCGTTCCTACTACGACTGTTGCGGGCACGGAGCTCCTTCGCGACTGGCGATTTTCACCACAATCCTACTCGTTGTGGCGAAGACCCCTTTAGCGTTGGCGACGACGCTGCTGGGCGTCGATGAAGACCGCAATGGTGTTTTGCAGGGGTACGAGATCCCGACGATACTGCCGATGCGTCTCCGCGACCTCACTTTGTGCGGCCTGCCGAGCTTGTTCGAGCGCCGCCTGGGCTTGGGCCAGCTGGGCCTCCAAGGCCACGATTCGCTTGACGCCTTCAAGATTCACGCCCTCGTTGGTGAGTTCTTGGATGCGGCGCAGTACGGCCAGGTCGGCGTCGGAGAACCGACGCGAACCTCCGGCGGTGCGCTGGGGATGCAAGAGTCCGGTGCGTTCATAATTGCGCAGCGTTTGGGGATGGACGCCGGCCAGGTCGGCGAAAACCGAAATCACGTAGACGGCCTTGGTGTGGCGTTCACTCATGACGCGTCCTCGCCGAACGAAGCAGCCAACTTTTCGATCATCGCTCGCTGATCCTTATTCAATTTCTTCGGTAGGTCAATAGCCACCGTCACGAGGAGGTCGCCCTGCCCCCGTCGGCCCGAGGCGGGGACGCCCCGTCCGCGCACGCGCAACGTGGTTCCCGGCTGCGTGCCCGCGGCAATCTTCAGCGTGACGGGCTCATCGAGCGTCGGCACCGATACCTCGGTGCCGAGCATGGCGGCCGTCACCGGGATGTGCACCGTCGTGGTGATGTGTTCGTCACGACGACCGAAGCGAGGGTCGCTCTGAACGTGCACGTCCACATTCAAATCACCGGCGGGTCCACCGTTGGCGCCGGGGGAGCCCTTGCCCTTCAGGCGGATGCGTTGCCCGTCGTTAACACCGGCGGGAACACGGACGTTCACGCGACGCGAGGAGGGCTCGCGACCCGAACCGTGGCAGTTGGTGCACGCTTGGGTGATCTTGATGCCCCGACCATGACAGGTCGGGCACATCGACGACATGGCGAACGGGCCTTGATCGTCGCTGATGTTGCCACGTCCAGCGCAGGTCTCACACGTGATGAAGCCACCCGCGGCCGCACCACGGCCACGACAGATGCGACACTTCTCGCTACTCGGCACCGACACCGTGGTCGTAATGCCCATGACGGCGTCACGGAAACTGAGGTGGAGCGACGCCTCAATGTCCGCGCCGCGATGGGCGCGGGTGCGGCGACCACCACCGAGGAGGTCACCGAAGATGTCCCCGAAGTTGGAGAAGTCACCATTCTGGTAACTAAAACCAGGGCCAGGACCGCCAGGTCCACCACCGAAACCGGCCGCGGCCGGTCCGAGACGACGGACCTCGTCGTACTCGGTGCGCTTGGCACTATCACCGAGGACGTCGTAGGCCACGGAGATCTCCTTGAAGCGCTCTTCCGAGCCGGGATTGGTATCGGGGTGATACTGCTTCGCCAGCTTGCGATACGCCCGCGTGATCTCCTTTTCGGTAGCGCTCGACGCGACACCCAGCACCTTGTAGTAGTCCGTGTCGAACCACTCGCGCTCGGCCATTTAGCCCTTCACTCTCACCATGGCTGGACGCACAACTCCGCCCTTCCAGCGATAGCCCGCGCGCAGCACGTCATCAATGATCTGTTCGCCACCTTCGTCCTCGACGTGCATGACGGCGTCGTGCACTTGTGGATCGAAGGGTTCACCAACGACACCCAGTCGCTCGAGTCCCTCTTTGGCGAGGGAATCCAGCAGGAGCTGGCGCGACTGCACCAAGGCCTTGGCCTCGTCGCTCGTCGCGTCGGCGAAGTGACCCACCGCCAGATCGAAGGCGTCGAGCACGGGGAGGATGGCACCAATAACCTTGGCGCCGCCCCGAGCGTTGGCGTCTTCAATGTCGCGGTGAACCCGCTTCTTGTAGTTCTCGAAGTCGGCCTGCAGGCGTTGGGCGAGCGCGCGAAACTCGTCGCGCTCGCTTTCGGCCGTGGTCAACTCCGTGATGTCGGAGGTGACGGCATCGTCAGATGCCGTCACCTCGTCTGCAAACTCGTTGCTCACGATCAGTCCACGATCTCGGCGTCGACGATGGTGTCATCATCACCGGATGGTGCCTGCGCTTCTTGACCCGCCTTAGCGGCCTCTTCGTAGAGGCGCTGACTGAAGCCCTGGCTCGCCGTCAGCAACTTCTCCGTCGCGGCGGTGATGGCTGCGTTGTCGGTACCCGCCAGCGCTTCCTTCAATCCGGCGAGAGCCGACTCAACGTCTTCACGCTCGGTGCCCTGGAACGAGTCCGCCTGATCCTTCAGCAACTTCTCCGTGGAGTAGACGAGTCCGTCAGCGTTGTTGCGGATTTCGGCTTCCTCGCGGCGCTTACGGTCTTCCTCGGCGTGCGCCTCAGCGTCGCGCACCATGCGGTCGATGTCTTCCTTCGAGAGCTTCGAACCACCGGTGATAGTGACCGACTGGCTCGTGCCCGTGGCCAAGTCCTTCGCCGAGACGTTCACGATGCCGTTCGCGTCGATGTCGAAGGTGACCTCGATTTGAGGAACACCGCGAGGTGCCGGTGGGATACCGACCAGCTGGAACTTGCCCAGTGTTTGGTTGTAGGAGGCCATTTCGCGCTCACCCTGCAAGACGTGTACTTCGACACTGGGCTGATTGTCGTCAGCCGTGGTGAAGATCTGTGACTTCTTGGTCGGGATGGTGGTATTGCGCTCAATGATCTTGGTCATGACGCCACCCTTGGTCTCGATACCGAGCGACAGCGGGGTCACGTCGAGGAGCAAGATGTCCTTAACCTCACCCTTCAAGACACCGGCCTGCACGGCGGCACCGATCGCCACGACTTCGTCGGGGTTCACGCTCTTGTTGGGCTCCTTACCTGTCACCTTGGCGACCAGCTCCTGAACAGCGGGTATGCGAGTCGAACCACCGACCAAGATGACGTGGTCAATCTCGTTCAGGGTCAGACCGGCGTCCTTGATGGCCTGGTCGAAGGGCTTGCGGCAACGCTCAACCAAGTCGGCGGTCAGTTCATTGAACTTGGCGCGCGTCAACTTGACGTCGAGGTGCTTGGGGCCGTCGGCCGTTGCGGTGATGAAGGGCAAGTTGATCTGGGTCTCTTGGACCGACGACAGCTCGATCTTTGCCTTCTCCGCGGCTTCCTGGAGACGCTGCACGGCCATCTTGTCGCTCGAGAGGTCCACGCCTTCGGTGTCCTTGAACGTCTTGATGAGCCACTGCTTTACGGCCTCGTCCCAGTCGTCACCACCGAGGTGCGAGTCACCGCTGGTGGACTTCACTTCGAACACGCCGTCGGCGATGTCGAGGACTGAAACGTCAAAGGTACCGCCACCAAGGTCGAAGACCAATACGGTCTCTTCCTTGCCGTCCTTGTCGAGGCCGTAGGCCAGGGCGGCCGCGGTGGGCTCGTTCACGATACGCAACACGTTGAGTCCTGCGATGGTGCCGGCTTCCTTGGTGGCCTGACGCTGCGCATCGTTGAAGTAGGCGGGTACGGTAATGACCGCGTCGGTCACCGTGTCACCTAGGTAGGCCTCAGCGTCGCGCTTGAGCTTCATCAAGATGCGGGCAGAGATTTCCTGCGCGGTGTACTTCGTGCCGTCGATGTCGATCGTCCAGCTTTCGCCCATGTGGCGCTTGACGGAACGAATGGTGCGCTCCGGGTTGGTAATGGCCTGACGCTTGGCCACTTCGCCGACGAGTACTTCGCCGGTCTTTGCGAATCCCACTACGGAGGGGGTCGTGCGACCACCTTCGGCGTTCGGGATAACTACAGGCTCTCCTGCTTCCAACACACTCACCACGGAGTTCGTGGTGCCGAGGTCGATGCCGACTGCCTTCGCCATGTGATGCTCCTTCTTTAATCAGTTCAGAGCGCGGACCTTCCGAGCGCCAAACTCGATACGTCCAGTGTACAAAGTTGAGTCTCTACTTGTCAAGAAAAAAGATACGTTTCTTTATAGTTTAATGAAATACCTGATAAATAGCGATTATCAAGTGGCGCACCCCTTCGAATTGGGAGTTTTTCCGGAAAATCACTACGCTAGAGGCGTGCCTGATCTCATTCTTCTCCGCCACGGCCGCTCCGAATGGAACGAGCTCAACCTCTTTACCGGTTGGCATGATGTCGACCTCAACGCTCGGGGTGAGGCCGAGGCCACCACGGCCGGTCACTTGCTCGCTGCCGAGGCCGGTCTCGACATACGCCTGATGCACACCTCGCTGCTCACGCGCGCCATACGCACCGCCGAACTGGCCACCTACTCAGCCGGTCGTTCCTGGTTGCCCGTGCGCCGTTCGTGGCGCCTCAACGAGCGTCACTACGGTGACCTCACGGGTAAGGACAAGAAGGAGACCGCCGAGAAGTTCGGTATGGACCAGCTCAAGCTCTGGCGCCGCTCCTACGATGTACCACCACCCCCTATGCCCGTCGGTGACGAGCGCTGGGAGGGCACCGACCCTCGCTACCGCGACCTCGCTACGGGGCAGATTCCCTACACCGAGTGCTTGAAGGACGTGGTCACTCGCGTCGCCCCCTACTTCGCCGACGTGATCGCCGAAGACCTCCGGCGCGAAGCCGTTCGTGGTGGCGCCGTTCTCGTCGTGGCGCACGGGAACTCACTGCGCGCGCTGCGCAAGATTCTCGAGGGCATCAGCGATGACGACATCGCTGACTTGGAGATCCCCACCGGCATTCCCTACCGCATCACGCTCGACCAGCACCTCGAAGTTGAAGACGGTCGCTACCTGGGTGACGCTGCTGCGGCAGCGGCGGCCGCTGACGCCGTCGCGCGCCAAGCTGGCTGAGCCACTACGACCTAGCGTCGTAGTCGTCGTGTTGAAGCGATAGGTTAGTGACATGTTGAAGCACGTCTACGCCTTCTGCCTCGCCATCGCTCTTGCTGGTGCACCCTTCGGTGCAGCGAGCGCTAGCGTTCTCCCAGCGGGACAGTCGGTGCACATCGTGAAGGCCACACTCACTGCGGCACCTTCCTCCGGTGAGTCTGCGCTCACAGTTTCGATCACGAATACCTCCACCAAACCCTTGACGCTGCTATCAATTACCACCCAGTCAGCCAAGGGCTGGATGCTGTTTTACGACGCCAACATGTGCCAAGGCAATCAGACAATGCAGTATCTCGCCAACATCTTCATTCCCAAAGGTCACACCCAGCAGCTCGGGTATACCCACCAGGGTGCCATGCTCTGGAGGCTGTCCACCCCCTTCAAGACTGGGGGTACGGTGCTTCTCGACTTTAAATTCGCCCAGGCGAATGGCACCGATGAAACCGTGTTCGCATCGGCCAAGGTTGTGCCTTCGCCACGGCACTTGCGCTTCATCATGTCCGGCATGTCGATGTAGTACTACGGTAAGTAGAAATACTGGTCAAACATCGCTATACTACGTCGTGTAAGAGTTCACGATTGGAGTCAGAATGCGACGTACGTTTTTAAAGACAGTTATGGGTGCCACACTCATCGCTGCTTCGATCATGGTGATGGCCCCACTTGCGACCGCCTCGGTGTCCGAGCCTTCATCCGCCGTAGGTGTCGCGGTCAATCAGCCACTCCCCACCAATGTGGCCAGCGCGCAATTCAAGAATCAGTATGGTCAGCCCGAAACGCTTGGGGCCTTGGCTGGGACGACAGTGCTGATTGTCCCGATCCTGACACTCTGCGGTGACACCTGCCCATTCACGACGGGTAACCTCCTGCAAGCGCAGCGCCTGCTCCAACAGAATGGTCAGAACAACGTCGAGCTCGTAGCGATTACGGTCGATCCCTACCGCGACACCGTCAAGCGTCTCGCTGCCTACGCCAAGATGATCGGCGTTCCCACAAACTCGAACATCCAGTTGTGGGCACCCGTCGGCCCTACGACGACCCCCCACGCTCCGGGCATGAGCAAGAAGAGCAAAGGGTCGGGTGACGTCAACGCCAACGAAGCAGCGGTTGCCAACTTTCTGGGGTGGAGCGCCAAAGTTGTCGCCCAAATGAAGCCCGTGATGGTGGACTGGATGACCGGCAAGAAGCTCACCTATGACATCAACCACTCCGACGGCTTCTGGGTGATGAATGCCAACCAAGTGGTGTCCTTCGCCAGCGGCAACGCCCCTGGGTTCACCGGCACCATCGCCAAGAAGCTCGCTACATTCATGGGCTCCAAGAAAAACATTTACACGACCCCTCAGCCCGCAGCTAACGGCTGGACGGCCGCCGAAGCGGTCCAGGCCATTGAATGGGTTGCTCAGGGTAGCAACTAGTCCCCCTCGTTCCACCAACACCTCCCAGCGCTCGTGCGCTGGGAGGTGTTGTCATTTCTGACGTGCCAGAGTTGAAGAAGATCATGAGGAGGCCGCAATGAACATGGGTATGTCGATGAGTCCGACCTCGTGGTGGGCAATGCACCTGACCCTAACAACCGTCGTCGTCTTCGGTCTTCTCGGCGTCGCCGTGTGGTGGTGGAGCACGCGAGCCCGTGCGCCACGTGTGCGACTCCTGGTGTTGGTGGCCCTAACTTTTCTCTACTGGGGCAGCGTGTTCGAACAATACGCACTCAGCGACTATTCAATTCACATGGCCGGCCACCTCATCATTTTCATGGTGCTCGCACCACTGGCGGCCAGCGCCATCTCGTGGCGAGCATCGGCACTGACCGCGACGCTCGGGTTCGTCGGCATCACCGTTCTCATACCGCTCTACCACCTGACACGGCTCGGTGGCTACGTCATGCGCCACGCCGTAGGGCATGTCAGCGAAAACCTCTTGTTCTTTCTGATTGGTGCCGTCTTTTGGCTGCCCGTCTACGGTCGCCAGTCCACGTTCTCCGCACTCCAGCGCTTCGCCTACGTCGTGCTCGCTAGCCCTATTGCCGTGACCACCGGACTTGTTCTGTGGTCAGCCACAGCACAAGATGCTGAGCGCTACGCCATGAATATGAGCATGGTGAGTATTGCCGACATTCACCGTGGTGGACTCGTCATGATTGAACTAGGTTGCGTCGCCGCGGCCGTTCATGCGGCGATCCTGGGCGGCTTCGCGCTTCGTGACCACGCTCACCGTCGTATCCCCGACGGGGCGTTGCGTTAGGCCACGAGCAGACTGAGGGTTGCCACTGTCACGATGGCAATGACGGTACCCGTTGCGATGCGGACGGGGGCGCTCGTCACGGCCGTTTCACACCGCAGGCGTCGGCGCTCCATCATCATGCCGGACAGCCCGAGCGCCGCCGCCGGTGCGGGTGAAAACATTGCGGCCTTGTCCAGCACTCGACGAAGAGCAGCACTGCCGACGTCTCGGCGAGCGTGATCATCGGCCATCATCTCCACGTAGAGGTGAAGTGACCGCGGTGCGAGACGGGCCATCGGCACGAACGGCACGAACGGCGTCCACGCCGACAGCGTGAGCAAGAGCGCACCGTGGAAGCCCTTGCGGTGGCCGTTTTCGTGCGCCACCACGGCGGCGAGTTCATCCGCGGGAAGGGCATCAATCGTGGCCGAACTCAGGACAATGCGACCACCGCGGCCCGGCACGAAGTACGCCACGGGCTGCGCGGAGTCAAGAACCGAATATGGCGTCGCGCCGTCGTGCGTGGACGTCACGACGTCGAGAACTGTCCGGGTGCGACGCCGTGCGCGCATCGTCCGCAGGGTGGTCACGGAAAACGCCCCAAGCATCAGCACGACAAGGTCGAAGCTCAGCGTCAAGCCGACCACCGACCACAACGACATCCCCGAGAGCCCGCCCTTTATGAGTCGGTGGACGAAATCTTCGAGGCCGAACAGGAGCGAGCCGTTCGCGGCACCCACGCCGCAACGCACGAGTGACACGAGGAGTGCACCCCACCCAACGACGGTTAGCCCCAGCCATGCCGCAACACCGGCGAGTGGGTTGGCGTCAAAGCGCACACGATCCACGACGAGTGGCGCAACCATGAGACAGAAAAGGGCGAGACCCCAATCCACCATGGCGTTACTTGTCCTTGCGGGCAAACAAATTGCGCAAGACACGACGATCACTCGCGTCCATGGCGCCGGCGAAGGCCACCAGTACGGCCTGGCGGTCTTCCGTGGTGTCGAGCGCTCTTAGCAGCACGGAGGCGATGTATTCCTCGCGCGAGGATGTGGCCGAAAACATATTGGCTCGGCCTACCTTGGTTTCGGTCAAGAAGCCCTTCTTGGCCAAACGACCCAGCACCGTCATGATGGTCGTGTAGGCGTGGTCGGGAAATTGATCGGCCATGTCTCGCACACTCAGAGGCGAGCCATCACTCGACCAGATGATGTCCATTACCTGTCGTTCGAGTTCACCGAGTGTCATACGACCAACTGTAGGACATCGCATCACACCGGCGCCACCATATGACAACTGCCCCCGGTCGCAGTGACCGAGGGCAGTTGGTGGTGTTGGGGGAACACCGAACTCAGACGGCTTGTGGGCCTCGCTCGTCGGTGCGAATACGAACGACGTGTTCGATGTCGGTCACCCACGCCATGCCGTCCCCAACGGTATCGGTGCGGGCGGCGTGGCTCACGGCATCCACAACAGCGTCGACCATCTCGTCCGTCGTCACGATCTCCACCTTGAGCTTGTCGACGAAGTCGAACTCGTACTCCTTGCCTCGGTAGATTTCGATGTGGCCGCCAGTGCGTCCGAAACCACGGACCTGGCTCACCGTCATGCCGGTCACGCCAACTTCACGAACGGCAACCTTGACTTCATCGAGCTTGAAGGGCTTGATAACTGCAGTAACTAACTTCATGATGCTCCTTACTTGTTGTCCGAGTGGGTGTGGCTAGGGGTCAATACGGGCTCACCGAAGGTGGGCTCGGGGAAGGCCTCTTCTTCGTGGATGGCGATGTCACCAATGGCGAGCGTCTCGTCATCTTCGCGGAGACCAACGAGGGCCTTCACGAGGTAGAAGATAATCGTCGTGGCCACGGCGGTGAAACCAATGATCCACATACCGGCGATGAACTGCTCCCACAGCTGGTGGAACGAGTGGCCGTTGTAGAACCAACCGCCGACCGAGAAGCTGCCCGCGGCGTCGTAGACCTTGCCGGCAACGCCGTATTCGATCATCTTGGGGTCAGCGAAGATACCAACCATGAGTCCACCGAGCAGACCGGCAATACCGTGGGTGTAAATAACGCCCATGGCGTCGTCGACCTTAGAGAAGGGGCGAATCTTCGACAGGTAGTTCCAGGCCACCCAGACCACGGCGGCCGAGATGAGTCCGACCAAGATGGCACCGGTGCCGTTCACCCAACCAGCCGATGGGGTGATGGCGACGAGACCACACAAAATACCGTTCAGGGCACCGAGGAAGGTGGCCTTCTTCTGACGCGAGAAGAACATGTCCATGAACAGCCAGGTCAAGAGACCGACGGCCGTGGCGACGTTCGTGTTGAGTACCGCAGCCGCGGCGTCCGCACCGGCGTAGAAGGGGTCACCACCATTGAAGCCGTTCCAACCCAGCCAGATGATGCCGATACCAACGGCGACCATCATGAGGTTGCTCGGGAAGGCGTTTTCGCGGTCCTGCCAGCGGCGAGGTCCGACGATGGCGGCGCCCACAAAGGCGGCCACACCAGCACTCAGGTGAATGACGTACCCACCGGAGAAGTCAACGGCACCCTTCTGGGCGAAGTACCCGCCGCCCCAGAGGAGGCAGGCGTTGACGCAGTAGACCATGGTGATCCACAGTGGCACGATCAAGAGCCAAGCCTTGAACTTCAGACGACCGACCAATCCACCGAGAAACAGCAACGGGGTAATGGCGGCGAAGACGAACTGGAAGTACGCCAGGGTCGCGGTCGGGAAGTGGAAGGGAATCAGCGTGTTCGCTCCCGAGACGGCCTGACCGGTCTCGTCGAAGGCGGTGGAGAGCGGCTTGAAGTGACCAATGAAGTCACCGAGGAAGGAGCCCGTCGGACCAAAGTGCGAGAAGGTGCCAAAGGCCATGTTGTAGCCCCAGAGCATCCAGACCACGAGGGTCAAGGAGAAGCCCGCGAAGCACATCAACATGGTGTTGACAATCCACTTCTTTCGGACGAGACCACCGTAGAGAACGGCGAGTCCGGGGAGGCTCATCAAACCGACGAGCGTGGCCGCTACGAGCTGCCACGTGTTGTCGCCGGTGTTGAGCCAACTTGGATAGGGAATGTTGGTGGCCGCAAACAGCACATCCACTCCTTTATGTGTAGGAGAGGGCGACGCTGACCTCAAGGTTGACGTTTCTACTTTGCCAACTGAGAATTACGGAACTGTTAGCGACATGTTTCGGGCGTATGAACACCGAAATAATGCGAAACGTTACTTGTTGAAGTTCTCGAAGTACCGGCTCGGGGTCGGGCCGCGCTGGCCGCGGTACTTCGAACCCAGTCCGTTGGCGCCGTAGGGCCGATCGGCCGGTGTGGTCATCTCGAAGAAGGAGATCTGACCAATCTTCATGCCCGGGTACAGCGTGATGGGGAGGTTCGCGAGGTTCGCCAGTTCGAGCGTGATGTGACCGTCCCAGCCCGCGTCAATGAATCCCGCGGTGGAGTGAATGACCAGGCCCAGTCGTCCCAAGCTCGACTTACCCTCCAGGCGGGCCACGAGGTCGTCGGGGATGGCGACGCGTTCGAGCGTGCTGCCCAGCATGAACTCACCTGGATGCAGAATCATCGGATTCTCGGGGCCCACGTCGATCAGTTCCGTGAGATCTTCCTGGGGCAGTTTGACGTCGATTACACGCTGCGAGTGATTCCGAAAGACGCGGAAGAGTCGGTCGATGTGCAAGTCCACCGAGGAGGGCTGGATGCACTGGTCACCCAGGGGTTCAATGATTATGCGACCTGCGTCGATTGCTTCGGTAATTGAACGATCTGAGAGCACCAT
>Ga0208617_1000130_pt1 | contig 25094 bp, 30 predicted proteins | sample CryBogCBE06Nov07_FD_184581 | JGI IMG/M metagenome (GOLD analysis project Ga0208617, IMG submission 184581) | Freshwater microbial communities from Crystal Bog, Wisconsin, USA - CBE06Nov07 (SPAdes) (version 2) | ecosystem: Environmental > Aquatic > Freshwater > Lake | place: Crystal Bog...
CGGTGACATCACCGCGTACATCCCGACCAACGTGATTTCGATCACCGACGGTCAGGTCTTCCTCGAGTCGGACCTCTTCTACTCGGGTGTTCGCCCCGCTATCAACGTCGGTAACTCGGTGTCGCGCGTGGGTGGTTCCGCTCAGATCAAGGCCATGAAGTCGGTCTCGGGTTCGATGAAGATCGACCTGGCGCAGTTCCGTGACCTTGAGTCCTTCGCGACCTTCGGTTCGGAACTGGACAAGTCGTCGCAGGCCCAGCTCGACCGCGGCTACCGTCTGACCGAGCTCCTGAAGCAGGGTCTGAACGCGCCGATGCCCGTGGAAGAACAGTGCATCGTGATCTACGCCGGTACGCGTGGTTGGCTGGACACGATTCCGGTCGCCGACGTTCGTCGCTTCGAGCAGGAACTGCTCACGACCTTCCGCGCCAAGCACGCTGACCTGCTCGAGCAGATTCGCACCAAGGGCACCATGCCCGACAGTGAGACCGTGGACGCCGCCCTGCGCAGCTTCCTCGACGGCTTCGCGACCACGAACTAAGACCCAACGACGTAACCGAGAAGGAAAGGAGGAGCAATGGCAGGTGGACAGGAACGAATTCTTCGTGGACGTATTAAGTCTGTGAAGGCCACTCGAAAGATCACGAAGGCAATGGAACTCATCGCCGCGTCCCAGATTGCTCGCTCCCAGGCCCGGATTACGGCGAACCGTCCGTACCGCCAGGGTATGCAGCGCATCATCGCCGAAGCGGCCTTGGGCGATGCCCACGCCGCCGGCAAGCTCCTCGCTGCCGCCGAGAACGAAACCACGGTTGCCGTGGTCGTTATCTGTGGTGACCGCGGACTGTCGGGTGCTTACAACTCGTCCGTGCTTCGCGCCGGTGAGCGCCTCATGGAGTCACTGAAGGCCGAAGGTCGCCAGGTGCGTCTGTACACCGTGGGTAAGAAGGGTGCGCCCTACTACCGCTTCCGCGGCTACGAGGTCGCCGACAGCTTCTTTGGTTTCGCTGATAAGCCGACCTTCGCCGACGCCCGTACCGTGGCCTCGGCGATTGCCGCGCCATTCGTTGCCGACGACGTCCAGCGCGTGATGCTGGTCTCAACGCGATTCCTTTCCGCCGGCGTGCAGTCGGTGGAGACGGCCCAGCTGTTGCCGCTGAGCATCGCCGAGGGTGTGCTGCCGGCAGCCACTGGTGGCCTCAAGGGCTACACCGAGTTCGAACCCGAAGTGGAGGCCCTCCTCACCGAGCTGGCCCCGAAGGCCCTCGAGAGCGAGATCTTCTCGGCCCTTCTCGAAGGTGCCGCGGCGTTCCACTCGTCCCAGCAGCGCGCCATGGCCGCCGCGACGGACAACGCTGACGAGCTCAGCCAGACCTTAACCCGCATTATGAACCGAGCCCGCCAGGACTCGATCACCACCGAAATCATGGAAATCGTGAGCGGCGCCGAAGCGCTCCGCTCGGGAAAGTGAGTAAGAAATGACTATGACTCCTGAAAAGACCACGCTCGAGACGGGTCGCGTTGTCGCGATTGCCGGACCGGTGGTCGACATTGAGTTCCCGCCGCACGCGCTGCCGGAAATCAACCACGCCGTTGAGATGGACATCGTCATTGACGGCGTGACCGTTGTGGTTACCGGTGAGGTGGCCCAGCAGATCGGTGAAGGCCGCGTCCGTTGCGTCTGCATGAAGCCGACCGAAGGTCTCGTTCGTGGCACCGTCGTGCGCCAGACCGGCCGTGGTATCTCGGTGCCCGTCGGTGACGCCGTCTTGGGTCACGTGTTCAACGTGCTGGGCCAGCCCCTCGACACCGACGACATCGGCAAGGTGGAGGACCGTTGGGAAATCCACCGCAACCCACCAGCCTTCGACCAGCTCGAGCCTCGCGCCGCGATGTTCGAAACCGGTATTAAGGTCATCGACCTCCTCGCCCCCTACGTGCAGGGTGGCAAGATCGGCCTCTTCGGTGGTGCCGGTGTGGGTAAGACCGTGTTGATCATGGAAATGATTCGCCGTGTGGCCTCGCTGCACGACGGTGTGTCCGTCTTCGCCGGTGTGGGTGAGCGCACCCGTGAAGGCACCGACCTCATGCTGGAAATGCAGGAGTCGGGCGTTATCGAAAAGACTGCCCTGGTCTACGGCCAGATGGACGAACCACCAGGGGTCCGTCTGCGCGTGGCCTTGGCCGCACTGACCATGGCCGAGTACTTCCGCGACGTGAAGAACCAGGACGTGCTGTTGTTCGTGGACAACATCTTCCGCTTCGTGCAGGCCGGTTCCGAGGTGTCAACGCTGCTTGGTCGTATGCCGAGTGCCGTGGGCTACCAGCCGACCCTCGCCGACGAGATGGGTGAGCTCCAGGAGCGCATCACCTCGACGCGTGGTCGTTCGATCACCTCGCTGCAGGCCGTGTACGTCCCTGCGGACGACTACACCGACCCCGCACCGTTCACGACGTTCACCCACCTCGACGCCACCACGGAGTTGAGCCGTAACATCGCGGCGCTGGGTATCTACCCCGCAGTGGACCCACTGACGTCGACGTCGAACATCCTCGCGCCGGAAATCGTTGGTGACCGTCACTACAACGTGGCTCGTCAGGTGCAGCAGATCCTCCAGCGTTACAAGGAACTGCAGGACATCATCGCGATTCTGGGTCTCGACGAACTGTCAGAAGACGACCGTTTGACCGTGGCCCGTGCCCGTAAGATTCAGCGCTTCCTGTCGCAGCCGATGTACGTCTCGAAGATGTTCACCGGTATTGACGGCATCAACGTGCCGCTGACCGAGACCGTGGAGTCTTTCGAGCTCCTCGTCAAGGGTGACCTCGACATCTACCCCGAGCAGGCGTTCTTGAACGTCGGTGGCGCTTCTGACGTTGAGCGTCGGGCCGCCGAGCTGGCAAAGGGCTAAGGATGGCAACGTTGCTGGTCGAAATCGTGACGCCGGAAGCGGCGCTGTGGAAGGGCGAAGCGTCAGCGTTGCTGGCTCGTTCCTCCGACGGACAGTTCACGGTGATGCCGCAGCACACGCCCACCGTTGGTGATCTCGTCGCCGGCGTCGTGCGCGTCGACACGAAGGAAGGCACGCTCTCGTTCGAAATCGAGGGTGGCTACTTCCAGGTCGGCCCTGACGCCGCCGAAGGCGTGACCCGGGCCACCGTGTTGGCCGGAGTGGCGAAGCAGCTCTAAGCGACTTAAAACAAAAAGCCCGCTCGCCAAAGTGCGAGCGGGCTTTTTTGTTGGTCTAGCGAGCGGTGACGTAGTCCAGAAGTTCGCGCTTGTCGTTCTCGAGTTCAGTGAGACGCGCCTTCACGACGTCACCGATGGAGATCATGCCGACAAGAACGTTGTCCTCGATTACGGGGACGTGGCGAATGCGCTGCTCGGTCATCAGCGTCATCAGCATGTCCATGGTGGAGCCTTCGTGGCAGATGATGACGTCGTCACTCATAAATGACGACACGGGCATCGACAGAGCGTCGGCACCGTGGCTGGCAAAGGCGCGAACGGCGTCACGCTCCGAGAAGATGCCGGTGAGTGGGGGCAACGCCCCGGTCACCACAAGGGCGCCAATGCGACGGGTGTTGAGCTCGGTCAACGCGTCGGCAATGGTGCGGTCCTGTGAAATAGTGGCAACCTCACGACCCTTGGTCGCGAGAACTTGGCGTACGAACATGGAATCCCCCTTGTATGCAGAAAAGTGATGACTGCTATCTCGATATAATACATGGGGGTTGGGTACTGAATCGGCGAAATGGGCGCTTGTGAAGAAGTCCCCAAGGCCTCAATCGGCGTGCGTCGTCGTTCGCAGATTCGACGATGGCGGCCGGGACTGAAGGACCAGTGACTGCGTCAGGGAACCGCCGGGTGAAGGTCGCACTCCATGAAAGAGTGCACCGTCGGTGACGCCGGTGGCAATCACCGTGCAGTCATCACTGGCCACGAGATCATTCGTGGTGAGGACCTTGGTGAAGTCATACCCGCGAGCTTCGGCCGCGCGGCGCACTTCCTGGGAGGGGGCGTGGAGCATGCCCTGGATCTCACCACCAAGGCCCTTGAGAGCGGCGGCGGTGATTACCCCTTCGGGGGTGCCGCCAATACTCATGAAAACATCGACGCCGCTGGTGGGCCACGCGGTCGAGAGTGCCGCCACCACGTCGCCGTCAGTGAACAGCACCACCTGAGCGCCAACCTCGTGAATCTCGGCAATGAGCTCGGCTGATCGAGGGCGGTCAATGACCATCACTCGAAGGTCAGTAACGGACACCTTCATCTTGGCGGCGACTTCTCGGAGGTTGTCGCTCGGTCGTTCACGAATATCAATGGCCCCGCGACCACGCGGACCAACCACGATCTTGTTCATGTAGAAGCAGGGGCCGGGGTCAAACATTGAGCCCCGTTCGGCAATGGCCACCAAGGACAACGCCCCCGGGAGTCCAGCGGCGGCCAGGCCGGTGCCATCTACTGGATCCACCGCAATGTCGAACCGTGGTCCCTCACCAGTCCCGAGTCGTTCACCGGTGCCGAGCATTGGGGCCTGGTCCTTTTCGCCTTCACCGACGATGACAACGCCGTCCATGGGTAACGCGTTGAGATGGGTGCGCAGCGCGTCAACTGCGGCGCGGTCGACCGCCTCTTTGTCGCCGCATCCCACCCAGACGGCGGCCGTGAGCGCGGCGGCCTCGGTCGCGCTTCGCAGCGCGTCGGCACGGGAATGTGGTTCGAGCATTACGGCGAGCCTAGTAATCCGTAGTCGCTACGGGCCAAGGCCACTTCGGCGATACTTGAGGGGTGACTTCTTGCGTACTTTCGCCCGCCGGCCCACTGTCGGGCACCGTGGTGGCCTACGGCGCCAAAAATGCTGTCCTTAAGCAGATGGCTGCGTGTCTCGTGGCCAGCGGCACCCACCACCTCACCAACGTGCCGGGGATTACCGATGTGGCCATCATGGCCGAACTCCTCGAGGCGCTGGGCTGCACCGTGACTCGTCCGCAGGACCACGAACTCCTCATTACGGTGCCGGAGCGCGACGGGCTTCGCCCCGAGGCGCCAGCGCACCTGTTTGAAGCGATGCGCGCGTCAATCGTCATCCTGGGGCCACTGTTGGCCCGGTGCGGCGAGGCAACCATGGCGCTGCCTGGCGGTGATGACTTCGGACACCGTCCGATCAATTTCCACACCGATGGCCTCAGCGCCATGGGAGTGACCTTCGAGAACAATCGAAATTTCATTCGCGGTCGCTGTGAGGGCCGCCTCCGCGCCACCCACATCACGTTGGAGTACCCGAGCCACACCGCGACAGACAACCTCTTGATGGCCGCCGTTTTGGCCGACGGCCGGACCGTGATCGAAAATGCGGCGCGCGAACCCGAAGTCGAGGACCTCGGTCGTCAGCTCGTGGCGATGGGCGCCCGCATTGAGGGCCTCGGCACGTCGCGCCTCATCATCACGGGTGTCGAGCGGCTCGAACCGGCAGCGCACCACGTTGTCACCGACCGCATTGTCACGGCCACGTACCTGGCATCGGCACTGATCACCGGCGGTGACGTTCGCGTTGCTGACGCCCACCCCGAACACATGGTGATGTTGCTGCGCAAGATTGAGGCGATGGGCGGCGAGGTTGACCTCACCGGGGAGGGCATTCGCGTGCTCGGCCCCAAGCGTCTGCAGGCCGTTGACGTGGCCACGTTGCCCTATCCCGGGGTGGCCACCGACTACAAGCCGCTCATCACCACGATGCTGAGCGTCGCTAACGGCGTATCGATGGTGACCGAAAATCTCTTCGTTGGTCGTTTCCGTTACGTCGACGAGCTCATCAAGCTGGGTGCCTCGATTACCACCGAGGGACACCACGCCATGATCCGTGGCGTCGCGTCGCTCGAGGGGACCGCGGTGCACGGCAGCGACATTCGCGCCTGTGCTGCGCTCATTCTCGCCGGCCTCGTGGCCGCGGGGGAAACGACGGTGTCGGGTCTTGACCACGTAGACCGTGGCTACGACGACATTGTCGGACGTCTGGCGTCCCTCGGCGCCGCCATCGAACGCCGCTAAGACGCCTGGCGGGGAGAGTACGATGAGGGCATGATGCTTGCCTCAACCAGTTCACCCGCTTACGGGATTTTTCTCGCTCTTCACATTGTCGTCGCGGTAGCAGCCCTCGCAATCTTCGTGGTGATGCGCACCAGCGCCGCCGCTGTGGCCAAGGGCGCTTCGCCCGCCGACCAGGCCAAGCGATTCCCCAACCGCCCGAACCTCAGCGCCCGACTCTTCTATCTCCTGCCCATCACCGGCATGGCCATGACGGGTATTGGCGGGAGTGCGATGAAGCTGTCACAGGGGTGGTTGATTGCTGGCCTAATTCTCTGGGTATTGGCCGCCGGTCACCTCGAGGCCCGCGTCCTGCCCTCGGAGCGCAAAATGGCGGCGGCCATTGCCGCGAACGGCACGGCTGATCCCGCCGCGGGCAAGAAGCTCGGGCTCTCGATCGACGTCCTGCTGACGTTGATTATCGTGGCCGCCATCGTGATGATCTGGCAGCCCTAACGGGCCTTAGAGATCGAGCTGGGTGGCCAGCGTCACAATACGGCTGTCGGGCAAATCGAAGTAGCGCGCCGGCGCCACCGAGTTGCGGTGCAGGAAGGTAAAGACCTTCTCGGTCATCCCGGTGATCTCACCACGATTCATATTGTTGAACTTGCGGTCCGACAAGTAGTACGTGGCGGTGGCTTCGACGTCGGCCGGCATGAGGCTGTGCATGAGCTCGGGGATGTCGACTTCCTCCATGTAGCCAAGGCGAAATGCCGCCACGGTGACGCCGTGACCGAGTTCGCTCGTCGACTCGAGCACGCGCTCGTAGGGCTCGTCTGACGTGGTGATCTCCACCGCGTAGACGGTGGCTGGAATGACGTGCATCTGGCGAATCTGCGACAACGCGGCCTGGGGGATGCGCTGCAGACTCGACGTGAGGAAGATGCCGACCGTTGCGGTGCGCGTGACGTGCTCCTGACGCACGAGTTCCTCGAAGTTGTCCCACGAGACGGCGACCTCGTTCAACTGTCGCGTCAACACAATGTTGCCGCGACGCCAGACCAGGATGAAGTACATAATGGCCAATGAAATGGCCAGGGGCACCCACGCCCCCTTGAGCAACTTGGTCGAGGTACTCGCGAAGAAGCCGGCGTCAATTAGCCCGAAGATGACACAGACCGGGATCATCAGGCGCTTGCGCCACTGCCAGCGCTGGGTGGTGACGATGTAGAAGCCGACCGTGGTGATCAGCATCGTGCCGGAGATATCGAACGAATAGGCGTTGGCCAAGTGGCCCGACGTCTTGAAGATAATGACCAGCAAAATCGTGCCAGCACCGACGAGAGTATTGATGACCGGCACGAAAATCTGGCCGGACTCCTTGGAGCTGGTGTGAATGACCTGAAGTCGGGGAAAGAGACCCATCTTCACGGCCTGGCGCGAAATAGAGCCCACACCCGAAATCAACGCCTGCGACGCAATGATGGTGGCCACCGTGGTGATGATGACGAGGTAGATCAACCAGGCGCGATTCGGCGCCATGTTGAAGAAGAGGGCCTGCGACGACTTAGGCGACACGATCTCTTCGGCGGCCTGTCCGAGGTAGTTGAGGACGAGAGCCGGTGCGGCGACGAGCCACCAGGCCAAGCGAATAGCTCGGGCACCAAAGTGCCCGAGGTCGGCGTAGAGGGCCTCGACGCCCGTGATGGCGAGAATGACTGATGACAGGATCACGAAGGAGTGGAGCTTGTTGTGACCAAGGAATTGGCCGGCGTAGGTGGGGGAGAGGGCGCGCAGCACCGACGGGTACTTGGCGATCTGTCGAATACCCAGGCCGCCGAGCGTGGCGAACCACACCAGCATGATGGGGCCAAAGAGCCCACCAATCTTCGCGGTGCCCTTGGACTGCACGGCGAAGAGAGTGGTCAGAATAACCACGGTGACCGGTACTTCAAAGTGAACCCACGAGGGGTTGATGACCCCGGTGCCTTCGACCGCGGAGAGGACCGAAATCGCCGGGGTGATGATGCCGTCACCGAAGAGGAAGGCGGCACCCATGAGGAGTCCGAAGTAGATGCTGTAGGTGGGCCACTGCCGGGGGTCGCGATACTTCTTGGGCAGCTGGGAGAACAGGGCGAGGATACCGCCCTCACCGTCGTTGTCGGCGCGAAGCACAAAGACTAAATACTTGAGTGAGACGACAATCATCAACGCCCAGAAGATCAGGGATGCCGTTCCGAGGATGTTCGCGACACTGGCCACGCCAGTGGGTACGGACTGCTGAAAGGCGTAAATGGGGCTCGTGCCAATGTCACCGAAGACAATGCCGAGGGCAAAGAGTGACAGCAGGGCGGTGGATGTATTGCGTTTCATGAGGTTCCTTTCGTCGACAAATTCTTTCGACGACCAGGCTTCCCGTCACACCACTGCTAACACTACGGTGCGACGCTCACCGCCGCAATGATCTGTTCCGATAGGGGCCATCACTGGGGCGCATGCCCCACGGACTTAGAGGAACGACGCGCGTCCGACCATGCCGGCGGCCACCGTGGCGTTGGTCACGGGGTCGATCAAGACGAAGCTCCCGGTCACGCGGTTCTCCTGGTAGTCGTCGACCACGACGGCGTCGGCCGTCTGAATGGAGACGATGCCGATGTCGTTGAGCTTCAATTGAGTGGCGTCATTCACGGTCAGGGTCTCAATGTCGACCGCACCGGTCACTACCGATACCCGGGCCTGCGTGGATCGAGAGGTGTGCTTGAGGCGAAGGCGCTGACCTGGGGTCATGGGCTGCTCGCCGAACCAGCAGATGGTGGCCTCGAACTCTTTGGTCACGGTGGGCAGTGGCTCGGTCGCGAGCAGGTCGCTGCGTCCGGCGTCCGTCTCGTCGGCCAGGTCGACGTCAATCGAGAGGCCGGGGGTTGCCGCACCTCGAGGGCCGGTACCGGAACGAATACCGGTAACGGTGGTCGTCACGCCCGCGGGAAGCAGTGTCACGGTGTCGCCGACGTGAAGGGTGGCGCCGTTGAGCATGCCGGCGTAGGTGCGGCCGCCTCCGTTTTGACGCAAGACCCACTGAATGGGCAGGCGGGCGCCGTGGTTGGTGGTTGTCCACGATCCGGCGTTCGATGCCTCCAGGGCCTGCAAGACGGTCGGCCCGTCGTACCATTCGAGCTGCGAAGAGCGCTCGACCACGTTCTCACCCTTGAGGGCCGACACGGGAATCGCGACAACTGATTCGAAGCCGAGCTGGTCGGTCAGTGGCTGCAGGTCCGCCAAGACCTGGCGGAAAGCGGCCTCGGACCAGTCAACGGTATCCATTTTGTTGACGGCGACGATGGCGGTGCGCACGCCCAGGAGGGCCGCGATGCACAGGTGACGACGGGTCTGCTCCTTGAGGCCGTCAGCGACGTTGAGCACCACTAGGGCCAGGTCGGCTGTGGAGGCGCCGGTAGCCATATTGCGCGTGTACTGGACGTGTCCGGGGCAGTCGGCGATGATGAACTTTCGCGTGGGCGTCGAGGCGTAGCGGTAGGCCACATCGATGGTGATGCCCTGCTCGCGCTCGGCGCGCAGGCCGTCGGTGACAAAGCTCAGGTCCAGGTCGCCCACGCCGCGACGCTCCGAGGCGGCGGCCACGGCATCGAGCTGGTCGTCGAAGAGCTGACGGGTGTCGACGAGGAGTCGACCAATGAGGGTGGACTTGCCGTCGTCGACCGAGCCGACGGTGGCGAGACGAAGAAGGTCTTTGGTAGCCAGCATGATTAGAAGTAGCCCTCTCGCTTGCGGTCTTCCATGGCCGTCTCACTGAACTTGTCGTCACCGCGGGTGGCGCCACGTTCGGAGACGTTGGCCAGAGACACTTCGTGAACAATCTCGCTCAGGGTCGCGGCGTCGGAGAGGACGGCTCCCGTGAGGTTGGCGTCGCCGACGGTGCGGTAACGAACGGTGCGTACTTCGGCCACTTCGCCGTCGCGGAGCTCCACGAAGTCGCCGACGCCCAGCCACATGCCGTCACGCTGGACGACGCTGCGCTCGTGGGCGAAGTAGATCGAGGGCAGGTCCATCTGCTCACGCTCGATGTACTGCCAGATGTCGAGTTCGGTCCAGTCAGACAGGGGGAAGGCGCGCAGGTGCTCACCCTCGTTGACTTTGCCCTGGTAGAGCTGCCAGAGTTCGGGGCGCTGCGCCTTGGGGTCCCACTGACCAAACGCGTCGCGGAAGGACAAGATGCGCTCCTTGGCGCGCGCCTTGTCTTCGTCACGGCGGGCGCCACCAAAGGCCGCGTCGAACTTGCCTTCGGTGATGGCGTCGAGCAGGGTCACGGTTTGGATGCGGTTGCGCGAGCCGAGGTGGCCCGGGTCGGCGGCCTTGCCCTGATTGATCGTCTCCTCAACCGAGGCGACGATCAGACGCGCACCCTGGCGCTCCACGGCGCGGTCACGAAACGCCAGCACCTCGGGAAAGTTGTACCCGGTGTCGACGTGCATCACGGGAAAGGGGAGTGCCTGCGGGGCGAAGGCCTTGCCCGCGAGGTGCAGGAGCACCGCAGAGTCCTTGCCGCCCGAGAACAGCAGTACGGGTCGTTCGCACTCCGCCGCAACTTCCCGGAGGATGAATATCGCGTGCGACTCGAGGAGATCTAGGTGGTCAGTCATAAAGTGCGGGCCTACGTAGGAAGAGGAAAGAACGGTCTCCTCACAATACTCCATAAAACCACTAGAGATAGTTAGCGTTTTTACTACCCTAGGGGTATGACTACGACCATCCCCACCCCCGAACTGCTGGCCGAACTCAGCGAAGTGAACGCGTCCTTTGAGCACGCCGCCCCGCTCGACATTCTCCGGTGGGTCTTCTCGCGGTTCGGTGACGACGTCGCGATGGCCTGCTCCTTCGAGGACGTGGCGTTGTTGCACATGATCCACGAGCTGCAACCGAACACCGAAATTGTCTTCCTTAACACCGAGGCCCACTTCGCCGAAACACTCGCTTTCCGTGATGCGATCACGACCGCTTGGAACCTCACTCTCACGATTACCGAACCTGGTCCGGACGCCGCCGCCGTTCCCTGCGGTGCCGACGGCTGCTGCCAGGTGCGCAAGGTGGGGCCGCTGCAGCGCGCCGTGGAAAAGCGTGCGGCGTGGATTACCGCGGTGAAGCGCGTTGACGCGAGCACGCGAGCGCAGATGCCTATCGTGCAGTGGGACGATAAGTTCGGCCTGGTCAAGGTCAATCCGTTGGCGACCTGGAGCGACGATGACGTGGCCTACTACTTGAGCTCGCACGAACTTCCCGAGCACCCACTCTGGGCGCAGGGGTACGCGTCGATCGGGTGCGCACCCGTCACGGTGAAGCCACTCGTTGCCGGTGACCGACGCTCGGGTCGATGGGCGGGTGCCGACAAGGAAGAGTGCGGACTCCACGAATAGGTATCCACCAATTCGTCAGAATTGCGTTGTATTTTTATTCCCCATGGCGCAACATGGAATTAGCAAGGCATCCCAGTGATACTGCTGGGTCTCGCCGTCTTCTGGTTCTTCGTCATCGCCGGTATTTCGTGGCACTTTTTTTCTAGCGCTCGCGCTACCAAATCCGTTAAAACCTTCGAAGAAGGCCGCCACACGCTCCGTCGCCACGGCTACTCCGTCCCGCCAGCGCACATCGTTGAAGATGAAGCCCACCACGTCGAGGCTGAAGCGATTCGCCCCCGACTTCGCGTGGTCCGCGACGACGTTGCCGAGACGAACGAAGACGTGTGGGCCGAGTGGGGTCGTGAGCACGGTGTAGCGGTTGAGGCGCCTGTCGCTCGCCCACGCAACCCGTACGCCGCCTACAAGGCCACGCCGACGGCCGAACTAACAATGCACCTGGATGAGCCGTTGCCGCGCCGAGTATCAATGAAGGTGCGTCGCACCCGTATTTTCGCCGGCCTCTTGGGATCGGCCATCGTCTTTTCGCTTCTCAACATGGTCGCTGGCGTAAGTTTGCTGGGCGACGTCGCCGTGCTGGCCTGGATCGGGCTCGTCGGCTTCGTGGTTCTGGCTCTTGTGGCCATTTCGCTGGGGTACCTGAACCAGCCGTCCTTTATGACGCGCCGGACCCCGCTGGCGTCAGTGACAACATTGGAGCCCGTCGTTGAAGTCGACGAGTTCTACGACGCTGACGACACCTCGGACTGGCGTCGTGAACCAGTTCGCCGCGCCTTGGGCTAAAGTAAATATCCCTTGGGGGTGTAGCTCAATTGGCAGAGCGCGTCGTTCGCAATGACGAGGTAGTGGGTTCAAATCCCATCACCTCCACCAAGTGCCGTAGGTCCCATTTGGTGGACATCGTTTATGACGATGAAACCGGTTGGTGAATTGATTCCTTAGGGCTCGATTCTCTCGACCGTGGGTATTCGACTGATGGCTTTGTCGAAAGAAGCGACCTTTCCTACCCCAGTGGTTTCCGCGCAAGCCACGAGGTAGGCGTCGGCAAAATCAAGCCGTTCGCCTTCGTACAAGGCAACCGTTCGCAGGAGTAGCGGAGCGTCAATGACTCGGACGGACTCCATCGCCAGCAAGGATCGAATTGCTTCACTGATGCGAGAACGGTCGATTTCGTAGAACGATTCGAGTACGTACACCGTTTCGGCAACGATGAGATCAGCGAGGTAGAGACTCTCTTCATTCCTCAAAAAGGCGGTGGCTCGCCTCGCCATGTCGGGTGGATCACCAACCAGATGACGAACCAGAACGTTGGTGTCGACAAACGAACTCACTGAAACTTCTTGGCCCTACTCGCACGTGAGATCTCGAGGACTCGGTCCCAGCTGGCGCTCTTCTTTGTTGCCGGCGCGGCGAGTGTTCCCGCCAGTTCAAGAAAATCTGGTGTCCGCTGAAGCGTCGCCAGGTTGCCATCAATGCGAAAAATAACGGAGTCGCCTTCTTCAACACCGAGGGCATCACGTACTGCCTTCGGAATCGTTACCTGCCCTTTGGAGCTCAAGCGAGCGGCCACGTCCATGTTGTTCTCCTTACTTTTTTCTAAATGTAAGGATAGCAGATGTCCGACGGATTCGCCACTCGCTCTTGGAAGAACACCGACCGTACAAGCAGCTAACTCAGGAGACGCTTCGGGATTGAGCCTCAAGACTGTTGAGAGGAAGGTCTCCTCTGGAACTATCTGATCAGTGTGCCAGGGAGCCGAGAACCTTGTCAGGTTGGCGGTATGCCTTGATTTCGATGAGATTTCCGCTCGGATCTTTGATCATCAATTTTCTTTCTCTGTGGGCTCGCCCACATACGAGAGAGTTGGCGGCTCAACAATCAGCGGACCTCCACGAAGACGAGCTGAGATTGACTCCCACGCGTCCCATGAAACGGTCGCCCCGAAGTGTCTCGTCCTCGGCATTGGTGCCGTCACGCTGGCCGGATCGTTTTGAAGCGTTACTTGTGCGCCAAAGAGCAGGGCATCGACAAAGTCGTCCGTTCTCCTTCCAATCTCAGCACCGAGGTGGCTCTGGTAGAAGTCGACTGCCTCACTCAGATCACGGACAGGAATCGAAAGATGAAAAATGGGACGCACGGAAGTCCTTCCTTCGTTGTGTGCTCTCAATTTACGAGCATCTCACTCAAACTTGGGGCAAGGACGTGGGGCTCGAACGTTGTCCCATCTCTTCCGCTGCTAGCGGAGAATTGCCGGGTTTGATCCTTTTTGGCGGGCGCGCTTCATCAGAAACCCCTGAAACTAAGTAGTTTCTGGCCCCAGGAGGGGTTCGAACATAGTCCCATCACCTCCAGAATGTTCTAGGTACTACTCAAGCCCTACTCATAGTAAGATAAGAGTATGAAAATAAGTATGAGTTTGCCAAAAGAGGATGTGACTTTCCTTGACGCCTACGTCGAGGAGAAGGGGCTCGCTTCGCGGTCAGCTGCTCTTCACAGAGCCGTTCGCCTTCTCAAGGCGAGCGGACTTGGCTCAGCGTACGAGGCCGCGTGGTTGGAATGGCACAACGAGAACGAATCGCTGTGGGATGCCACATCGAACGACGGACAGCGCTAGATGCACCGCGGTGAAATCTATTTGGTCAACCTTGATCCCGCGAGAAGTGGTGAAGCGAACAAACAACGTCCCGCGGTGATTGTGAGCAACGACGGGGCGAATAGTTCGGCTGAGCGAAGCGGCCACGGAGTAATTACCATCGTGCCAGTGACGTCGAACGTTACTCGTATTTATCCGTTCCAAGTTTTGATCCCAGCTGATGCGACGGGACTGGACGTTGACTCTAAGGCACAAGCAGAACAAGTTCGTTCAATTTCGGTTGAACGGCTAGGGCCAGCAATTGGTGAAGTCCCACACATATTGATGGAAGCAATTGACGAAGCTCTGAGGCTCCATCTCGCGCTCTAAGAGGTTTCCGAGCACCTTCGGCTCGACGCTTTTCAAAAGGGGTTCGAACATAGCCCCATCACTTCCAAGTCCACGCCAAATCATCATGTTGTGCCCCGAATTGGGCTGAGAATTGGATCAGAACCCCTGAAACTATCGAGTTTCTGCCCCCAAGAGGGGTTCGAACATAGTCCCATCACCTCCACCATTTTCATCGACGCCACGCACGGCACACCTCGAGCAGCTGAATAAATCGCCGACGAGAGGTGCACCTCGCCCCAACAAGTGCGGGTAAGGCTTCCTCAAGCTGTGCGTCAGTGCGGACCGATAATGCCGTTTCATCAAATGGCCAAGGCGGCATCACTAGTCAGAGTGCGGACCGCGCTCGGTACTATGGGCTGTGGCCTCGCTCGTTGTGTTTGCTCTCGATCCGCCCCGTTTGGCCGCTTTTTATCAAGCGGTCACCGGGTATTCCATCGACCACAGCGATACCGGAGGTTTTCGTCTACGTGGCGAATCAGCTGACATTTTCCTGCACGCCATTCCGGAGGAAATAGCCGCATCAATTGCGGTGACGACACCTCCGGTATCGCGGGAAGACGCCGCAATAAAGCCCGTTTTCGACGTGCCGTCACTGTCGAACGCATTGGCCGCTGTGACCGAATTCGGCGGCGTCGTGACCGATCGCTCGTTTGAATATGCGGGGGCCGTGCTGCATGATGTGCTCGATACCGAAGGCAACGTTCTGCAACTGCGGTGGTGGCAGAAGTAATTGGTGTGGCACCGGCTCGACCTCGATGGCAGAACTAGGGTTGATGTATGACAAAAGGCCTCCTACTGGTCCACGGCGCTTGGCACAACGGTGCTGGTTTTGACGCACTCGTCGCTGAACTTGCCAAGCATGACATTGCAGCAACGACGGTTGAATTGACCAGTGTCGGTCACGAAGACGCGCCGCTTGGTGACCTCTACAGCGACGCCGCACTCGTGCGAGAAGTGGTTGCAACTCTCGGTGACGATGTGGCAGTGCTTGGTCACTCCTACGGGGGCGTCGTGATCACCGAGGCACTCGCCGGTGTGGACAACGTAAGCCACTTGATCTACCTGACCGCGTTCATGCTCGACGAGGGCGAAAGCCTCTACGCCGCCTGCGGCAGTGTGGACCCCGAATGGTGGGTGCGGTCACCGGACGATCAACGTCTGAGTACGGCTACTCCCGACGACGTGTTCTACAACACCTGCGAACCATCCGTGGCGGCTCAGGCCGTAGACGCACTTCGCTGGCAGAGTGTCGCCTCGTTCATGAATCCGGTGACGCAGGTCGCGTGGCGCGAGGTGCCTTCCACCTACATCGTGTGCGAACTCGACCAGGCCATTCCGGTCTTCGCACAAGAGGCCATGTCCCAGCGCGCCGGCACCGTGGTGCGGATGTCGAGCGACCACTCACCATTTCTCTGTCAGCCAGCGGCGCTGGCCGACGTCATCGCTGCAGCGTTGCGTTAAGCCCCAACGGTGCGTCGCGACGCGAGCGCCACGAGGTTGCCCTCAGAGTCTCGAAAGAAGGACATCTCTTCTGCTTGACCCGCTGGACCGAAGAGGCCATCGTCGTCGGTAAAGATCACGTGCGGTTCGGTCTCGATGACGACACCGGCGGCCCGGAGACGCTCAGTCTCACTCGCCACGTCGTCGACGTGGAGGTACAACAACGCCGCCGAGGCACCCTTTTCTAACAACAGACGCGTTGTGCCCAATGAGAAGAAGGCCAGACCCGGTGGGCTGAACTGCGCGATGAAGGGAAGGCCAACAACGTCTCGGTAAAAAGCCACGGCCCGATCGAAGTCGGCAACCCCAAGGGCAATTTGGTGCAAGCCATCAACAGCCATATGGAAGAAATGTAGCGCAGGAGGCAATGTGCCTTGCGTGCGGTCGCCTGTGCGTAACCTACGGGTATGCGTTCTCCCGTCGTTTTGGTAACTGGCGCTTCCGGTTACGTCGGCGGTCGACTCGTCCCCGCCTTGCTTGAGCAGGGAGCGACGGTGCGCTGCCTGGTGCGCACACCGGCCAAACTCGCCACCGCTCCGTGGCACGATGACGTCGTTGTAGTTCCCGGTTCAGTCGGCGACGACCTGACGGCGGCGATGGCCGGCGTGGACGTGGCCGTCTATCTGGTCCACTCCATTGGGGCGGGCGACGGATGGGTTGAACAAGAACAACGCGACGCCGAAAACTTTGCGCGGGCCGCGCGGGCCGCTGGTGTGGAACGCATCGTGTATCTCGGTGGACTCGGATCAGCGACGGATACCTTGTCGCGGCACCTCGAAAGTCGCCACGACGTGGGAGTCGCATTGGCGAGCACCGATGTTCCCACCATTGAGATTCGCGCCGGCGTGATTATCGGATCGGGCTCGGCCAGTTTTGAGATGCTGCGCTATCTCACCGAAGTGCTGCCCGTCATGGTGACGCCGAAGTGGGTCGCGACGCGATGCCAGCCAATCGCCATCGCCAACATCATCTCGCTCCTTGTGGCGGCCATTACCAACGGCGACGTTGCCCCTGGGGTCTACGAAGCGGGTGGCGCTGACGTTGTGACGTACGCCGACATGATGGCCCTCTACGCCGACTGCGCCGGCTTGCGCCGGCGCATCCTGCTGCCGGTTCCCCTGCTGACACCGCGACTCTCGTCGCTCTGGGTTGGACTGGTAACTCCAGTCCCCGTGCCGCTGGCTCGAGAGTTGGTGAACTCACTGATTAACGAGGTCGTCGTGACACGCAACGATGCCGGCACCGCCTTTGGCGTGGCACCAATGCCCTTGCGAGTCGCGATTACCCGTGCCCTGGACGTCACCAAGGGTGGAAATATTCCCACGACTTTCACCGACGCGGACCTCGTCTACTTTCAGCCCACCAAGCTTGACCCATCGTGGGCCGGTGGCACCGTCTTCTACGACCGTCGCCGAGTGACCACCGCGGCAAGCGCCGAGCGGGTCTTTGCTGAACTCTCGACCATTGGTGGGGAGAAGGGTTGGTACGCCGGCGAGTTCTTCTGGAAGATGCGGGGTCTGCTTGATCAATTGGTCGGCGGCCCCGGTATGCGTCGCGGACGGCGTCGCGAGTTACGCGTGGGCGATGCACTGGACTTCTGGCGCATTGAACAGGTGGCCGCACCCACCGACCTTCGCTTACGCGCCGAGATGCGCCTCCCCGGCGACGCCTGGTTGACGTGGCAGATCACGCCCACCGATGTGGGCTGCGTGGTGGAGCAAACGGCGGAGTACCGTCCCCGCGGTCTTCTCGGCCGACTGTATTGGGCCGTGGTGTGGCCCTTTCACGGCTTTATTTTTCCCGTCATGCTCAATCGCATCGTCGCCGCTGCCTAAGAACCCGGCAACGTAATGTGGGGGTCATGCCCTTCCCGAAGCGTTCCGACGTTGATGACTTCTTTGCCCAACTTCCTGACTACCAGCGCCCGCATTTGGAAACGCTCCGGGCGTTAAGCCGGGAAGTAGATCCCGAGGCCGTTGAGGTCCTCAAGTGGAATCTGCCGACCTACGTTCGCGGCGAGAAGACCAATCAGTGGATGTTGCAGAGTTTCAAGAACCACTGCTCGCTGCGGTTTTCACCGGCATTCTTTGGTCCGCATAAGGCGGCGGTTACGGCGGCGGGCTATGAAAGTGGGGAAGGCTTCGTCAAACTCCTCTATACCCAGCCGCTACCGATCGAGGTACTCACGACCTTGATGCGTGCCCGCGTGGCCGAGTTCGAAGCGGGCGCGGAGTAGTCATTCATGACTGGTATGTCGTTCAGTTTTGACGCCGAAGTGTGGTGGTGGCGCGGCCCCTCGCCGTTTCACTTCGTCACCGTGCCCAAAGATGTTGCCGATGAGATTCACGACAACGCCGCCGCCTTCACCTACGGCTGGGGCATGATTCCTGTCACCGGCACGGTGAATGACGTGGCGTTCGCCACCGCACTCTTCGCCAAAGACGGCGGCTACGTGGTGCCGATAAAGAAGGCCGTACGAGAGGCGGCGGGTGTTGAACTCGGAGATGTCGTTCACATCACCATGGCGCCAGTGCAGGGGTAGTGCAGCTCGGCGCTGAACCGCTTATGTGGTGGCGACACAAGGGCGCAGGGCCCTCTGGAGGGACGCCGATGCAAAGGTTTACAATGAGATATGACCTCGCCCGCCAGCGCGCCACGCAGCCGTCGCCCTAAGGCCACGCCCAGCGCCTCGATTGAAGACGTCGCCAAGCTGGCTCGGGTCTCCAGCGGCACCGTGTCGCGGGCGTTGCGCGGGCTGCCGAATGTGTCGGAAAAGACGCGCGCTCGTGTGATTGCCGCTGCTGAGTCGCTGCAGTATGTGGCCTCACCATCGGCGTCGTCGCTGGCCTCGGGTCGGATGTCGACCGTCGGCGTCGTGACTCCCTTCGTCTCTCGGTGGTTCTTCGCCGAAGTCCTCAGTGGCATCGAGCAGGTGTTGCACGAAGCGTCCTTTGACCTCGTGCTCTACGTCGACACCGACGGTGATCTCTTTGAGAAGCTGCCCATGCGCCGCCGCGTCGACGCCGTGTTGTTGTTGACATTGCCTTCAGACGTGCCCGACGTCGAAGGCGTGGCCAGCCTCGGGGTCCCCGTGGGATCGCTGGGTGTGGACATTGCCGGGTTCTCGAGTGTCACTATCAACGACGTGGCCGGCGCGGAGATGGCCGTGAATCACCTCATTGGTCTCGGCCACCGCAGCATTGCGATGGTGTCGTTGGACAAGGAACTGTCACTGCACTTCCCCACACCATTCGATCGCACATCGGGATACCAACGAGCCTTAACGGCCGCCGGGATTGAGATTCGCCCCGAACTCGAAGTCAATGGTCACTCGAGTGTCGAGGGTGGCCAACAGGCCGCCGCGGAGCTCTTGAGTCGACCAGATCGACCAACCGCGATTTTCGCGCAGTCCGACGAAATGGCGATGGGCGTCTTGCACACCATTCGTCGAGCGGGCTTGCGCTGCCCGGAAGACATCTCGGTCATTGGCTTTGACAACCACGAGTTGTCCCACGTCTTTGACCTCACGACGGTGGCGCAGCCGGCCCTTCGGCAAGGGGAGCTCTTGGCCCGCAAGGTGCTCGACCAAGTTCTCAATGGATCCGCTCCGTCGACCACCGAACTGCCCACCCAGCTCATCATTCGCGGCACCACGGCGCCTCCGCCCCAGCGTCACTGAGACCACTACGCTTCCGTTATGGATGCTGCTCACTCGCACGGCCCCCTGGCCCTCGTTGGCTCGGGTGAATACTTGGCGCACATGGCCGACATCGAAGGCGCCCTCATTGCGCAACGCCCTCCTCGGTACGTGCAGCTAGCCACTGCTTCGGTGCCCGACGGCGAGCACGTAGTGGCGAAGTGGCACCGACTGGGTGCTGAGCAGGCCGAGCGCCTTGATGTCGAACAAGTCATCGTGCCGGTGGCCAGTCGCGCAGACGCCAACGATCCCGAGGTGGCGGCGCTCGTCGAGGGTGCCGGTCTCATCTACCTGTCGGGTGGTCACCCTGCCTTCTTGGCCGACACCCTTCGTGACACGTTGGTCTGGGAGACCATTGAACGAGTGTGGCGCGCCGGGGCAGCGCTGGCGGGCTGTTCGGCCGGCGCGATGGTGATGGGGGCGTGGGTGCCCAATGTTCGAGGTAGTGGCGGCGCCACGGGGCTCGGTGTACTGCCGCACGTGCGAGTCCTGCCCCACTACGACGCCTACTTCGCCCGAGTGGCGAACGCACGAGCACGCTTCCGCGGCGATGACGCCACTGTGACGTTGGTGGGTATTGATGAAGACACCGCACTCATTCACGATGGTGGTGAGTGGCGTGTGGCCGGTCACTCCAAGGTCTGGCTGCTGGGTGAACAGGACCAGTCCTTCACTGCTGGCGACAAAGTCCCGCTGCAGTAGTACTCCTATGCTTAGGGTCATGTCTGACCCGCACCGTCCCAGCGAAGAACTGGCCTATTTGACGGCGCACGACGTGCTGGCTCGGTATGCGGATGGATCCCTGAGCGCGACGACGTTGGTCGAGGCCTTACTTGAACGAATCACCGCGCTGGACGATGACGGACCAACCGGTCTCCACGCCGTTATCGCCCTCAGCGACGACGCACGGGCGACGGCGAAAGAGCGTGACGACGAGCGTCGAGCGGGAACCATTCGTGGTCCACTGCACGGAGTGCCGGTCTTGATCAAGGACAACATCGAAGCCGATGGCCTCCCCGGTACCGCGGGGGCCACGGCCCTCTTGGGCCGTCCGGCACACGACGCGGCCTTGGTGACCACCTTGCGAGAAGCGGGAGCCATCATCTTGGGCTCGACCAATATGAGTCAGTGGGCGAATCTACGCTCCACTCGCTCGACCTCGGGCTACTCCGCGGTCGGTGGGCTCGTGGGAAACCCGTGGTCCATTGATCGCTCCGCGGGTGGCTCCTCATCAGGTGCGGGCGCCGCTGCCGCTGCCGGGTACGCCCCTTTGCTGGTGGGAACGGAAACGGACGGCTCAATCACCTGTCCCGCCTCACTCAACGGCGTCGTGGGTCTCAAGCCCACCGTCGGCCTGGTCTCTCGCCAGGGCATTGTGCCTCTCAGTTCTCGCCAAGACAGCCCCGGCCCACTGACGCGCTCGGTGGCCGACGCGGGACTGTTGTTCTCGGTGCTCGCTGGTATCGACATCCCCGCCGAAGCACCAGCGGTGTCGATGGTGGTCTCGAGCACCTGGCGCACCGGTCACTACCGCACGGATGAACTCTTCACCAGCGTGATGGACGACCTTCGCGCCACTGGCGTGTCGCTGCCGGAGCGACCCTTTGGGAAACCCAGCGTGCAGGAGGGCACTGACGAGCTCTACTGCCTTCTAGCCGAGTTCAAAGACGACCTCGCCGCGTATCTCGCCACCCGTGATGGCGAGGGGGTGCGTTCGATTGCTGATGTGCTCGAGCACGAACGGGCCAACGCCGACGTTGAGTTCCGCTACTTCCGTAATGAACACTTGGTGGCGGCGAACGACTCGGCGGGCACCGACACTGATGAGTATCGCCAATGCCGTGACCGCATCACCACCTGGGCGGTGCAGGACTGCCTGGAAGTCGGACTGGGCGACGCCGATGTCGTGTTGTCCCCGGCGTATGCGCCGGCGTGGAAGTGCGACGTCGTCCTCGGTGATCCCCACGTCTGGTTTAACCCCGGTATCTCTGTGGCCGCCATCGCCGGCTGGCCCATTGCCACGGTGCCGATGGGACTCGTGGATGAACTCCCGGTGGGGCTGACCATTATGGGGCGACCACACAGTGAGTGGAAAGTGCTCGCCGCGGCCGCGCAGATTGAGGCAGTGGTGGCGGCGCGGGGATGGACGGGTCGTCCCAGCTGGCGAAACGCGCAGCGCGGCTAATTACTCGCCGTCTTGGACGGGGCAATGCCCACTTCACGGTCGTGCGCACTCTGGCGGAGGTGAAACTGCGTGACGCCGATGGTCAATGAGACGGCGCCAACAACGTGCAACTCAACGAGTACCGCAGGCACGTGTGTCACATACTGCACCGCGCCAATGAGCGCCTGCACGAGGGTGATGAGGACGAGGCGTCGCACTCCCTTTTGGAGGGCGAGTGGGGCCGGTGAGCGCCAGACCGTGACAAAAAGTCCGAGTACGAGGCCGACGAACAAGGTGGCCGCCAGCGAGTGAATCCACGCTGCGTGCGAAAAGGCGAAGGGGAGACGACGTGCTGTGAGCTGCCCCATGGAACTTCCGGCGTGGGGGCCCGATCCCGTGGTCATCGTGCCCGTGAAGAGCAGCACCACGAAGGGCACCCATAGACCACGGGCAATAGCGAGGTAGTGCGGCGAGCGGATGTCGTGACGGGTGCCGGGGCCGTAGAGGTACTTCGAGCGGTGGTACAAAATGGCACTGACCACCACCATGGCGAGTGAGAGCAGTAAGTGGATGGAGACCAGCCAGGGGTTCAGCTTGGAGTAGACGACGAAGGCGCCGAGCACGGCGTCAGCGACCACGCCGAGAATAAGCAGTCCCGATAAGACCACCAGGTCACGCCGGCGCGGCGACCGAAGCAGGGCGGCGATGAAGGTCACGCCGGTCAAGGTCACGAGGCTGACGGTCACCATACGGTTGGCGTACTCAATGAGGGGGTGAATACTCCAGGAGCCAGCAATCTGATTGTGGAAGCAGGTCGGCCAGTCGGGGCACCCCAGACCGGATCCGGTCAAGCGAACGGCAGCGCCGGTGAGGACAATGATGATCATCGACAAGAAGGTTGCGTAGGCGAACCAGCGGAAGATTGCGGGGGAAAGTCCTCGTCGAGTTGGGGTCACGTCTTCAGCCTAGAGAGTTACGGAGAGGCGTAGACTGACCACGATGGCAACTCTCAGCCCCACCAGCTTTACGACCGCGGAAAAGGTTAAGGGCTACATCGCCCTCACCAAGCCCCGGATCATCGAACTCCTGCTGGTCACCACGTTGCCCACCATGGTGGTGGCCGATAAGGGCATTCCCGGCGTGATGCTGATCGTTATGACCCTTATTGGCGGCACGTTGGCTGCCGGTGGCGCCAACGCCATCAACATGGTCGTGGACCGCGACATTGACGCCATTATGAAGCGAACCCAGGGTCGCCCACTGGTGCGTGGCGTGATGACGCCGCGCGCCGCCTTAATCTTCGCCCTGGCCATAGAACTGCTCGCCTTTGCGGTGTTGGCGATTTTCGTGAACCAGCTCTCGGCCTGGCTAGCCATGGCCGCCACCGCCTTCTACGTCTTCGTCTACACCTTGTGGCTGAAGCGTCGTTCGAAGCAGAACATCGTCATCGGTGGTGCCGCCGGTGCCGTGCCGGTCTTGATTGGCTGGTCGGCCGTGCAGAACAACGTCACCTGGACGCCCGTCTTGCTCTTCGCGGTCATCTTCATCTGGACACCCCCACACTTCTGGGCCCTGGCCGTGCGGTACCGCGACGACTATGAGGCGGCCAACGTGCCGATGATGCCCGTGGTGGCGTCACTTCGCCGTACCACCTTGGAAATCCTCGTCTACTCAGTCATCATGTGGGGCACGACAATCTTGATTGGTCCGATTGCCCACCTCGGGTGGATCTACGCCGTCTCGGCGACGGTCTTGGGTGGCCTCTTCACGCTGATGGCTTTTCGTCTGTTTCAGCACGCGCGTGAGGACAAGGCTGACGTGGCCGAGGCCATGAAGCTCTTTCACTATTCGATCTCGTATCTCACGTTGCTCTTTGTCATGATGGCGGTGGATGTCCTTGTCCGATTCCACTAAGCAGCGCGGGCGTCCCTCGCCCATGATGTTCATTTCGCTGGGCATCGGGGCCGTGTTGGCCATTGCCTTGATCACTGTCGTCTCCTACCTCACCGGTGGCACCGTCACGAATACGGCGGGACAGTCAGCCCTCATCGGCACGAAGATTGCCCCCTTCTCGGGCACTGACACGGCCGGCACCAAGGTCAGTGCACCGTGGGCCGAAGGGAAGCCCGCCGTGCTGGTCTTCTTTGCCAGCTGGTGCGCGCCCTGCCACGCTGAACTTCCCGTGGTGAGTAGTTATCTGACCTCCCACTCATTGGGGCAGACCCAGGTCGTGGGCATTAACTACCTCGACCAGCAGACCAAGGGCGTGGCCCTGGCGATCTCCTCAAAGTTCACCTTCCCGATCCTTGAAGACGCGGGCTCCATTACCCAAGGTGACTTCGGCTTTAGTGGTCTGCCCGACACGGTCTTTGTCAACGCCAAGGGTGTGGTCACGGCAGTGCACTCGGGCGTGATTAGCGTTGCTCAACTGCGCGCTGGCCTCGCAACCTTGGGTTAATCAAACCGGAAGGTGCGCGCCGCCAGCAGCGGTGCGAGCAGCGCCCAGAGTCCCAAAGTGCACCACTGACTCAACGTGGGGCTCGTGGCAAAACTCAACACGTTGTGCACGGCGGCGGCCATTGCTCCCGAAGGCAGCCACTGCACCGCACGAGCAACACCGCTCGGGAGCGATGACAACGGCACCACGATGCCCGACAGCATGAGCAACAGCAAGTAGAGACCGTTGCTCGCCGCTAGGTTCACTTCGGCGCGCAGGCGTCCGGCCAGTAGCAGGCCAATACCGGCACATCCCGCCGAGCCGAGGGCCAGCACCGCTGCCACCTCGAGATCTCCGAGGGCAGACGCGTGGGGATGCCAACCGAGCGCGAGGGCCACTACCGCGAGCACGACGACTTGAATGACCTGAGTCACCGCAACGCCGGCAATCTTGGCGCCAATGAGTCGACGTTGGCCGAGCGGGGTCACGTGCAGTCGGCGCAGCACGCCGTAGGAACGTTCGAAGCCCGTGGAGATAGAGAGCGCCACGAGTGACGTGGAGAGAACGCAGAGGGCCAATATGCCGGGCGCCATGAAGTCGATGCGAGAGCCCGTCGGCACACTCACCACTTTGGTGGTGGAGAAGAAGACGAGCAGGGCAACGGGGATACCCAAGGTGAGGAGCAACGTCTCACCACGGCGAATGGTCATGCGCACTTCGGCGCGCGTCTGGGCCCACCAGGCGTTCATCGTGTCCCCTTGGTGACGAGTTCGAGGTAGCGCTCCTCGAGGGAGGCCCGAGAGCGCAGCCCTTGCAAGGTCACCCCCTGTTCCGCGAGGAAGGAGGTGATGATTGC
>Ga0208617_1000131_pt1 | contig 25063 bp, 31 predicted proteins | sample CryBogCBE06Nov07_FD_184581 | JGI IMG/M metagenome (GOLD analysis project Ga0208617, IMG submission 184581) | Freshwater microbial communities from Crystal Bog, Wisconsin, USA - CBE06Nov07 (SPAdes) (version 2) | ecosystem: Environmental > Aquatic > Freshwater > Lake | place: Crystal Bog...
GCCTGGTGGACGCGGCCCGATACCTCCGGGTCGCCGCCGCCGAGGAGTGCGCCGAGCTGCACCGGCACGATCTGCCACGACACCCCGAAGGGATCCTTTAACCAGCCACAGTTCCCTTGGGATCCACCACCAGAGATGAGGCCGTCGCTCAGGCGCTCGATCTCCTCTTGGGTCTCGACGGCGACGAAGAGGGAGATGGCATCGTTGAAGTCGTGGTGCGGCCCTCCATTGAAGAGCTGCAGCGTCGTGCCGGCAACCTCGAGCGTGCCCATCATGAAGTGCTCACCGGCGGGGAGCCGGGAAGGTCGAAGACGGAGCGGTAGCGGTCGTAGGCCGCTCCCGCCGTGCCGGGGTACCAGAGGAAGACAGAGAGCGAGGCCATAGCTCCATTGTGGTGGCACAGTGAGCGCATGGACGACGCAGACTTCTGGAACGAGCGCTATGAGCGCACGGCACCGGCAGATCGATCCTGGACCGAAGTCTGGCCGGTGGCAACCCTGGCCAGCCTCGACGCTCTCGGCTGCATGCCAGATGACAGCCTCATCGACGTTGGCGGCGGAAGTGGTCTCCTCGTCGACGCGCTCATCGAGCGCGAGTGGCGAGACCTCTGTGTGCTCGACCTCGCGGGCACTGCCCTCAGTCAAGCTCGGGCACGGCTCGGCGTCCGTGGTGACGAGGTTTCGTGGCGCACCGGTGATGTCCGCACCGTTGACCTCGCTCGGACCTTCACGGTCTGGCACGACCGTGCCGTACTGCATTTCTTGACGGCTCCGCAGGACATCGCCCAGTACTTTGCTCAACTCGACCGCACGGTCGCGCCTGGAGGTGCAGCGGTGATTGAGGTCTTCGGTCCGACTGGTCCGACGCAGTGCTCGGGCCTCGACGTCCGCCAGTGGGCAACTGAGGACCTCATCGCTGCGTTCGGACCGGCATGGGAGACCGTTCGAGCAACCACGGTGGACCACGTCACCCCGTCGGGTGCCGTCCAGGCGTTCAGTACCGTCGCACTGCGACGCATCATTCGCGAGAATGCCTGATGGCCATTTCTCCTGACTCCATCGCGGCGCAGATCGTCGACTGCGATCCAGCCTTCACTCCCGTGATCGAGGCCATTGGGCCGCCGAAGGTGTTCCGTCCGACCCCTCCGGCCAAGCGGTTCGCCACCGTGGTGAGCTCCATCACTTCACAGCTGCTCTCGATCAAAGCCGCCGACACCATCTACGGACGCGTCGTGGCTGCCTGTGGCGGCGTCGTGACTCCTGAGACGATCGCTGCGCTCACCCACGACGAGTTGCGGTCCACCGGACTGTCGAACGCCAAGGTCGCCTCGATCCACGACGTGGCGGCACGCGTCCGTGGTGGCACGCTTAACCTCGCGCGCCACGGGCGGATGAGCGACGACGAGGTGCTCGGTGAACTGGTGGCCATTCGTGGCATTGGGACCTGGACGGCCCACATGTACCTGCTGTTCACCTTGGGTCGGCCGGATATCTGGCCAACGGGCGACCTCGGTGTCCGCAACGGGTGGTCGCTCCTCCACGGCGAGACGTCGATGATCAGTGCGGGCGACCTCGGCCCCCTCGGAGACCCGTTCACCGGGTTCCGGTCCGCCACCGCCTGGTACTGCTGGCAAGCCGTGCACCTCCATCGGGGTGACCGCTGACCGGTGCCGCCCCGGTGCGTCTAGGGCGCCGAGCTCGATGCCTTGGCCCGCGCTCAGGCTCGAGCCAGCCGGCCCAGGAAGAAAGCATAAGCAATCGATCGAGATCTCGTACTTACTTATACTTAAGAGCGATAAGTATAAGAACTTGCCAGATCGACTAGCAAGACTTATACTTAGATCGCTGAAGTATAAGAACGAAGAGGCTTTCGAAAGTGACTTATACATCTCTCGGTCCGGACCCGGTTGATCAACAGGTGCAAGAAACGCTGGGCAAGTTGGCGGGGGGCGAAGCCCCAAGAGATATCGAACGACGACAGGTCGACATCAAGGAAGAGCCTGGAAGGCGTGGGCCCGGGGGCTCCATTTCGCCGGGTAGCAGCCAGAATGAGGCAGCGGCGAAGTATCTCGCTGGCGAACTGGCATGCTTCGCAAATTCACCCGGAGGAGGGGCAATCATCCTCGGGGTAGCCGACGATGGAACTCACATCGGCACCAATCTGGATCGCGAGTGGCTTCGGCACCGCATCTGGGAGTTGACCGAGCGGGCGCTGACCGCGAGGATCGACGAAGGCGATTTATCGGGCACGCGCGTACTCGTCCTCACGACGCACCAAGCAATTGAGCCAATCCGCTATGAGGGTCGGATCAAGTGGCGAGTCGACGACAACTGCGTCGAAGTTGACCCGACGACTTGGCACGCCGGCAGGATCGGTAGGGACGGTGTCGACTGGTCCGCTCAACTCTCCTCACACCACATTGGCGATGCCAAGCCAGAAGCCCTCCTCACCGCCCGGAAGTACCTGCTCAACGCGGGTGACGATGCGTCGAGATCGCTCGAGTCGGCCAGCGACGCCGACTTACTTCGCCGTCTCAATCTGGTAGGCGAAGAAGACAGACTCACAAATGCTGGATCACTTCTCTTTGTCGAGACGCCGGTGATGGGCCTTGACTACGTAAGGCGTGAAGTGCCAGGAGGCGATTCCTTGTTGCGCATTCGTGGTGACGGGCCGCTACTTGTGCAGATCTCCGAAGTTGAAAAGGCGTGTCAATCAGCCAACAGAGTGATCCATCTTCCCGACGGATTCGCCCACGGCCAGATCAATGCGATCCCCCAACGCGCCATCCGAGAAGCGATAGTCAACGGAACGATTCATCGAGACTGGCTTTCTGAACAGCCCACCTTGATTGAGCATTTTGGAGACACCCTGGTGGTCACGTCGCCGGGGGGCTTCGTGGGCGGGGTGAGCCTCAACAACATCATCACCCATCCCTCATCACCGAGATACAAGAGTCTCGCCGAGGCAGTCTCACGGCTGCGCCTCGCCGAGCGTGAAGGCATTGGGATCGATCGAATGATGCGCGACATGCTTGTATTGGGGCGCCCTGCTCCTGAAATCACAGAGCTACCGGGACCGATGATTCGCGTGGGTCTTCTCGGAGGAAATCCGAATGAAGAGGTGGTAACGCTGCTCAACGCGATCGCTCCAGCGACCGTCCGTGAAAATGTCGATGCCCTGATCATCATTTCTGCATTGATCGAGCGCGGCTGGATTGACGTCGAGCGCGCGGCGCCACTTGTGCAACGACCGCCGGGTGAGACGACGCAGTCACTCGAATTCCTCAGTTCGTGTCGCATCGATGGTGATCCAGTAATTGTCCCTGTCGATGGTCAACGGAACAACCACTTCACCATGTATCGCCTCTCCCACACAGTTCGCGCGCGTCTTTCCGAACGATGGTCGGCGTTACGTTCCGTTTCAGGGCGTTCGGCGCTCATACTCGACATTGCAGGTCAGCGGGGGCAAGTCACTACTCCGATGATCAAGGACCTCACAGGGATGAGTCAACCCACCGTTACCGGAGACTTCAACAGGCTGATCGCTGAAGGGAAAGTTAAGCCAGGACGTCAAAGCGGCTTAGGTCCGGGCCTCTTCTACGTCCTCACCGACTCATAGCAAGCTCTTCGGTCAGAACAGGTGTCCCAAGCAATGCGACGTCGCCTCGAAAATGGACCAGATCTGTGCCCTCTTGTCTGGACGATGCTAGGATCCAGCCGACCTAGGGCGCGCTCTGGATGATGATGCCGTTGCCATCAGGGTCAGCGATCTGGATGAATCGTCCCCACGGCGCTGACTGTGGTTCGCCAACGGCGACCCCTACTGCGTGGAGACGCTGCACCATTGCCTCGAGGTCTTCGGTGCCGAGCACCAGTCCCCGAAGCGATCCCGCTGGCATGGTCTCGAACCAGGTGACGAGGGTGATCGACGTCGCCGCCCCGTCGAGGCCGAGGTGGACCCAGCGCATCCCTGGCCCCATCTGCTGGTCATCGAGCACGATGAATCCGAGGACGTCGCAGTAGAAGGCGGCGGCCCGGTCTTGATCGCTGACGGGGATGGAGAACATCTGAACGTGCGAAATGGTCATGGCTGATGCTCCTCTACTTCTTCGACGTTCGCTAGGCGTCGCTGCTGGAACCACGTCGTGGCGAAGGCCACGGCGGTTGCGAGGTCGAACAACCGTGCAGTACCGGCTCCAACCGTGTTCGTTCGCTGGTGACCTGCAGCGTCGAAGGCAGCGCCAATGGTGCAGAAGTCCTCGGTGTCGTAGTCGAGGGTGGTGAAGGTCACCCACTGGCGTCGTCCATCCACGATCACCGGCGCACCTTGCTCGATCTCTTGGTGGGGACCGTGGACTCGGTACTCCGCGAGGTGCAGCGACGTGTTGCGGTCGTGGTCAACCCCGAGGAGGAGCACGTCGGCGCCGAGTGCCTCGAGGCGAGCGAGCGGTGAGTGCTCGTCGAAGCCAAAGCGCAGGCCGTGGTTGGCGGTGATGGTTTCGGCAGCGGGTCCAACGGCAGCGAAGGACACCGATGGGTGGTTGCTCCGCAGTGCCAGCGGGTGCGAGCGCACGGTGTCGGCAATGATGCCCATTCCACTCGTTGCGGTGAGGTGTGGGTCGAAGGCCGGCAGGTGCTCCCGAATGGTCGGCCAGGCATCCTCTGGAGCCGGAGGGTTCTGCCAGTAGCTCGGTTCGGACAGATCGCCAGAGTGGGTGGGAACGACCAGGGTGCCGGTGGGACCGAGAACGTCGAGGAGCGCAAGCACCACCGAATGGGCTCCGCCAACGACGTAGCCCAGAGCTGAGAGCGACGAGTGCACGAGGAGCACGGAGCCGTCCTCCACACCGAGGCGCCGGAGATCATCTGCCAACGACGCCGACGTGAACGGTCCAGGCATCGACATTGGCGACCACGTCACGGGTTGATGCTCCCGACGACCACGCGGTGCACGGCGCCGCGGACGACCACCGTGCCTCGAGGGGCGGTAATCGAGACGATGCCGTCTCGGCCAACGCAGTGGCCTTGGGTGGCGGTGAAGGGAGCGGTGACTTCGCCGCGGTCGATCATCCACGTCGCCAGTGCGGCGTGGAGACTCCCGGTGACGGGGTCTTCAATGGTCTGGTCGCGCTCGGGGAAGAACGCCCGAACTTCGTAGCTGCTCTCCGCCCCGGAATCGTGGAGACCGACGACGCCGAGTGCCAGCCCGGTGGTCGGTCGAGCCAGCGCTCGGACGGCGTGGGCCGAGGGGAGCTGCACGCCAATCCATCCCGGCCCGTTGTCGAGGTGGGCGAGGTCGACAATGGTGGACGGGTCAACGCCGAGCGTGTCGGCAATGGTCACGGCGAGGTCGTCGTCCACGGGTCCAGCGTGCAGCAGCGGCGGTGCCTCGAAGCCAATGGTGCGCGCATCCACCGTGACCGTCACGAGTCCAATGCCGCACTCTTGTGTCAGGACCCCGGGGCGGCGAGGAACCCCTCCGAGGTCCAGCCACACCCGCGCGCTACCGAGGGTGGGATGGCCAGCGAAGGGGAGTTCGCCTGAGGGCGTGAAGATCCGGAGGTGGTAGTCCGCCGCTGGGTCGCGGGGCGCACACAGGAAGGTCGTCTCCGACAGATTGGTGAACCGGGCAATGGATGCCATCTCGGCATCGGAGAGGTCATCAGCCTCGCCAATGACGGCGAGCGGGTTCCCAGCGAAGGGGACTCGGCCGAAGACGTCGACCACGTGGAATGGGAGCGGCACCATCTCATTGTGCCCCGACCCACCGCCAGGTTCGTGGTCAGACGGCAACGTGGGTCATGGCCACTGAGATCGCCACGGCGACCATCACACACCCGATCAGCACGTCGAGCATGCGCCAGAGGGACTCCTTCGCCATGAGCGGTGCTGCCGCTCGAGCGCCGAGACCGAGGGTGCAGAACCAGAGCACCGATCCACATCCTGCGCCGAGTGCGAAGAGCCACTTGGCGTGGCCGAACTGTGCCGAGAGCGAGCCGAGGAGGAGCACGGTGTCTACGTAGACGTGCGGGTTCAAGAAGGTGAACCCCAATGTGGCGAGCACGACGGCTCTGGTGCTCGGCGCATCCCCAGCCACTGCCTCGAGGTGTCCGGGGTGGCGAGCGGCGGCGAAGGAGCGAAGCGCGAAGAGGGCGATGTAGGCAACGCCCACCCACTTGAGCACGACGAGGACCTGAGGGGCGGCACGCACGACGGCGCCAACCCCTGCGGTTCCCGCTGCGATGAGGACGAGGTCAGCAGCGATGCAGATCGCCACGGCGAGTCCAACGCGGTGGCGAGCGAGACCGAGGCGCAAGATGTAGGTGTTCTGGGCGCCGATGGCGACGATGAGGGAGAGTCCTGTCGACAGCCCGGCGAGGAAGGCGTTCACGTCGTCGACTCCACGGGTGCGGCGGCCGCGGTGGGTTCGGTGAGTCCAACCGGTGTCCACTTCTCCTCGAGCCCCCGAATGCGCCAGATGGCAACGGCGATGATCCACGTCACGACGAAGAGCCCCACGATGGCGAAGCCAACCCGGTTGAGGTCGAGGGCGGCAATCGTGTCCCACGGTTGGCCGGTGAGGCCGGCCTCGGTGATGAGGAGGGAGAGGAGCTCGACCGTGCCGATGACGAGGGCGATCACGACGGAGAGGCCGGTCATGGTGAGGTTGTAGTAGATCTTGCGCGCCGGGTTGGAGAACGCCCAGTTGTAGGCGAAGTTCATGAAGCACCCGTCGATGGTGTCGAGTAGGCACATCCCGGCCGCGAAGAGGATGGGGAGCGCGACGATCGCGGTGAAGGGAACGCCGCCGATGACCGCGGTTCCGGCGAGGACGAGGAGAGCGACTTCGGTTGCGGTGTCGAATCCGAGGCCGAAGAGCAGGCCCACGGGGTACATCTTCCAGGGCCGATCGACGCTCGAAGCAATGCGGCCGAAGAACCGGTTGAAGAGTCCACGACGAGAGAGGTGGGCTTCCAAGGTGGTGTGGTCGAAGGTTCCCGTGCGCAGGTGGCGGACGAGGTGGACGATGCCGAAGAGGACGAACAGGTTGATGATGCCAATGGCGTAGAGGAAGACGCCAGAGATCGTGGTCCCAACGACGGTGGTCCAGGTGTGCAGCGCCGAGGTGGGATTGCTGATTGCCCCGTTGAGCGATCGGATCCCGGCGTTGAGCGCGACGGCGAGACCGAAGACGACACTCGAGTGGCCGAGGGAGAACCAGAACCCAACGCTGAGCGGTCGGCCACCGTCGTCGAGGAGTTTGCGGGTGGTGTTGTCAATGGCGGCCAAGTGGTCGGCGTCGAAGGCGTGGCGCATCCCGAGGGTGTAGGCCAAGACCCCGGTGCCGAGGCCGAATGTGGCTCCGGCAGTCACGCGGTGGTGTCGTGCTGTCGAGAGCAGGAGCCACCCCATGACGTGCAGCGCGACGATCACGAGCGCCATGGCGAGGAGTTCGGATCGCTCTGTCGGTGCCAGGCGTCTCCGTACTGCAATGACCATGGTGGCAACCCTCAGCAACGTCGGCGAACGAGATGCTCGACGATAGGACAGATGCAACACTGTTGCAACAAGGCAGTCGTCGATCTACCCTGCTGGAATGCGCACCTCGCCCCAATCACGTCCGAACGAGGCAGCGACGGTCGACGGCGTGCTCGAGTACATCAGTCAGCGTGGCGCGCGGGTGACCACTGCGCGGCGAGCCATCGTCGACGCCATGGTCCAGGCGCACGGTCACCGCACTGCTGATGAGCTCGCTGCGGCAATTCACGCTGCGCACCCATCCATCAACCGTTCGACCATCTACCGAAACTTGGAGGAACTCGAGCGCCTCGGCGTGCTGGTGCACGCCCACCTCGGCCACGGTGCTGCGACCTACCACCTCGCAGCGAACGCCCACTCGCACCTCGTCTGTGAACGCTGTGGTTCGGCCCAGTCCGTCCCGACCGAACTGTTCTCGGATCTCTCGGAAACGATGGTGGCGCAGCACGGCTTCACCATTGATCCGCTCCACTTCTCCGTCCTTGGGATCTGTGCCCCATGTCGGGGCACCAACGCTCCCTGAGCAGCGGTCTAGGCCCGAGCGAGGACCTCGCCGTGGAGGACGAAGCAGGTTCCCGCTGGGTTCGCTGCCCAGTCGGTGAAGGCTTCGGAAATCTCGAGGAGGTCGTCGTGCGTGGCGAACCCACCGGCGAGTGCTTGGGTGGCGAATTCGCTCTGGAGGACTCGATCCGCCCAGAGTCCTCCCCAGAAGGACCGCTCCTCTGCAGTGGCGAACGTCCACGTCGATGAGGAGACGACGAGGTCCGTGAATCCCGCAGCGAGCACCCAGGTGGCGAGGTGGCGACCGCCGTCTGCTTCAGCGCCGTTGGCGCGAGTCACGGCGTGGTAGAGGTCCATCCAGCGCACGAGCGCAGGACTCGATGGGCCGAAGGCCATCCCGAGGAAATCAGCATCTCGAACGGCGAGGAGACCTCCGGGCCTGAGCACCCTGCGCCATTCCCGGAGTGCAGCGACGGGGTCGCTCAGGTGTTGGAGAACTTGGTGCGCGTGGACGATGTCCACCGTGGCATTCTCCATCGAGAGGCCGTAGCCGTCATCGACGACGAAGCTGAGATCAGCTCCGGGAGATCCCCCGAACTCTGTCGCAGCTGCAGCGATGACGTCGGCGGCACGGTCGACACCAATGACAGTGCCCGTGCCGAGGTGGCGTGCGAGATCGGCGGTGAGGTTGCCCGGCCCGCACCCAACGTCGAGGAGCGTTCCTCCAGGAGCGAGGTGTGGGAGGAGGTAGGCCGCTGAGTTCTCCGCAGTGCGCCACCGGTGGCTTCGCAGGACGGACTCGTGGTGGCCATGGGTGTAGCGGTCATCGTGGGTGCTCACGATCCTCCTCCGGTGGGTTCTTCGATTCCTCGGCGGACGCGGCCGAGCGCGTCGCTCAGCGCTTCGACGTCGTCGGTCGACAACTGGTCAAAGACCAGGCGACGAACCGAGGCGAGCTGCGTTGGGTACGCCCGTCGCAAGGTGGCGAGCCCATGGGGGGTGAGCCGGACGACGACGCCGCGACCATCGTTGGGCGCGTCGTGTTTGGTGACCTCGCCGTTGCGTTCCATGGCGTCGATCAATCGAGAGACGCGGCTGGCGGAGAGGTTGCAGGCCGAGGCGAGATCACCGATCCGCAGTTCGCTGTTTCCCGCCTCGGAGAGGTGCACGAGCACCACGTACTGCGAGACCGACACCCCGGTCTCGCGCAGTAGCGCAGCGTCGAGGTTGCGGACGAGGTGGTTGAGGAGGAAGGTCAACGACCGCCACATCGACTCCTCGGCAGCGTTGAGCGGTGCAGGCGGTGTCGTCATGCGGTCAGCCTAATTCGTTGCGCGCGCAATGATCTGCTAGTCTTTGCGCACGCAACGATTGAGAGGAGCCGACGATGGATGTCTTCACCCCGGCAGAACTGCAGTACCTCGCCACCCAGCCGCTCATGCGGTTCGCCACGGCCTCGCTCACGGGCAAGCCCGATGTTGCTCCCGTCGTCTTCTCGGTGGAGGGCAACACCATCGTGAGCGGTGGCTTCGACATCACTCACACGGTTCGCTACCGCAACATCGAGACGAACCCACGGGCGACCCTCGTGATCGATGACTTGGCCTCCATGGACCCCTGGTCACCACGCGGCCTCAAGATCACTGGGACCGCAGTGATCGCGGTGGATGGCGGTGCGCCACGATTCGTGATCTCCCCAGAGGTCATCATCAGTTGGGGCATCAACGACACCACCCCTGGTATCCCCGCCATGGAACGCCGAGTCGTGGCATGACCGTGGTCACCCCAACCCACATGGTGGTCTGCACCTTCAAAGCAGGCACCGACATGGCCGAGGTCTTCGCGGTCCGAGACGCAGAACAAGCTGCAGCGCTGGCACTCCAAGCAGAAGGAGTGCTCGGGACGATTCGTCTCGCGCTGACCCGAGGAACCGTGTTCTTGGAGGTCCGGGCTGCTGATGACGCAGGTGCACGGGCAATCGTGGAGCAACTCCCCATGGCGCGCTGGTGGGATCTCGACGTCTTCCCCCTCGCGATTCCCGGCTGAACGATCACTGCAGAGGCCACGTCCGTTCGCCACTCGATGGCGTCAGTCCCTGCCGTTGCGCACCCGATGAGAGCACCCGGGCCAACAGCACGGACGACGCATCCCCTCGTCTAACTCTTCGCGGGTTCGTCGGATCCGTCGCTCACGAGTGGGGTGATGGTGCGCCACGCAATGAGCGCTGTCGCACTCACGACGAGGCCCAACGCGAGATCCTCAGGGAGTGCGTGGACGGTCCCGCCAGGGAGTTGCGTCGCCATCTCATGCCTTGGTTGCGCACTCACTGGTGACCTCGGGATCCCACGTCGCTCACGCTAGAGCCTGCGGTGCCGGGAACGAGATCCTCGGAATGGGCTCGGGTAGGGTGACCGCGAAGCGGGGACGGCACTCATTGCGATCGTCCTCGACCCTCGCCCAAGGAGCGTCCACGATGACGAAGCCCACCGCCGTATCCCTCCTGCCCGAACTCACGCTCGAGGAGAAGACCTCACTGCTCTCGGGATCTGGGTTTTGGCACACGACGCGCATCGACCGGGTCGGCCTCACCTCCATCATGGTGAGCGATGGTCCTCATGGACTCCGAGTACAGCCGAGCGCTGGTGATCACGTCGGCATTGGAGGAAGTCTCCCCGCTACCTGCTTCCCAACGGCCGCTGCGCTCGGGTCATCCTTCGATCGAGACCTCGTCCGAGAAGTGGGGTCGGCAATTGGCCGAGAGGCACAGGCCCAAGGGGTTGCCGTGGTCCTCGGTCCAGGGATCAACCTGAAGCGCACGCCGCTGTGCGGACGGAACTTCGAGTACGTGTCGGAAGATCCCGTCGTCGCCGGCATCCTCGGTGGGGCGCTCGTTGAGGGAATCCAGTCCCAAGGAGTTGGAGCGTCGCTCAAGCACTTCGCAGCGAATAACCAAGAGACCGAACGCCTGCGTATCTCCGCAGTCGTCGACGACGGCACACTTCGAGAGCTCTACCTCTTGGCGTTCGAACGCGTGGTGCGGACAACACAGCCGTGGACCGTCATGTGCAGCTACAACAAGATCAACGGGGTCTACGCCAGCCAAGATCCCTGGCTCTTGACCGAGGTCCTTCGCAAGACCTGGGGTTACGAGGGACTGGTGGTGTCGGATTGGGGCGCAGTGGATGATCCGGTGGCAGCAGTCGCCGCCGGTCTCGACCTCGAGATGCCGTCGTCGCACGGATTTGGACCTCGCAAGATCGCTGCAGCAGTCGCCGCTGGAGCAGTGAGCGAGGAGATCCTCGATACAGCGGTCCGCCGCGTCCTCACCCTCCTCGACAAGGCAGCGGACGGTCGCGAGTTTGACGTCGAGATGCCCGTGGACGCGCACCACACCCTCGCTCGCCGCGCCGCGGCTGCGAGCGTCGTGCTCCTCCGCAACGACCACGAACTCCTCCCTCTTCGTCCCGACCTCAAGTCGATTGCCGTCATCGGGGCCTTCGCCACCCAGCCGAGGTTCCAAGGTGCGGGGAGTTCCAAGGTCAACCCCACCCGCATCGACACCGCGCTCGATGCCCTGCGTGCCGCGCTCGGTGCCACGACCACTGTCTCGTACGCCCCCGGGTTCGGCATCGACGACGACACCGTCGATCTGACGGCGCTCCAGGACGAAGCCCTCTCGGTCGCTCGAGATACTGACGTCGTCGTGGCCTTCCTCGGACTGCCGCCCAGTTTTGAATCAGAAGGGTTCGATCGACAGCACCTCGACCTCCCCGGCGAACAGCTCGAACTCCTCGCCAAGGTCGCCGCTGTCAATCCTCGGGTCGTGGTGGTGCTCGCAAATGGTGGCGTCGTCACGACCACTGCGCTCGAGCCCTACGCCCAAGCCCTCGTCGAGGGCTGGCTCGGCGGCCAAGCGGGGGGTTCTGGGGTCGTCGACGTGCTCGTTGGAGCCGTCAACCCATCGGGACGGTTGGCGGAGACGATTCCGCTCCGCCTCGAAGACACGCCCGCCTTCGCGAACTTCCCTGGCGCGAATGGCGAGGTGCACTACGGCGAACGTACCTTCATTGGCTACCGCCACTACGACCTCGTCGACCGGGAGGTTGGCTACCCCTTCGGCCATGGCCTCTCCTACACGACCTTCTCCTACGCCGACTTCACGGTTTCGGTGGAGGCGCCGACCGCAGACCATGCGGAATGGCGCGGTGCGGTGCGCATTCGGGCCTCTGTTTCCGTGACCAATACCGGTGACGTCGCTGGCGCAGAGGTCGTCCAGTGTTACCTCAGTGAACTCGACGCGCCGCACCCGCGTGCGGTGCGCGTCCTCAAGGATTTCGCCAAGATCACCCTCGCCCCCGGGGAGACGAGCACGGTGCACTTCACCCTGCGTGACCGAGATCTGGCGCGGTGGTCGACGAAGACCGGAACCTGGATCGTCACCCCTGGTGCGTTCAAAGTGGCCGTCGGGGCGTCATCCCGGGATCTGCGAGCCGAGGCGACGGTCACCATTGAGGGAGACGCTCCGGTCTTCGCGCTCGACGCAACGAGCACCATGGCCGAGTGGCTGGCGCACCCAACAGGGCGCGTTCTCCTCACCGAGGGGCTGCGAAACGCGCCAGGGGGAAACCTCTCGTTCCTCCTCGATGATCCCGACACCGTCATGATGCTCGGATCGTTCCCGCTGCATCGGCTCGCCGTCATGATGGGCGACGCCCTCGGAGAGGGCTTCGCTGAGGAACTGCGGTCGACGCTCGACGCCAGCTGAACCTCAGGTCGGCGCGCAGAGGTGCTTGGCCGACGTCCGTTCCAGTGACGCGGGGAACGCCTCGAGGAGTTCGAGCGCTCGTGCGGGTCGAGCGACGAGCTCGCCACCACAGTTTGGACAGGCACCACCGAGGTGTCCAGCACAGTCGGCGCACCACGTGCACTCGAACGAACAGATGCGAGCGTCCGCCCCTGAGGGATCGAGATCGCGGTCGCAGCACTCGCAGTTGGGCTTCATCAGCAACATGGGGTGACCTCCGACTCGGGAACTTACTTGGCGAAGAAGAACTCGACGGGAGTGTTGTCGGGGGTTCTCGCTGTCACGGCCACCGCGTACTGCACGTCTTCGACCGGTCCGTGGACCTCGCCGAGCTCGTCGAGCTTGGCTGCCCGGGCGTGGAGGGCATCGACGTGGGCACCAGGCACCAAGGTGGCAGCGAGATGGCGACCGAGGTGCTTTTCCCAACTCCGGGAAGGCCCGAGATGACGATGATCTGCGGTGTGCACTCCATGACGTCAGTCTGCCCGACTGCTGCGTATCGCTGTCCTTCGTTGCACCTCGGTCACCATCTCGCTACCAGATGTGGAAGCCATCCTCGGGATTGTCAGGGGCGACGACACCGAACTTCGCCCGAACTTCGGCGAGGGGAAGTGGAGCGAGCGCGAAGTGGTCAACCAGTGAGAAGTCTGCTGTGCACTTCGCCCCGCGGGCCATCTCGCGACCCAAGAGCTCGGGAGCACCCGCTCGGGTCAGGGTCTCGGTTTCTGCAGTCTCAATGGAGGTTGGTTGACCGAAGCCAGCCTCGTGGATGATGAGCGACGACAACAGCGCGGAGAAGTTGATGTCGTTGTCCTCCATTGCCAGCATGAACCCACTGAGGGAAATCTCACTGGGTGCGGTAGTGCCGATGCCGGCGATCACGTGGGTCATGTCGTGGGCGACGTAAAAGTGGTTGATGAGCGCGGGGTCGTTCCCGGGGAGGTTGAGGCCCGTCTGCTCGTAGAAGCGGAGGAACGCTCGGCCGAGCGAGTCCTCATCGAGGTCGGCGAATGCGTGGAGGCGCTCAATCAACTCCGGCTCAGGGGCGGCCAGGTCCATGCCGTCACGAACGAGCGTCGGCTCTGCGCGAAGGGGAGTCACACTTTGCACGAATCGGCGGTAATCCCGTGCTGCGCCATCGAGACCTTCGTCGATGAGCGAACGGAAGAGCTGGAGATCCGCACCGGACACGCCGAGGGCGTCGGCGTAGCGCTCGACCGCGTCCACCTGCGCCGGTGCCTGAGGGTGGCGTGCCGCCTCGAGGGCGACGTGGAGTTGGTGGAAGCGGCGAGCGTCGTGGTGGTCGCGCAACACGTCGGCGATGTCCGCCGGCCCGAGCGGTGCAACCTTAGAGAGGTCCAAATCGTCGCACCCGAGGTAGTGGCTGCCAACGGCCTGGAGGACCGCCAGCTGCTCGTCGGTTGGTCCATCGGCGACCGTGATGCCACCGAGGAGTCCGCCAACCACGGTGGTTCCGTCGACGTGGGTGAATGGCTTGGTCATCGAGTCCCCTTCATTGCGGTGCTGCGCACCTCAGAAAGGGGAAATTATAGTTCAGTGCTCCGACGATCGGGCGGCGAGTCGCTCATTCCTGTGACCACCGTGACGACGACAGTGCGGCTGAAGGCTCAGAAGAAGGGGACCTCCTTCGTCATCGTGCGAGCGCGAAATGCTGCGGGCCTGAGCCCGGTGTCGGATCAGAAGAGTGCGGTCGTCAGCTGATCCTTGGGGTCACCAGAGGTGTCACCGCTCTGCGGACCTTCGAAATCAGCAACCCCTGGAGTGGGATCGACCTCTTCCAAGAACCGGGAACAGGGCGATCGTCGCAGGTGGTCTCGTTCGAGACGCTGGAGTGGCACCCATTGACGCAGCAGACGTCTGCGGAATATAGCGGTACAAGTTTTCGTACCACTGAGGAGATCCCATGTCCATCACCGCCAGCGAAGCGAGGAAGAACCTCTTCCCGCTGATCGAACAGGTGAACGACGATCGGCAGCCCATCGAGATCACCTCGCGTCGAGGCGATGCGGTGCTGATGTCCCGTGCGGATTACGACGCCCTCACCGAGACCGCGTGGCTCCTCCGAGTTCCCGCCAATGCCGCTCGGTTGGTCGAAAGTCTCCACCAGGCCCAAACTGGCGAGCGAGCGCACCACGAACTCGAGCAGTGAGGCTGGTCTTCACTCCTCACGGCTGGGAGGACTACCAGTACTGGTGCGCGAAGGACTGAGCAATGCCGAAACGGATCAATCGATTGATTGAAGCATCGCTGAGGGAGCCCTTCGAAAGCATTGGGAAACCTGAACCGCTCCGACACATCTTGGCGGGATGCTGGTCTCGACGAATTGATGAAGAGCACCGGCTGGTCTACCTCGTTGACGGTGAGGACCTCGTCGTGCTCCAAGCACGCTTCCACTACGAGCGGTAGTTCATCGTGGCCGGCCCCTTGAGATCTCCTGGTCATTCGTTGACGGGAGCCTCCACCCCGCCCGAATGTTGACCAGATGCCCGCTACGCCACCGTGAGTGGGGTGATGGCGTTAAGGACCGGACCAAGCTGATCCTTCTCAATTTCCAGGTCGTAGCGCGCTTGGAGGTTGATCCAGAAGCGCTCGCTCGTCCCGAAGTACTTCGAGAGGCGGAGCGCCGTGTCAGCGGTGATCCGACGCTTCCCGTGAACGATCTCATTGATCCGACGCGGCGGAACGCCGATTGAGACGGCAACGTGGTGCTGCGTGACGCCAAGCGGCCCGAGAAAATCACTGAGTAGGACCTCTCCTGGGTGGATCGATCGCAAGGTGCTGGTCATCGCTCTAGAGAAAATCGGTAGACATTGGTCTATCGCCCGTTCTTGAAAGTGATGCTCAATGACTTGACCGCACCATAAGTGCGAATGAGCCAATGGGAAGCGATACATGTTCGGAACATGCACCAAAGTAGTAACGAGGTTACTGAGATCTGAGCGGGCTACAGAAGACTCAAGAAGTCGTCAACGGCCATGCCTGACTGTCGGATGATCGACCGGAGAGTTCCTGGCGCCAGTTCCCTGTGCCGAGGAACGATGACCGTCAACTCTCCCTTTCGAAGCTTCACATGACTGCCACGTTGGCTGACTTCCGCAAAATCTGCTGTCAAGAGAGCCTTGATGACTTCCACTCCACTGACAACTGGTAACTGCGGGCTCACGCAGAGAGTTGGAAGGTGGTGACGGTTGGATGAGCCAGAACAGCAGGCTCTTCGTGGTCCTCAAAGTAGAGGCCGAGGGCTTCTTTCAGGTTCTCGAGGGCGTCGCCGGTCGATTCACCCTGACTCGTCACCTCGACCTCGAGACAGCGGGCGACAAACAGGTTGCCTTCTTGCGTGATTGCAGCGGTGAACTCCATGCGCAGAGCATACGAGAGAGGTGTGCCGTCATTACTTCGGTGCCTCCTCAGCCCTCTAAGGAGAATCGAAAGACGTTCGTCTCGCGCGCTTCAAACCCCATTGCGAGGTAGAGCTGGTTCGCTGCCACTCGGCTGGGACGTGACGTGAGATCAACTGTCGTCGCTCCGGCACCGTGCGCGAGTTCGAGTGCTCGCTGAACCAGGGCCTTGGCCGCCCCCATTCCCCGAGCCGACTCGTCGACGACCACGTCTTCAATCCAGGCCCGAACGCCGGTTGGCAGCGTGAAGAGGGCGAGCGTGAGCGTTCCCACCACGCCGAGCTCTGGGCTCCTCGCGATGAGGAGCGACGTGGCTGGATCATCGATGATCGTCGCCAGCCCCTCGTGATCGAGTCCCTCGAAGGAGCTCGACAACTGCGGAATCAGGTGGTTGATGGCCACGAGCAGATCGTCGGTGGCGACATCGGCAGTCTCAATGGTGAGATCGGGCCAACTCACGGCTACTCATCACCTCGCCAGATCGGATCACGGATCTGGTCGTAGAGGACGTCTCGGTGTTCGCCGCGAGCAATGGCGAAGACATGCTCACCCCAGCGCTCGTAGCCAATGAGGGGTCGAGGGAGGTTGTCGGGGGTGAACCACCCGGCAGCACTGGCCTCGAGCGGGTGGAGGTTCATCTCCCCACCGGTGACCCGGCAGAGGAAGAGCAGGGAGTAGAGAGGAATCCGGGTCATCCCCATCCGGGCGCCGTCGAGGACGGCGATGAGGCGAATCGGCTCAATGGTGTAGCCAATCTCCTCTTCGACTTCCTTCACGACGACTTCCGCTGCGGAGTAGCCAGGGTCGCACCACCCCGTTGGGTAGAGCCAGAACCCTGAATCGGCGCGCTGCATGAGGAGGAGCTCACCGTCGTCGTTGATGACGGCAGCACCGACGGCCACCTTCGGGGTGACGTATCCGGGAACGCCACGACCAACTTGGGAGAGCCACTCGGTCACGACCCCACGGGACTCGTGCTCGTCGTCAACGCCGTGGTCTGCGTGCACCTTGATGTCGGCGGCGATCTTCAGGACCTCTTCGAAGCGCTCACGCTCGTACTGGCTCTGGGTGAAGCCGAGACCGGTTCGGGCAATGCCGGACAAGCTCTCGGCCCACCGCAGCAGCATCTTCAGAGGCACGTCGCGTTCCACGGCATCAACCTAGTGTTCAAATGCTCCCCTCCGACGGGAGCGCGTCGAGCATTCCTCAGGCAGAATGTCCCTATGGCGGTGAACGAAGACTGTCGGCACTACGTGATGGTGTCGACGACCAGTGGCGACAAGGTCGAGCGGTGCAAACTCGACGCGGCGACCCAGGTGCCGTTCTCCTGCCCTGAGGGGTGCCTCTTCTACGAGCCCCGTGGAATCTCAACGGCCGGGTGGTCCCAGCCGCAGTGAAGGTCTAACTCTCGAGCACGTCTCCGAGGGGATCGACGTGGATCCCCTGTGCGATGAGCCACGCTTGGGCCTCGTCGAGGTTCTCCGTGGTGCCCGAGAGCTCACAGATCAACCAGCCGGAGTGCTCCTCCACTGCTGCTCGGCGAATGTTCGGGATCACGGCGAATTGGCGGACGAGATCGGCCAACACCGGTCGGCGAACGAGCTCTTCAGGAAACGTCAACTTCACTCTGAGATCTGCCATGGTCCCTCCAAGGTGAACCTACTGCGTCGTGGTGGTGCGGACTCGTCAGTGGGGAACGACTTCGGCCAGTGTGCCGACCATGCCGAAGTAGAAGGGCCCGAACTCGGCGTAGAGGGTGGACGCTTCGTCGAAGCGCATCGTGTAGACGCACTCTTTGATGTCGTCGGGGTGCACGCCGAACAAGGTGACGCCCCACTCCCAGTCATCAAGTCCGGTGGAACCGGTCACCACTTGGAGGACACGGCCGTGGAACTCTCGGCCTGACTTGCCGTGACCCATCATGAGGGCCTTGCGCTGCTCAAAGGGGAGCGCGAACCAGTTGTGCACCGCGTCGCGGCGCTTCGACATGGGATAGAAGCAGAAGGCGGCCATCCCTTGAGGAGGAAGCTGCGGGTAGAGGCGAGCTTGGAGCATTTGTTCGGGCACGCCCTTGGCGTACTCGGAGATTTCGGTGAGCGAGACGTAGGAGTCAACGACGCATAGCCCAGCTGCCTGGATGGCAGTTTGGAACTTTCGGAGCTGCCAGAGGTCCTTGCCCGTCACCATGAAGCAGCAGTCGGCCTTGTGGCCGAGGATTGAGGCGGCGACGACCTGGTTGCCAACCTTGATCTGGGCTCGCTCGGCGGTTGCGATCTTGCGGAGGTCAACCGGCCCTTCTGGCTTGCAGAAGAGGTGGAGGACGGCCTGGCCGATCGTTGGCTCGAGCGCATCGTGGTGGGCAGCGGCAGTTGACATGTCTTCAGTGTAGGCACGACCCCTTCGCCATCCCTCAGAAGTGGCCGCCAGTGACCGAGCACCGGTAGCGTCGATGCATGGCCTCCACCCACGAACCGCTCGGCCGCGAACTGCGCAACCAAGCAACGGTTGTCGTCCTCGGCACCATGATGTCGATCCTCGACACGACCATCGTGGTCGTGGCCCTCGACTCGCTGCGCAAGGACTTCCACGTCAGCTTGTCGACGATTCAGTGGGTGACGACCGGATACCTCTTGGCGCTCGCCATCGTGATCCCGTTGACGGGGTGGGTGGTCGACCGATTCGGGGCCCGGAACGCCTTCTTGTTCGCGATTGGGTGCTTCACCATTGGCTCTGCCCTCTGTGGTTTCGCCTGGTCGGCCGCTGCGCTCATTGGATTCCGCATTCTCCAAGGTCTCGGCGGCGGCATGATCATGCCCATTGGTCAGACGATCCTGGCCAGAGCGGCAGGACCCGAGCGCATGGGTCGGGTCATGGGTGTGGTTGGGGTGCCCACGGTCCTCGGACCAATCCTTGGTCCGGTCCTCGGTGGACTCATCGTCACCGTCACGACCTGGCGCCTCGTGTTCTGGGTGAACGTGCCGATCGGCATCGTGGCGCTCATCTTGGCCTACAAGGTCCTCCCCCGAGGGGAGCACAACGCTGCGCACAAGCTCGACGTCGTTGGTTTCGCACTCCTCTCCCCAGGACTCGCCGCGCTCGTCTACGGCCTCTCTGAAGTGGGGGTCAACGGACAGACCTTCGCCACCACCAAGGTCTGGGCCCTGCTCGCCGCAGGAATTGCGCTGGTGGTCATCTTCTGCGGATGGGCCCTTCGAGCATCGGTTCCGCTGCTCGATCTCCGACTCTTCCGGCACCGGACGTTCTCAATCGCCAGCATCTGCATCTTCCTCATGGGTGGTGCGCTCTACGGTGCGCTCTTCCTCTTGCCCTTCTACTACCAAGTACTCCGTGGGCAATCGGCCCTCGTGGCTGGTCTCATGATGGCGCCACAGGGTCTCGGTGCCATCACCGTCATGCGCTGGGCGGGGAACCGCTCGGACAAGGTCGGCGCTCGAGCCGTGGTGCCGATTGGATCGGCGATCATCGTGCTCGGCACCCTCGCCTACACCCAGGTGACCCCGACGATTCCCTTGTGGATTTTGGCGATCTCGCTCTACGTCCGCGGTATTGGAATGGGACTCGCCATGATGCCGCTCACCGCAGCGAGCTACCGCGGGCTCAGTCACGGCGATGTGCCGAGAGCCACGACGACCACGTCGATCCTCCGCCAAATTGGGGGATCGGTTGCCACGGCGGCGTTCGCGGTGCTCCTCCAGCGGGAGTTCGAGAAGGTGGTCCCCCTCCAGCGCCAGATCAAAGAAGCCGAACTCGCCCATGACGCGACACGAGCCCACGAGCTCTCGGTCCAAGCAGCCAACCAGTTGAGTCACGGCTTCGGGATGACCTTCTGGTGGGTGGTGGCGCTGTCGACCGCAGCGATTCTCCCGACGTTGTTCCTGCCCGGGAACACGAAGCGGGGCGGTCCGAATGATCACTCACCGGAGGAATCCTCTGTGGAGCTCGCCCTCGAGGAACTCGCCGAGTAGGAAACGAATCGCCGAGCTGCTGCTGCCCTCGGGGACGTCGCCATGCCCACGCGAAGAAGGGGCGCCAGTGGCGCCCCTTCTTCTCATCGGTGGTGCGGTGGACCGACTTAGAAGTCGTCCATCCCCATGCCGCCGCCGTGGCCGTGGCTCTCTTCGGGCTTGTCGACGATGACGGCCTCGGTGGTGAGGAACAGTGCAGCGATTGACGCAGCGTTCTGCAGTGCGGAACGGGTCACCTTGGCAGCGTCGATGACGCCAGCCACGATGAGGTCCTCGTAGACACCAGTTGCTGCGTTCAAACCTTCGGTCGGGTTGGGAAGGTTGCGCACCCGCTCGACGACGACGCCGCCTTCGAGGCCAGCGTTGACCGAGATCTGCTTCAGCGGCTCTTCGACGGCACGGGCCACGATGCCAGCACCGGTCGCTTCGTCACCGGTGAGCTTGGCCTGGGCCTCGAGGATCGCCTTCTGGCTGCGCAGCAGGGCCACGCCACCACCAGGGACGACACCCTCTTCAATGGCAGCCTTGGTCGTCGAGACCGCGTCTTCGATGCGGTGCTTCTTCTCCTTGAGCTCCACCTCAGTGGCAGCGCCAACCTTGATGACCGCAACGCCACCGGACAGCTTGGCGAGGCGCTCTTGGAGCTTCTCACGGTCGTAGTCGGAGTCGGTGTTGTCGATCTCAGCCTTCAGCTGGCTGATGCGGCCCTTGATGTCGTTCTCGTCACCAGCACCTTCGACGATGGTCGTCTCGTCCTTGGTCACGACGACCTTGCGGGCGGTGCCGAGGAGTTCGAGCCCAGCGTTCTCGAGCTTCAAGCCGACTTCTTCGGTGATGACGGTTCCACCGGTCAAAATCGCGATGTCTTGGAGCATGGCCTTGCGGCGCTCACCGAAGCCCGGTGCCTTGACGGCAACGGAGCGGAAGGTGCCGCGGATCTTGTTGACGACCAGGGTGGCGAGGGCTTCGCCTTCCAAGTCCTCAGCGATGATCACGAGGGCCTTGCCAGTCTGCATGACCTTCTCGAGCACCGGCACGAGGTCACGCACTGCAGTGATCTTCCCGCCGACGAGGAGGATGTAGGGGTCCTCGAGGGAGGCCTCCATGCGCTCGGTGTCGGTGGCGAAGTAGGGGGAGATGTAGCCCTTGTCGAAGCGCATTCCTTCAACGAGGTCCATGTCCATGCCGAAGGTGTTGGACTCCTCAACGGTGATGACACCGTCCTTGCCCACCTTGTCGATGGCGTCGGCGATCAGGGCGCCAATCTCGCTGTCGGCAGCCGAGATGGAGGCAACCTGGGCGATCTGCTCTTTGGTGTCGGCGGCCACGGCCAAGTCGTGCAGCGACTGGGTCGCTGCAATAACGGCTGCCTCGATGCCCTTCTTGAGCGACATCGGGTTGGCGCCAGCAGCCACGTTCTTCAGGCCCTCACGCACGAGCGCCCAAGCGAGCACGGTGGCCGTCGTGGTGCCGTCACCAGCAACGTCGTCGGTCTTCTTGGCAACTTCTTTGACGAGCTCTGCGCCGATCTTCTCGAAGGGGTCTTCGAGGTCGATCTCCTTGGCGATGGAGACACCGTCGTTGGTGATCGTCGGGGCGCCCCACTTCTTGTCGAGCACTACGTTGCGGCCCTTTGGCCCAAGGGTGACGCGCACTGCGTCAGCCAGCTTGTTCATTCCTCGCTCGAGACCCCTACGGGCCTCTTCATCGAATGCAATGAGCTTCGCCATCGCTCCCTCTCTTCAGTCGGTGTTGTATCGACGCGGGGACTCCCGCGCTGCTGCCATGCAGTCTACCAACCGTTAGCACTCGAGCAGGCAGAGTGCTAACTCGTGTCGCACGATCTCGCTGGAGCAGCGAGGAGAACGCTTGAGAATTAGGCGCAACCACCAGCGACAGCAGGAACGATGGAGATCGTCTGTCCGGCAACAAGCTCGGTGTCGAGGCCGGAGAGGAACCGAACGTCTTCGTCGGCCAGGAAGACGTTGACGAAGCGACGGAGCTTGCCGTCCTCATCGAAGAGCCGCTCGCCGAAGCCCGGGAAGGTGGCGTCGAGGCCACGGAGGGCTTCGCCCACGGTTGCTGCCTCAACGGAGACTTCTCCAACGCCGTCGGTTAACTGGCGGAGCTGGGTAGGGATGCGGATGGTGGTGGTCATGAAATCTCCTGGTTCGGACTCAGGCTACGACCGGCGAGGGCCTCGTCGAACGCAGCGAGCGTGGGCTTGATGGTGACGGTCGGGCCAACGGTGCCCGAGAGGGCTTCCACGGTTTTCAGACCGTGGCCGGTCACCATGACGACGACCCGCTCATCGGGGAGGATCGTGCCGTTCTCGACGAGCTTCTTCAAACTGGCAATGGTCACCCCACCAGCCGTTTCGGCGAAGATGCCCTCCGTCCGCGCCAGCAGCGAGATGCCGTCCAAGATCTCGGCATCGGTCACCGCAGCGCAACCCCCACCGCTCTGTTCAATGACCTTCAAGGCGTAGTAGCCGTCGGCAGGGTTGCCAATGGCGAGGGACTTGGCAATGGTGTCGGGCTTCACCGGTCGGATGTCGTCGGTCCCCTCGGCAAATGCCGTGGCTACCGGTGAGCACCCTGCCGCTTGCGCCCCAGAAATCCGAACGTCGGCGGAGTCGATGAGGCCAACCTTGACGAGTTCGTCGAAGCCCTTCTTGATCTTCGTCAGCTGGGACCCTGAGGCAATCGGAACGACGACGTGGTCAGGAGCTTGCCAACCGAGTTGCTCGGCGGTTTCGAAGGCGAGGGTCTTTGAACCTTCGGCGTAGTAGGAGCGGACGTTGACGTTCACGAAGGCCCAGGAGGGGTGCTCGCTGGTCAACTCGGCGCAGAGGCGGTTGACGTCGTCGTAGGTGCCCTCGACGGCCACCACCGTGCCGCCGTAGACCGCGGTCATCATGATCTTGGCCGCCTCCAAGTTGGAGGGAATGAGGACGATGGAGTCCATGCCGGCTCGTGCGGCGTGGGCAGCGACTGAGTTGGCCAAGTTGCCCGTCGACGCACACGCCGCCACGGTGAACCCGAGTTGGCGGGCCTTGGTGAGGGCCACGGAGACCACGCGGTCCTTGAACGAACCGGTTGGATTCGCGGTGTCGTTCTTCACCCACAGGTTCTTCAATCCGAGCACCGCGCCGAGGCGGTCGGCTTTCACGAGGGGCGTGAACCCGGCTCCCAAGGTGATGGCTTCGCCATTGCCAACGGGAAGGAGCTCGTGGTAGCGCCACATCGACCGCGGGCCGGCTTCGATGGAGGAGCGAGAGATCGTTTCAGAGATGGCGTCGTAGTCGTAAGCCACCTCGAGTGGACCGAAGCAGAAGTCGCAGACGTGGAGGGCGATTGGCTCAAAGAGGCGCCCGCATTCCCGACAGCGAAGCGAAATTCTTGATTCCACGATTGTCTCCTCATCGTTCGGGCGTTGGCACCGATCCCCAAGGGTGGTTGCCGCGACGTCAAAGGGCCCGTCCCTCAGTCGCTCTGGATGATGCATCGATTGTGGCCGGTTTCAGACCCAACTGCAAATCGGTCGCAACACGCGGCCCCGAGACCGGTTAGAACAGATGCGTGGTTTCCATGAACGCCGGTGCACACGGAGCGATGAGCGCCGAACGAACCTTCGACCTCGATGCGTTTTCAACCAGCGAGGTCCTCGGTGTCAAAGGTGACCACACCGTCTCGGTGGTGATTCCGGCTCGCAACGAAGCGTCCACGATCGCCGCCGTGGTCGACGCGGTCGCCGTGCCCCATGTGGCCAGTGCCGGTGGGAGTGGGCTGGTCGACGAGATCCTCGTGGTCGACGATGGTTCGACCGATGACACTGCAGCGCTCGCTGGCGCATCGGGCGCCACCGTGCTCCGACTCCCCGTTGGTGCAGGCGGAAAGGGCCAGGCAATGGCTGCTGGTCTCGCTGCGGCGACCGGAGACTTCATCGTCTTCTTAGACGGCGATGTGGAGAACACCCACGAACGGTTCATCACCTCCCTCCTCGGCCCGTTGTTCAGCGATCCAGCGATCAAATTGGTCAAGGGCTACTACGAGCGACCCCTCGGCGGTTCGGTGACTGGCGGCGGACGGGTCACCGAGCTCGTCGCCCGACCCATCCTCGACCTGTTGTTCCCCGAACTCGCCTTCTTGTTGCAACCCCTCGCCGGGGAGACTGCGGCAGCCCGCACGACGTTCGAGCACGTTGGTTTCGACGTGGGCTACCGAGTGGAGATGGGGCTCCTCCTGGATGTGGCTGCTGCATTCGGCACGGACGCGGTGGCCCAAAGCGACCTTGGGATTCGGCGCCATCGCAATCGCCCCATCGATGAGCTGCGTCCGATGGCGCGAGAAGTGCTCGAAGCGGCGATCAGCCGGTCCGATTCGCTGTCGACGCTCGGCTAACCAGCGAGATCTGGCCCGATGATCACCACGATGTTGGTGCCAGTGGCGGGGAGAGGATTCGCGGTCGAGATGGTGAGCCGCTTGACGCTCGACGCAGGGAGACCGAGATCTTGCGCGCACAGGACAGCCGCCGCCAGGTCGCCGGGGGCGTAGGCGACGATGGAACTGACGACCGTGGTGTTCGAGGTGACGGCCGGCATGGTGGCCCAGCCAGCGAGCCGGAGTTTGTTCGTGGTCGCTCCAGCCGCTCCGTTGACGGCCGTGCCGTTGTAGACCTGCACCCGGTAGCTCGCCCGGTTGATGACCGGGATGGTCGTGGTCGTGGTCGTCGTTGTTGTTGTTGGGTGGTAGGCACTCGATGGGAGCCCTGCGAAGATCACGATGCCCACAACGAACATGGCGAGACCGATGG
>Ga0208617_1000138_pt1 | contig 24227 bp, 6 predicted proteins | sample CryBogCBE06Nov07_FD_184581 | JGI IMG/M metagenome (GOLD analysis project Ga0208617, IMG submission 184581) | Freshwater microbial communities from Crystal Bog, Wisconsin, USA - CBE06Nov07 (SPAdes) (version 2) | ecosystem: Environmental > Aquatic > Freshwater > Lake | place: Crystal Bog...
GTAAATCCGGGTAGTTTAGTTAATGCCATATTGTATTTATCACTTTATTCCGCATGTATTTTTGTTATATAATTCATCAAAACACTCAATTTAAAATGTTATTGATCCTGAACTGTTAAACACATAAATGTTATTACCGCCGGTTACATAATATGTTGGACTACCTGTAGTTGTAGCTGGGTTAAAAGTAGATGGGTAACTAATAACCACGATACCGCTGCCGCCCGCTCCGCCGTTGTTGGGATATGAACCACCACCACCTCCGCCACCTGTATTTGGACTTGCTGGTAATCCAACACCCGGGGCTGCACCACCACCAGTGTTTGGTGCTCCGCTAGTACCTGATCCGCTAGCACCAGCTCCACCGCCGCCACCACCTACACCACCGTTAGTACCCCCACCACTGTTACCGCCGCCACCGCCGCCTGCGTACGGTGAACTAGTACCAGTTATTGAAGAATATAATCCGTTTATGCCGCCACTGGCACCAACACCATTGGCTCCTGTTTGGTTTACACCACCGCTGCCGCCTGTAGAAGTAACCGATAAACCGGCACCTGCTATAGATGAACTTCCACCAGATCCACCATCACGACCTCCGGATCCACCTAGACCCACTGTTATTGTTACAGTTACCCCAGTAGCCGCATTAGCAGTACCGGTAGTTAATTGTCCGGCATTACCGCCGCCACCACCGAGACCGCCACCCCCACCTCCGCCACCAACTACTAGATATTGCACTGATATGTTTGATACTATAGTAAATCCTGGTGTGAGAGTTATACCCTGTCCTATTATCATAATCTATCCTTTACCATAATTCAAAATGTTATTGATCCACTACCAGTCCAAGTGTATACATAATATCCACCTGCATTAGTTAATGTTGGGCTACCTGTGGTTGATGCAGGCGCAGCATAAATGTTTAGATAACGAATGATTACTACACCACTACCACCTGCACCGCTGGTTCCTCCAAGAGTATATGATGCGCTCCCGCCACCTCCACCACCGGTGTTAACTGTACCTGCGACACCGCTTGCAGCGTTTGATCCAGCACCTCCGCCACCGGCGCCACCTCCACCACCGTAGGTGCCATTACCACCGCCACCGCCACCTCCACCGGCATAATATGTTGCTGTACCAGTTATACTTGATGATAAGCCAACACCGCCAGTTCCACCTGAATTATTACCACCGGTTACTCCGGTTGCACCTGCACCACCGCCACCACCGCCAACTGATGTACCACCGTATTCCCCTGCACCACCACCGTTATTGCCTTGTCCTGATGGGCTTGCGGTGCCACCTCCTCCACCGGCGCCTCCACCAGATCCGCCACCGCTGCCGCCATTACCACCAACTGTGTTCCCGTCTCTTGCTCCGCCACCGCCGCCGCCAGTCGCGGTAATAGTACCAAATACCGAATTGGAACCTGAATTACCTCTGGTACTACCATTGCCCCCAACACTGCTACCGCCTCCACCTACTGTTACTGTTATCGGAGAACCAGGGGTCACTGCATATCCGGTAGCAGTTAGATATCCACCAGCGCCACCACCACCTCCAAAATGGCTTCCTCCCGATGCGCCGCCTGCAACAACAAGATATTCCACTGTGGTAGTAGCAGGAGCCAAAGTCCCTAATGTCATAGCACCTAAAGTAATTCCACCTGTAAATTGCATATATTATTCTTCCTTAAAATGTTATTGATCCACTACCAGTCCAGGTGTAGATATAATACCCGCCAGTATTAATTAATGTTGGACTACCTGTGGTTGCTGAGGGTGCTGCAAAAGTGTTTGGGTAACTAATGACAACAACACCACTACCTCCACCAGCTCCATATCCACCGCCGTAGCCGGCTGCTCCACCGCCACCACCACCACCAGTGTTAACTGTACCTGTAGTAGCACTTCCATTACTTGATCCAGCTCCTCCGCCACCATTGCCACCACTGCCAGTAGCGTTGCCGGCGTATGAACCGCCACCGCCGCCGCCTGACAAGTAGTAAGTAGTAGAAATCAATTGACCAGCAGTACTACCTGCAATAGGGTTAGCTAAACCAACACCACCATTGCCACCGGTGTTACCGTTAGCTGAACCTCCAGCAGCTCCTGCGCCACCACCGCCTCCACCACCCCATCCATAGCTAGTGCTTGGATATCCAGGACCATTGCCACCATTATTACCCTGACCAGCAGGACTAGCTATACCACCTATTCCGTATGTACCGCTGTCAGAAGGACTAGCGCCACCACCGGATCCTCCACTACTTCCATTAACGCCTTGAAAACCACCACTTCTTTCACCGCCACCTCCGCCGCCAGTTGCAATAATAGAGAAAGCACTAGCAGTAATTGACGAATTCATACCGTTATTTCCCTGCTGAAGGCCTGATGTGGCAGATCCACCACCTCCAACAGTTACTGTATATGTTACACCAAAACTCAAAGTTGCAGTACTTGACAATAGGCCGCCTGCTCCACCGCCACCTGCAAATCCTGCGCCACCCCCACCACCTGCTACTATTAAATAATTTATAGTACGACCGGAAAGTGGCCAGTTGCTGGATTGTGATGCTAGTTGTTGATCTACTGCCGAATATATTCCGCCTGTAGAAGAGGTATTTAATGTCTGTATAACACCAATTACGCCGTAATTTGCTCTAGTTCTCATGTTATGATGCTATTAATTCATATGATGATGTTAAATTAACAGTGGTATTGGCTGAAACATTAGCCTGTAATACATCACCTTCTTCTAAGTAAATTGATGTGTCTTTAGCCAATACTACTAATGTGCTATATGCAGGTATTGATACATTACCACCGATATAATATATAGTTGAACTACGATTTATCATAACATTAGCATTTACTGTTCCCGATGAATAATTAGTTAAAGTTATATTTTCTATCTTATCTACTGTATTACTACCCGAACTGTTAGTAATTATATTAGCTGTTACTGTTGTTAATGCTGCAACTGAAGTTTTACCTGTTATAGTTGAAGCTGCTATCAAGTTTGGTGCTGCCATTTTATCCTCCGAATATTAATGAATAGCCAAATGCTTTTGCAGATGTTACTCCGCCACCACCGCCGCCAGTGCCACCTAATGTTGTAGTAGTAACTTCAATCAATGATCCAGCTGCCGGTGCTGCTGAGAATGTTAATGTACTACCTGATACTGTATACGATGATCTTAATTGTAATGCTCCGTTATAGTTAACAGAAGTTTGGTTAACATTTGCCGGTGTCACACTTAATGTAAACGCAGTAGTTGTTCCGTCACCTGTAAAGTTGTTAACTGTAATAGATGTAGTTGAGGCTGCTGCCCAACTTAGATTTCCTGTACCGTCTGTGCTTAACACATATCCATTGCTACCACCGGTAACATGCAGATTACCAACTGCACCCAAAGATACATTAGCACCACTTAATGCTACATTACCAGTAATATTTGCATAACCTGCAATATTAGCGCCAGTGCCAGTTACTACAACAATGTTAGCATTGCCAACAGCACTCATTGTAATATTGCCGTTACTTGTTGCTATGCTGACATTACTGTTACCATTAAAGATAGTATTGCTACTTGCTGAAATACCAGTTAACTGACTACCATTACCAATGAAGTAATTTGCAGAAATATTACCATTTGCATCTCTCAATGCAATAGTGCTCGCTGTATTTGCTGAAGCGGTAGTTGCTCCATTCAATGTATTGGCATTTAAGTTGGCAACTAGTGTCGTGCTAGATACAACTAATGGGGCAGTACCTGTAGCTACAGTTGAGATTATTTGTCCAGTTACATTGGCAGTAGTGAAGTTTCCGTTTGTTGCACTTATATTTCCAGCAGTTATGTTACCAGAAAAGTTACCTGTATTTGCATTGATAACATTCGCACCAGTTAAATTACCACCTGTACCAGATCCAATTACAATATTACCAGTAATATTAGCAGTACCAGCAACATTCATACCTGTACCAGTAACTACAACAACATTGGCATTACCTACTGCACTCATTGTAATATTGCCGTTACTTGTAGCAATACTTACATTACTATTGCCATTGAAAATAGTGTTGCTGCTAGTTGAAATACCTGTTAATTGGCTACCGTTACCTAAGAAATAACCTGCAGTAATATTGCCACTTGTACCTAAGTTGCCAACATTAGCATTGCCTGTTATGTTAGCAGTGCCATAAACATTCATACCAGTACCAGTAACAACAACTACATTGGCATTACCAGTTGATGAAATATTAACATTAGAGTTAGCGGTTACGATAACATTACTGTTACCATTGAGTAAGCTAGTTCCTGCAGGTATAGTTAAGTTAGATAATAAGTGACCATCGCCGCTGAAATAATTTGCGCTAGCTAGGTTACCCAAAGTAGCATTACCCGCTGATATATTACCAACGAATACACCAACTGTTGCTCCTATGTTACCTACATTAGCATTACCAGTAACACTCAATATGCCGCCAGTAATTAAATTACCACCAGTAATATTACCAGTAGCAACGATCAATCCACTTGTACCAATGTTTCCAATATTAGCATTACCAGTTACACTCAACTTACCAGTAGTTGATAAGTTACCACCACTTACATTACCAGTAGCACTCAATGCACCACTTGTACTTAAATTACCTACAGTTGCATTACCAGTAACATTTAAGTTGCCGCCTGTTGCTATGTTTCCACCAGTGATATTACCAATAGCGGTAATTATGCCATCCGAACCTAAATTGCTTACATTAGCATTTCCAATTACGGATAAGTAACCAATGACATTTGCACCAAGTTCAGTTACAACTATTGTGCTGTTTCCATTTGCAGTTAGATTAATATTGCCATCAACAACAGGGATAGTTACATTCGTATTACCACTTGTCATAGATCCAGCAGTAACAGTTTGTAGATCATCAAAGTACAATGTACTATTTGACAACCATAAATCTTTCCAACGATTAGTTGCGTTACCTAATGTGAATGTAATATTTGCGCTAGGGATCAAGCTTGATGAAACATAAGTTGATACAGATAGATTATTCACAGATACATTACTTGTGAATACACCTCTGCTAGCACCTATGTTACCAACATTAGCATTTCCTGTGACTGATAGTATACCACTTGTACCAATGTTTCCGATGTTAGCATTACCTGTTACACTCAACTTACCAGTAGTTGATAAGTTACCACCACTTATATTACCGGTAACACTCAATGCACCGCCTGTACTTAAATTACCTACAGTTGCATTACCAGTAACATTTAAGTCACCGCCTGTACTTAAATTACCACCACTTACATTACCAGTTGCAGTGATTAGTCCACTAGTGCCTAAGTTACCAACATTGGCATTGCCTGTGACTGATAGTATACCACTTGTACCAATATTTCCGATGTTAGCATTACCACTGATGTTTGCAGTTCCTGCAACATTCATTCCTGTACTAGAAATTACAACTACATTACTTGTACCTGCACTACCAATAGTAATATTACCATTAACTACTGGAATGTTTACATTACTTGTACCATTTGCAATATTATTTGCGGTACCACCTGTTGTAACTACACCTGTTAATTGACTACCATTACCTATGAAATAGCCTGCAGTGACATTACCTGTTGTACCTAAATTACCAACATTAGCGTTACCAGTTACACTTAGTACACCACCTGTACTTAAATTACCACCACTTACATTACCAGTTGCAGTGATTAGTCCACTTGTTCCTAAGTTACCAACATTAGCATTTCCAGTAGAATTCAATGTACCATAAACATTTAATCCAGTGCCTGTTACTACTACTACATTAGCATTTCCTACAGCACTAATGTTAACATTACCATTTGCGAATGGAATAGAAATATTACTATTTCCATTGCTGACACCATCTGAACTAGAACTAAATTCAATTTGTTGCGGGTAAGCAGCAGCGTTTGTAGTAATTGTGATTCCAGTGCCTGCTACAAATTGAACAGTGTCTTCGCCTACAGCTACAAGACTTGTTTGTCCTGCAACTTCCCATGTCTTAAATGAGCTACCTAATGAGATTAACGCCTCACCTGAACCCAAATCAGTAACATATATACCTGTGGTAGTATCAAATCTAATTGTGTTAACATTAGCAACAATATTAGAAAGAGTACCAGAAGCATATTGGCTTACTGTTAATAAATCTGTTAAACTACTACCATTACCAATAAAGTAACCTGCAGTAATATTACCAGTTCCAGTAATATTACCAGTAGTGAATGTTATATTACCTACATTTGCATTACCTAAGACATTTAAGTCATTGGCTAAGTTTACATAATTAGCAGTTACTAGATTACCTAAGTTAGCGTTACCTGATGTAATGTTGCCAGTAACATTAGCATTATTATTGATGTTTATATAGTTGGCAGTAACTAGATTACCTAAATTAGCATTACCACTAGTGATATTACCAACTATATTTGCATAGTTAGCAGTAACTAGATTACCTAAATTAGCATTGCCACTAGTGATATTACCTGTTACAGTTAATATATTAGAAGTTAATGTGCCAGTCGCAGCATTAAATGATAGATTTGCATTACTACCTAATATATAATTACCTGCAGTATTTGCGCTTACAAAAGTTGGATAGAATATACCAGTTGTGTTTGAAGTAATTACACTATAGTCGCTTACATTTGCACGGGCAGCATATAAGTTAGGAACTAATGTTGTACTAGTTACTGTTATCGGGCTAGTACCTGTTGCTACATTACTTGTCAATGTACTTGCTACTACTTGTGAAGATACATTCAAGTTACCAGATGTAATATTACCTGTTCCAACATTTAAGCTTGAACCAGTTGCATCACCAATGTCAGGTGTTAATAATGATGGAGTGTTTTGACGAACAAAATTACCAGATCCTGTACCAGTATATTCTGCTTGTGATAAGTGGAAGTATTCATTTGCTTGGCCACCTTGCAATCCAGCCAAACTATCGTGTAATGAAGCAAATGGTGTCGTTACATGGAATGCTTCTTGTGTTCCACCTGTATTAACTGTGAATGTCTTACTGCTACCACCAGATACGGAACCAAACACAAGTACACCCAATGCATCAGTTTCATTAATGCTTATTAATGATTCAGTAGTGCCTAATAAATATTCCTGTATGCCAGTAGAAGTAATAGTTACACCATCAATATAGAAATACTGATTCCAAACATTACCTGTTACTGCACTTTCATTAGTATATGTAGTTGGTGTGTCAATTGTAGCTACTGTATTACTTGTGATAGCACTAATCTGATAAACACCTTTTGGTGTTTCCAAGAAGCTAGCAGCAGTAATTGTAGCACTACCATTAGCATTGAAGAACGGAGTACCTGTTGTAAATGTAGCTGTTCTAGTTGTACCAGTACCAGACATTGTGACAGTACCAGACTCTTGTGTAATTACATAAATAGCAACGCCTATATTTGATGTACCACTCGTACTATTAACATTGGCCCAAATTGAGAAGTCCCAGTTACCTGGATCGATTTGTGTTCTACCCAACGCAAGTGACTGACCACCTACGATAACATTTGTACTACCATTAGCTATTGTAATGCTTGTATTAGATGGTGTTGTGTTTGGATTACCATCAAATGTCTCAACTTGGAAATAGTTATTAGCCGCAACATTAGCAATTAATGTTGGAGGAGCTAACCAGAAATTAACGCCTGCACCAGCAGATACTGTATTTGTATTATTAGCTGGAATCCAAATAACACCATTATACTGTAGTATTTGACCATTTGTTGCAGATGATACGCTTACATCAGTTAAGCTATTAGCTAATGTCAATCCAGAAATATTTACACCATTACCATTGATATAGTTTGCTTGTACTAGATTACCTAAGTTAGCGTTACCTGCTGTTATATTACCAGTAACTACTAAACTACTCAATGAACCCACGCTAGTAATATTTGGCTGTGCTGCTGTTGTTAATGTACCTGTTAATAAGCTAGCACCTATTGTTCCGCTATTAGCAAAAACATTACCGGCTTCAATATTGCTTTGTACACTTACATTACCAATTACTGCTAAGTTACCAACAACATTTGCAGTACCTGAAATGTTTGCCCCAGTATTAGTTACAACTAATGTAGTATTTCCACTAGATACAAAATTGATATTACCATTAGTTACTGGTATACTTACATTGCTTGTACCATTTACCAAGTTACCTGCAGTAGCAACATTCATGTTTGCTATCTGAGTATTGCTTATTACTACCAATGGTGCAGTACCAGTTGATATGTTGCTTATTAATTGTGGTGCAATGATATTTGCAGTTGCTAATACTTGAGTGGCGCCTAAGTTACCTACATTAGCATTGCCTGTAATATTTGCAGTGCCAGTAATATTTGCACCAGTATCAGTAATTACTAATGTAGAATTACCAATTGCAGTAACCGTTACATAAGAGTTTGCAGCAATAGTTACATTACTATTACCATTTTGCAACAATCCACTATTGATAGTAGTAATATTACCTGTTGTAATGATTGCTGTATTTGTAGTTAAGTTACCAAGATTAGCATTACCAAGTACATTCAAGTCATTAGCTAAGTTTACATAATTAGCAGATACTAGGTTACCTAGGTTAGCATTACTTGCATAGATATTACCAAGTACATTTAAGTCATTAGCTAAGTTTGCATAGTTAGCAGTAACTAGATTACCAAGATTAGCATTACCAAGTACATTTAAGTCATTAGCTAAGTTTACATAATTAGCTGTAACTAGATTACCCAAGTTAGCATTACTTGCTGTAATATTACCTAATATATTAACATCGTTAGCAAAGTTTGCATAGTTAGCAGATATTAAATTACCAAAATAAGCATTACCTGCTGTTAGATCACCTGTAAAGTTTGCAGTACCAGATACATTTATACCAGTACCAGTAATCACAACTACATTAGCATTACCGGCTGATGATATGATAACATTTCCGTCAGCTACTGGAATATTTACATTACTACTACCATTAGCGATTGTGTTTGCAGTACCACCAGATGCATTAATACCAGTTAGTTGACTACCATTACCAAAATAGTATCCTGCAGTAATATTACCTGTACCAGTTATATTACCAGCATTAAATGTTATATTACCAACATTAGCATTGTTTGTAATTTCAATAGAATTTGCCGATACTACATTAGCGCCCTGAATGTTACCGCCACTTAATGTGATGTCACCACCGGAACCAGATGTATTGAAATTGCTAGCGGTTACTGTATTGCTTATATTAGCATTGTTTGCGTTAACATTACCTGATACATTGACATCATTAGCAATATTTGCATAGTTAGCAGTTACTAGATTACCAAGGTTGGCATTACTTGCTGTAATATTGCCTAATGTATTAACATCATTAGCAAAGTTTGCATAGTTGGCTGTAACTAGATTACCCAAGTTAGCATTACCGCCATTGATGTTACCTAGAGCATTAATGTCGTTAGCAATATTTGCATAGTTGGCAGTTACTAGATTGCCTAAGTTTGCATTACCTGCAGTAACATTACCGGTGATGTTTGCATTAGCAGTAATGTTTATATAATTTGCAGTAATTAGGTTACCAAGATTTGCATTGCCCGCTGATACATTTCCGATTACATTTGCATTTACTGCAATGTTTATATAATTTGCTGTTACTAAATTACCTAAGTTAGCATTGCCACTTGTAATGTTACCAATGATGTTTGCATAGTTAGCAGTGACTAGATTACCAAGATTAGCGTTACCTGCTGTAACATTACCTGTGATGTTAGCGTTAGCGGCAATGTTTATATAATTTGCAGTTACTAAGTTACCTAAGTTAGCATTACCACTTGTAATATTAGCACTAACATTGATGTAGTTAGCTAATACCAAGTTACCTAAGTTAGCATTACCTGCAGTTACATTGCTTGATACATTTACATAATTAGCTAATACTAAGTTACCTAAGTTAGCATTACCCGCAGTTACATTACTTGATACATTTACATAGTTAGCTAGTACTAGGTTACCTAAGTTAGCATTACCACTTGTAATATTACCGAGTGTTGTCAAGTTACCTACATTTGCGTTACCAGTTACACTTAAATTGTTTGATAATGTTACTAATCCTGTTTCAGCAACTGTTACATAATTGGTAGTAGCGTTATAGCGTATAACTGCATTACCATTAGCAGAGCTAGCATCAGCTCCTATTAACCAGCGCTCTGTTCCGGCACGCTTAATTCTTGTAGCAGCATAACTAGTTGCAATAGCATTAATGTCGTTGTAAGTAGCAGCAGTGCCATTTCCTGTCATTAAGTTAACTGAAACACCCAATGAACCTACAACATTAGCACCTGTCTCAGTCACAACCAATGTAGTATTGCCATTTGCAGTTAAGTCTACATTACCATTAATTACCGGTATGGTTACACTTGAAGTACCGTTAGACACTCCTGAAGTACTTATAGTAGTAAATGATAGGTTACCAGTACCATCTGTTTGAACTACTTGTCCTGATGTTCCACCGGTTATTTTAACATTGCCTACTGGACCTAAATTACTTACACCATTAACATTTATGCCAGTACCAGTTACAACAACTACATTAGCATTACCTGCACTACTTATATTAACATTACCATTCACTGAAGGTATATTAATATTACTAGTACCATTAGATATGCTTGATGTGCTAATAGATGTGAATGATAAATTACCTAAACCATCTGTTTGAATTACTTGTCCATTAGTACCGCCTGTAATCTTAACATTACTAATGCCATTTAAATTACTATTTCCTGCAACAGATAAGTTGCTTGTATATAATCCTGAGTTTGCAACAATTACTACATCTGCAACACCATTAGCACCCATATGGATATTACCATTGACTACTGGGATGCTAACATTACTAGTACCATTTGCAATGCTGTTTGATGTACCACCTGAAGCTTGTACACCAGTTAATTGACTACCATTACCAAAATAGAACCCTGCTACTACATTACCACCAACATTGACATTAGTTGATATATAAGCGTCACCGGCAACAGATAAATCACCACCTGTTACTAAGTTGCCACCAGTAATTGTATCAGAAGCATCAATTACCCCGCCTGTATAAATATTACCACTTAATATTTGACCAACATTTAAATTTGATTGTACATTAACATTTCCATCTGAAGTTATATCACCTGCAGAATGAATAGTACTACGAGAGTATAGAGACAGAACATTAGCAGTGCCAATTGTGTTTATCCAGCCACCAACAGTAACATTTCCACCAACAGTTTCATTTCTAGCTACTGTTAAATTACCACTTAATGCTGTATCTCCTGTAATATTTAAAGGGCCGTTGGTTATAGTTACTGGACCATTAAGAATAGTACTGAATAGAGAAGTTAGATTTCCAGTTTGTGTATTTCCAGATACTGTTAAGTTTTGTACCCCAGTAATAGTAGCAACTGATAGTATTCCTGTAATTGATGTATTTTGCAATACACTCAAGTTACTAGTTAAAGTAGTTGATGTTGGGGTGACAGTTACAACATTAGATGTTCCGCTTACGCTAATACCAACTGCCCCACTTGGTGCAATTCTTAGATTACTTGTACCATTAATTATAGTGAAAACATTGGTTATGTTACTTACTTTTAGATTACCAGTAACATTCACATTACCGCCGATATTAGCAGCATTTGTCAAATTCAGGTTACCAGCAATATTAGCATTAGCAGTAGAGCTTATATTACCAGAAACATATACACCATTGTTGGCAACTAAGAATACATTAGGGATGCCTGCAACTGAGAATGTAGTATTTCCGCTATAACGGGTAACAATATTACTTGAACCGTTAACCATTGATGTTCCGGCTGTAGCTTGGATACCAGTTAGATAGAAACCATTACCTACAAAGAACTGTGCATTAGCTTGATAACCTAAATCAGCATTAGCTGCCATTAACTCACCAGCTACTGTTAGATTGCCACCTACATTAGCATTTGCAACTATATTAGCATTACCACCTACTACAACACTACCACCTATATTAGCGTTAACTCTTATATTAGCATTGCCACCAACAACTAAATTACCAGTGATGTTAGCAATACCCTTGATATTAGCACCAATTGTAGAAACATTTAATACATTTGCAATACCACCAACTGTAATAGTTGCATTTCCATTAGGGAATAATACCTCAATATTACTTGAACCATTTTCTAATCTACTATAAGGAGGTCCGCTAGCTACAACGCCAGTTAAATAGAAACCATTACCGACGAAATAATTACCTTGAACAGCATTACCCAAGTTAGAATATGACCCAGATCCTGCTTCAATGTTTCCAATGATTGTTATGTTGTTACCTACACTAACATTGTCAGCAAAAGTACCAGTGTTACCACTTACATCATCAACAGCGGAAATGTTACCCAATGATATTAAATTGCCAGCTGTGATATTACCTGGAACATCGAAATCACCTGTAACAGTTATAGATTGTGCAGTTATAATACCAGTGACAGTTACATTACCATCAACATTAGTATTTTCTGTTACGCTTAAATTACCTTCTACTACTGCATCACCAATGAAGTTTACACCGCCGGTAAAATTAGCCTGTCCAGTTACATTTAACTTACCTTCTAACAGCATATTAGTATCTAAACTACTTGCTCTAGTTACAGTCATAGAACCACCGTAACCTATTCTGGTCATTGTCATTGAACCAGAACCAGTTGTTAATGTTAATGATGCACCACCAACAGTAGCAGAAATAAGTATATTGGTATATGGTTGTGTAGGTGATAATGAAGCGTCAACCAGTCCAACTATATAATATGTTACACCAAGTGATACTCCACCAAAAACAGTGCCAGTAAATTGCACTGCGTCATTTAAATTAAATCCATCAAGATATTCAGGTGGGTTTTGTACGGTAAAGTAATCACCACCTGGATCTAATGTAGCTAAAGTTATTGTAGCAACAATAGCATTAGTTACCTGCATTGATCCAGATGCATCAGTTAATGTAAGTGGTGCAAATGTTCCTGTGCTTTGTGGGTCTGAAGAAATCTGTAATGTAGTAGAAGTAGATGAATATACATAGTATGTTGTATTTGCTACTATTCCACCAAATGTTGTACCAGTAAATTTAACACCTGCTCCAACTACAAATTGAGTTCCATTATTTACAGTTATTGTATTATCTGTTGCTGATGTTGCTGTTGCTGTACTAATTAATTCTACTGATAATGGTGCTTCACCTAATAAATTAGATACTGTTAATGTAGTTGATGTTGGTTTTGTTTTTACATAATAAGTTCCACCAGTAGATACATTACCAAAAACAGTGCCAGTAAATTGTACTGGATCGTTAAGATTGAATACAGTAGAATCAGTTACAGTGAATACATTACCAGCATAAACTGCTTCAGAAACAGAAGTACTTACTGTTGGTATAGGAGTTGCTGATAATCTAATGATGTTTGTGCCAGGATCTGCAAGACTGTCAACATTACCTAAATTAATATATATGTTACCACTTGAGTCAGGTGTACTGATATAAGAATTACCTTTACCAAGTTTACCTATGATACCAGCAGAACCTAATGTACCACCTGATGCATCTACTGTTAAATAGTTACCAACTGTTGCATTTCCGCCAACACTGATATTGTTACTCATTGAGGCGTTGTTACTACTTACTGTTCCTTCTGGTGCACTGATACCAGAATACGGTAAAGTTATACCACCGAATACAGTTACACCACCGGATAAGTTAGAACCATTGAATGCTTGGAAATAACCATATACATTAGTTTCTCCAGAAACAGATAGTGCTCTTCCAATTCTCGCATTTCCTGCAACAGTTAAATATCCGTCACCTAATTGAGAACCTTCATTATCATTGATAGTTATTCCACTTGAAGTGAATGCAGGGATATTACCTAGATTAGCATACAATGTATTAATATTTGCATGAGGTCCAACAATGTACCCATGTTCTAATTCAATATTACCATAACCAGAAAGATTAATGCCACTATTGCTTATTAGGTTTAAATTTACTGGACCTGTATATGCTGATGGGATTCCACCTGGCCCTGCATCTCGCTGGGCACCTAATGTCATCGCTGCTGTTATTACTGAATTAGATATTACAGTTGATACTGTTACAACATTGACTGTATTAACAGACATGTTGATGTTAGCATTAGGGCCGTAAATAGATACATTTGAACTTCCGTTGCTAATATATGAACCAGCCGGAGACGGTGGGATACCTTCTAAGAATGCAGCATTACCAAAATAGTAAGTAGTTCCTCTAGGATCACCATCACGCAAGCCGTAAATATTACCAAATACAGTTATGTTAGAACGACCAGTATTTGCAAGTGTGTTGTCTTCACTCCATCCAACTGTTAAGTTTCCACCAATTGTTGTTTCACCTGCAATATTAGCATCAGATTTTATTACGGGTTTTCCTGGGAAACCAGAAGGAAAACCTGTACTATCAAATGTACCAACTAGTACATTTCCTATAACATTTGCATTAGAATGTACAATTAAATTTCCAGTAACATCAGTGTATGTACCATGAATGTTTGCATTACCTACAATGTTTGCATTGCCACCAATTTGTAAATTAGATTCTAAATTACTATTTCCAGTAACAGAAAAATTACCAATAATGTTTACACTACTTGAAGTAGCTTGAATTACATTAGGTGTTCCAGCAACTGACAAAGTGATATCATCACTGTGTCTTATTACTAAGTTACTAGTACCATTAGCAAAGCTAGGTGCAGAGATGTTACCACTGACATTTAAATCCATTGTGCCTGGATAACCAGTTAATGACATTGCACTACTTGAAATGCTAACTACATTAACTAAGTTAACCGACATTTCTATATTTGTACTAGGACCATATATAGAAACATTACTTCCGCCATTTTCTATTCTACCACCAGTAGAACCAGTAAATGTTATGCCACTTAGATAAACACCGTTACCAATAAAATATGTAGGACCTGCAGGTGCTCCATCAACTTGTCCAACTACATTACCACTCAATAATGTGATGTTACCAGTAGTATCTAAAATTATATTACCATTATCAGCGGTGATATTACCACTAACTGCTAGATCAGTCAATATACCAACATTGGTAATGTTTGGTTGATTGTACGCATATGCTGACAATGTGGTAGTTAAATTATTGATAGTAGCATTTCCAGTAATATCTAAATTACCACCATAGATTGTACCACCAGTAGATATTGGAGAAAGATTTCTTGCAGAAAATCCAGAGTTAGAATATATAGTACCATCAGCCTGTAAGTAGCTAGCCACATTCGTATGACCACTTACATTCATGTAGCCACTAATTTCCACTCTGCCTGAACTAATATTCAAGTTAGCACTTTGAATATCCATGTCTTTTGAACTGGATACTACAAATGTGTTTCCATCAGTTGACATTCCATTGGCAGTGAAGTTACCATGCGGTGTTAATAAGTGTAAATCACCGCCTAATACTAAATTACCATTGACATTTGCATTTCCACCTACATTCAAGTCACTTGAAAAAGTAGCAGCCAAACCACTGATATTTTCAATAGCACTTATATTACCTGATGCTATGATGTTGGTTCCTGATAGATCACCTAAGGTATACAAATTACCAGACCCGCTATAGTTATTAGCAGATATATTACCAGAAGTAATCAAGTTACCCAACAATAGCATGTTGTTGCCGATATTAGCGTTTCCACCAATAGTAGCATCATATTGAGAATATATATTACCCAAACTAGATATATTGCCAGTAGAGGTGATGTTACCACCTACATTAGCATCAAGTAATACATTTAAATAACCATTAGCATTGACATTGCCATTACCTAAAATATTACCGTCTACTGTCAACACATTAGCAATGTATACTGAGTTAGTAGTGTTGTCATATGTAAAACCAACTGCACCATTCATGAATTGGTCATTTTGGAATATAACTTGAGTATTTTGCCCTGGACCTGCAATAGGTCCATATATATTACCCGTAAAGTTACCTAAGAACCAATTTGCTCGTAGATTACCTTCAGTATATTCTGTGATGATACCATTGTCAATTGTAACTTGGTTAGCAACTAAGAATTCTAGATTTGCCTGATGCCATCCCATGAATGCATTTGTTGCAAATCCTAAGTTAGTTTCCCAATAGTTAAGAATTGCACCACGATCTTGTGCTCCATTTAATACTGCTATACCTGTACCTGAACCAACATTAGTTGCAGTAAAGGTATTACCAACGACATAATATTGATCTGCTATGCCAGTACCTGTACCAACATTAGTAGCAACAAATGTTGTACCAACAGAAGATTCAGATGAAATAGTTGTTGGAGCTACTAATTGAGTAGTGTTAACTGTATATGTTCCTACACCACCAGTCCCAGTACCAAAAGATAATATAGTTGTACCAGATGTAACACCTGTACCTGTTATTACTGAACCTACGGATAATGTACCTGATGTAACAGCAGATACATTTAATGTAGTACCAGGAGATATTGAATTTATTGTTGTGTCAAAAGCTGCTTGACTTGTATCTACTGTATAGTTACCTACACCAGATGGTGTTCCATCAATTTGTGCAAGAACTGTGGTATTAGTAATAATTCCATCGCCAGATAATACTGTGCCAGCAATTATTGTTCCAGGTGTGTTTACAGTACTTACATATAAATTAGTACCTGGTAATATAGATTGGATAATAGTAGTATCAACTAACTGCGAAACATCAACACTGTATGTACCTTCTCTACCTGTTGTTCCTGATATTTGTCCTGTAATCGTTGTAGGTAATCCAATACCAGCCCAAGTAAGTGACATACCTGTAGTTAGTAACACAGCTGGGTTTGTGTCTGCAACGGTTACTGTTAATATTAATCCAGGTTCAACTGATGGGTTTGTTGGATCTAATCCATTGCTTATATAACCAACAACTTGAACTACAGGTCCACCATCATTAATATGACCTTGAACTTGAGCAGGGCTAGTATCTGATATTTGTCCATAAACTACCGCACTTGGTGCAGCACCTAAACTAACCCAGTCAGTATCACCTACTGTAGTTATAATATAAGGTTCGCCTATTAATAAATCAGCTGGTGATATGTTATTTGTTCCTGCAATAGAAGCCCAATTAGTATCACCTATTGTTGTGATTTGATATGACTCTCCTACTACAAAATTTCCAGCATCAACTAATCCAGCTTGTCCTTGATATATTAAAGAACCAGTAGTAGAGAAGGTAGCGTTAGCATTAATATTAGCATGACTAATCGTCAATACATTTGGTGTGCCACCTGATGAGATACTAATAGGACCATTATTACCAATGATTACATTACTATTTCCTATAGAGAATGATGCATTCTGTGTTGAACCAATTATGGTTAAAGTATTAGCAGTTATGTTACCATTAGCAACATTTAATGATGCTACTGACAATACTTCACTATCACTATCAAAGGTGAAGGTACCACTTGCACCAAAGTTACCTTCATAATTATATTGTACTGTCTTGTTTCCACCTGCAGGGGCTGGCTGACTTCCACCGCCACCTGGACCCCAATCTAATGTGCCTGCTCCATCTGTTTGCAATACATAACCTGGCAAACCACCTAAGATAGTTAAATTAGCAATATCACCTAAGTTTGCCTGACTAGATACTTCTAATGTAACAATATTAGCTGTTCCAGATACATTAGCAGATGTAGCATTTAAACTAGCATTGACATTAACATTACTGTTAGCCTGTATATCATCGCCAAATCTACTAACACCTGAATTAACTTCTAATGCATATGCATTGGTAATATTTGCAGGTCCAATTGTAGTAGGTGCACCTTGAATATAAAATGTTGCTGCATTTGCAAATGTTACATTATTATTAACTGCACCAATGATAGGAGTAGCAATTGCATGTACTGCTCCATTCGCTATCATACCACTTGACGCTGTTACATTGTCAATGTATACACCTGATTTAATTCTAAATCCTACATTACCATTGATAGTGTTAATGTTTAAATTACCCGCAGGATAACTAGTAAATGTTATATTAGTTAATACTCCTGCTGTGGGAGGTGAACTAACTGTAATAGTATTAGCACCTGTGTTAATACTTGTGATGATTGCTCTAGGTGTTGTATTAAATGGTGCACCAGACAATACCATACCAGTAGTTAAGTTAGCTACATTGTTTAAAACAAGTGTAGGATTACCATTACCTGATACTACTGTTTTTGTATAAGAAACATTTGCTGTTGAAATAGTAAATGCAGGTTCTATTGTTATACCACTAGTAGTAGCATAAAATATATTTGCTACTCCATTTGAAGCCATAGATATTGCACCGTTTACTGGCGTAATATCTATATTACTTGTTCCGTTAGCTACTCTAGCCGCAGTTACTGATGTTAAATAATATCCATTACCAATAAAGTAATTAGCAGATAGATTTGCTTGTACATTTACATTACCATAGAAATTTCCGGTTATTGCATTTAAATCATCTAAGATTCTCAAATTACCAGTAATTACATTAGATGCTACATTTATATAATTGGCTGTAGCTAGATTACCCAAATTAGCATTTGCTGCTCTTAAATTACCTGCAAGATTGGCAGCAAAAACTGCTAAGGTTGAAGTTATACTGTTGTAAGTAAATGTACCAGTGCCACCAAAGCTTCCAGCATTATTATATTGTACTGCATTTGCTGGCGCCGCAGGTGTACCACCACCATTACCTCCACTGAATGTATACCAGCTTAAATTTCCTTGTCCGTCTGTAGCAATACCTTGCCCAGGAGCACCACCTGGAATACTAAGATTAGCAATATCAGTGATAGTAATGTTACCAGAGATATTAGCACTACCGGTTACATTGGCGTTACCACTGAAAGTAGCATTACCAACTATATTTGCATTAGATAAATTAGCATCACTGTTACCATCAATGACTACATTTGCAGGTTGACCTACACTAAAACCATCTATAGAATTAAAAGCCTTATTTGCCATTTATTAAATCAACCTATATTGCGTAGTCCACACAGTGCTATTGCTGCTAGTTGGTACAACTTGTAGAGCAATACTTCCAGTAGCGGTGCTAACAGAAAGTATTCCAGTATCAGAACCTAGTGTGACGGTTCCAAATGTAGTATAATCAACATTGGTTCCATCGGTAACAGCATGAACTTTTGACATACTGTATTTAGCCCCGGAAGAATCATGACTTTTTACAAAAAATTCTATACCCACAATATCAGTGCCTGTCAATACATACTGTGCTATTGTAGTCTTATTAGTTGTTGCTGTTGTGGTAGTCGCTGAAAATATTATTGTATTACCTACAAATATTTGGTTAGCTTGTATATTATTGGCTGTTGTATTGCCAGAGAAAGTAGTATTGTATGCAAATACATTTATATTACCACTACCTACTGTAGCATTACCACCACTTGCACTAATACGGGCATCATAAGAAATTAAACTAGTTGCAGTGTGGAAATCTATGTTAGCATTACCTGGTTGATTTCTACCAGGTAATCCGAATGTGATAGCTGTGTCAAAATATCCTACACACGCAGTAGCTAAATTACTAATAGTAACTTGACTATCAGAATTATAGTTAAAAGTAGCATTGCCTGTTGTAGTTATATTACCCTTTAAATTTGCACTATTATTAGATATTACCAATACATTACTAGTACCATTGACACTAGTTATAATATTACCATTTACTACTGGTATACTTACATTACTACTACCATTGTATATCTTATCAGTGCTAATTCCAATCAACTGACTAGCATTACCAAATAAGTAACCAGCCGTGATATTACCAGTTGTAGTAAGATTACCAGTCGAACCTAAGTTTCCTACAGTAACATTACCAGAAACAACAAGCTGACTTAGTGTACCAACTTGTGTTACTTGTGGCTGTGAATTATTTACGCTGAATACACCTGCAGTAAGTGTAAGACCTGTACCAGCAGTATAGTGACCAGCAGTGCTAAATTCAGTAAATATTACTGGATCATTACCAACTGTAATAACTTCTGAAATTTGAACCCAAGATGTGTTAAGATTAACTGTACCGCCACTTACAAATGTATAAGAACTTCTTCTCATTGTAGCAGAAGTATCATAATCAGTTGCTCGTGTTAATGTTGTTGAATTGGTGTAAGTGTAAATACCATTCCAAGCAGGGTCTAATTCGTTCTTAACAAGAATACGGGTTCCAGCAGTTGTTACATCTACACCATCAATTAAAGTATATGTGCCAGTTGTTTGTAATATGGCATTAATACCTTCTGGTCCAGGTTGAATATATGAGACTGTTCCACCAGAGTAAAATGCAAGTGTATTATCGGTTGCTGCTTGTGACGAGGCTACTGGATATAAACCTTGAGCCAATGTGTCAACATATAACTTAGTAGCTGCATCAAAATCATTTGTAGGTGTTGCTAAGTTTGATATCCTATGTGCAAATACATCTACATTACCAACACCAGTTGGAATTAAGTTAATATTCTGATCAACACCTGTTGCCTTAATAGTAACACCAGATGTAACACCAATAATGTTATCTGTGTATAAATTTGATAATGTGACTAAGTTACCAGTAAAATTAGCAGCGTTACCAAATAAGTTTAAACCAACATATAAGTTTGAATCAGCACGAATAAAGTTGGCTTGAACTAAATTGTTTACATAAAGATCATCTGCAATATTTGCAAAATTAACAGTAAGGTAATTGCCCAAATTAGCATTACCACTATTAAGATTTCCAAATATATTAGTATCATATGTTATGTTCGCATAGTTTACATTGACTAAGTTACCTAAGTTAGCATTACGAGTAACAAGATTACCACTGAAGTTAGCTGTATTACCACTTAATATTTGACCAACATTTAAATTTGATGAAACAGTTATATTATTAGACTGTGCCAAATTACCTAGGTTAGCATTACCTGCAACAATGTTACTAGTGAAATTTGCTGTGTTACCACTTAATTGTGCGTTTACAGTTATGTTATTAGAAGTAATATTACTTGAGACATTGACAAAATTAGCCTGTGTCAAGTTACCTAAATTAGCATTTAATGTTTTAAGATTGCCTGCGAAATTTGCAGTGTTACCAGATAAGTTTAATCCAACAGATAAATTAGATGTTACATTGGCATTATTTGCTTGTACTGTATTGCCTACATTAGCGTTACCTGCTATAATATTACCAGTAAAGTTCGCAGTATTACCTAATAAGTTTAATCCAACAGACAAATTAGATGTTACATTGGCATTATTTGCTTGTACTGTATTGCCTATGTTAGCATTTGCTGCACTGATGTTACCAACAAAATTTGCGGTGTTACCTGATATATCTGATCCAACATGTAAGTTTGATGATACATTAACATAGTTAGCATGTAATAAATTACCTAAGTTAGCATTTAATGAAGTTAAATTACCTGTGAAGTTAGCTGTATTGCCACTTAGTTGTGAGTTAACTGTAATGTTGTTGCTAACCAAATTAGCGGTTACATTTATATAGTTTGCATTTACAGTGTTACCACCTATATTACCCAAGAAAGAGTTAGCAACAACATTACCGTATGTATTAACTGTGATGACACTATTCAAATCAGTTACATTACTACCAAAGATGAAATTACCTTCACTGTTTTTCCAGCCCATGAATGCAGAGACTGGACTAGTGGTATAATATTGTAGTAATGTACCTCTATCTTTACCATCATTAGATGCTAATGGTGTGCCATTAGGCCCGCCACCTAATTGTATTATTGGGTCTGTTATATCTAATGTGTCTACATTAACATATGTAAGATTGCCTGTTACTGTTAAGTTACCAGTAAGTAATGTCTCTCCAGTAACATTAAGATTTGATACAACATTGACATTACCATTACCTATCTGTACATTAGTGCTACCACTGGTAATGCTTATGTTACCATTTGCGCTAATACCATTACCATTAATTATTAAGTTACTAGAACCTGCAGATACTTTTAAATTACTTGTGACATTGACATTGTTACTAGTGAAGGAAATGGTATTACTTGTAAAACTTACATTATTACTATTGACACCTACATTTGCTGTGTTTATTAATACATTGTTGTTGTTAACTACTAATGTGTTACTAGTACTATTACCTACAACTAAGTTACCTAATATACCTACTTGTGCGTTGGACACAACCATTACATTCGGTGTGCCATTTACACTTAATAGTATATTACCATTTGCTATAGGAATACTTACATTACTTGAACCATTTGCAATAGTAGTAGAGACAGGGTTTACAAATGATAGATGACCATTACCGTCAGTTGATATAATTTGATTGGCAACACCACCAAGAATAATTACATTACCAATTAGTCCTAAGTTACTTATACCACTAACTGATAAGTTAGATGTAACTATATCACCATTAGCAAGAATGATATTAGAAGGTGTATCCCCTACTGAGAATCCACCTATAGAGTTTAGTGCCTTTATTGTTGCCATTTTATATACAGATTAAATCTCGTAATGTTACTTAACAATATTCTGCATATTGAGTTATTTGCATCTTATAATTAGTAAGTGATGCTGCATTAGGCGTTACTAATAGTTGTAATGTAGGTGGAGTTACCACATTACCCGCATTATATGCAACACTGAAAGTTCCCACACCGCCGTTAATTTGTAGTCCAGCATATTCGTTAAATGCTATCATACCATTATAAATGGTAGCACTGATTTTAGTTGTTTCTCTAGACTCAGTTGTATCGTTTGTGCCCACAATAGTAAAATCAACTGCACATACTGAATTAGCTAATACCGAGTATATAACTTGATTAGTAGAAACACTAGTAGTTGAAGCAAAATATACCAATGCAGTACTGAATTCATAAACACCTGAACCTATTGTAAATGTGTTTGCTATTAAGTTACCAGATACATTAACTGTTTGTGATGGACTATCAAAAGTAAAGAATGGACTACCACCAAAGATACCATTGTTATTATATTGTACTGTGCTGTTTGCGCCACCTGGGCCACCACCACCTCCTCCACCGCCGCCGCCTTGATCAACCCATTGTAGGTTGCCAAGACCATCAGTACTTAATACTTGTCCGTTGAATCCACCTAATAGATGTACATTAGATACCAATCCTAAAGTAACATTAGATCCATTTAATGCTACATTACCATTTGCCATTAATGTACCAGTAGTGATACTTACATTACCACCAACACTAGCATTACCTGTAACAAAAAGATTTCCACCACCTAGTCTACTAGCTGCATTCAAATTACCTGATGTAGTTGTACCTATGACAGTCAATGATACCAAATCACCAACACTGGTAATATTTGGTTGACTACTTGCTGTTACTTGTATTGCATTTGGAACAGGTCCATTTAAATTCGCTGCGGGAATATTTGAGAGATGTCCAGCATCACCTTGAAAACTTTGTGCTACTACTGGTCCGCCAACTGTTAAATTAACCAGTGTACCAACACTGATAATATTAGGTTGTGCGCTGTTTGTAACAGTAACCGCAGTAGTTGCATTTGAAGCAGTACCTCTTAAATTGCCAACAAAATTTGATGCATTGACTTGCGGTACAGATAAAGTAGTAGTAAGATAATCATATGTAAAGCCTGAGTCACCTGCAAATACACCTGCGTTATTATACTGAACTTGTGTATTGCTACCACCTGGCTCGCCATTGCCACCGCCACCACCTGTTCCAGCAGTCCATGTTAATGTACCTAAACCATCTGTCTGCAAGAAATATCCATTCAAGCCGCCCAAAATACTAACATTAGCTACATCACCTAATGAAGTAGTACCCAATACATTTAAATTGGTTGTTGTTAATAAGTTGATGCTACTATCAAATGTTAAATTTGCGCTAGCTCCAAAACTATAGTTACTGTTATAAACTAGTTGAGTATTTGCACCCGGAACATAAGTATTTCCGTTTGCGTATCTAAGATTATTTGTTAGTACTGTATTTGCTAGAACATAGTCATTGTTGACATTTGCTACTACTGTTCCAGCACTAGTGA
>Ga0208617_1000141_pt1 | contig 23648 bp, 19 predicted proteins | sample CryBogCBE06Nov07_FD_184581 | JGI IMG/M metagenome (GOLD analysis project Ga0208617, IMG submission 184581) | Freshwater microbial communities from Crystal Bog, Wisconsin, USA - CBE06Nov07 (SPAdes) (version 2) | ecosystem: Environmental > Aquatic > Freshwater > Lake | place: Crystal Bog...
CGAACGAGCATTCAGCCAGTGATCCCAACGTGATCGAGAACGGTCGAGCCATCAACCACCAGTGGTCGAAGAGCGATACCTTCGAACGCGGCTTTCGCGCCGTGCTCGGTGCGTCCATGACCAATGGTCCTGAGTTCTTCTCCTACCTCCGCGCTCGCTCAGAGCTCTGGGTTGGGGAGCAGTTCGCACACATGGCGCCGTACCACCCAGTGTTTCGGAGTTGCAACAAGGCCTTCTACCAGCGATCGAGCGATCGACTCGAGGAGTGGTGTGGGATCTGCGATAAGTGTTGCTTCATCGACCTCATCTTGAGCCCCTACCTCTCGAGGCAGGACCTCCAGCGAATCTTCAGCGGACGCGAGCCGCTCGAGAATGACGACCTCGCTCCGGTGTTCTCGACGCTCTGTGGACTGGTGCCGATGACGAAGCCCTTCGAATGCGTCGGGGACGTCACCGAGTGCGCCGCCGCAGCCTCGCTGGCAGCTCGTCGTCCCGACCGTCGGGGCAACGCCATCTTGGGGTCGTTGACGAGTGGTGCAGCGATCGACGACGCGACGATTGCAGCGCTGCTTCGCCCCATTGGCGCCGATGCGGTCCCAGAGTTGCTCCACCGCAATGGCTGATCCCGTCCTCGGTTTCGCTGACCTCGCTGGTCGCTCGGTCGGGATCTTCGGCTTCGGGGTTGAAGGCCGGGCCGCAGCCGCACAACTCCGCCGTCTCGGTATCGAACCGGTCATCGTTGACGATCGCGGACCGAGTGCCGGCGACGGGGTCCTCGCCACGATGAGCGGAGGCCTCGAGGCGCTCGCGTCCTGCGACGTGGTGCTCAAGACGCCAGGACTCTCCACCTACGCCGACAGCGTGTCATCGCTCCGGTCGCAAGGGGTCCTCGTCACGAGCGCGCTCAGCTGCTGGTTGACTGACGCCGACCGCAGTCGAGTGGTGCTCATCACCGGCACCAAGGGCAAGTCGACGACAGCGTCGATTCTCGGCCACCTCTTAAATAGGCTCGGCCACGACACCGCGGTCGTCGGCAACATCGGGCGGGTGCCGTATGACCCAGACGTTGCCCCATCTGCGACGTTCACGGTGGTGGAGGTCTCGTCGTTCCAGGCGGAGGGGCTCGCCTGCACGACGCCGATCATCGGCGTGACCTCCATTGGCCAAGATCACCTCGACTGGCACGGAACGGTTGAGCGCTACGTGACCGACAAACTCTCGATCGCAGCCAAGCCCGGTGCAGCGCGTGCGATCGTTGCCGACACCGACGCCCTCCGGGCGCTCGCCCCCCTGCTCGGTCCAGACCCATCCTTCGTGGCGCCGACCGCGCTCGATCGAGCGATTGCTGCAGCGCTCGGGCTCGCTGGAGGGCACCACGATTCGAACGTGGCCGTAGCGCGTGGCGTGATTGAGGGGCTCCTCGGTCCGGTTGCTGACGACCGGCTGATCGCCGCCGCATCGGGGTTCGTTCCCTTGGAGAGTCGATTCAGCGAGGTGCCACCGCTCGGGGCGGTTCGGGTCATCGACGATTCGTTGGCGACGAATCCCCTCCCGACGATCGCTGGCCTCGCATCCCTCGGCGCAGCGCGCGTCGCACTGCTCGTTGGGGGCCACGAACGAGGTGTCGACTACGCACCACTCGGTGCGGCGCTCGCTGAGCGACAAGGAGCGACACTGGTCCTCGCGATGCCCGAGAACGGGCAGCGCATCCTTGAGGCGGTGACGCCGAGCGCCACCATCACAACGGTGCTCGTCGGCTCGCTCGCCGAGGCGGTTGATCGTGGTCTTGCCTGGCTCAACGGTGAAGGCGTGCTCGTGCTCTCTCCGGCCGCGCCGAGCTTCGGTCACTTCATCGACTACCGAGATCGGGCGCAGCAGTTTCGAGCCCTCGTCGACGCGCACCGCACCACGACGCCCCCCGGGTAACTCCCGAGGGGCGTCGTTGGGTGATGGTGATGCCTTACCAGGCAGCGCAGCCGTGCTGGTCAGGCGGGTTGGCCTGAATCCGCTTGGCGACGACGATCTGCTCGGCGGGAGTTGCATACGCGGCATTCCACGCGAACTGGCGACCGCCGTAGGCGACCCAGTTCTGGTTGGAAATTCCAAGACCACCGGAGAACCGGGAGCCGAGGACGTGCCACTGACCACTCTCTTCGCAGATGTTGACCCGACTCCACTCTTGGAAGTCTCGGGCGGTGATCATGGAAACCGCCACCGGCAACCGGACCGTTGCCGCGACCATCGAGATGCGGTGCGTGAGCACCACGTCGTGATGGACGACTGCGTGGGTCTGGTGAACTGCGGTGGTGGTTGACGCTCCTGCCATGGCAGCGAGCGGTTGAAGGAAGATGCTGGCGGAAATCGCCGGCAGAACAACGTTCCGTACAAATGGGTGTCGCATGTGGGCCGCTCCTTCTCGTTGAAGAGCCCTCGTTGCCGAGGACCTTTGAGTTGGGCTTGATGCGGGCAACCGTCTGGTACATGCAAATCGCAGATGTGTGCCGGGAAGGGCGGGCACATCCTGGGTAGTACTACCCGAACGACGTGTAGACGGGGGTCCCTGTGCTGTGGGTGTTGTCGGTGTCTTCCGTACCTCCGTTGTGGTTGGGGTAGGCGCGGCTACCTACCGGTTCTCGTTGGGCTCGGTGCAACCACGTGGTCCGCTCCTCGTGGCTGGTTGGCGGGTTCCCCCGCCGGAGTTGAGGTTCCCCCCGGCACTCCCCAGCTACTGCACCGTCGCTGTGACGTGCCAGTAACTTTACCCCTTCTGTGTCACATGAGTGACATTTTGGTCGATTTTCGTGAGGTTCGAAGGCCGAAACAACAAGGGAATACTGGGTTTTCGCCGTATTGATGCAGAGGCGAATTCCACGGGAAATTCTCCCCAATTTCGGCGCCCGAGCGCCGGGCGACGCAGCGACCTAGGGTCGTCGCCATGAGGGCGCGTCGGTCGTTCGTGGTGGCACTCGCCGTCATCGTCGTGCTCTCGACGGTGGGCGCAGCGGTCCTCGTTGCCCTGCCTCGACCGAAGGCCTCCTCCGGCCACGGACCGTCCATCACGGTGGTTCGCCGACCGCTCAGTGCATCCGTGGCGCTTTCGCTGACTGATGCCTTCACCGATGCGAAGACCCACTTCGGCGAGATGCTCCCCGGGGATGCTCGAGCAGTCTCGCTGCCACGCATGGTGACCTCGGATGGGCAGTTCTTCGACCGCTGCCCCGCCCGGCAGCTCCAACCCCATGGGTGGTGGTGCCATCGGTATGCGCCACCAGTCGTGCACGACGACACCCAGCACCGATTCTGGACCCTCGTCATGTTCTCCATCATCCCGGCGCTGGCCTCAGAGCGGGCACTGGTGAGCTTCCAAGATGGCGGCGATGCCATGGTGGCGACGGGGTCCGACGGCGTGCACTGGCGCGCTGTAGCGCTCGATCTCGGCGTACCGCTGTGCGCTGGCAACGTCGAGCGTCGTGCGGCGATTCCACCAGCGGTGCTGGCCGATCTCGGCCTCGGACCCTGTCCGACCCCGTGATCTGGAAGCAGTTGAGCCGAGCGATCTAGGGTTGCGATCAGGCAGAGCCGAGGGGGATTTCCATGACGATGACGGCGCGACAAGATCCAGCCGCAGCGATCGATCCGGGTCGAGTGACGCTCGAACCCTACGGGGTGGTGGTGGGACCGGCGATTCACCTGGCCGAGGAGCGACGACGGCTCGCCGCGTGCACCTACAAGGGCTTCACCATTCGCCAACTTGGCGCCACGATTGGCGCCGAAGTCCACGGTCTCGACCTCACCGCGCCACTGAGCGATGCCATCGTCGCCGAACTCCGTCGGTGCCTCCTCGACTTCAAGGTGATCTTCTTCCGCGACCAACCCCTCACGCCGGAGCAGCACGTGGCCTTCGCTCGCCAATTCGGTGACTTAGAGATCCACCCCTTCATCCCCTCGAACACCGGACAACCAGAACTCGTCCGGTTCGAGAAGGAAGCCCAGGTCGGTGGCTTCGAGAACGGTTGGCACTCCGATGTGTCGTGGCGTGAGGTTCCCTCTGCAGCAGCGGTGCTCCACGCGATTGAGATCCCGCTCGTTGGCGGCGACACCGCGTTCAGCGACATGCACGCTGCCTATGACGGGTTGAGTGATGAGATGAAGGAGCACATCGACGGGCTCGTTGCCGTGCACGACTACACCAAGGCGTTTGGCCACGCGGTTCCCGATGAGATGAAGGCGCAGATGCGCGAGCAGTTCCCACCGGCGCTCCACCCAGTGGTGCGCACCCATTGCGAAACGGGACGCAAGCTCCTCTACGTCAACCGCTACTTCACCGACACCATCGTCGGCATGGAGCGTGCGGAAGCCGAAGCGCTCATTGGTGAACTCGCCGCCCACGCGGAGTGCATGGAGTACCAGGTGCGCTTCACCTGGACTAAGGACGCGGTTGCCTTCTGGGATAACCGAGCAACTCAGCACCTCGCGGTGTCGGACTACTGGCCAGAGCGACGGATCATGGAGCGGGCCTCGATCATTGGTGAACGACCCATCTGAGATCGTTCACTCGTGAGTGGCACGAGCGCGAGTTGTTCACGTGGGCTTCGGTAGCGGTTCTTCGCAACGAGCAGACGATTCACCGAGCTCACGACGCGGGACATCGACAGCGTCCCGTGCGCAACGGCGGACCGCAGTCCCGCCAAGGTTGGTGCGTAGAGTGAGGCGTTGTTGAGCATGGCCATATCTGCTCCTGCACAAATGGCGCTCACCGCCGCACCTGCTTGGCTTGCCCCGTGTCCGGTGATCGCACCAGCTCCGAGGCTATCGGTCACGATGACACCGGAGAATCCGAGGAATCGGAGATAGGCGTAGGCCGCGGGATTGATCGATGCGGGTGCTCCTCCCCAGTCGGGGACGACCACGTTGCTCATCATGATGGCGGGAACGCCCGCAGCAATGGCATTGCGAAAGGGCAAGAGATCGGGGTTCTGCAGTGCTGCGAGTGGAGGATCACTGGCAACTTGGGTGTCGGTATTGCCATTGGCGTGTCCAAGGCCAGGAAAGTGTTTGACCACGCTGAGAAGGTGACCAGCGCTCAGTCCTGTGAGGAATGCCCGAACGTCTCGGCTCGCCACGGAGCCGTTCTCACTGAAGGACCGGAGGTTCTCAACATCAATGGAATTACTGGCTGCTGCGGTATCGGCGACCGGACCGAGGTCCATGGTGATGCCGAGAGACGCCATTGCGGAAGCGACGGAGCGAACCTTGGCGGTGATGGTTGCTGGTCCCCACCACGCGGCCATCTCTCGAGGCCAGGGCAACGAGCCCGCGACGTTGGCCAGTCGTTGGACGCCGCCACCTTCTTCATCGGTGGCGAGAAAGAGCGGGACCATGGCCGATGCAGTGAGGTTGCGAAGTCCGCTGACAATTTGGTTGCGGGCACTAGCGGGGGGTTGGCCGAGGAACACCACGCCACCGATGCCGTTGCGCACATCGCTCAGTGCCACCGTCGGGGCAGTGATGTTGGCGGCAACCATGATCAACTGCGACAGCAAGCGATCCTCTGTCCAGCGCGGTGCCGTCGCCACGGTGGTCGTCGTGGTCGACGCTGCGCTCACCGGCAGTACTGAGAGCGCGGCTGTCGCACCAACTGCTGCAACCATGGCGGTGAGACGTCGTCGGAGCATCGAGCACCTCCTTCGCTTTGAGCATTCCACGCAGCAGTTCGCTGGGCTGTTCGGCCGACCACTGTCCGCCCCGGACTAGGTTGGCCGCGTGGCCGCTGCGATCATCCTCGCCGTTGTGTTCTCGAGCGTCTTCATCGCCGCCTACATCGTGATGCGCCACCCGAAGTTTGGGCAACGGCGACGCAAGCGCCGCTGAACCTCCCTAGAAGGGAAGCGTGTAGGTGTTCTCGAACTCGTCTTGGACAACGGTGGCGAGGCTCGCCGAGGTATCGACCACGAGTTCCTCGTCGAGCACTCGCACACGGTACGACCAGCCCTCAGGCAGGGCGAGATCAGCACCCAGTGTCTCGAGGCGCTCTTCAGACATGGCGGGGTCCACACCCACGCAGCGTGCCTGCATGACGAAGGCGGCACCGTCGGGACGGATGAGTTCGTAAACCTTCTTGCCGGCGTCGAAGAAGAAGATCGCTCCTCGGTTGACGTGCATCTCGTTGTAGGGGCCGAGCTTCGGCTCATGTCCGAGTTCCACCTGAGCAATGCGACGCATCGTGATGCCGCCAAAGTCGCAAAAGACCGGGTCGACGACGGCCACCTTGGTGCCGAGTCCATCGAGCATCCAGTAGCGCGGACCGTTGAGCTTGACGAAGAGGGCACCGAGATCAGCAGTGATGGTCGCTGCGTCGAGGGTGGACCACTGCTCTTCGGGGCAGTCGTTGAGCAACTGGGTGCCGTAGACCTCGGCCCGGAGACCATTCTCGCCCATGAAGGCGGCGAGGACTTCGCCGTAGCGCTCTCCTCGTTGGTGATCGATCAAGCGAACTGGTGCATCCATGGCAGACCCCCTCGGTTGGCCGAGCGTATCGCTCAACGAACGCCTCGCCCAACGGCGCGACTACTCCTCCACCCGACCGAGGACTGGCCGCCGAGTCGTCCGAGTTGGGGCAGGAAGGGTGGGGGCTGCACCACTGACGAGGACGTTCGAAAGACCCATTCGACCAATTCGACCAATGGCCCCCGACGCCTCGGTGAGTTCCGCCCCGATGGCCGCGCACACCACGAGGCAGACGGAGATTCCCGAGAGCCAGGTGACGAACGCGAGGGCAATCCCAAAGAACCCGAACTGGGCCTCGTTGCTCGCGATCTGCTGCGGCATCCACCACTGGGCGGCGACGCTGTAGGCGAGCGTGGCAATGCCGGTCAGGGCACCCGTTGGAAGCAGCGCTCGCAGCAGGACCTGCTTGCCGAGCGCGAACCACGTCGTCATTGCCCAGAACATCGCAGAACCAACGAGGGCGAGGACGCTGAAGATGACGAGGCCAACGGGACTGTTGCCGAGGAGTGCACGAATGGCACCAACGAGCGCCATGTAGCCAATGCACATCGCAACCCACACCGCACCGGCGATGTATGCGCTGACCATTGAGGTGGGAGGTCGACGCCACACCCGCAGGTACATCCGACGAAGTGCCGTCGTGAAGGAACTCGCGTAGATGATCGTGAGCAAGAGCCCAAGGAAACCTGTGGCTTTTCGGATCTGGGTTGAGTTGGCGAATGCACCTTTGACGAGGTTCGATGCGTCACCGTGAATGCCGAGGCGATGGGTCATGGTCGACAGCACCGCATTGCGCAGGTGGGTGGGGAGGAAGGCCGCGACCACGATGACGAGGGGGAAGAAGGACACGAAGGCTTTCCCCGCCAATGCAATGCTGCGATCGAGGAATTCCACCTCCAAGATGCGTTCCCACATCGACCAGAGCACGGTGCCTTGCAGGCGACCGAGACCCTTCGTCGCAGCGGCCTCGGCAGCGTCGATGCGAGGGGAACGGTGGTGCTCGGATGAATCCATGATGTGTGCTCCTCGCGAGGGTGCTCCATTGTCGCCCACCGCACCTCGTGGTTGATGCCATCGATCCTCTCGTTGGTGCCACATCGCTGCGTTGAGTACGGTTGCACCTGCACGATCCTTCAAAGGAGCCCTATGTCAACCGCTTGGATTATCGACGCCTGCCGCACCCCTCGGGGAATTGGTAAGGCCGGCAAGGGAGCCCTCGCTGGCCTCCACCCCCAACACCTCGGTGCCGCAGTTCTGAAGGCCCTCGCCGAGCGCAACGACCTCGACACGTCTGCGGTTGATGACGTCATCTTTGGAACCTCGCTGCAGAGCGGAACCCAAGGTGGCGACCTCGCCCGCATGTCGGCGCTGACTGCGGGTTGGAGCACCAAGGCATCGGGCGTCACCTTGGACCGCTACTGCGGTTCGGGTATCACCGCTGCCACCCTCGGTGCCTCCGTTGTCGCCTCAGGATTCGAAGACGTCATCGTCTCTGGTGGTTGCGAGATGATGTCGACCTACGGTGCCAACCGTCACGCTCCTGGCATTGGCCTGCTCGACATGGGCAACGAAGAGCTGCGCGCCATGCACTTCCAGCCCCACCAAGGTGTGGCCGCTGACGCCATTGCCTCCATGGACGGGATCTCCCGTGAAGCGCTCGACCAGCTCGGCTACGAGTCCCAACAGCGCGCCGCCGTGGCGATTGCCGAAGGTCGCTTCGACCGCTCCCTGATCGCGGTGCACAGCTTGGCCGGAGAGCTCCTCCTCGACCACGAAGAGTTCCCTCGCCCCTCAACCACGCTCGAGCGCCTCGCAGGCTTGGAGCCAGCATTCGGTTCCTTCATGGACTTCCCGCTCGATGAGAGCGGCATCACCATGCGCTCAGCCATCAACGCCAAGTACCCCGACATCGACATTCAGCCGGTCCACCACGCAGGAACCTCTTCAGGCGTGGTCGACGGCGCCGCCGCAATCCTCTACGCCAGTGACAAGGCACTTGAGCGCTACGGCTGGACGCCACGCGCCCGCGTCGTCGCCACCGCCAATGTCGGCGATGACCCAACGCTCATGTTGAACGCCCCTGGGCCAGCAATCCGCAAGGTGCTCGACCGTGCCGGCCTCTCGCTGTCGGACATCGACGTCTTCGAGATCAACGAAGCTTTCGCGGTCGTCGTTGAGAAGGTCATCCGTGACCTCGGTCTCGACCGGGCCAAGGTCAACCCCAACGGTGGCGCCATTGCCCTCGGACACCCCATTGGCGCAACGGGTTCGATCCTCATCGGCACGTGCCTCGACGAGCTCGAGCGCACCGGTGGCCGCTACGGCATCATCACCCAGTGTGCTGCTGGCGGCATGGCGCCCGCCATCCTCATCGAGCGGGTCTGATCAGTGGTGGGGTGATCCCACCTCCACGGTGTTCCAACACTCCCGGTGCGTTGCGTACCGGGAGTGTTGCGTCACAGCGAGGTGGTGGACTACTGCGATGACGACGCCACTCTCCGAGCACGAAGCGCACGATCCACTGCAGATTGCGGTGCCGGTTCCTAGTGCGCCGTGGTTCCCCGACGTCAACGAATTCGCCCTGACGTGGAATGCCTACAACCGAGTTGGATCACTCGATGCCGTCCACGCCATCGCCAGCGCCGTTGACCGTGCCATCGACCGAGGTGCGCTCGACGAGGTCAGCGTCGATGACCTTCGAACCACGTTGTTCTTCTACCAACGAGCGAGTCGGCACACCGACAGCGTGCCTCCCCAAGGTCGCGTCGCAGCCATCCTCGAGGTACTCAGCCAGAAGACTGGTGGAGCAGTTCCCGGACTCGGAGATGAACTGCCCTGATGAGGTGATCTCGGCGATCCACCCCATGGCTGCATCCTTGCGGACTAGCTGGGATAGGGAAAGACCGCTTCAATCGTCGGGCCGTCAGATGCCCAGAACACCTTGGAGGGAGCGTGGCCTGGAACCGCGTAGCGGAACCGGATGCCGACGTTGGTCGTGAGTGCCGAAGAAGATCGTCGTGCCTGCTCTGGATGATCCAAGATGAACTCGCAGATGGTGATGAGCGCGTTGTAGAGGTCGATCGCACCAGCAGCGAGTAGGGAATCGAGTTGCTCGTTGGCTACTTCGGAGTACGACGGCTCCACTTACGCGCGTCGCCTCCGAGTTGAGGATTTCGGTGCGCTTGCAGCACGAGTCAGCAGTGCTTGGAGTTCAGGAGAGTTGTCGTACTCGAACTGTGCCTCGCTCACTACTCGAGCTGGCTCCAGCAAGATGCTGCCGTCATCGTTCTCGCGAACGATGAAGCGCATGTTGGCGTGGCCGGGGAGCACCACCCTGCTCCGGCTATCGGTTTCGACGAGTTGGGGTCCCATAGATCTCCTTTCGATGGAGTCTACTGGAATTTCCCATAGTGGGAAAGTGGGAATTATCCGTAACTGGAATCTCGCAGATTTGCTACAGCAACCTCCTCGATAGGAAGTGACACGGAGCCGGCGCCTAGTCGCCGTGCGGGGTGATGAGGTACTTCGCTCCGGTCGCTTGACGGGCGTAGTCGGCAATCGCTGCGAGGTCGAGCGCTCCCTCAAGGGTCACCGCGTTGGCGTAGTGACTGGCGAATGTCGTCGTGAGCTCATCGGCGACTCGTTGGCGAAGGCGACCAATCGTCTCACCACCGGCCTTCATGAGGAATGGAGTGAGGAGCCATCCACCAAGTCCCCACGAGAAGCCGAAGTTTCGGCTGAGGGTGGTCTGGCTGCGGTCGAGCCCGCCGTAGATGTAGACCTGCTTATACGTCGTTGATCCGTAACGGCTATACGCGCCGGGCTTCGCGTTGGCTGCTGCTTCCATGGCCGAGAGCAGATTGCTCGCGAGGCTTCCCCCGCCAACGGCATCGAACGCGAGGGTGGCGCCGGTCTCGGTGATGGCTGCGGTGAGGTCGGCCATGAAGGTCGGTGCTGACGAGTTAACGATGTGGGTGGCACCGAGGGCTGCGAGGGTTGCAACCTGCGCCTCGGAGCGCACCACGTTGATGAGCGCTACGCCGTCGGCCTTGCAGACCTTGACGAGCATTTGCCCGAGATTGGAGGCAGCGGCAGTGTGAATGAGGGCGTGGTGGCCTTCGGCGCGCATGGTCTCCACCATGCCGAGCGCGGTCAGGGGATTGACGAAGGAGGATGCTCCCGCTCTCGCTGGGGTTCCCTCGGGGAGCACGAGACAGGCCCCGGCATCAATGGTGCGATAGGAGGCGTACATCGACCCTCCAGCAACCGACACCGTCCGGCCGAGGAGTGCTTGGGCACCGGCAGACTCGCCAGCGGCGATCACCGTTCCTGCACCTTCGTTCCCTACTGCCATCGACTGGTCGAACCGGCCGGCCAGCGTGCCGAGCACCTTTTCGTCAATGGTGGCGGTGACCACCGGTGCACCGTCGCGAACGGTTGCGGTGGCGGTGGTGAGATCGGCGCCAGCGAGGAGGAGCCCGAGGTCAGAGGGGTTGATCGGCGTGGCCTCCACGCGAATGAGCACCTCATTTGGGCCCGGTACAACGACGGGAACCTCGACGAGGGTGAGTTCTAAGACCCCCGAACTCGAGACCGTCGAGCGGAGTTCGTGACCGGTGGTTGGCAGTTCGGACATGGTGGGCTCCTCAAGGTATGGCGGCACCATCACCGTAGGGGGAACGGTGCGCTCCTGCGCAAGAAGTCAGTGCACCTCACCCCGGGCGAAGCGCCGAATGGCCACCTTGTCGATCTTGCCGGTGGCGTTCACCGGTAACGCATCGACGACGAGGTAGGCCTTGGGGCGCTTGAAGCCAGCGAGGGAGTCTCGACAGAACGCTCGAACCGCTGCTTCGTCGAAGGTGTCGTCGGCAGGGACCACGGCTGCGACGATTGCCTCTCCCCACTCGGGGTCGGGCCGACTCACCACCGCGGCTGCGCTGATGGAGGGATGCGAACACAGCGCCGCTTCGACCTCCAAGGACGACACGTTCTCTCCGCCGGTGATGATGATGTCCTTCTTGCGATCGACCACCCGCAGTGCACCGTTGGTGTCGATGACCCCCATGTCGCCGGAACGGAATCCGCCTGATCGGCACCGTTCGGCTCTCGCGACGTCAGCTTCCTCGTCGTAGTCGGAGAAGATCTGTGGGCCACTGAGGGAGATCTCCCCAATGGTTCCTGGCGGAACCTCGTTCCCGTCATCGTCGACGATCCGGAGGGTGATGTGCGGTCCGGGAGTCCCCGCTTGGGTCAGGCGCTCTGGTTCACCGACGAGTCCGCGACGGTGCGCGTCGGCGTCGAGGAAGACCGCCATGCCTGCGGCTTCGGTCATGCCGTAGCTCTGGGAGAACTCGCAGCCGAGCACGTCGTGGGCTTCTCGAAGGAGCGCCGGGGTGATCGGCGCTGCCCCGTAGTAGACGGTGCGCAGACTGGAGAGGTCGGCGCCGGCTCGGCGTTGGTAGTCGATGAGCCGTCGGACCATCGTCGGCGCCAACGAGAGCGCGGTGATCCTGAATTGCTCGATGAGCGTGGCGACCTCGGCGGGCTCGAATCCACTGATGAGGACTACGGGGCGGTGGTTCAGGTGAGCGATGAGGAGGTTGGTCGCTGCGATGTGGAAGAGCGGGAAGGGGAGCCCGAGCACTTCATCGCTCGAGAATCGGCGAGCGACCCCGGCGTTCTCAGCGGCGGCTACCACGTTGGCGTGGGTGAGGACTACTCCCTTGGAGCGCCCAGTCGTGCCGCTCGTGTAGAGGAGCCACGCCGGATCTTCGGCCCGAACGACGGGGTGCGGGTGCTGCTCCAGGGAAGTCGGTCGAGCCGCTGCGAGCGAGAGGATCTCGACGTCGGTGCGCTCGCCGATCTCGTTCGAGAGTCCGTCGACGGCGTGGTCGTCGCCAATCCAGAGCACCGCTCCTGACCGGCGCAGTTGGGCGACTTGTTCGTGGGGTTGGAGCCGTGCGTTGATGAAGACGGTGGTGACGGCAGCCAATGCGTTGGCGTAGATCTGGGCGACCATGTCGGCCGAGTTCTCCGCGATGAGCGCCACCCGCTGCCCGCCGAGATTGCGTGCGGTGAGCAGGCTGGCCCGCAGGAGCGCTCCATGCAGGAGCTCCTCGAAGGTCAACGCACCGGTCGCATCGACGAGGGCCGTAGTGTCGGGTGCCTGCTCCGCTGCAGCGGTGAGGAGCTCGCCGAGTGTGGTTGGTCGACTGGTCACCCGCGGCCTGCAGTCAGCGGGGATCGATGGCGGCGAATGGAGCGCCCCACTGCACGGTTGGCCAGAATTCTGGTCCATCGGCCAGGCGACCAAGGTCGCCGTACGCGTCCATCTTGGTGATCGTGCAGGCGGTGAGCAGGTCTGGTCCAAACTCGGTGAACACTGGTCCTTTGGTGTGGGCGATGACCGAGTCGACCGAGTCGTAGGCCTCAACGAGCCGTGCAGTCTTGGCCGCTTCGTTCAGGTACCAGTTGTAGAGCAGCGTGCCCGGCTCGTCGTTGCTCACTGCGACACAGGAGGCGACGAGTTCACGGAACCGGGTGATGTCGTGGACAACGACGTCGAGGACGAATCGAACAGTGGCGTCAGGAACCATTGCTTCCTTGGGGTTGGGTTGGTGCGATTGCCAATCGCGCACGGAGTGCGTGTGAGCTACTGCACCGTGGTTGGGAAACTGGCGTGCAGATTCGTGAAGGCCACGGTGGAGCGGTCGAATCCGAGGAAGTTTCGTGCTGCACCAACGGTGAGTTCATTGATTGCTGGCCAGCTGTTGGTGACTGGTTGGTTCGGGCTCTTGCATCCATCGACCGCCAAGGTGGCGACGTTGGTTGGTACCGCAACACCAAGGGCTGCAGCGATGGCCAAGATGCCACCGTTTCCTGCCCCAATGACACAGATGTCGCTGTAGACGTTGTGGCCAGCGTTGGCCATCTCGGCGAAGTACTTCGTGCCGGTGAGTGCTGCGAACGCCGTCTGGAGTCCCGCCGCGGGGACCACGTTGTCGTTGTCCCCGGCGATGACGAGACCTGGTTCGGTCGGCATGGCGTTATAGGGAGCAATAGTCGATGACCAGGACAGGTTGGACATTCCCGCCATCCCAATGAAGCCCTTCACCCAGTTGACCGTCTGTGTCGTGCCCCATGAGGCGAGCCGCTCGGATGCCGATCCGCCAGCACTGTGGCCCCAGGCGATCACGTGCTTGACATCGACGTGACCCTTGAGGGCGGGGACCGTGTTCGATGACAAGGTGTTGCGAAGCGCAATCAAATCCTGCACATCGGCGTTCGGGTCCGTGGTTGGGGGTGTTGCGCCAATGGTGGCGTCGAGTTGGGAGGCCAGATCACGGCCGGGGTGATCGGGTGCGCAGACCACGAATCCCCACGTCGCCATGTGTGAGGTGAGTGTGGAGGACTGGTACCGGAATCCCGAGAACCCATGGCTGAAGAGCACTAAGGGGAACACGCCTGTTGCTACGGCTGCCTTGGAGATCGCGCCGGTTGAGTAGGTCGCTGCAGTTGCTGCTGCAGGGTTCTGCGACACGATGAACGCAATGGCCGGCGGGAGTTCGCTCTTGACGTTGTAGATGGCGTTCGTGCCATTTGCCGTAGTGGGGTACCAGCACGATGCCACGGTCGAGTAGCCCGCAGGAGTCAGCGTCGTCTTTGGGACGGCGTAGGTGAACGACACGATGCCAGCGTGGTAGGGACCGTTCCCTGAGAAGGTGGTCGGTCCGAGGTTCGTGACCTTGACCACGGTGTCCCCGTTGATCTTCGTAGTTGGGATCTTGGCCGCTGCCCCCCCGAGCGTCGGTGCGCCGGCAACAACTGCGCCACTCAGTGCAATTCCAGCAACAAGGTTGCGAAGTGCTCGCATCAGGTCCCCCTCGTGATTCGTCTTGATACGATGGTAGTCATTCAACATGGTTGGTGCGCTCTCGCTGCGGAACTCCTTCGATTGGGCGCACACAGCGACCGTGCCTCGTGCCAGGTCCGCATCTCGCTCAGGAGAGCAAGCGCCTGTTAGCTGGGTTGAATTCGAGCGTCGAGTGCGTGGACTTCTCGCTGGTGCTCCGCCAAGAACGTACGGAAGAGTCGGATGAGCGCGATGCCGAGCGCAAGGTCTTCGGTTGGAAACATCTGCTCATCGGCGAACGTGACGAAGCCGGTAATGGCGAAGCCGAGTACCTGGGCATAGACGCGCTCAAGGGTTGGATCGAGAGGATCCTCGCCCATTTGCTTCAAGATCTTGATCACGATGTTGTGGTCATCGGGCAGGGAGAAGCTCTTGAGGAAGACACCCTCTCCGCGAAGCCACGCCACGAGTCGAGCGCTCAAGATGAGGTCGGGGTGGAGGACCAACCCCGGATTCGCTGGCGCTCCTCCCAAACTCTCGAACGCAGCGCCGACATTGGCGATCAAGGTGGTCGCCACAGCCTCATAGAGACCGAGTTGCCCGCCGAAGGTTGATTGGATGGCGACTGGGGTGAGCCCCGCGTTGTTGGCGATGTCTTTGGTGGTGACTTGGGCGAAGGGCTGCGTTCGGAACAAGGCAATCGCGGAGTCGATGAGGAGCCTGCGCGCCTGTGCCTTTCGGACGTAGGACCGTTTCGCTGGAGCAGGTGCGTTCTGAACTTTCTCGGCTCGTGCCATAGATCTCCTCGTGAAACTCCTGCGTGTCTTCTCGACTCGTCCGTCAACGGTCCTACGAACGGTACTTGGTTGGTGGTGATCCACTGCGGTGGTCGCGGGACAGGAGATCATCATCCCACCTCGGTCGCCTGCAGCGAATGCCACGTAACACGATTCAGGTTCTCAGACGTTCCAGAACATGAGTACTCGAGCGTTTGTCCCAAACGCGGTTGGAACCAACGGTCATGGTCGCAAGGTGCGCTGTCGATGGATGGAGCGACGTGTGTCGTGGTGCCGAAGCGAGCGATCGGAGCACAATGCGCACCCGGTCGTGTCGACGTGTGGAACGTGAGGAGGTCGGGAGATGCATGGGATCAGTCGACCGGGTGGAGATGTCCCCTTGGGCAACGGTGGCCTCGAGCGCCTCACGCTTCGAAGGTGATCCCTTCGGCAAGTCGAGGGAGTTCGTCACGGATCCGGCCCAACAGAATTGCTGCGTTCACGAGGTCGCCAGGTCGTCGTTCGTGCGCGTCGCTGAACACGATGAATCCCTCGCCGATGTACTGGAGGAGCTGCGCGAACAGCCACGCCTGATCCTGTGAGACGTCTCCAGGTTGCTGGCGAGCCATGAAGGTCTGGCTCACCTGAAACTCTGGCTCAACCTTGAAGGCTTCGGGATCTGCACCTTGCCCAATCAGCCAGGCAACGAGCCGTGTTCTGAGGACGACATCGTCATTGAATAAGAGCGAGAACTGGATTTGGTCGTCAGGGAGGGAAGCGAGCATGGTCGCGAACCTCGCCCCGAGTTCTCGGGCGACTGCGACGAAGAGGCCCTGCTGGGATCCGAAGATGTTGGCAATGGCTCGTACGTTGAGCTCGGCGTGCTCCGCAATCCTGCGCACCGTGACCTCGGAGAACGGCAAGGTCCGGAGGAGGTCAATGGTGGCGCTGACGAGGAGGACACGCCCCTCTGCCCGGGGCACGTACGAACGCTTCTCTCCCTCGTCGTGATCCTGTGTAGCCACCATTGCATCGTACCTTTCGGGCCGGAAGGGCCTTCAGCGATTCCGTTTCGCAGTCGTCGCGAAACGTTCATTTTCCTCACTGAGGAAATCTTGATACCACTGATGCTTTCTCTGATATACATAGCAAACCATTTCTAATGCACCGAGTTGGACGACCACCAACAACGACGAGGGAGCACAGGTTCATGACCACATCGACACGATCTTCAGCACGAAGCAAGACAGAGCGAGTGCTGCACTCGTCCATTGCTCGGGTCCACCAGGTGATCCGCACGGTGCTCCTCAGTGCACTCGCGTTCCTCATTGGCCTCGGCGGTGTCGTGCTCGGGGGCGCAACTCCTGCTGGAGCGGTCTCATCACAAGTCCCCGGGATCGCTGCCTACGATTCGGTTCAGCACCTCCTCAGCGTCTCGAACTCGACCGGGGTCACCGTCTCCGGAGTGTTCAGTCTGCAATCGAACGGGTTCACGAAAGTCATCTCGAATCCGTATGCGAGCACGTCAGCAGTGGCCGTCGACTCCAAAGCATCGACGGTCTTCGGCGTCACCACCGTCGGATGCATCTGGTCAAGGAGTGAACTCGACCCCTCAACGACGTTCTACAACTGTGACCCGGGCGTGAAGTTCGTTGGCGTCGTCGTTGACCCCTCAATTGGTGCGATCTACGCACTGAACGCCAACGCCCTCTACGTCATCAACGAAACGAACCTTCAGGTCCTTCAGGTCCTGCAAATCGCGGGCGCTACCTCAATTGCGCTCGATCCGGGTACTCATGCCGTCTTCGTTGCAGAGCCCTACAACTTTGCCGTGGTGCAGGTTGGGTACTCCGTCTCGAAGGCGGGAATCACTTGGGCCCTGGGGAATTCGGTGCAAGACCAGTCCTCGCCCTACCTCCTCACCGTCGATGTGACGCATTCGACCGTCTACGCAGTGAACCTGCAGGGGGCCCCGCTCACCTCATGGATCGAAGTCCATGGATCCATCACGAATGCCACGAGCTCCTACGTCGACTCCCCCGCCCCCTTCACCATGGGTCCCCTGGCATGGAACCCCTACAACGGCTACCTCTACGACGTGAGCAAGGACGGCCAGTCCATTGGGTACTCCTCTGATGGCGGGTTCCATTGGGCTTACACGAGGTTGAATCCTAACAGCGCGACGCAAATCGTCGCGACGCAAATCGTCCCGCTGAGTGCCAACGCCAATGCACTCGTGCAGACCTACAACGGCCAAATCATGGTGAACCAAGTTGACGCAATGCTCAACAACGTTCCCAGTACCGCAATTCTTTGGGCGGGCAACCCGACACTGATCGTGTCCACGCCAGTTAAGGCTGGCCAAGTGACCGTACCGGGAGCGCCAACTGGGGTCACCGCTCAAGTGGCGACACCGAGTTCCGCCTCGGCCCAAGTCACCTTTACTGCTCCGGCCTCCAATGGAGGCAGTTCCATCACCTCCTACACCGTCACCGCTACTGACGCCACGAACCCGAATGGAAGCACACTGAGCGCATCGGGTCCATCGAGTCCCATCACGGTGACCGGCCTGACCGATGGCGACAGTTACACCTTCACGGTCACGGCGAAGAATTCTGCGGGGTCCTCGGCAGCGAGCTCGGCGAGTTCTGCAGTCACCCCACTCGACGCCCCGCAAGCCCCCACGAACGTGGTCGCCCAGACTGGTGCGTCGATTGGCGATGCTGCTGCGTCGGTGAGTTTTTCGCCACCGACTATGACGGGTGGATCCTCGGTCACGAGCTACACCGTCACGGCACATGATCAGACCGCTCCAGGAAGTCCCGGTGATGGAACAACCTGTGTCGCCGGTCCCAACCTTTCGTCCAATTCGTACGCCTGCACCGTGGTCGGCTTGACCGACGGGGACACCTACTCCTTCACGGTCACCGCGACCAACGACATTGGGACCTCGGTGCCGAGCAGCCCGAGTGCAACCGCAATCCCAATGTCGGATCCTGACCCCGTCACTGACTTGACCGCCGTTGCTACCGACACCGTTGGCACCGTGCAGACGCACTTCACGGTGCCGAACGTCCACGGTGAGAGCCTGCTTGGCTTCATCGTCAATGCCAAGGGACCCAACGATGGCCATCAGTCCCACTTTGCCGATGGATTGGGCAACACGACCTTCACCAACCTCACCCCCGGTCAATGGGTGTTCCAAGAGACGACCATCGCTGATCCGCACTGGGGTGCAGGCTCGAATCAAGTCATCGTGACCGTGGGATCCGCCCCGAGCGCGCCGGCGTCGGTTGCCGCAACCGCCGGCGACGGTTCGGCAACGGTCTCCGTGGCAGCTCCGGCGAGTGACGGTGGTTCTTCGGTCACGGGGTACACCGTGACTGCCCAGGACCTCATGAACCCGGGCCGCAATGGTGACGGTGCAACGTGCACCATTGCCGCATCGGCGAACCCCCTCTCGTGCACGGTCACGGGTCTCTCCAATGGCGACCAGTACGCCTTCACGGCAACGGCAACCAACGCAATTGGCACCTCACCATCGAGTGTGGCGAGTCAGTTCGTCACGCCAGAACCCTTCGCTGCGAACGTGCAGGTCACGAGTTCAAGCCGTTCCCTCCTCGTGTCCTGGAGCCCCTCCTCAGTTGGGTCCATTGACTCCTACGTCGTCTACACGACGTCTGGTGATGGCACCTCGTGCACCACGACGGACACGACGTGCACGATCTCATGGCTGAAGAATGGGACGCCTGAGACGGTGCAAATCGATGCCTACGACCAAGACGGCAACCTGTTGTCCTCGGTCCAAGATGGCCCCGTTGCAGCTGCGGCCGCACCGCTCGCCCCCATCAACGTCAACGCGGTTGCTGCAGATCACAGTGCAGTGATCAGTTGGAGCCCAGCAGACCCACAGGGCAGTCCTGTGACCTCCTACACCGTGACCGATGCGGCTGGGAACACCTGCACGACGGCTGCGACCTCGTGCACCGTGACTGGACTGAATCCTGGAGACAGCGACACCTTCACCGTGACGGCAACCAATGCGGTGGGCACTTCGCCGGCATCATTGGTGTCCAACGCCGTCACGATCTCCGCTCGACCGGCTCCACCGACCGATGTGTCCCTCACGCCACTGTTGCATTCGCTGCGGGTTACTTGGACCGCCTCGGCCACCAACGGTGGCAGTGCCATCACGACCTACATCGTCAAGGACACTTTCGGAAACTCCTGTATGACCGATCAAACCGAGTGCACCTTGAGCGGCATCACGAGTCGAGATGCTGATTCGGTCCTCGTCGTGGCGATCAATGGTGACGGACTCTCCTCTGGTGTGTCCGATGCTGTTGCGGCCGTTGCTGGCAACGTTGCCGACGCACCGACGAACCCCTACGCATCACCCATGCCAACGGGGGTCTTCGTGCAGTGGCAGGCACCGTCGTTCACCGGAGGCGTGCCGATTACCTCCTACACCGTGATTTCGAGCGACGGGCAAACCTGCACGACGACCGAGACCGCGTGTGAGATCTCGAATCTCGTGGGTGGCGTTCCTGAGACGTTCGTGGTGCATGCCAATAACAGCTTCGGCGCATCGGCCAACAGTGATTCGGTGATGGCGGTTCCCTACGATCGTCCGACGAAGGTGACCGGGGTCGTTGCGACGCCGCTGGCTGATGGGTCAATCCTCGTGCAGTGGAATCCGGCGAATGGTGCTGGTTTACCCATTACGAGCTACATGGTCCAAGGCGCCCAAGGAGGGTGCTCCAGCATCTGGCTCTCCTGCGTTGTCACCGGGCTCAACTTGGGCAGTGACTACCAGTTCCAAGTGGTTGCCCTCAACAGCTTTGGACCTTCAGATCCTTCGGCACCCTCGAGCCCAGTGCTCGCTGCGGCACTGCCTGGTGCACCGACCAACGTGACTGTGATCGGTGGCGACCAATCGGCGATGATCTCGTGGGATCCAAGTGCGCCGAACGGCTCAGCCATCACCTCCTACACCGTGACAGCGACGCTGCTCTCTGGTCCGTCGTTGGCGCCAACGCCCACCTTCGTGTGCCAGACCGCACAGGTCACCTGCGCCGTGGGTGGTTTGGCGAATGGTCAGACCTACGCCTTCACGGTGACCGCGACCAACGGGATTGGGCAGAGTGCGCCCTCCACGCAGTCATCACCAGTCGTACCCGCTGGTGCCCCGGCGGCACCGACGGGTCTCGTGGCCAGCGTGGGTGATGGATCGGTGACGCTGTCGTGGAATCCTTCGGTGACCAATGGAACCCCGGTCACCTCCTACTCCGTCAACTCCAATGCTGGATCGAGCTGTGCCACCGCAGATGGAGCGACGACCTCCTGCGTAGTCACGGGTCTCACTAATGGTCAGGCAGCCACCTTCTACGTGATGGCGAATTCCCTCGCTGGTTCGTCCCTCGCTGCCGTCATCGTCGCCACTCCGGTTGCCGTCCCTCAGGCACCGACTGCGGTGAAGGTTGTGGCAGGCAACGGCGCTGCCCTCGTGTCGTTCCAACCGCCACTGTTCAACGGTGGTTCGAAGGTGACGAGTTACGTCGTCCAAGCTGCAGACCTCTCCAACGATGGGATGTCGGCGGGGTCGTGCGCAACGAATGCCGCTGGAAGTTGCCGGGTGACTGGTCTCCAAAATGGAGATACCTACGCCTTCTCGGTCGTGGCGATCAACGTCGCTGGACCGTCGCAGCCGTCACCGTCAGTTCAAGCTGTTCCCGCTGGCCCGCCGTCCGCGCCAACAGGGGTGACGGCAGTGACGACGAGCGGCCAGGCAACGGTGTCGTGGACCGCAGCAGCGGCGAATGGCAGCCCGGTCACGGGATACACCGTGTCCAATGGAGCGGGACTCACCTGCACGTCCACGACGACGTCGTGCACCGTGCGCGGCCTCACGAATGGTCAGAGCTACACCTTCGTCGTTCGAGCTTCGAACGCCCTCGGTTCGTCGCCGCTCTCGGCGACGAGTGCTGCGGTCGTGCCCTTCACGATCCCGGGTGTCCCGATAAGCGTGTCTGCAGCCTCAGGCAACGGGTCAGCCACCATCTCGTGGAACAAGCCACGAAGCAATGGGGGCGCGGTGATCACGAAGTACGTGGTGAGCGACGGTGCGGACTCGTGTTCCACGTCGCAGCTCTCGTGCACTGTCTTCGGCCTCGTGAATGGGGCGACGTACTCGTTCACCGTGGTGGCGATCAACGCCGCTGGTGCATCGACTCCTTCGGGTTCGGTGCAGGTGACTCCTGCCACGATTGCTGGAGCACCCACCATTACGGGCATCTCCTCGGTTACGAGTGGACTGCAGGTCAGCTTCCAAGCACCTTCGGTCAATGGTGGGTCGCCGGTGGCCTCCTATCTCGTGAGCACCGATGGAGGGATGACCTTCGCGCCGGTTGGGAAGGGCGATCTCTTCGGTACCACCATGCTGCTCACCGGCCTCAACCCAGGGACGTCCTACAGCGTGGTCATCGAAGCGGTCAATGCCGTCGGAGCATCGGCGCCATCGAACCTCGTGACGGCAACCTACGTCACGACGGCGAGTGCCCCGAAGATCCTCTCGGTTGCTGCTCAGCTCACGACGCTGATGGTGAAGTACCAAGGTCCAGCTTCGACTGGAGGAGCCGACATCGCGGCCTACCAGTACTCCCTTGACGGAGGGTCCACCTGGAACCTCGCCACCTATGGGACGCCGCAGACGCTCCGTATCTCCGGGCTCAAGCGCCACACCACCTATCGGTTACGGCTGCGGGCGGTCAACGCGGCGGGTATCGGTGTGGCATCGACGGTCAAGGTGGTTCGCACCAACTGAGGACCTGCAGCCTGAAGAACCTGTGCACCACCCCTTACGATGTGTGAGGGGTGGTGTCGCGTTCGTGCGAAAGCGCTCCACCACTCGCGGTTGACGAGATCTCGTAGGGGGCAGTCCTTCCGTCCTCGGCCGGGCGACCTCAGGAGAACAGGGCAGTAGCGTTTCACCTCTATGCGCGTTGTTGATCGCTTGATCCCAACTGAGTTCCGATCGGAAGTTCGAGGTCCACTGCGCCGGATCTACGCCGCCACGATCATCAACTGCTTCGGCAACGGCATGGCGTTCTCGGTCTTCGTGGTCTACCTCCACAACATCCGGGGATTCTCCATCACCTTCGCCACCTTGCTCCTCGGCATCTCCGCCATTGCGGGTCTGTGCATCTCTCCGCTGTGGGGGACGCTCGTCGACCGCGTTGGCCCGGGCGTCGTCGGCCCAGTGTCGTACCTCTTGTCGGCGCTTGGGCTGGCGCTATGGACTGGGGTCCATACCAAAGTTGCTGCAGTCGTCGTGGCGCTGATCATCACCGTGTCCGAAGGGGCGGGCTGGGGTCCGGGCATGGTCATGATGACCCGCCTCGTCTCCGAAGAGCACCGTCAACGCGCCTACGGCGTGAACTTCATGATGGTGAACCTCGGTATTGGCGCTGGACTCCTCGTCTCAGCGTCCATTGCCAGCATCCAGCACCCCGCCAGCTTCACGGTCCTCTACCTCTTCGACGCTGCCGTCACCGTGGTGGCCGGTCTGATCTTCCTCACGCTCATTCCTCACGGCAAGCCGGTGCACCAAGAGCTCGACGAGGGCGAGGTCAGAGAGGGATGGCGCACGGTACTCGCCGATCGCCGCCTCTTCCTCTACGTCGGCGCCAGCATCGTCCTCATCCTCGGCGGATACGGATCCGTTGATGCTGGCCTCAGTCTCTTCGTCGTCAACAACCTCCATCTCTCCATCCACATCATCGGGATCACGTTCTTCTTCAACACTGTGACCATCGTCTTCGGACAGCTCTGGGTGCTCAACAAAATGCAGGGCAAGAGCCGGACGAAGGCAATGGCCCTCGTTGGGGTGCTGTGGTTCGTGTTCTGGGCGGTCCTCGGAGGTTCGCTCGCGGTGCCAGCAGTGGTTGCTGTTGTTGCCCTGTGCGCGACGCAGATCCTCTTCGCAATTGGTGAGACCATGCTCCAACCCGCGGGATCGGCCATCGTCAATGAGATCGCCCCTGAGCACCTCCGCGGTCGCTACAACTCAGCTGCTGGAGCAGCATGGGGAATTTCCGGCACGGTGGCACCAGCGATCGCGGGGATTTACTACGCCCTCCACGTCGGGAACTGGTGGCCCATTGGGACCGGGATCTTGGCCCTCATCGGGTCGGTGCTGATGCTGCTGCTGCGCAAGCAGTTGACCCCGGAACAAGACGGCGTTGGGGTCGGCGCACCGGCGTAGGGAATCGTCGCGCGATCAACCTCACGAGCGCGATGAGCGCATCGTGCGCGCTGGTCGAGTCGGAGCTACCGACGTTCTGCCGCCAACGCCATGAGCCCCGAAACCGTTTCGGCCATGCGACCTCTCAAGGTGTCGAGACGTTCGTGAACGGTGGCGTCCGCTTGGTCAGGGTTCTCGGTGATGAAGTCCGTAAGGGGTGACGGGCCACCGCACAGCACGACCTGGTGTGTCAACGTCGCACCGAGTGCGT
>Ga0208617_1000145_pt1 | contig 23104 bp, 23 predicted proteins | sample CryBogCBE06Nov07_FD_184581 | JGI IMG/M metagenome (GOLD analysis project Ga0208617, IMG submission 184581) | Freshwater microbial communities from Crystal Bog, Wisconsin, USA - CBE06Nov07 (SPAdes) (version 2) | ecosystem: Environmental > Aquatic > Freshwater > Lake | place: Crystal Bog...
CGACGTCGTCGTGGTGGTGGTGGTGGTCGGGGTCGCGACCGCAGGAGGAAGCGGCGTTCCGCCTGAGGCATCCGGTGGCGGGTTGGTGGGCTCAACGAGGCCGCCAGGGGTTCCCACCTGCCCGAAGATCTTCACGAGCAGTTGCTGGGCATCAGGCTGGTTGACGAGCAGCACGTCGGCACCGTTCTGCACCACGCCGTAGGTGGGCAGGGTGTAGGCCTGCAGGTCCGAGGGGTTGAACCCATGGAACTTGACCGCCAAGTTCACGAGTTCGGAGAATCCGAACTTCGAGTCGATGGTGATGCCCTTCGGGATTTCACTCAAGAACGCGTTGATGGTGAGCGGGTCCCACTTGGACTTCGCCGCGTTGATGAGCGCACGGAGGAACTGGTTCTGTCGGTCGATGCGGCCGTAGTCGCTCGTGCCGTCGTAGATCCACCCCTGAGCGGCCAACTGCCCGTAGGTCAGGTCGACGGCGTTGCGCGGGAACACTGGGTTGTGGTCGACGTTGTAGTAGAAGTGGCGACTCCGAGCGACCGCCAACGCTTGGACACCACCAACGAGTTGGCAGCCGGTGTGCTTGATGGAGAGCATCGACAGTTCGTCGTGGGCCGGGTAGGGGAAGTCCATGTGCACACCACCGAGTGCTTGCACCGCTCCGATGAGCCCGCCGAAGCCGACCACGATCACGTGGTTGATCGGGATCCCGAAGTTCGCCTCGATCGTGCGGACGAGGAGACTCGGGTTGCCGTCAGCCTCCAGGTTGACGTTGATGCGGTTGAACCGTCCGTAGATGGACTGGTTGGCCACCAGCTGCACGAGGGTGTCACGGGGGATGGAGACGACGGAGATCGTGCGAGCGTCGGTGTCGATGTGGAAGATCTTGACCACGTCGGATCGTTGACCGGAGACGGCGTTCGCTCCGGTTTGCTTGGCGAGGAGCCCGGTGAGGCCAACCCGGGAGTCAGAACCGACGGCCAAGATGTTGAAGCTGCCGTGGAGGGACTCGGCCTTGCAGTAGATCTGATTCGGGCCGCACAGATTGCTGCTCTGGGTGCGCTTGAAGTCTTGGTAGGCCGTCCACAACTCGTACCCACCGGCGCCGACGATGAGGAGCACGCCGGCGAGCAGCACGAGGCCGACGCGTCGGACCGTGCGCCGCCGACGGGCGTTGCGCTTGCGGCCATGGCGAGGACCCTTGCCGCCATTGGCGATCTCGTCACCCAGTCTGAGCAGGGATTCTTCATTCGGCGTCCGGCCGGATCGCTGTGAAATTTTGGAAACCTCCAAGGCAATGGACCGAACCTACCGGCCCACGAATGAGACCCCCACGCTACCGCGAGGGCGCAGACGATCGGCGTCAGCCGCGCAGCAGCGGCTTGTAGCGCAGGCGGTGCGGCTGGTCGGCGTCGGCGCCGAGGCGCTTGCGGCGATCGGCCTCGTACTCGGAGAAGTTGCCTTCGAACCACACCACGTTGGCCTCGTCTTCGAAGGCGAGGACGTGGGTGGCGATCCGGTCGAGGAACCAGCGATCGTGACTGATGACGACGGCGCAGCCTGGGAAGGTCAACAAGCCGTCTTCGAGCGCCCGGAGGGTATCGACGTCTAAGTCGTTGGTCGGTTCGTCGAGGAGCAGCACGTTGCCCCCAGCGGTCAAGACTTTGGCCAACTGCACGCGGTTGCGCTCGCCGCCGGAGAGTTGGCCCACGAGCTTCTGTTGATCAGAGCCTTTGAACCCGAATCCGGCGACGTAGGCGCGGGCGTGCAGCTCACGGTTGCCCACTTTGATGACGTCGGACCCACCGGAGATCTCGTCGTAGACGGTTGCACTCGGGTCGAGGTTCTCCCTCGACTGGTCGACGTAAGCGAGCTGCACCGTCGGACCGACGACGAGCGCACCGGTGTCGGGAGCCTCTTGTCCGACGAGCATGCGGAACAACGTGGTCTTTCCTGCACCGTTCGGGCCAATGACGCCAACGATGCCGCCGGGGGGAAGGATGAAGCTCAAGTCCTCCACGAGTTGGCGATCACCGAAGCCCTTGGCGATGGTCGTGGCGTTCACCACCAGGTCACCGAGACGAGGGCCGGGTGGAATGGCGATCTCGAGCTTGGACTCGCGCTGCTCTGCCGACTCGGCTTCGGCCACGAGGTCGTTGAAGGCGTTGAGGCGCGCCTTGCCCTTGCTCTGCCGCGCCCTCGGGGACATGCGGATCCACTCGAGCTCACGGGCGAGCGCTTGCTCACGGGCCTTATCGGCTCGTTCCTCTGCGGCCAAGCGAGCCTGCTTCTGCTCCAGCCATGAGGAGTAGTTGCCTTCCCACGGAATACCCGCACCACGGTCGAGCTCGAGGATCCAGCCCGCCACGTTGTCCAAGAAGTAGCGGTCGTGGGTGACGGCCACAATGGTCCCGGGGTAGTCCCGAAGCGCTCGCTCCAGCCACGCCACCGTCTCAGCGTCTAAGTGGTTGGTGGGCTCATCGAGGAGCAGCAGATCGGGCTTGGAGAGCAGGAGTCGACACAGGGCGACACGACGACGCTCACCACCGGACAAGGTGGTCACGTCCGCATCAGGAGGTGGGAGACGGAGGGCGTCCATCGCGATCTCGAGCGTCCGTTCGAGCTCCCAGGCGCCGAGGGCGTCGATTCGGGTCTGGAGTTCGGCTTGCTCGCTCAGGAGTGCATCGAAGTCGGCATCAGGATCAGCGAACGCTGCGCAGACCTCTTCGAATCGCTTGAGGAGGTCGCGTTGTTCAGCCACGCCGTCGGACACGTTGCCGACAACATCCTTCGTGGGGTCGAGCTCGGGTTCTTGAGAGAGGTAGCCAACCGTGAACCCTGGCGTGAGGCGAGCCTCTCCGGTGAAGCCATCGTCGAGACCGGCCATGATGCGCAGCAGCGAGGACTTTCCTGACCCGTTCGATCCAATGACACCGATCTTGGCACCCGGGTAGAAGGAGAGGTAGATGCCCTTCAAGACCTCGCGGTCTGGTGGGTAGAAGCGGCGAAGGTCTCGCATCGTGAAGATGAACTGTGCACTCATGCCACCATTGTCCACCACGACGGACATGGCGAAGGACACCGAGCCATGCCGCAGATGCTGCACCCTCTGCCTGGAGTTGCCGCAGGGCATCTGAGGGCCGTTGAGACGGCGGCGAACACCTGGCAGCGTCCCCTACGGCGTCTTCAGATCAGTCTCCGCTTCACCGTTGGTGATGGCCTGGAGGCGCCGGAGTGACTGCTCCATCGTGGCGATGTTGCCGTCCAAGAAGATCGTGTTGCCGGTGGAGTTCTTCGCAGCGTCGAGCAAAGTCTCCGTCCACAGCGTGAACGCGAGGAGGCCGGCGCTCACCCCTCGAGCCTCGAGCATGGCAGCCGATTCGGTGAGCCCGGCCGTCAGTGCGGTGCGGAACGCAGCGAGGCCTTCACCGCGGAGCTTCGCCGCGGTGGCTTCATTCTCAGCAGCAATACGGATGAATGCCCCGTTGGCTTCGGCTTCCTTGGTCTTCGTGATGAGGAGGGCCTGACCTTCGAATTCCGCCGCCCGCTGCGCGTTGGTCGCAGCCACCACTCGGCTCATCGATTCCATGACCTGAGCGTCAAAGGCGATGTCGTTGATGGCCAGGTCGAGGAGTCCATATCCCCAGCCAGCGAGTTGCTCGTTCAAGGTGTCCTTGGCGTGCGTGGCGATTTCGGCGCGCAGACCAAGGACGTCGGCCTGCTTCTTGGTCGCGACGAACTCCCGGACCGATGCCTCAACCGCAGAGGTCATCGCGGTGGTGAAGCTCTTGGCGTTGATGAACTTGAACGCGACGAGCTGAATCGTCTCAGGCCGATGGTCGCTCACCGCGAAGATGATCGTGGCGGTGAAGTGCACCGCGGCCTGGTCGTTCGTGATGGCCGAGAACTGCAGCTGCGAGGTTTGGTTCTGAACCGGTACCTTCGAGTGCACCCGTTCCACGAAGGGAACGAGGATGTTGAGCCCCGGACCAATCGTGCGGCGGTACTTGCCGAACATGGTCACGACGCCGACGTGGGCTTGGTCGATGGTGGTGAGCGAGAGTCCTCCCGCGAGCACGATGACGAACAGCACCACTCCCACGACAACGGCTAGTACAACCATGCGGCTCATCTCCTCGGTCGGCAAGGTCCATCATGGGTCTCGCCCTGACCGACGTCAACCAACCGTGAAAGGTGCAGGTCTGTGGCGACAGAGAGGGGTATGCGTGTTCGCCGTCTCCTCATCTCGTTCGTCGTCGGAGTGGTCGCTGTCGCAGGGGTTGCTGGCACTGCGGCCCTCTTCGTCGCGAGGAGCAATTCCTCCCCACCGCCGGCACCTCCACGCACCGTGTGGGCCAGCGTGACCGGGTACGGCGGCCTCTCCTTGGCCGGAATTCCCCAACCCTCGGTCACCGTGCAGTTGCACGGACCTCGAGCGCTCACCCTGCACCAGCAATTCCTCGCCCTCCCCCGCACGACAGCTCCGACCTGCATGGAGGTAGGCCTCGTGGCGTCGGTGATCTTCACCGTTCCCCCTGCCGCTCCAGAACCCGTCGCCGTCGAACTCTGCGCAGGCGTCCACCTCCGGTGGAACTCTCCACGAGGTGCAGGCGAATCTGCCAGCGATCCGCGGTGCTCGTTCGTCACGTCGCTCGTCGGCGACCTTCCCTCGAGGGGCGTTGCCGGAACGCGAGTCGGCCTTCGGGATTGTTTCGCGTTCAGGGACTGGGTGGCGGCGCAACCGCAGGCTCGAGCTTGAACACCGCTTCTGCGTTGGTCCGGAGGAATGGCTCCCAGACGTGGTCTCGGAAGGGAACGTTCCCGAGTTCGTCGAAAATTCGATCGAGGCTCAGGCCCATGGGGTAGTAGCCGGCGTAGAGGATCTTGGAGGTCCCGCGCGTGTTGGCGTAGTCCACGATCGCCGTTGGGTAGTACTTCGGCGCGAACGCACTCGTCATGTAGTACAGACCCGGCCACTTGAGCATGAGCTTGACCGCGAGGTCCTCCCAGGGTTCTGCACCGTGGCGCATGACGATGCGCAACTCGGGGAAGTCGAAGCACACCTGATCGAAATGCATGACGTCTTGGCATGCAGACGGAAGGCGGGGTCCGGCAATTCCGGCGTTGACCACGATGGGGAGATCGAGGTCGATGCAGGTTTGGTAGATCGGGTAGTACCGACGATCACTGACCGGCACCTGCGGATTGCACCCTGCAGGAAAGGTCGTCACCGCCACGATGTTCGACGCCTCCTTGGCTGCCCGAATGGCACGAACCGCTCCGGAGATGTCGTTCGGGTCGATCTCCAAGGAGCCAACGAAGCGGTCGGGAAAGCGCCGGAGTGCGTCCTTGGCCGCCGCCGACCCGAGGGACACCATGGCTCGAAGGACACCGTTGCGGTCCATGGCAGCGAGCGTCGTCGCGACAGGGTCTTCGCCCTCGTCCACATGATTGGGCACCTCGGTGAACATGTACTCCGCCGGGAAGGCCATCGTCGCGCTTCCCGCGTCCTTCATCTGCGCCCGTAAGTAGTCGTAGTTGGCATGGGCATTCGCTGAAGGGAAGCCCACCATGAGGTCAATTGCCCCCACTGCTCTCGGGTCGACCATGCTGCTCCTCCTCGTTGTGCCAAGCGTGCCGAATGCTCGGACCCACCTGCCCCCTCGTGCTGCATGGTACGACCACCGCCTGCACCGAAGTGAGCAACGCTGTGGAAGTAGCGTCGGTCGCACTGAGTGGAACCTCCAAAGTTCCAACGATTCGGAGCGGTGCGATGTTTGGAGCAACCTTCACGCCTATTGCGGGCGAACCAATGCCCACCGATGGTGAGATGTTGGCAGCGATCACCCGAGCAACGAGCCACTTCTTCCGTGGACAACAACCCCAGAGTGTCTTCGGAGAACTCCTCGCTGATCTCCTCGCGCTCACGAACTCCGCCTACGGCTATATCGGTGAAGCACTCGTCGACCACGATGGCAACCCCTACCTCTCCACCTGGGCCCATTCAAATATCGCGTGGGATGACGCCACGAGGGCGGCCTACCAAGACTCCGTCGATCGCAACGTCGGCCTTGAATTTCGAAATCTGAACACCCTCTTCGGTTGGGGCATCGCCAATCAGGCGATGGTGCTCGCAAACGACCCCACCCATGATCCCCGCGCCGCACAAGTGCCACCGGGGCATCCTCCCCTCGGGGCGTTCTTAGCCATTCCGCTCCTTCGGAACGACCAGATGGTCGGCCAGATCGCGGTCGCTGGTCGACCGGGGGGCTACTCGGAAGAACTCATCTCCCTCCTCAACCCGTTCATCACGGTCATCGCCAGCCTGATCGATACCTTTCGAACCGACCGCGAACGAGCTGAAGCCCTCAAGACCCTCGAAGAAGAAGAGCGCTTGTCGAGTTCGCTCCTGTCGAGATTGACCGACCTCGTTGCCGTTCTCGATGCAGAGGCCACGATGGTCTACGCCAACGTCCGAGCTGGCCAGTTCATTGAGGCCACTGGAGTCACGATCGACCAGTGGACGAAGGGAGTTCATCCTGAGGATCTCCCGAAGATCTTCGCTGCGCTGGACGAGATCGCCCGTGGGGTTCGCTCTCCGGATGATGCGCTCGAATTCCGAGCCCGGTCCGTCACCGGATCGACGATGATCATCGAAGCAACGGGGGCCGACCACCGTGCCAATCCGGCCATCGGCGGCTTCTTGATTATGGCCCGCGATATCACCGCCAAGCGACGAACTGAGGGAGAACTCCGGGAGCGAACCGCCCACTTGACCACCCTCGTCGACGCGCTACGAGACGGGGTCCTCTTCGTGACTGGCGACCACCGCATCGCCTTCGCCAATCAGGCCTTCTGCAGCCTCTTCGGCCTCGACGCTGATCGGGAGAGCCTCATTGGCACCCACTCACTCCGCGATCTCCAACCGCGCATCGCCCACGTGCTCAGAGAGGGTGCTCCGGCGTTCATCGACCTCGCCGTTGCCGCTCGGGATCAAGGGGGTCATGCGTCGTTTGAATTCTCACTCCCGAATGGTCGAACCATCCATGGCGACTGCATCCAGGTGCCGATCGACGGAGGGGTCTCGGGCCACCTCTGGCTCTACCGCGACATCACCGAACAACGGCGAGACGAGGCGAACCGTGCGGCAATGCTGGAGCGAGAACGAGAACTTCGAGAGGCCGTTGAAGAGACCAACCGAAGCCTGCTCGAACTCGCTGACTTGAAGAACGACATCATGGCGACGGTGAGCCACGAACTCCGCACGCCACTCACCTCCGTCGTCAGTTACGCCGACCTCCTCCGCAATGAGAAGGGCCTCAGCGCGGAGCAGCGAGAATTCGCCGCCACCATTGCCCGCAATGGAGAGCGCCTGATGCTCCTCGTCGACGACCTCCTCCTCTTGGCCCGACTCGAGTCCGGTGGCTACGAACTCCGTCGGAGCGAATGCGAGGTCCGGGCCACGGTGGACCACGTCGTCCGGCTCCTGACGCCGCGTGCCGCCACCGCCTCGATCAACCTCACCGTTGACGTCGAGAGCGGTCCGCCCCTCGTGGCGGATGCGAACCGCATCGAACAGGTGCTCTCGAACCTCGTCGCCAACGCCATCAAGTTCACCCCGGGCGGTGGGTCGGTCGCGGTCGCCGCAGCACCGAGCGATACCGGGTGGACCATCACCGTCACCGACACCGGGATTGGTATTCCCGAAGATGACCTCGACCTCCTGTTCGAGCGCTTCTACCGCGCGTCGAATGCGAGGTCGGCCCGGACGCCGGGCACGGGACTCGGCCTCGTGATCTCGCGCACCATCGTCGAACTCCACGGCGGCACCATCACGCTCGCGAGCACGGTCGGTGAGGGGACGACGGCAACCGTCACGATCCCCTTCACCACAGTTCACTAACTCGTAACAAACTTCCCCCCTCGTCGCGTTGCATTGGCGAGACCAATGGCAGAGACTGCAGAGGTGACGGAATCTCGAGCAGCGCAGAGGAATCCTTCGTGACCGAGCGGTCCGCCAAGCCACTCGTGTTGATCGTGGAGGACGAGCCCGATCTCCAGGGCCTCCTCACCGTGTTGCTCACCCGTGCGGACTACGACACTGTGGTCGCCACTTCGGGCGCTGCAGCGATTCGCTCGGTCTTCGAGCGCCGCCCGGACCTCGTGCTCTTGGACGTCGGGCTCCCTGACCTCGACGGTTGGGCGATCCTCGCTGAGATCCGAACGTCGCTATCCACACCCGTCATCATGCTGACTGCACATGGCAACGAGACCGACAAGGTGCGCGGCCTCTCCTCTGGTGCTGATGACTACCTCGTCAAACCGTTCAGTAACGCCGAGCTCATGGCTCGAATCACTGCGGTGCTGCGGCGCGCACCGACGACTGCCCTGGCAACTACTGACTACGTCGACGATCACCTCACACTGAACGTCGCCCGGCGGACGGTGACGGTTGGCGATCACGAGAGCGCTGTTACCCCGATTGAATTTCGCGTGTTGACCACCCTCACCGCCAACGCTGGTCGCGTACTGTCCGCCGAAGAACTCATGGAGCAGGCCTGGGATGCCACGGAGGCCTCATCTCCTGAGCGGGTGAAGTTCACGATCCTGCGGTTGCGGCGTAAATTCGATTGGGATCCGAATGGCCCCATCACCTCGGTGCGTGGCTTCGGCTACTGCTACGACCCGTCCTTCACCCGAGAGGCATCGGCGACGCTCAGCGAGGCCCAGTAGCCCCGCAGAGCGAGGTGAGCGAACCACCGACGACCAGTCGCGGCTTCCCTCAGATCGGGACCAACGGTGCAATCAGGCGCTTGGGGGTGCGTAGGTGCCCTTCACGACGAAGAACGATCCCCGGATCGTGCCGGCCAGCTTCGACTTCTGCCGGGCGAACTTGAAGTTGGCGAGTTCACCTGGGATCTCCATACTCTCCGCCAACTTGAACCCCATCGCTCGCTTGGGTTTGTCCCCATCGAGGGTGTAGAGGACGTTGATCGCCAGACCACTCTCGTAGAAGACGAAGGTCCACGAAATGTTCTCGACGAGGCAGACCGACACCTCGAGGGGGCGGGCAGCGATCGAGATGGCTCGCTCGGCGAGGACCTCATCGACGAAGGCGAGGACATCTGGGCGCTCCAACGCCGACTGCACCGTGAACACGTGGTCGTACTTGTTCTTGAAGTAGCGAGCTTCGTTCGCACGGAGCCCAGCGAGGGCTTCGGCTACCGGTGACGACTCAAGGCCGCTGGTGCTCACCTGTCCAACGTCGACGAACGATGCCATGGGTGCAATCCTCACACAGCACCGTCAGTCCTTCAGCGCTCCGCAACCGGCGCCGTGGTGGCCCTCCACTGACCTTCGGAGATCACGGTGACGACGCCGTCGACGACCGCGATGGCCGTCGCATCGTCAATGGCGTATCCAGGCGACGTGAGCCCCTCCGCCCACTCCACTGCCCGTTCCATCGAGAATTCGGGCATCTCGGGGTGGTCGAGGTGGGGGAAGATCGCGAAGTCCACGATCCCCAGGGTGGCATCTCTTCCGTTCAGCGGGCTGAGGCCCGTGACGTCACCACCAACGCATGGCCCCATCACGAGGCTCCCTGCGCTCACGCCGACGTAAACGGTGTCGTCGAGGGTGGGCAGCAGATCTGCGAGACCTGACTCTCGCATCCAGTAGGCGAGGTAGAGGGGATCGCCCCCACCAACGAGCAGCGCATCGGCCTGTTCGACTTCGGCCACCCAGTGGTCTCGATCGATGCTCGAGAGTGCGGTGAGCTCCAACACGCCGACTCGTCCCCACCCGAGTTCCACCAGCGGACTCGCTGCCCGTCCCGAGATGATCTTCCATGCGCTGTGCGCCCCACCAGGGAAGGCGTAGCTCGCGGTCGGGATGACCAGGGCCGAGGCCCCCGAAAGCGGCTTGTTGAGCAGTGCAACGAGTGCCGAATGGATGCGCTCGTTCGTCACTCCGCCCGATGTGAGCAGCAACTTCATGGCAATCCTCTTCGCTCCCAACCAGCGTTCGTGCCAGCCGCAGTGCCACCATCATGACCGACCTGACCATCATCGACAAAACGCTATAGATTCGCTCCATGGTCAACGATGCTGCCGTGATCCTCCGAAGCGCTCGAGAGCGTGCGCAGTTGTCACAGGCTGCGCTCGCCCAGCGGGTTGGCATCTCGCAGTCAGTGGTCAGCGCCTACGAACACGGGCATCGCGAGCCAAGCCTCCGGACCCTCGAACGCCTCGTGGCGGGCACTGGTCATGAACTCCGCATCGAGATCGAAGATTCGCCCCAGCTCGTGAAGACGCTTCCGATGACACCAATGGGTCAGCTCCTCCGCCAATCTCGGCGGTCCATCATCCACCTCGCGACTTCCCGAGGTGCTCACAACGTTCGGATCTTTGGCAGTGTCGCGAGAGGAGATGACGGGGCGATCAGCGACGTAGATCTACTCGTCGATCTGCAACCCGGTACGAGTCTGGTCGACCTCATCGGCCTTGAGCGCGAGCTTGCCGAACTCCTCGGTCGCGACGTGGACGTCGTTCCCTCAGACTCGCTCAAGCCCAGAATTCGCGAACAGGTCATGCGTGAGGCTGTCTCGTTGTGACCCGAAGATCCGAGGAACGGCTCGTGGACATTCTCGAAGCTGGAGCAGCAATCGGTGAGCACCTCTCCCGAGGTCCGCTGAGCGATGGAATGGTGTTCGATGCGGTGCGTGTTCGATGCGGTGCGTGTTCGACTGATCGAGATCGGCGAGGCGGTCAAGGATCTTGATCCTTTGATACTCCTTGGAGAGCCGACCATCCCCTGGCGTGACATCGCTTCCATGCGAGACCATCTCGCCCATCGGTGCTTCGACACCTCGCACGCCATCGTTCAGGCGACCGTTGACCAAGACCTCCCAGCGGTCCTCGTTGCCGTACAGCGCCTGCTCGAACTGAGGAGCGACGAGCAGCCGGCCTAGGCGGTCACCATTCTGCGTGGTGTTCGACTGCCGAGTGGCCTCGAGGCAGAGTTCGCTTCCAGTGCAGCGTTGGCTGCAACCACCGGCCCGCCCTTTGCTGATCCAACCGCGATCAGGTCGAGATCGTCGCGCGCTTTAACCCCCAAGGTGACATCTCCTCCGTTCAGCGGGCTGAGGCCCGTGATGTCGCCACCGACGCACGGCTCTATCGCGATATCCGTCTTGGACCTGTTATCCTTACATTTAGGGCGAAGTAAGGAGAACGACATGGATGTGGCCGCTCGTTTGAGCTCTAAAGGGCAGGTAACGATTCCGAAAGCAGTGCGCGAGGCCCTCGGCGTAGGAGAAGGCGACTCCATCATTTTTCGAATTGAAGGCAATCTGGCAACCCTCCAGCGCACACCAGACTTCCTTGAACTTGCAGGAACGCTCACTACGCCTGTCGCCAAGAAGAGCGCTAGCTGGGACCGAATCCTTGAGACCTCACGTGCGAGTAGGGCCAAGAAGTTTCAGTGAGTTCATTCGTTGACACCAACGTTCTCGTTCGCCACCTGGTTGGTGACCCACCCGACATGGCGAGACGAGCCACCGCATTCTTGCGAAACGAAGAACGCCTCTTCGTGGCCGATCTCATCGTTGCTGAGACGGTCTACGTCCTCGAATCGTTCTACGAAATCGACCGTTCACGCATCAGCGAAGCCATTCGAGCCTTGCTGGCGATGGATTCGGTCCGAGTCATTGACGCTCCTCTGCTCCTGAGAACGGTGGCCTTGTATGAATCTGAACGGCTTGATTTTGCCGATGCCTACCTCGTGGCGTGCGCTGAAACGACCGGAGTAGGAAAGGTTGCTTCCTTCGACAAGGCCATCAGTCGGATACCCACGATCGTGAGAATCGAGCCATAGGGAACTTGTTGTCGCGGTGGCGACGCGTAGTGGGCGTTGAGGGACTCGAACCCCCGACCTGCTGGTTGTAAGCCAGCTGCTCTAACCAACTGAGCTAAACGCCCGAAGCAACGAGGTGCCAGCCTAGGCGGTCGACTAGCGAGTGGCCTCGAGGCGGAGTTGCGCTGCGAGCGCAGCGTTGGCGGCAGCCACCGGCCGGCGCTTGGCTGCTCCAGCCACGATGAGGTCGAGGTCATCGTGCTCTTCGACCACGGCACCAGCTTCTCTGCAGATGAGGAGTGCGGCCAAGTAGTCCCACGGGTTGATGTGGGTGTAGCCCGCCTGGAGGTACCCATCGAGGGAACCATCAGCCACGAGGCACATCTCCAGGCTGGCAGCCCCGAGGGCTCGGTACTGCGCCCACCCGTAGTGCTGGGCGGGAAGACCCGAGAACGCGATGATCGCTTCGCTCAGGTTCGTGGTACCCGACGGTGTGATGGGCTGACCGTCACGAGTGGCTCCTCCGCCGCGCACCGCACGGTACGTCACGCCCGTCGCTTGGTTGCGGACGTAGCCAACGAGGGGGCCCTCGTCGTCGAGGACGCACAGGCTCGTCGAGAAGAATGGGACCCCGTGGTCGCAGTTGGTGGAACCGTCGATGGGATCGACCACACAGACGAGGCCACCTTCTGCGCCGGTCCGTCCTGATTCTTCAGAGACCACAGCGATGCCAGCAGCGAGGAGCACGTTGAGCACCGCTTCGTCGGCCACGAGGTCCAACTTGTACTGCGTGTCTCGAAGACCCGAGTAGCCCTTCTCGGAGAACCCCTCCAAGGCGTCGTGGACGGCGTGTCCGGCACGGTCGAGGACTTCGAGGATGGCATCTGGCTGCATGGCTTCAACCTAGCGAACCCCTGCGTGAACGTCGGGCGAACTGAGGTCATCGATCCACTCGCTAACCTTGCAGCGTGGCAGCAATCGACGTGGCCGGGTATGTCGCCGACCTGAAGGAACACTGCGTCGACCATGGGTTCCACGTGCACGACGAGCGGCACTTCGTTGAGACCTACTCCCTCCGCCAGATGTGGGAAGTGGACCTCCACCCCGAAGAGGGTTGCGGTGGTCCGCTCGACCTCCACCTGACCCTCGACGTTGAACCACGGGTTCTCCTCGACTTCGAAGACGCAGTGGCCACCTTGACCGACGATCAAGACCCACCCGACGACTACCACTTCCCCCTCACCTTCACCTGGGCACTCCCACCGCTCCCCCAGAGCCCTGATCTGCTGCGCGTGCAGTTGGACCTCGTGCAGATCTCCGGTGCCGATCTCCCCGTGGAGGTCTCGGCCATCGACTCGTTCGCCTCAGCGCTCGACCAAGCCGAGCGTCGGCTCACGGTCCTCGCTCGCCGGTCGGTCTCCCTTACCCGGGTGCTGAAGGGCGAAGAGCTCCTCTGCGACGTCTTCGATCGGTGCGCAGCCGTCAGTCGCTGTCTGCTCGAGTACGCCGATCAGTGGTTGGCGTGAGGCGCCGCATCGTCGCGGTGGCGACGATCGGTCTCGCGGGATTCCTGCTGGCTGCCTGCGGGGCGGTCAACGCCAATGCAGTGGCAGCCTGCCACCAGGTAAACCGAGCCATTGCTACCTACGAGCACGCCCTGACCCTGTCGGGCGCAGCGAAGGAAGCAGCGATCAACCATGCCACCGCACAGCTCGACACCGCACTCGGCGATGCAGCGAGTGCGACCTCGCAAGACGGTTCCTACAACGCCCTCATGACCACCATTGGCGAGGCAGCCCGGGTTCCGCTCAAGAACCTCGTGCCGTCGCTCCGCCAGCAGTGTGGAACGATTCTCAACCCCAACCCGAACCAGCCGCAGCCGTAGTTCGAGTTGGGGTGAGGGTCAGCTCTTAGATCGCTGGGGTGTAGCCGGCGCGGAAGGTGACGGACTTGTACTCGAGGAATGCCTCGAGACCCTCGGGACCGAACTCACGACCCATGCCGGAGTTCTTGAAACCGCCGAACGGGGTGGCGAAGTCGAAGGGCATCTGGGAGTTCACCATGTAGGTGCCGGTGCGGACCTGACGGGCGATCTCCAAACCGTGGGCATCATCGGCCGTCCAGACCGAACCGCAGAGGCCGTAGTCCGAGTCGTTGGCGATGGCGAGCGCCTCGGCCTCACCCTCGTATGAGATGACCGACAGCACCGGGCCGAAGATCTCCTCTTGGGCGATGACCATGTCGTTCTTCACGCCGGTGAAGATCGTGGGCTCGACGTAGTAGCCCTTGGAGAAGGCAGCGGGGCGACCGCCACCGAGGGCGATCGTGGCACCTTGCTCACGACCCTTGGCGATGTAGCCCTCGACGCGCTCGCGCTGGCGATCGGCCAAGAGCGGTCCAACGCCGGTCTCCATGGACATCGGGTCACCGAGCTTCCACGACTCGCTCACCGAGGCCACGAGGGCGTCGACGACCTCGTCGTAGCGGCTGGCCGGGGCCAAGATGCGGGTCTGGGCGATGCAGGCTTGGCCGTTGTTCATGAGCGAGTTCGGCAGGAGCTCGCCAATGGCGGTCGACAGGTCGCAGTCCTCCAAGATGATGGCCGCAGACTTGCCACCGAGCTCCAAGGTGAAGCGCTTGAGGGACTCACCACAGAGCGAGCCGATCTTCTTGCCGGCGATCGTCGAACCCGTGAAGGAGATCTTGTCGACCTTGGGGTGACGGACGAGGTGCTCGGCCACCTCGCGACCCGCAGGCACGACCGAGAGCACACCGGCAGGCAGGCCGGCCTGCTCGAAGAGCTCAGCCAACCGGAAGGCGTCGAGCGGCGTCTCCGGAGCGGGCTTCAGCACCACGGTGCAGCCAGCCACGAGGGCGGGGGCGAGCTTGCCCACGGCCAAGAACAGCGGCACGTTCCACGGGGTGATGGCGCCGACGACACCAACGGGCTCCTTGGTCACGAGGACGTCGGTGCCGAGCGCCCCGGTACGCAGTTCGTCGAACTGGTAGGTGGAGGCGAGACCGGCGTAGTAGTTGAGCACCATGAAGGGCGCGGCAACCTGGCCCATCTGGCTGAACAGCATCGGGGCACCCATCTCGGTGGTGATGAGCTCGGCCATCTCAGTCATCTCGCCCATCAAGAGCTCGGCGACCTTGGCCACAACCGCACCGCGCTCAGCTGGGGCCATCTTCGGCCACGGACCGTGGTCGAAGGCTTCACGAGCTGCAGCAACCGCTGCCTCAATGTCGCCAATGGTGCCGTCGGGCACGGTGGCGATGACCTCTTCGGTGGCCGGGTTAATCACCGAGATCACGTCGGTGCCGAGGGGTGCGACCCACTTGCCCCCGATGTACAGCTTGTCGTAGCTCTTGACCGCCATTGCATTCCCCCTCGATCGGGCCCCACTGGGCACGAGGGTCATCGTAGCGAGCGAGCGAGAAGGTGGGGAGACAGGTGACGGTTCCGTGCAGGTCAGGTGAACTGTGCGTAGCATTCGCCCATGCCCGACCTCGCAAATCGTGATCCCGAATTCTTGAAGTCCTCGCTCACCTCCTGGTTCGTCAAAGAACTCGGGGGCGATGCCAACCCAGAAGTGCTGGAGGTCCATGCACCCGGCTCCAACGGATTCTCCAATGAGACCATCCTCGCCACCGTTGCCTGGGATGAAGATGGCGTGCGCTTAGAGCACAAGAAGGTGTTCCGGGTCCACCCAACGAGCCACACACTGTTCTTAGAGGCCAACTTCGCCACGCAGTACCAGGCCATGGCTGCAGTACGTGACTCTGGCGCTTCGGTTCCGGTTCCCGTCCTTGGGCCGTTCGAGACCGACCCGCAGTACTTGGGCGTCCCGTTCTTCACCATGGACCACGTCGACGGCCTCGTTCCTGCCGACAACCTCCCCTACACCTTGGATCCCGAAGGCTGGGTGCTCAAGGGAACTGATGAAGATCGTGCTCGGCTGTGGTGGAGTGGGCTTGAGACGCTGGCCACCATTGCGTCCATTGACCACACCGCACTCGACCTCGCCTTCCTCGACCGCCCCGCCTACGGCGCCGCGGGCCTCGAGCAACATCTCAACTACTACCGTGCCTACCTCGACGCCACGTCTGAGAAGGGACGCGTTGACGCTGCCGAGACCATCTGGGAGTGGTTGGTCGCCAACCGCCCAGCGTCAACGAGCGATCTCGTGTTGTCGTGGGGCGATGCTCGAATCGGCAACATCATCTGGCAGGACTTTCGCCCGGCTGCGGTCCTCGACTGGGAGATGGCGTCACTGGCCCCTGCAGAGCTCGACCTCGGGTGGTGGCTCTACTTCAACCGGCAGTTCACCGAAGGTCTCGGTCTTCCCTTGCTCGGCGGATTCGGTTCACGCGAGGAGACCATCGAGCGCTACGAAACACTCCTCGGCAAGACCATGCGCGACGTCGCCTACTACGAGGTCTTCGCAGGATTCCGATTCGCCGTCATCATGGCTCGCCTCTCAGACCTCCTCGTCGACTCTGGGGTGCTCCCCGCCGACAGCGACATGCGGACGAACAACATCGCCACCCAGTTCACGCTCAGCTTGATCGGGTAACGCCGCGGACCATGCATCGACGTCGGGATGAGGCGTCGTCCACCTTGCGGTGACAGATTCGCTCTGGTTTCATCGATTTCGTTCACAGGTCGAATGAAGTTGAGAAGCTCTCCCAATTGCTCGAATCAGCATGCCTACCTGAGCGAGTGTCGATCGACCACCAATCGGCGATCCCCCTGGCAACCCGTGCATCAGATTGCTCGCTGCACACCGTGACGGCAGCGTCGAAGGGCGCCGCCCGACTCACCAATTCGACGCGAATTCGCGCAGGTGAGGCGAGGTGACCTCAACGCACAGAATGCCCTCCGTCGAGGAGTGTGCGAGTTGATCGACACGGACCGCGATGGTCGCTTTCCCTCCCAAAAGTTCACGGCATGAAGGTGTCTTCGCTCGGAGGTCTCGAGGCGAGAATCTTGAGGCAACTTTTGTCTATTTCTCTTGTAGAGTTACAGACATGACGGGTCACCTCGACAGCACAGCCAACGCCGTGGCCCGCTCCGTGATCCAATCGCGTGGTCAGTTCTTCGACATCGACGATTTTCCCGATCTCCCCCGTGGAGCGGTAGCGCGAAGCCTCTCGCGACTCGTCGAGGATGGCGAATTGAGGCGAGTGCGGCGAGGTGTGTACTGGAGTGGCACGAAGACGCCCCTCGGCATTGCTCCACCTCCTCCCATGGCTGTGCTGTCGCACATTTACGGCCCATCTGCACCTGTTGGACCAGCACGACTCGACGCTGCAGGCATGCTCGGTCTCACGTCCCAAGTGGGAGCGCTGCCGACCTTTGCCGTTCCCTATTTGGTCGAAGGGCTCACGATGAACCTCGTGAACCGGGAGAGGCGTCGCGACCGCAGCACCCAAGGTCTCAATGCGACCGAGGTTGCCCTCCTCGAAGTTCTCGACGGTTGGGATGAATTGGTTGAGGTGCCGATGCCTACTGCGATCAGTCGCATTGCGGAGTTCATTGAAGGCGGAGGAATCCGTCCCGAGCGCATTGCACCGGGAGCCAATTCAGAACCACCCGCGAATCGGGAGCTCCTGCGATGGATTCTGCGGTCAGCCAAACGAACCGACGCTGCGAACGTCATTCGCCCTGCCGCAAGGGAGGTATCTCGGATGAACGCGTTGCGCTCGCTCGGAAGTCTCGTCAACGCATGACGTTGTGGCGCGACGGCGTGGACGCGTGGGCGACTCTTGCAGGCGCCGGTGACGTCGGGCCGATCCGTGCCGACATTCTCGAGAAGGACTAATGGGCAACTCAAGTCCTTCGCTCACTCGCTGAAACATTCGCGAACGACTTCGTCTTCAAAGGCGGAACCAGTTTGTCGAAGGCATACCACTGCATCGACCGCTTCTCGGAAGACATCGACATCTCGATTCTGAGCAATGGCCGTTCGAGGAATGCGGTAGACCAACTCATGGCGAATATGGCTGACCACGCCTGCTCACAGTTGCACCTGGCCGCCGACCCTCAAGGCCGTACTCGAGGGCGTGGGACTCACCGGACAGAACGCCTGGTGTATCCACGCGATGTCGCAGTCAGCACGGGTGTGCTCCAGCCGATAGTGGAGCTCGAGATGGGGGTTCGCGGCTCCGACCTGCCACCCCACGCACAGCGTGGAATTCGCCCCATCATCGCCGATGTTCTCGAAGAAGCCGGTTTGGCAATCGCTCAATTTGCCGACTTGGCCTCGTTCAAGGCACCAGTCCTGCACCCAGGTCGAACGCTCGTCGAGAAGGTACTGATGCTCCACGAACGAGTAACAACAGGAAGATGGCTCGAGCCTGGTCGCAAGAACTCACCCACCCAGATTGGCCGGCACTACCACGACATCCATCGGCTCCTTAGCCTTGAAGACGTGCGACTCTGGCTTGAAGACCGAGATGAGTTTGAGTTGGCCGTCGGTGATCACCTCGATGTCTGTCGCACGCACTTCGGCGTCGAAGTACCGGATCGCCCACGTGGCGGCTACGGCATGAGCGATGCCTTTCGTCGAGACTTCTCAGGAAGCGAACTCCTCCAACGGCATTACGAGACTGCGATGAACGATCTGTTCATTGGAGTTCCACCCATTCCGCAATGGTTTGCGGTCATTGAAACGATCGAAGCCTCCCGATCGCTGCTGTAGCGGTGACGACCGTTGATAGGTCGTGTTCGATCAAGAACTCGACTCCACCGACCGGAGACCTCGTCGGAGATTGTCCTTGACGTCAATAGTGGTCCATCGTTTCGCAGGATCATTTGCCCCGGCGATCAACTTCGATGAGGCCTCAACGCGCATTCATTCGAGACGCTGAAGGGGTCGGGCCTTCTGCGCTTGATCGACGAGTGCAGTGGGTGTCACAACCGGTGCATCGAGCACTTGCATGAAACGATCGAATACAACGTCATCCACATTGACCCATCGCCATGCTTGGACGATCGTTTCCGCATTTGCCCGAGCGCAGTTCACAATGAATTCCGTCACTGAGACGCCGAGTACACCGGCGGCTTCCACCAGGAGATCGTCGTCCGCCGATGAAATCCGCACCGCTCGCCGCTTGACCTTGGTCGTCATCACGTTCTCCCCACCCTGCCGGAAATCGTATGGACAAACGCTGACTCGTCAAGAGGTCGTGATGTGATCACCCACATCGGACCCCTACATCGGCTCTTCTCTGTGCCAGCAACAGACGTCCGGTGCGACTACTTCTGTGGCGTCACGCCGCGATCAGCAAGGCGCTTCGTCAGCCACGAGAGGCTCCCTGGGGCGTCGAGCGCGTCGGCCCATCCATCGAGGATGCCGTGGAGTTCTTCGAGGGTTGCCACCGTGCCGAGGACGGTCACGGTCAGCTCAGAGGTCGCCTCAGGCGTTGGGACGATGTCGCCGAAGATGTCCACGCTCGGCGAGTTGGGATCATCAGCCATCAAGTAGAGCTCGCCGGTCGCCGCAATCCAGCTGAGCTGGAACGCGTGCCCATCAGCAGTCGTCCACGAGTCACCGAACTCCACCTCTTCTGAGGTGCGGCGGGCTTCGTTAGCTTCGTAGAAGGCTTCAAGATCCATTGCTTCAGCGTAGACGGCGATGGGGGAACCATCGTGGGCACGTCAACCCACCTCGCCGGGCGGCGAGGGAACTCCGGTGGGTGCCGGTGCACGCACCGTTTGGCCATGGATACCACCACCGTCATCACCAACCTGACCATCGACTGGATTTGCACTGAGCGGACACGGGAGGGCCGCACGCTCCTCCAAGCCCTCGACGAGACGACACCGGGAATCGCAGCCCTCGGCCTCGCCACCGCACTGGCTGAAGCGGGACCCCTCCCCGTGCTCGAGCGAATGGCAGTTCTCTCCGCACTCCTCGTCCGCTCGAACGACGACCACCTCGCCCGTCGAGCCCTCGTCCAGGCGCTCCTCCCGGGACTCCTCGGCGTTGGCCGGGCGCTGTCGTGGGGTGCTGGCGGCCCGTGGACGAGTGGCGGAGAACTCCTCCTCGACGCCATCTCCACCTCCTATGAGGTGATCGCTATCTGGGGCGGCCAGGCCCGCCCCTATGCCGGACCGGACATCCTCTCCGCGGTGCGTTGTCGCCTCCGTCGCATCGGTGAGACCCATCGGGCTGCGCTCGCCACCCAGCTGACGAGCGACCACGAGCCCGCTGAGCCTTCGGGTCCGCGATCGACAGCCGAGGACGTCGTGCGAGCAGCGGGAGCGCTCCAGAATCCGAGAGAGCGCACCGCCGTCATCGGCCGTGCTGGCATGGACCTCACCTGGTCGGAGTTGGCAGCGCTCCTCGGCACGTCTCGTCGAGGAGCCGTGGCCGCGGCAGAAGCTGGGGCGCGTGCCATTTTGGAGGCGGCCGACCTAGCGTCGCCGCCACGGCGCACCGCACCGGGAGCGCCCACGAGGTGACGGCATGAGCGAGCGACGGGTTCCGCTGGGGTGGGCAGGGCTGACCACGGCGTCGCTCTGCCTGGCATTCCTCGGCCTGAGCGCCCCGAGCACACGGCTCGTGAGGCCAGATCTGCCGTCGAGTGCCAACTCGACGAAGGTTCTGTCTGCTCGGCCCCAACGCGTTGCCACCAACAGCGAGCGACGCTCGACGGAGGCCACTGCCGCTCACCGTGCGTCTCCCCATGTCGGCGCAACGGTGGCGGTGGCGCGTCGGTCTCCCAGCGCAGCGCCACACTCGTCGTCGACCATGCTCCTTGGAACGACCCCTGCGTCCACGACCACTTCGGAGCCGGTGGCCATTACCCAAGCGACACCCACCACGCCCACGTGGTCGGGCTACCTCGTCGCCCCCGATGCGGCGACCGCCATCTACGCCATTCCCACGACTCCGGCATCGTCGTCACTGTCTGTTGCCAACAACGGATCTGCGCTGATCGAGCTGAGCGTGTGCGGGGCGAGTGCCCTCGACGTGGGCGCCGGTCAGACCGTACGCACGAGCATTTCGAGTGCCGGCTGCTCCGTGTCGGTCTCAACGAGCACCACGACTCCCGTCCCCTACGCCATCACCCTGGGAGGTGCGTCGTGAGCAGGCGCCGAGCCGTCATCGACCTCGCAGTCGCTGTCGTCGTCATCGTCGCCGTCAGCGGCGTGCTCGTGGCACTGACCGCAGCAGACCCCGTTGGCCACCCGAGGTGGTGGACGCTCTCGTGGTGGATCATCCTCGGTCTCGCCTGGTCCTGCTGGACCGTCGTTTTGACGACGGTTGCCCTCGGCGTGAGATCCGCAAGAGAACAGACGCGGCCCGCCACCTCCCTACTCGGTGGGGTGGCCACACGGTTGGCGCTCTCGATGAGCTTGCTTGGACTCCTCCCGTCACTCACCGGAACGGCGTCGGCAGCCGTTCCGCTCCGGCCGAATGGCGCCGTCACCCTCGCCCATCGAGCGCCCCCTCCGGCTGCGACCACGCACCCGACGTTGCCCCGGATCTACCGAGTCCGCCCTGGAGATTGCCTCTGGACCATCGCCGCGACCGAACTCGGCAACCCACTCAAGTGGCGCACCCTCGCCTCGCTCAACCTTGGTCACACCATGACGAACGGGGTGACCTTCACGAACCCGAGCCTGATCGACGTGGGCTGGCAACTGCTCCTGCCGGCCGTTACGCCACCGTCGAACCCGGCTCGCAGCACCACTCCCCCGCTGGTGCGCCACCGACCACCACGCGAAGAGACGCCTCCTCCTCCAAGCATCATCAGCCACCACCACGGCAATCGCACCGTGCACACGAGCACCGAGGACCTCATTCAGGTGGTGGGCATTGGCGTCGTGGCGCTGGCCGCCAGCGTTGGGGCGCTGCGTCGACGGCGACGAGGTGCCCGGGTTGACCTCGGCGCCGCAGAAGCGGCGTTCGTTGGCAGCGAAGCCTGTGCGGCAGGGGCACACGAGGCACTGCTCTCCGCGCTCAACGAAACGCCGGGCTCCGTGCCGATGGTCGCCCACGAGGGTGCTCCCGTCCCGATCGAGACGCCCCTGTGGGTCCTCCCACCAGGCACCGTCGTCCGTCTGAACGGACCTGATGCACGAGCGCTCGTCGACCTCCAACTCCTCGTCGTCGACGCCATCACCAGCCGTCGACCAACGGTTGCCTGCTCGAGCGCTGACGAGGCCATCCGAGCTCTCGACGAGGGCGCGGCCGTGCTCTTCCTGTCGGACCCTTCGGTCCTCCCGAGCACGATCCAGCACCGAGTCGTCAGCTGCGTGGTCGACGCGAGCATCTCCGAACCCGAAGACCCGACCATCGCTCCCGCCACCGCCCTCCTCGCCGAACTGCTCGATGCGGAACCATCCCCGCCAGCGGCACCGGCTGAGGAAGTGCGCCCTGTCGAACCCTGGATTCGGCTCCTCACCCCTGAGCCCCGCATCGTCGGACTCACCACTTCGCTCGAGCCACGACGGGAACGGCGAGCGGTTGAAGTCGCTGCCTACCTCGCGCTCCACCGCGGCGAGGCCATCACCGGCGATCGTCTCCGCAGCGCAGTCTTTGCGACCGCCAACGGCGATGGATCGGCCAAGAACCTCGCCAATACCCTCTCTGCCCTTCGCCAGAGTCTCGGGATCTCCGCGGATGGGTCACCACGACTCCCCCTCGCCACTCGAGCCGGTCGCTACTCGCTGAGCGGCGCAGTGCGGTGCGACCTGTTCGAAGCGATGACGCACCTCGACGTGGCGACGGCAACCGAAGATCCCGTCCTCGTCCTCGCCAGCGTGCGAGCCGCCTGTGAGCTCATCGATGGCCCGCCGGCGAGTGCCGTGCGCCTGGGCTGGGAGTGGCTCGCCGCCGAAGGGACGCTGCTCACATTCGCCGACGACCTCACCGTGGCGGTCGAACGCGCCGTGGCCATTGGTCTCGACCTCGGGCACCTCGACCTCTGTGCGCTCCTCGTCGAGCGAGCGTCCATGGTCACGGGGTGCTCAGAACGACTCCTCAGAGTTGATCTGTCGGTCATCGCCGCCCGAGGCGACGTGACCGCACTCGCACGACGTTGGCAGCACCATCTCGCAGCGCTCGATGCGCTCGAAGGAGGGCTCCACCCTGCCCACGACACCGAGGACCACTACTGGGCGCTGCAGCGCACCCTCTTGGCCTCGACCTAGGCCAGCTTGGCGGCGATCGAGGCAGCGCCCCGGAGTACCAGACCATCAGCGCCTGCAGCGCTGTAGCGATGCGTTGGACGCTCCACG
>Ga0208617_1000146_pt1 | contig 23062 bp, 22 predicted proteins | sample CryBogCBE06Nov07_FD_184581 | JGI IMG/M metagenome (GOLD analysis project Ga0208617, IMG submission 184581) | Freshwater microbial communities from Crystal Bog, Wisconsin, USA - CBE06Nov07 (SPAdes) (version 2) | ecosystem: Environmental > Aquatic > Freshwater > Lake | place: Crystal Bog...
ATATAATTGCGCCTAAATTCCCCCGTTTGGGGGATTTAAGGCACAATTATACGCGACGCCCCCAGCGGGGGTTAGCATCGGGGAGAAAATGAGGGGCTTTGCCCCGACAGATTGAGGGCAACGCCCGAATGTTCCTTTTCATATAGTTTATCAATTAATTTTTACCCCCAAAAAAATTTAATGGATAAGTATATGAATAAATCTGCGTTTAGGCGACGCTCCTTGGGGGGCTAGCATGGGGGGTTAACTGTTTGAAAAAATGACTGAAAAAATGGGTATAATTATAAGTGTTTAAGGAAATAGTTAAGCCATATTTTTACTCATATATTTTTCTAAACATTTCTTGTATCACAGAAAAAGGTTAGAAACTGAATAAACCATAAATTGTGCCAAATCGAAAGGGGGTGGGGTGAAACAGTAATAGCGTGATAAAGACTAGAAAGACACAGCGTTTATTAATTCTATGGAGTAATATTTAATGCCATTAGTTGTGCCTCATCTATATTCTCTATGACCCTATCTTTTTTCTTTATATAAGAATAGTAAATGCCCCCACGACGCCACTTACTTCCATTTGCTTGTTGCCATTCCCTGTGTGCTATTTGCTCGCATTGTTTGCATTTCTTGTGATGCTTTCTATATTGTTCTAATGGTAAATTTAAATTACAGCAATAACAACGCAACATATTATCAATCACTTGATTTTTGGCGTGTTTACTATTTTCTAAACATACACTACATACCCAGTTAGTAGAATCCATTATAATTACTAAAGATTTTTAAAATGGAACGAAGTTCTTAATTATACTATTGAACTAACATTTGTTACTAAAGGTGTTGCGGGTGGTGTTTTAGCTTTATTACAATCGCTATTAATGCAAAAGCATGCAGTACATTTCGTAATATGTGCTTCTTTGATGAAATGACCTAATGCGCCTATAATAGATACAACTAAAGTTGATATACTAATTATATCCATATAATTTATTATAGATTATAATTGTATAGATGCCGTATAATATAAAAAAGGTTAAGGGAGGATTTAAAGTAGTTTCCAAAGATAATCCAGCACATATATATGCTTATCATACCAAAGATGCCAAAGCATTAATTCGAGCTATTGAAATGGCTAAGCATTCGATGAAGAAGCATTAGCATATTGCTTTTTTTGTTCTCGATAGTTTCGTTGATATTGTTTCATATAGCCTGGATTATCCAACAGCCAGTCTTTCATATATTGTTGAAAATATTCTTTGTTGTTATCTCGATATTCTTTTCGGTATTGTTTGATAGTATCGATATTATCTTGGAGATATTCTAGAGGTGTTCTGCCATCTAGTTTTTTATTTACAAGGTGACAAACAGTTAACTTCCGATGGCTACGAATATGTTGTCCTTCCCGTTGATGTAATACATTTTTATTATTGCATGGATACTCTTCAATCAATTCAATATAGCTATCACCTAATTTCATAATTTCAAACGAAGTCATGTAATTAAACTTATTAGTTAAATATCTAGTGTAATGATATTTATGCAAGTTATAACGGAGCTTTAAATTTAACGTTGTGCTTCCGATGTAATATTTAGGCGACGACTTGGATCTAATGGCATATATCTTTGATCTACTATATTTATTTTCAATTTCAAAATTTTCAGTGTCTAAATTGTCTGAACTCATATACTATAGTTGAGATTTTTTTAAATGAATATTATTTAAATGTTCTTTTAAAAAAAACTAGATATAAATTTTTTAATATAGATGTTTATTAACAACGCGATCCGATTCTTTATTAGAAACATATATATTGAATGAACCGCTAGTAAAATTGAGTGGAATATTAGTCGCTACATTATATATTCGAAATTGAAGAGTGGATATGGAAATGGTTTCTCTATTTGCAATATCCAAGAATACCATTTGTTTTGCCTCAGCAAAGAATATATTTTCCTCAGGTGTTAGACGTTGAATTAAGAAATAACACAATGTATTCTTCTTTCCTGATGAGACAGAACTAACGCTCTTACCTGTTGATGGATTTGAATTACTGCTCGTACCAACATAAGTCTCAAGATTTAAGTTTAGGACATCCAGAGCTAAATCATACCAATTTACAAAGTCAACACCATTTGCTGCGGGAATAGAGAGCATATTTGCCACACTACAAGTTCCTTGTAATATGTTGGTAGCAAACCCTAAGTTATTAATCAATAAAGGCGAATTAGTAAAATCCATTTGTAATATACGAATTGGAGTAACTGCGTTTAGATTAGGAGCAGATAAGTAGTTTCTATTTTCAGGAATTTGAAAGTAATTGCCGATGTTATCAGTTACAATAAAAGGTTGAAAGAATGCCCGCCAATTTTGAAATGAATTACAAGTATTAAATGCTGTTCCCTTAGCATATCCAGTAACAGCAAGACAATACGATGCGTTATAGTTAAATCCTGTATATGCTCCATCAAGTGTAATTGATGCTATAATAATTGGGTCGGCTCCGTGTTGAACACATAAATGTAGATGATTCGTTGAGTTATCAGTATACATATAGACATTTACAACTTGAGTTACGGGACTAGAAGGAAAGAAAGGAGTTTTGTCAATCTCACTACCTTGAACGCCATTATTGATAATATACATTTTCCCACCAACACCCTTTATACCATATAATACCACAGGAACACCACCAGACGCAGGTGGTAATGCTAAACCGTATGAAAATGTAGCATCAGGGTCTGTTATATCGTTTGCTCTTAAATCTATATTTGCTTGAAGACAACCATTTATTAATGTTTGCTTAGTGTAAGCAAAATAGGATGTATTTGTTGTTTTAGCAGAGAATCCATTGTAAGCAGAAGCGATTGTTGTTAAATTACTTTGAGTAATATCTGCGTTATTTAATACTGGTGTCATTGCTTGATTACCTGTACCAAAATCACATTGATATGCGTTTAATGTAACTTTATAAGCAGTACCACTAATTGCCCCTGTCCATTTAAAACCTAATCCATAATCAACTGCGGGATTTGTAATAGCACTAGGTAGATCGGGTGTTCCATTTAATAAACCATTACAAATGCTATTCAACGTTAATAATAAATCAGGAATGCCAACTGTCGTTGTAGCAGGAGTCAACGATGATGTATTGTAAGTATACTGACCTGCTTTTAAAATACAAGAACGTGTTCCTGACACATTTCTTTGCGATTGAGTTGTAATTAGAATTTCTTGGTCTGAACCAATTGTAATAAGTCCTGTTGGAGAAGGTAATATTTGCATTGATATCTTATCTAGCGCTAGTGATGAATACGGCGGAATTTCTATGCTTTGATTAAAATTAATATCAATATACCCACTGTTATTGACTGTGTTGTATTGATTCACAATTACTTTCAATTGTTTCATATATAATAGGAATAGAAAATTAATTTAAATTAAATTAAATAAAACTTGCTTTAGCGTTTTAAACTTAAATTTTAAATTTTAAAAAATATCTCTATTAAAGTATATAATGGAAAGTCTATTCAATAATACAAAAACTTATTTATCCTCATTAACAGCGTGGACAGGTCGTCCTGAAGTAACATCTGGCTTTGTGAATATAGCAGTCAATGTCATAACACCACAAAATTGTACTTTAACTGTCTCCCAATCTACTGATGGTTCTACGTTTGATTTTGTCGATACTTTTGGAATAACAGTTAGTGTCTTTGGAAATCAAACCAGAACACAATTCGCCGTAAAAGCATTGTATGTCAAAGTAGAAGTATTCAATGCATCGCTTGTTGATATTCCTAATTTGGTCGTAACCACAACATTCTCGGCAACGTCTCAAGATAGTTCCATAGAACAACCCGTCGTTGTCGCCGGCAGTGTGACGGTATTAAACGCAATGAAAGCACACGACTACACCGATAATAGTGTTCGTGAGGTAGCGTGTGATATCAATGGACAATTAAAAGTTGTTCCTGTTGGTACTACTGACGTAAGTGTCTATGGGCAAACACCTGATTTCAACTTTTACCCCACTATTGAAAACAATACAGCATTAGTGTATGCGGATGGAGTAAAGGGAACTAATGTTGCTGGCGGTTGGTTATACGATAATGGAGCAACAAGTAAAATTAACTGGTATTTATATAGTGCTTTAAATCCGACTGGCAATCCAACAACAGGAGGTCAAACGGTAGCAAGCATAAGTTCAATGTATGCTGTTGTCAATAATCTTTCTACATTGGGATTAACACAAGCACAAAATCCATGGATTATGATTTATACTAGACCTGACAGTGGAACAAATGCTACAGGATGGTATAAATCTAAATTGTTCTTTGGTTCTAATGCGCATACAGATGTAAATGGTATCAAACTATTGTATACTGGTGCTGACCCTACCCACATACATCCAGAAATAACTGGAAACAATCGTATAAACCTAATATTTAATTTATCTTTATCTACAAAACCATTGGCAGATGCTAGTACAGAAAGTGTTTTATTTGGAACATTACAGACAACAAATAATACATCAACGCCTAGTCAATTTAAGTTTGTATTCAGTCAATTTGGCATTTCTTGGGTTAAACAGTTAGTCCCATTACCTATTCAAGATAATGCTGTTGCTGTATCGGGAAGTGTTAATATATTAAATTCTTTTAAATTGAATGAATGGGTTTATCCGACCATAAGTTCCGGATGGGTTAGTGATAGTGCTGATTTACGTGTATATTCTTTAGCAGATGTTTATATGATGTCCGCAACAGTCGTGTCAGGAGGGACAATGACGTTTAACATGCAATATAGCCCCAATAATATAAACTGGTTCGATAGCGGTAATACTATATCATTAACGTCAACGACACTTAGTGGGATAGCGGTTGGTATATTAACTGCCTCTCCATATGTGCGAATAGCAGCAGATTCTGGTAACAGTGCAGGGGATACAGCAACAAATGTGACGGTATGGATACCATCGAAAGCAATTTAAAATCTATATAGTAGTATATATGGACTTAATATCAATTAAAAAAGATATAGACGGTAAGCATAAAATGGTAGCAACTTTTAAAAACAAAACGACCGGTAGAACTAAAACAACACATTTCGGACAGTTAGGAGCAGACGACTTTACGACGACAAAAAACGAAGAACAGAAAAAACGATATTTGAATCGTCATAAAGCAAGAGAAGATTGGAATGACCTCACGAGTGCTGGTGCATTATCGAAACACATTTTGTGGTCAAAACCAAGTCTAAAAAAGAGTATTGAAGACTACAAACATAAATTTAAAAAATCTAATTAATAGTATATAAATGGTTAAAAATGTAGTCCATATCCCTGTCAAGAAAATGATTTCTGAACATAAGAAACTCATTAAAGTTCTCAAACACGGTAGCCCAAAATTAGTTGAGGAAGAAATTCGAGAACAATCTAAAGAATTAAAAAAGTATGAAAAACTGGAAGAAATGCATGAGAAGAAACACGATGAGAAACACGAGAAAAAACATAAAAAGAAATCTAAGTAATAATATATAAATGCCCGTAAAAAAGGATAACGAGAAAAAGGAAAAAGTTAGACGCAATGATTTACATCTAATGGAATTGAAAGAAATAATCCTACGTAAAGAACTAGGTAAGAAATCTAAATTACCAAGAGGTATATTTGAGAATAAAGAAAAGAAAGAACATAAAGAAAAGAAGGGAAGCTTCCTTGAAGGTTCAAGAGCTCGCTCGGGAAGCAAAGAAAAGAAAGGGAGCAAAAGAAGATATTATAAATCAAAGAAATAAAATGTAAAGTAAAGTAATATTAAATGACTGATAATAAGACCGTATCATTAGAAATTTTAAAGATAAAGGATTTTAAGAAGACCATTCATCCCTTAGATAAGAAATTACATCCCCATTTACCTCGTGCGAATTTCCTCATGTGTCTTATTGCCCCGCCCCGCAGTGGTAAGTCTGCCCTCATTGCTAATATGTTAGCAAACCCAGCGTTTTATAACGCGTTGGAGTATTGGGATTGGATATACTATGTTTCTCCGACGCAATCACACGACAACTCGACTCGCTATTTAACGAAACTAGAAAACGTTATTCAGATAGATGACCACGAAGAACTCATGAACTTAGATGTTATATTAAAAGACTTGATGGATGGTCAGATGAAAAGACTTCAGGAAAAAGACTCTAAAACAGGGAAACCTTTAGAAATGGAACGTATATTAATTGTGCTTGATGATATGTTGGGATATCTAACTCAAAATGAATCGCTCAGTAATTTATGTACTCGCTATAGGCATTACAACTTTTCCATCATTATTACCTCACAATCATTTCGTAAAATACCTTTGGTTATACGCAACTGTACAGGGCATATAGTGTTCTTTAAACTCAACAATGAAAAAGAATTGGAAAAGATAGCAGAAGAGTATGGTGAACTTTATCACGGCAATTTTACACAAATAGCTAAAAAGATAACTGAAACGAAATATAACTTTGTTTACTTGGATAATGAGAATTTAAAGATGTATCGCAACTTTACTGACTTAATTTTAGACGCTTCAAAATGATTATTTATATATTAAATTCTAAATTAATATATATATATATATGGGAGATGTTTATGAAGAACAAAACAGATATGACCAATTTCTACAACAAGCATTAAATCAAGGAAATGCCGAAGAATCAATGGATTTGAGTTATAATAATATGCATCAACAAGCACTAGAATCAGCTGCACAAAATAAAACATTAAATGAAGAGTTAGTTTTTTCAATGGCACCAGGTGTAATTCAACACGGATTAGAAATTTTTCAAAGAGCAAGATCACTTTATGATAAATTTCAACAAATATCAGAACAAGTAACTACAAAAGGTAAAACAGTTTTATCCAATTTAAAAACTCTACCTGATGATGTGCAAACGTTATATAAAACTAAAATAAACCAAATTCAAGAAGCATTAGGTGATAAATCAGAGGCAGGATATAATAGAGCAAAAGGATTATACAATGATTTAAAACAAAATTTAGAAAAAGGAAAACAATCAGTATTAGCACCTGTAGAAGATATAAAAGCTACTGGCGAAAATATCATTAATCAAGCAAAAGCCACGGGACAAAATGTAGTCGACCAAGCAAAAGCCACTGGACAAAATGTAGTCGACCAAGTTAAGTCCACAGGACAAAATGTAGTCGACCAAGTAAAAGCCACGGGACAAAATGTAGTCGAACAAGCAAAAGCCACAGGAGAAAATGTAGTCGACCAAGTAAAAGGTGAAGCATTATTACCACGACCAAGACAACAAGGAATTGCATTTAAACGATGGGTAGACGAACAATCTCCAGTTGCTGATAAACGTAATGTGTTATTGAATAAAGCAACTACATCTGAAGAACGAGCTAATATTATGTCAGCGTCAGATGATAATATACATGCTAAGTTTGGAAAACTACGCGTAGACGCAAATAATCCACATTATGTTCAACCAATTAAACCGTTGGCAGAAACAAGTGATACAGTATTAGACCAAGCAAAAACAGCAGGTGGGGCAATGTTAGAACAAGGAAAAACAGAAGGCGGGGCAATGTTACAACAAGCACAAGCAACAGAAGAAACTGTATTACAAACAGTAAAACCAACCAATGTGGCACTGCCAGATATAGAATTACAAGATTTAAAGGCAACACACGAGTATACAAATCCTTTATTTGAAAAACCAGAATCCAGCTATGCTACTAATGAATTATATCCAAAAACAGGAGAAAATTTATCTTTTGGAAATGTAAAAACTTATGCCAATAGTCAAGCAGGTGAATTAGGTAACAAAGTGCCTGTTCTACCCACAAACCAACAAACAAGTAATTTTGGAGAAAATAAAATTGCAGTTCCTAAAATTCCATCAGTAGTAAACGCGGTTGAAGGAGAGGGAGCTTCAATGTTAGATACTGTTAAAAATATAGGCGGAAAAATAGCAGAATATGCGCCCGAAGCTATTGGAATTGGTGCAGGTATATATGGAGATGTTATGTTAGGTAAAGGACAAGTCACTTCAACCGCACAAAAAGTACAAATAGGCATGGGTAATATTCCTATTGCCGAAACTATAATAAATAGGGGAAGCGAAGTTGTCGATAAAGTACAAGGGGCATTAACTCAAACAGCAGAACAAGTATCATCAAAGGCAACTGAAGCATCTGAACAAGTGGCATCATTAGCCCCGAAAGTATCTGAAGCAGTAACATCAGCAAGAACAGCTGGTCAAGAAACAGCTGAATCTGTTACATCCGCAGCATCTGATGCTGTGTCAGGTGCTACAGAAGCAGCATCATCAACTTTATCAACACTAGCTGAGATTGGTAGTGTCAATGTTGTAGCAGATGCTATTCCCATCGTAGGCTCTGTTATTGAATTTGGGACTCTGATGTATGGTTTAGTTACAGGATTAGAGGGATTGTTTGACCACAAGGAAGCACCACCACCACCCCAAGCAGTTCAACAGGCATCAATTGTTCACCAAGCAGGCATATAATACTTTAATTATTTCGAATATTAAATAAATAGAATTTTATAAATTATATTCTAAATTACTTTTCTACAGCAATATATATATAATGTCCTTAGATATGTTAGTCACAAAAAAAATTCGCAGTGTGGAAAATGCTGAATACACTAAAAATTACAATAGATTAAGATTTATGATTTCTCCTGATAATATGTCCACTGATTTGTCCGAATCATATATTGCTTTTAAATTATTCGTCGTGAATGGAGTTACTGGGGTTGCTTATACCGCTGCAGAACTCGCAAGTTTAGATGCTAGTTCAATAATGTTTAGTTTTGGTGATAGTGTTGGTGATGCGTATTCTCCGGCTTGTCTCATTAAGGTTGCAAGATTATTCGCGCAAGGTAATCAAACCCAGATTCTCGAAGAAATTCAGTTCTCCAATGTATTAAGTCAAACGTTATATCAATTAAAAAGTGATTTCGAAACTCTTGCTAGTGAATCACTTCTCACTATGGGTTCAACTGGTATGTTATTGAATGGTTCACTCAGTGCATCTACATCGTCTTATTTTGGAGCATCAGTAGATTTACAAGACCAATCTGTTCAAGTTAATGTTAAACTTTCCGACTTGTTTGGTATATGTCGTTCTACTAACTTTTGGCTATCAATTACTGAAGGTCTTATGGTGGAACTTGAACTCGAAGACGTGAAACCCCTCATTACTCAATCATGCGTTGTGGATTTGTCCACTCCTTTACCTAATAACGTTGCTTTTGATCCTGCTTCTCCTACAGTGTACTCTTTAGGATTTACTGAATCACCATCTACCAATCATTACAGTACTCGTTGCCCAAGTCAAAACTTATATGCTCCTTCTTCTAATGCTATGGCGTCGTTACTTGCACAAACAGATACGCTACAATCTACCCCACAAAGTTATCGATTTGATAATTCATACTTAGATGCGTTCTTTCCTTCGTCTGGTTCAGTTAATACCGATGCTTTAACGCCAAAAAAATACTATCGCGTTGTAACTGTTCAAACTGCAGGTCACCCAACCGCTGCTGAATGGAATACGGCTGGTGTTGTAGGTCCTATACCTGTTGTCGGTCAAGTCTTTCAATGTGCAGCGGTTACGATAGCAGGTGGTGTTTGTATTGAAGTAAATAGTAATAATCAAGTAGTTGCCACTCCAGGTACTACATCTTATACTATTCAAATAAAACCAACAATAAAATGGTCAGTTGCCAATATGGCACTCTTTAAAATTGTTGCCAATGCCGTTATTAAACTAGTTTTCAAAATAAGTCAAGTAGGGTACAGAGATAGAATGTTTGAATACACATCAACTATTTATGGTGATCCTCTACCATGGACATCAGCAGCTGTTGGTGCGCAAATTTTAATAAGTGATACAATTGCTTATCCAATTTACGATGGCACTTATTTACAAAATGCTTTAGTTACACTCGATAGTTTTGAAATAATACCTAATAGCATACAAGTTTCATTCGACCAACCTGCCTTTAATACACTTGTTAGCAATAATTTAATTCAAGCAGTTCCGGTTAATACGGTTCAATTTTTACAAAAAGCAGGATGCCTTAGTGGTGGAACTCTCGCTCAAGTGACAGCAGGTACCATTAAACAATTGACTGGTTCAAATGTCTTTTTCACCGCAGACCTTTCGATAGACAATGAATTATTAGGTGGTGGTGCGGATGGTAATGTTGTGTCTATTTATCCAGATGAATTTGATACACCTGATGTTCCTTCCTTACGTAAATTATATTCTAACCAAACTAAAAAAATGCCCATTCAGACAGGTCAAGTACGTATCGTTAAAGCAACTCAAAATGTTGGTACTCCAACTCTTTGGGATGTAACATTCCAAACTATGGGTCTTGCTAATAATAACAGTTTACAAGGAATGTGTATGATTGCTCCAAATGCTGCTACTAAAATAACTGCTGGTTTGGGAATCAGAACTGCTTGTACTGGTTGTTCTCTTACTATACACAATGTTAAAATACCCGCCAAAGTTAATGCCACTACTATGGTTGTTGGTGAATATTATTTCATTGATCACAAAGGAAGTGGGACTGATGTTCAGTGGCAAGCGTGTGGTAATGATGGTGCTGCTGCTGATAGACAGACATTTCAATGTACTGCGCCTATGGTAAATACTGTAACAGATGGGGTGGTTAGGTGGGTTCCTCCAAATAGAAGTGCTTCTACTTATGCTCCTAAATCTTGGAAAATAACCAAATCTGAATTGGTATTAGTGCAACGTGAAAAAGACCCACAGATTCAACCATCGACAATCTACCCGACATGGAAAGTTGAATCCGTTACTATTGAAAACCAGTTGTTAACTGAATATATGAGGCAATTTATTATCGTAGAACCTAACACATTTAATGCTGTGTTGTGTACTCCTAACTTTAGTGCTGATAGTGCTGATTTACATCCTCAATCATTGGTATCTAAATCTCGTAATATTAATCAATATAGGTGGTCATTGAATAACATCGATAACACCAATAGAAATATTGCTGTGAAGAGTAACATCAGTAGTTATCCTTCCACCTTACATCTTGATAAATTACTCGATTGTATGCGTAATGATGTTAATGTTTGCCGTTCCCTCAGTGGTATCAATGGAGTTGCTCGAAGTGTAGATGCTCCTGTCGTATTTCCCCTCAAGATATACACAGCAAGTGATGCGGAATCTCATTACCTTAACCCGATGTCTGGTTATACTTTACAATTTGCTTGTTACTCAGATAGTTTACATAATATGTATATTACTCCGGGACCAATCTTCCTTTTTAAACAGTGCTTTAGAACATTGCCCCCAGTTGGAATGTAAGATTTAAGATTATTATTTGACTTGATTATTAATAAAAGAATACTTTGTTTAAGAATTCTTTTATTTTAGTTTAAATTTTTCTATAGTACTTTTCTAAAGCAATGTATATATGTCCCAGCCATTGACCATCGATGATATTGCTAAATTACTACAGACAACGCAAAAGAAACCTCGAAAGAAAATCGAAAGAACTGAAGAACAGACCTCTAAGATGAAAGAAAGATTAGCGATGATGCGAGAGAAATCATTACAAGCAAGACAAGCAAAAGCACTTAATAAGCCCCCTGAAGTCGTAAGGACAGAAACCCCAAGTCTTGAAGTAAAGAAACTGAATGAACAGGACACTGAACAATTATTCGAAAAGAAATATAATAGTCGATTTGAAAAAATAGATGAAACGATGGGTGAAATTAAAAGTCATTTAAGTGATATTAAAGAATTGAAAAAACAGAAAGCATTAGAAAAAGCAAAAGCAAAAGAAGAAATGCCAAGAAAAGAAGTGATTAATGAAGTTGTTCATCAAGTTCAGGTAAATAAACCCATAGCGGTCTCAAATCCCAATAAAGTTCCGAAAACAATTGATTATAGAAATATGTTTATCAGAAGATAATATATTATTATAAAAATAATCTAGGTTATAATATATAATGACGTTTTATAATGCTGCGCAACCCATAAACATTCTTAATACTTATACACCTTATTCAGTGGTCGAATTCCTCGTGAAAATGCCCACTGGTCGCCAAATGAAGAAAGGTTCGTTGAGAGTGAGTGGTTATTTACAAGTTGAAAAAACCGATCCTTTAGGTAATACTAGTCCTATTGATGGCACTGAAGGAATATTTTTCAATCAATTTACTGGAATTCATTCCCTGTTCCTAAATACCAACACAACAATAAATAACAGAACGGTAGAAAGTTTACAACATTACCCACGATATGTTGCTATGCAAAGTCAACACGATGGCACACCGGAAACGATGTTAACTAGTTCCGCTCACGCTAGTGAATTAAAAGGTTGCCTTAACAATCGCTTATTAGTTGGTAACGATGCTAAAAAGGGAATTTCGTTTAGTTTCAAACCTCATATCTGTATTAATAAAACCGCCTCTGATTTACCGCAATCGAAATTCCAAGAAATCAAAGTAATGTGGCAATTAGGTAGTGCTGTCGATGCCCTATATATTGCTGGTGGTTTACCTACTCTTCCAACTATTGCTGCACTATCTTACAACTTAACTGATTTACAACTTTCTTGGATGGAAGCACCCGAGGACAAATCGTTGTTATCTCAACCCACGGCTATGAATAGTGTCTTTAATATGGTTCAAACTATCACTGGTCTTAATAACAATATACAAATTAACAGTGCTACAGCATTTGATAGTTTATCCATGTCTTTTCTTCGTCAATCTTCTAAAAATAGTTTATATAAAGATGCTATGCTGTGCGAATATGTTCAAGATATTAGCCGTGTGGAATTTTTAGTGAATGGTCAAGATTCTCCTTTATCCTATGCTATTTTACCTCCTTGTTATCAAGATATTGCTCTAAATTATAATAACAGTTTATCTACCTCAGGTTCCGTTATTTGGCGAACAACAGTTGCTGAAAAGAATAGTATAATGAATCGTTTTCTGTCGGAAAATGGGTGCTTTGGCGTTGGGGTGTTGTTTAAGACTGCTATTAATGAAAAACTACAAGTTGCCCTCACTTTATCTGATAATATTAGTGATTCTAATAATCCCAGTGCCAATCCTATTGATTGTTATATTTATATCAATGGATATTTAACATTATAATTTAGTTTAAATTTATAATCTAAACTAATATTATATATATGTCGGAAATGAAGACTCTTTTACGTGATCCGGAATCATCCAACTCTCAACGTAGTGTATGGACAATTCCAAAAGGTTTAAAAATTAATGCTAGAAAGATTCGTGTTTGTAATTTCCAAATATCTAACTCGAATGGAAACCAAATATATTTTAATCACAGTGGAGTTTATTCTTTACTCAATAAAGTGGCTGTGTATTCATTGAATGGAACTGAAATAGATAAATTAAGCAATATGGAAATTATGGCATTGAAATTAGCGCATGCGGAAAATGCTTCTCAATTTGCCATTAATCGCCAACTGTCACAAAATATGTGTAATTCTGTGTATGTGAATAACTTAGGACAAGCTGATTTAACAGAGCAATCACAACGTGACGATGGTTCATTGATGCAAGTCTATATTGATGTATCGTTTATGCTCGCTTACTTACAACGTAGAACCGTCATCGATGAAGGTATGACTGTTTTACTAGAATGGGTTGATCCTTCTGTGATTGGGTTTCAATACAGTTTTATCGTTCCACCTTGTCTTGCTATTGACGAATACTTAACTGATGTCCCTTCTGACCCATTTGATACCTTACCTTATTTAACTATCATTCAAGATAAATTAATTATTCCTGCTGGTCAAAATGGTTTTGAAAAAAGATTGAATGCATTCTACAATCAATACATTGCCAATGTCTATTATTTGAATGTATTAAATCCTACTGAAAATCCTTTGGTAAATGCCGTTGCACCAAGTGGAGAAATACTAGAAATCACTATTGATGGACGTAAAGTCATAATGTTAAAGGGAATCAACACCCCAGGAAAGAAATTAGGTTATCTACAAGATTTCAGTGGTGGATTTGTAACTGTTCCTGGATATGATTCTACCTTGACATTAACATCTGGTTGGAAAGGATTCCACAACCCAAATACCAATCTAGATTACGCTAATAACTTTTCTTATGGCTGTTTCTTATTAAATCGTTATGTCAATATGGACTTCACATTATCATATTATTTCGATACATCGGTCGTTAGTCCTAGTGGTCATACCCTACTTATATTGGCTGAAGTTTTAAGGTCGTACGATAGAGTTAATGATAAAGTCAGCTTTGTCTCATCCCCAGTCGTTCCAAATTAAAACATAGCGTTTAATAAAAGCGTTTAGTAATTATTTTAATATATAAATTTATTATCTATATTAATATAATAAATGAGTTTAACAAATGATATCGTCATTCAATTAGCAAAATTTAATGATACCGGAACAAGTCAATCGAATGCTGTGTGGGATAATCATACCAAGCAAACTGTTACAGTCAATCAAGGCGACCAAATCATGATATCAAAAGCGTACGTTGATACACGAAGTTTATCGAGTGCTAATATTGTCATCTTGGAAGATACTCCGTTAGAATTAGAGATGTATTACTATTGGATAAATGATGGTAATCCTGGGTCGGACGCGTTGGGGTTAAATAATTATAATTTTCAAAATGGAACAGGATCATGGTATAACTCTCCAGTGGTTTATGATGAGCATACCACATGGGTAGCACCTAATTATACTGTTCAAATGACATTGCAAAGTGTTCCAAATATAGCGTTCACTACATCTACAGTTGAAGTTCCAACATCAACAAACTCAGTTCAAGTGCCTGTATATGCTGATGGACGACCATATCTTTTAACAACTACAGATAATAAAGTATATACGCAAACATGGAAGTATACGTTACCTGCTGGTACATATTCTCCAGATGGATTAGCGACGTTGTTGACAACAGCAATGGCTGAAGTAAAAAAAGACACTGGTGAAGCATTACAGAAACCAAATGCAGTGGATTGGTTTGATAAAAATTCGGTAACTTCTCAATTGGATCAACCTTTTATTGTAAATACGAATTCCTATCCACCAATATGGTCAACAAACTATTTATGGTATAATGGAGGACAATTACAAAGCAATTGGTTAATAAATGTTCAACCATATTTGCAAATACAAGCGAATAGTGGTTTGCCACCAGATTGGTATCAAGGGACACTTGGAAGTTTAAATGGCTATAATCCAACGGAATATACACCGGGATGGAATGTAGTTCCAGTTCAAACTGCCGGAAAACCTCCAGTTCCTTCTTTGTGTTTTAAAAATATAATAAGTGATTGCCCAACGAATCCAGTATTTTTACCAGAAACATCTTTAGTTGGACCAATAATACCTGCTTCATCCATGGGTAAAGCTCTTTTGTATAAGATAATTACTCTAGGTAATACTAACTGGATTCTTGCTGGAGATACTCAACATAACCCAGCACAAATAGGCGATTCTTTTGTATGTCAACAACCTGGGACAATTGATCCACAAAACCCATATGATTTTGGTCTTATGGTAGTTGGTCAATATTATACCATTGCTTATCTTGGTTTACCATTTGAAAATGCTTACGATACACTGTGGTTAGAAATGGGAGCAACAGAATTAGTGGTAGGGTCTTTATTCCAATGCACGGATGTTCTTACTTTGAATATTAAGAATGATTTATCTAAAATGGTTATTGGAATAAATTATACTATTCTTACTGTTGGAAATGTTGATTGGAACTTATATGGAGCATCGTATAAATATCCATCTTTAACTTTTAATTCGCGTGTCGATAATGGTCCATTCGAAGTAATTGTAAGTCCTGACTATCCAAAACCTGCTCTAGTAAATTGGAACAACTCATATTTAACTGGTGGAACATTTCCACCACTTGGTCCTACTGACAATTTTGGACAAAACTTAAATTTTTGTATGCCTGGAATTATGGACGTCAATGGATATGAGGCAAATTGGTTAAATTTTAATATAGGGATTGATAGTAATGCCGAATATTTATTAACTGGTTCAACTAATTATATAATTGGGCAAAATTTAAATAATGTAGTCATAAAGTATCCAGGGAGTATTTTTGGTGGAGTTAATGGTATTAACGATTGTATATTGACTGTAAAAAGTTATGGTCCTTTAGATTGTTCATTTCCTGCTATATTTCCTACAACTCTTTTTTCGGCAATGTATTTTGCAAATGGAGTTCAAAACACATGGGGTTATTATATTACAGACCCCGCAAATACACCGTTTACGATATGGGAGCAATTTTGCGTTGGATTACCTGACCAAATCGTTTCAGTAGGTGAAGTTGGGTGGATGTTTACATTAAATACGAGTCTTATTTACGAATTTGACCCAAATACAAGAGTAAAAGCATTTTTGCTGACAGATTATCAACCAGGTTATAATGAACCTGACCATTTTATTGGAGATAATTGGGAAATTGCAACTGGTTTTACTGTTACTGGAAATTTAAAAGTATTTAATGAACCACTGTTTTTAGTGTGTAGTAAAATTGTAACACCTGTTCCGGCAGAAGCAAGATTTACTGGTTTTCTTGTTGGAAGTGGAACAGTTAAAGACTATGAAGTAGAAGGAACTGTGCAAGAATATCTTAATCCCAATAGTCCGAACTATTACTTGTATCCATTAAAATTATCTTGCAATCCATTGTTAGGAAATCAATGGACATATAGTTCTTCGAATGATAATACATTTGCTCTCGATGTAGGCGGACGAATGCTTGATTTCACCTTTCCTGTTGTTGGTTCAACAGAAATAGAATTGGCATTTAACGACCAAGCAAATAGATTTCAATGGAGTTATACTCATAGTCCAATATTACAAGCAACTGCTCCTGCTACAGGAACAACTGACCCTGCTGTATCGTTTAGTGAAGTCGTTGGAATAGTAAATAGTTTTGTTCCTGATACACCACTTAGCGTTGGATATACATCCTCCACTTGTAAATTGGTGAGCAAAAGCGGTGTGATGTTTAGAAGTATGAACCCGCCATCTTTTTGGCAAGGTATATTAGGGTTTTCACCAGACTTGTTAGTAACAGATACTGAATTAGGTCTCACTACCGATGGCACACTGAACCCAATTGATTTTACGACTCCTGAAGGTCAAGCACGTTTCACATATGAAAGATTTAACAGTGTGACAACACGGGGTTTACTTACTACAGCGATGAATTTTACTACCGATTCCATATTTCCCAATATCGAAGAATCATATATTCCAGGAATGTTTTATCAACCAGCAGGGTCAGGTATTCCTACTCCAGATGCTACTGCTCCTGTAGGGTTAGCATATTCATCCGTATTAGATAAATGGTGGGATGAGGAAATGGTTTATAACTTTAGAGTTAAAGTACAAACGCCATACGATTATACAAACTATCCTTCTAATACTGATAGATATCCCGAACCTCCACTATCTTGGAATCAAACGTGGTATCAAGCATTAAACACTACTGTTATCATACCTGCTATTTCAGGACCGACATTAGTAGCAGATGAATTTGGTCATTACCTGCTGGAAGTCCAAGGATATGAAGGTGGAGGGATGCTTAACGAAATTAAAAAATATAATACCAAAAGTATCATTAGTTCATATTACGTCAATCCAGGGTCTTTTTGCACACAGCCTTTCCCAGACCCTCAAATTTATACTCATGTCGGTGAGCCAATGACCTTAAATAATTTTAAGGTTCGAATTTTGAATCCAAACACCATGGAGGAAGTGGGTGGACTCCTTGAGAACAGTTGTGTATACTTACAAATTAATAAAGTATATAGTGAAGTTGAACAAACTCAACTCGATAGTTCTTAATTGATGTGGTATAATTCGCTTTTATTAAATACATCACAAGAATCTTTGTAGTTATTATATGGTTTCATTGGCTTCTCTTGCTTATTGGGTTTCTCTTCTGGCTTCTTTTTATTCTTACGTTCTTTTTTCTTGGTCTCGATTCTGGGCATATATATTGCTTTAGATAATAATTTTTTATTAAACGCAACTTTAAGGCTGAAAAAAGGTTTAAGAATAAATTATTATCTATATTAAGATAATGGATATCCAACAAATAATTGAAAACTATAAGCAATGTAGTAAGTGCCATATTGCACAACTTAAAATTGAATTTAATAAAACGCGAGGAGAATGCAAATCATGTCGTAAAGAAATCAATAAAAACTATTATCGTTTCCTCAAGGCAGAACGACAAAATGAAAAACTCCCCACTGAATGTTATGGTAACGCTTAAACGCATCATTTTATTATTATGATAAATTTATATATAGATTTATCAAAATAAAATACTCTAGAAATTTCAAACTTTTAGTGACTTAATATCTAAAGAAATATTTTCTAGTATATATATAATATGGATATCAAAGGTATAAAATTACCCAAGCTCAAAAAACAATTAGCTCGACTTATTATGGAGAGCCGGAACATTCCACGAGGTAGTAGAGAGGCCTTTTTAAACACTGCTAATAATTCACACACAGTTAAAGTGCTTGAATTATATAATTACATCAGCACAGCCAAGCCAGCACAAAAATTAACCCAAAAGGATTTTAAAATGAACATTAAAGCAAATGATATTTTTAATAAGGGGATGTTGTTCACTACGGCCCTGAAAGAAATTGGTAATTATCTTACTAAGAATAACATAACAAAGAACTTTCAAATTACAATTCAACCTTTACGACTAAAAAAGCCTAAAGTATTTAAATTCAAACATGATCTGCAATTTAAAAACTGGGTTAAAAACTTTTTAATTAAAGGTACAGATAGTGAGGGCAATACGTTCACAGTATTACGAGATATGTTTGATTTTGTAAAGATTAAAGCTATTACAAAATTAAAAGGCGGAGCATCAATTGTTCAAGCAGGAGATAAAAGTTTTACTACCAACAAGTATATCATTAAATGTTTTCGACCGAAGACAAAAGAAAACAATTGTTTATTCACAGCTATCCAATTTCTCAAACCAGAACTTGAGGTAAAAGTTAAAGCATTAAGAGCAAAACATAACATTGTTGGAAGTAATGTTGCTATTGATGTTCAGATAGCATTTGATATTCTTCGAACCTTAGAAATCAATGATATAACTATATTTGACATTGAAGAAAAAATAGTTCCTAGTGACGATAAGAAATACATCTTACTCAACAAATCACATTACTACCCAGTTGTTAGTTTTCAAGTTAAGGTAAAGAAACAAGTAAAAAAGACCTTATTAACCTTTGATTTTGAAACTCGTAATACTGAAGAGTTTACCGTAGTTGAAGCATCAGGGGAGAAAATGTATGTTATCAAAGATACTATTCTTTCCATGTATTATTGTAGTAATTCTAAAGATACAACTTCTAGTGAAAAGAAATTTGAAAAGGTTATTCTTACCACGGATGACGAGAGCAGTTCTGCGCGTAAATTTATTGAGTTTCTTAAACAACAAGATGACGCCAACAAGCATTATAATATACTGGCACATAATGGCGCAAACTTTGACTTTTACTTATTAGTTGGAGAAATGACCCAAGAGGAAATTAATGAATGTGAAATAAGTTTACGTGGAAGTTCCATCATAGGTATTAAGTTTCGAAGCCATTCTTTTAAGGATAGCTATTGTTTCTTAACTGCATCTTTAGCCAAACTTTCTGAAAACTATAAAATTGAGCATGGAAAGATTACATCGATTAATTTACATGGTGCGAACATCAGTAGTGCTAATCTTTGTTTTTATAAAGATACTTTAACCTTTGACCAATTTATGATGCTACGTAAAACAGATACAGAGTTCTGGACAGAATATGAAAAATATTGTTTGTATGATAGTATGGCATTATATGAGATATGGGAACAATTCACTAAGCTTATTAATGGTATGATTGAGAATATCAACCCATTCATATTACGTTCTTGTCCTTTAGATGGTAGCATGACGATTGGTGGACATTCCAAGAAAATATTAAATGAGATTAATAAATTTAAAGGACAATCTAACTTTAATAAGAAAAAAATTGAGCAGTTCTATTTAGCTGATGATAAACTAGATATGACTAAATATGATTTCTTATGTCACTTTAAACGAGGTGGTATTAGTCACTGCAATCAGGCTGGTAATCATATGTCAGGTGTAGTAGGATTTGATATCAAAAGTCAATATCCCACATGCTTAAAATATGCTCGTGTTCCCTGTGGAAAATCTTTTTATACTGACAAATATAATCCTGAACACCATGGGTTTTATCATTTTGAATACTTACACTTTGATAACATTAAAAATAACTTTCGTCCCGTTGCTGAAGCAGTAGAAAACATATCACTTAACTGGAAAGTATTAGAAAACACTATTAGTAATCAATATTTAGATAGTTATATGATTCGTTACTTAGTTAAGAATAATGGTCTAAATCTGTCCAAAAGTATACTAAAGGACGCTTTAGTTTCCTTCACAGATATGCCTTTAGATAAGCTGTTTGGAAAATATATTGATACGTTTTATAATGAAAAGCAACGGCAGGACGATTTGAAAGAATCACATGACCCATTATATAATAATGCTCTGAGAGAAACTATTAAACTTTATCTTAATAGTCTAACGGGTAAGTTAGTAGAAGAACCACGTGATTATTTTCAATTGGTAGATACTCCTAAAGATGCTAACACGGATTATGTGCTTATAAATGGTGTGAAAAAATATAAAGACACTAGTGATAAATATAATGAATGGTTAACATGCGGTATTATGGTATATAGTTATTCCAAACAGTTGCTATTTGAATACATAAATTGTTTACCTAATAAAGACAATGATGTTATTCACATCGAAACAGATGGTATTTATTTCTCTAAAGCCCATCAAGAAGATTTTATTAAAAATGTTGGTGAATATAAGGGTAATTATCCAACTGTAGCCATTGGTAGTAAATTAGGTAACATTGAATTTGATAAAGGTTCTGATAAAGGCACTAATAACTATTTTCTTGGTAAAAAGTTTTATCTGCTCAATGCTAAGAAACCAGTTATGCGCCTCAAAGGACAACCATTAACAACTATCGACAAAGCAGGAAATATCGTTCAAAATATTTCAGAGAAAGTTTATAAAGATGTTTATGAAGGAAAAACCGTTGTAAAGTCTTTTTTTACTATGAAAAGAAGCTTGGAGAGCGACAAGACACAAATACTTTCTTTCCTTATGACACGTTCTATCAAACCCAATGGTGAATACAAATTATATTTATAAATCTTTCGGGGGAATAGATTAATAAATATTTTTGTTTTTACTATATAAAAAAAAAATCATAGCAAAAAACAGCAAAACGGGCTCTGGTAAGTTTGCCACTTTTGGTTTTTTTTTTATCAGTAGTTTTTTGATATGATGAAAAACAGGATTCGGACTCACGTCCTCAGGCACAATGTTTGTGCTGTTCCAATACCACTCGCCCACGATGGAAATAATCTCATCGATTACGGTGAGTTTTTTTTTATCAGTAGTTTTTTGCATATGATGAAAAACAGGATTCGGACTCACGTCCTCAGGCACAATGTTTGTGCTGTTCCAATACCACTCGCCCACGACGGCGAAATGATCTCATCGATTACGGTGAGGTTTTTTTTGTATATATAAAAAATAAAACATCGAGAACAGCACGCCAATGTGAGGATATTACCATTTTCTGGTAAACAAGATGGCTCGTACTACCCCTGTTAAGACCGCTGCTTTTCGTGCTGCTAGGCAAAAGAATGCGAACAAGCGACAACTGGTAACGCTGAAAAAGCATCTCAAGACCAAGCTGAAGAAAATGGTGCGTTTGAATTCTACACGGGCTCTGTTGATACTCGATGAAAACTCAACAACAAGTGTTGATCGGAAGATTGAAAAGGCAAAGGCGATGGTTGTCCGCTACGAGGTATATATTATTTTCTGTGCTTATATTCTTCTTAACTGCTGTTAACACGTGTTTTACTTAATAGGCACAAATTGCAATCAAGGAAAAGTTGGAACGTGATTTAGCTGATTTCAGCAGCAGCGACGACGAGCCGACGCAAACGGGTGCGAATGATGTTGCTGTACCCATTGTTACAGCGCCTGTTGCAGTTACTCCTTCTCTGCGCCAGAATCTCAACAGCGCTAATCCTCCGCGCTATGCTGCTATTTTTCCCCGCTCTGTTGCGGTGGGTCCAGCTCCTCCCCCACCAGTTTATACTGCATATGACACCAACACCAACGGTGTTGATGTAGTGGGTGAATCTTTTTTTCGTATGTTCGGTAATCTTACGATGAATATCTTAGCGTTTTTCCGCGGTTTTTAAAAGTCACATGTTGTTTTAACCTCGTTTTTTTACTGCTTTTTTCTGGGATTGTGGAATGGGGTAAATTATTTCTCCAATAAACTTATGTGAACCAAGTTCTTTTTCAAGTCGATTGGCATTTCTATCGTATTCTTTGTTGTTCATCGAATAGTCTTGATGATGACCGCCAAACTTTTGCATGGCGTCTTTAAAAGCATCATTTATCTGTGTATGGTTAGCATAAAACCATTCTGTTTGTGAAACATGCCCATCGATCCAGTGTCGTGGCATTCGCACAGCTCCTTGTTCAATCATGTCTTTCCAAATGTAACGCTCTATGGTGGTTAGTTTTGTTTCATGGTCAAATGGTTCATATAAGTAATTAAGCGGGTAGTAGCCTTTAATAAAGTATGTGTGGTAGTTTCCCTCACGCTTATCTAAATCTTTAGAAATACCAATCTTCACAATGGTTTTTCCATGCGTGTCCAAACGCTCAAAAGGTGTAATAGCGTACAGGCCACTGCCTTGTACTCTATCATTACGCAATGGGGTTGCTCTTTTAGGAGGCATTATATATATTTATACCTAGATATAAAAAAAAAGAAAAATAGAATTAATAAACGCTGTGTCTTTCTAGTCTTTATCACGCTATTACTGTTTCAC
>Ga0208617_1000148_pt1 | contig 22856 bp, 23 predicted proteins | sample CryBogCBE06Nov07_FD_184581 | JGI IMG/M metagenome (GOLD analysis project Ga0208617, IMG submission 184581) | Freshwater microbial communities from Crystal Bog, Wisconsin, USA - CBE06Nov07 (SPAdes) (version 2) | ecosystem: Environmental > Aquatic > Freshwater > Lake | place: Crystal Bog...
CATTACCTGAACTAGGTGCAGTTCCTCCTTGCCATTTAGGTGTGACGTTTGTACCATCAATTTGGAATACGTTTTCGTAATAAGCAGTTGTTCCTTGTGTAACCAAGAAAGCAATCGTTACAGTCTGGCCTGTTGACATGGCTGTATTCAAACTTGTACCAGAACTGAAAGCCACATTCAATGTCCAGTTTGCTGATGCGTTACTTGTGTAGTACAGAACCGACTGGCTGTTAACGTAAAAGTTAATCGTGCCTGTTGCGGCAGTAGCTGAGACTGTTGTTGTCTCAGCGGCATTAAGTAAAACAGTGCCAAATATGCTTGAAGTACCGTTAAAAGTTTGAGTGCCTGTCCATGTGTTATTTGCAGATAAAGAAACGCCAGCAGTAGGAGTTGTCGATTGCCATGTTGTACCATTAGATGTTAATACATTTCCCGATGTACCAGGCGCCACAACTTGTAGTGCAGATGTTCCATTTCCAAGTAATACATTGTTTGCTGTCAGACTTGTAGAACCCGTACCACCTGCGCTTACTGGAGTCGTTTTCCACGCAATAACTTGTACTGCACTACTACCATCTTTGTAGAACAGTTTGCCATCAGCATAATTGATTGCCAATTCACCAAAAGCCAAGTTACCTGCTGTTGGTGCGTTTGTGGTCGTTCCGCTGTTATAAACAACGATTGGTGTGTAGCCTGATTGAGCCATTAGAATGTTCCTCCGTTGATGCCTGCTGTTAAGGCATTATTTGTGTAATTGTATGTCAGTGATGAGTTTGTTGTAAGGGGCTGATTACCTGTTGCAGTAGCAGAAAATGTTAGGTAATTGGTTGATCCAGTGCCTGCAGACAAAGCTACATTGGTTGCATTTGTTGCGGTTCCTGCAGTGGCCGCATTCAAATTAGCCACTTGTGTGGTACTTGTAACAGTCAATGGTGCTGTTCCTGTTGCTACGGTAGAAACAAGCGTATTACCTGTCACAGCTTGTGTTGATGTAATTGCCGCGCCAGTACTCAATGTATTGGTAGACCAAGACGTTCCAGATGGAATGTTGGCGTGATAATCCCAAGAACCTGCAGACGTTCCATTTGCAGTTAAAACAACCGTTACATATGCACCAGACTGAACAGTTACAACTGTTGTCGATGAATTATTTTGGACAACAATTGTTCCTGAAGATTGATTATTGTTGAACGTATATGTTGCACCAACAGGCAAAGTTGTGGCATCAGGCAACTTATAAGTTTGACCACCAGAACCAATAACAATCCAGTTTGGTGTAGAGCTTGCAACCAATGTGGTTGTAGTACCTGCGGCGGCTACGTTGGTATAACCCAAAAATGCAAAATTGGTTGTCAAATTACCGTTGGCATCTTTAACAACAATACCGCTTGCCGCATTGGTTGTGTTACCCAACGCTGTCAAAACACCAGTACCTGTAGTAATCGTACTCGGAGCCGTTCCTGCACCTCCACCAATCATCAAAGCATTTGCTGTTAATGCGGCGCTAGATGCCCATGTGCTCGCAGAACTAAAGTAAACAACACCACCAGAAGTTCCTGCAACAGTCAGAGCAGGCGTTGTTGTTGCTGTAGCAACAGAAATTAAACCACCAGTAAATGAAACTGATGTCACAGTTCCACCACCACCACTTGTTGACAAAGTTCCACCAGAAAAGCTTAGTCCAGAACCTACAGTAACATTGCTGAATCCACCCGTGCCATTACCATAAAGAATTGAAGTTCCTGATGTAGGAACCGCATAATCCGTTCCTGCAACAGCATTTGCTAATGCTCCACCACTATTAGCCTTCAATAAAGCCGTACCACTAGGTGGAACAAGATAATCTGTGCCTGCTGTGGCCGCACTTATGGACGTTGCATTGCCTTTCAAAATGCCTGAAACAGTTGTTGTAAGGGTAATAGCAGGAGTACTTGTTGAATTTGCTACCGTGCCTGCAAAACCATTTGCACTAACAACAGAAACTGCTGTAACCGTACCACCACCTGATGAACTTACTTGTTGAAGCACAAAAGCAGTTGTTGCTAATTGAGTCGTATTTGTATTCAGAGCGGCTGTTGGTGCAGTCGGTGTTCCCGTAAATGAAGGACTTTGCTGTAAAACAACTACACCGCCAGTACCTGTAGTTGTTGAACTTGAAATGTTTGTCAAACGACCATAAGCATCGACAGTAACGCTTGCAGGAATAGTGTAAGTACCCGCAGTTACGGCAGTTGTTACCAATGAAATTGTTGGAGTTCCAGTTCCATTTCCATTAGTAACTGAAATTTGTCCAGACGTTCCACTTAAAGTAACTTGGCTGAAAGTAGAGCCATTAATAGTCACTAATCCAGTACCACTTAAACTTGCAACATTTTGCAGATTAGTATTTAAGCCAATCGTTGGATTACCAGTGGTTCCATCTGGATTAGCAATAGTCAGTCCACTTCCAACTGCAATTGAAGTATTTGAAACAGTAGTAGTTCCTGTTTTGACCAACAATCCGTTAGATGCGCCATCCAAAGATTGGGCCGCGCCAGTTAAGTTAATTTGTAAAGTGCTACCTGCACCATTGTCTGTAACTGAAAGACCAGATCCAGTAGCTATATATCTAGCTTGTGTTAGTCCTGCTGTTGAATTAACAGTCAAAAATGGATAATTAAGCGCACCTGCACCTGCAATAGCACCTGTTGTTGTTTGTACCGTAACCCCGTTTTGAACAACAGGAACCGACTCAGTACCTGTTAGAGCACTGGCCGTAGGTAATTGGAGTATGGTTACTTGTCCGCTCATGTTGATGTATTGTTCGTTGGGTTAGGTGAAATGATGTTGATATTGCCGTTTTGACTTGGTGTTGTGTTATCGCTTTGAGTACTGATATAAATTTCTGTTGGATTACCTTGAGGAATATTTGTACCAGTAGGCGTAACAACCAATCCATTGTCATCTGTTGCAATGCTGACATCAGGCCGTGGAAATCTTAATGCAATCCTTTCAGTTGGTCTTGCAGGTAAACGATATGGATCTTTTTGATCGGCACACCCTTGCTCACACACCTTTAGCCCAGGGAAATTTGGGTCAGGTTGCGCCTCTATGATTGGTCTCTTCATCTTGCATCTGTCGCAGATAAAGATCGCAATCGTTGAGTTGCCAGTAGTGTCTAACCATTTAGGCATTATTTTGTGTACACCCCAATGTTGGGGCTGAAGTAGATCGGCGACTTATCGCGCTCTTCGTTTTCAGCCATGATGAAATACTTCTCAGCTTGTGTTTCCAAGTATGCAATTCTGCCTTGCTCCACTTGGGGCAAGATTAAGCTCATCTGGTGAGCTAGTAAGTATTGAATAGCTTGATTCCAACGCTGTGGAATTTCTAATTGATTGGTCAATGTGCCCACATCATCAACTTGTCGTGAGTACCAAATGGTCATTTGTACAAATGGATTTGAAGGCGTTGGCCACAATGTAATCTTGGATTGTGGCAAAGTCCTGTTAAACCAATATTGATAAGGCTGATTGGCTGTAAAGTTTTTATTTGGCAAATTTGTGTAATCGTCACGATTTAGACGAGCCATCGTGATTTCTGTTGAATTTGTACCTAAATAAAACTCATACAAAGCCAAAGTGGTTCCATTAAAAGCTTGTATGCGGTAATACGCTACATTCGCACCAGGGTCTATATCCTGAAATACCCATTGCCCACTTGTCACAGTCACTGCAGTTGCTGTGTACAGAGTAGTCCAATTCGTGCCATCTGGTGATGATTGCAGGTAGTAGCTCCAAGTTGCGCTACCACCTCCTGAAATGTAGGGCATAAATCCAATAGACCCAATATATTGAGTATTGGTTGTGCCGTAATAAACCTGATACGACCCATTAGCCGTTGTCATCTGGTTATAGGTAGTGATGTTGCCGTCAGCAATGTTATTGGTTGAACTACCATCGCTTGCTGAATACGCACCGCTAGGACGCGTCATAGTGCGATATAAGGCGTTTAAAACGTCAACGCCACCCACAGGTAGCAAGTACTCATATTGATTCGGCAGAAAGCCGTAAACTTGCTTGTTAATAGCCCAATAGTTGATACCTTGGTTGATTAAATTGCTAAGTACAAAGAACAGCGCTTGCTGTGATCCTTGTACTTGTTCAACGGTGAGCTCTTCCGCGAGCTTGCCTGATAGGCGAGCCCCTTGGTCAATGAACTGCTGTACTGTGACAACAGTGGTTCCAACAGTACCGCTGTAGGCCATTTTTAATCCTTACCAACCAGGGCAATCCCAACGTCTCAGCGATGCCTTCGCCCTTTCAGCATCACCCTTTGAATGTTTCACCACACCTGACATTCTCGCGCAAAATGAATCTTTACGCGAACCGCCTTTGGGCTGTGGTGCTTTCAGATGAGAACCCGTCTCTCTGTTGTACTTCTCTCTGCCTTTGGCTGTGAGTCCTGCGCCCTTTTTTGTAGGCAACTTCTCACCGCGTCCAACAGCTAAAGATGGTCCACCTTTTTTAAAAGGTACAGTACTATCGCCTCTACTTGTTCCGACACCAGAACCAGAACTTGGAGCAGAACTATAGTTACTTTGTCCCATATTTCACCAACATGAGCCTATTGGCCCACCCTTTTTATGTTTTGCAGTCTTTGCAGATGCCTTGAATGCCTCAACAGTAGGTGCTCCCTTAGCTCCGACACGACGCATCTTCTCGCCAGAACCATGAGCTATACGCTCTTGTTTAGCATGGATGTTGGCATAAAGACCGCCCTTAGACATCTTTTTGCCCTCATCCGCTTTGACAAACTCTTTGCCGACTTTTTGAGGAACACCGCCGTATCCACCTTTTGTATGAGCGGCGGCTTCCATCAGCCTATGTTGTGCAGGTGATTTGCTAGGCATATTAAGCCTGACTTTCTTGCCAAGATAAACGAGCAAACGCTGTACCGTTTGAGCCAATTTGGCTGACGGTCACATACAAAATGTCTGGGCCATCAGGATAAGTTCCTGCTTGACTTGTAGGCACTGTGTTGTTTAATCCGCCACCCAAAATACTGTTTCCAAATGGAGCAACAGAAGTCAAATCTAAAGTGGTTTGTCCTGCTGTGTTTGTAAAAAATGCCGCAATAGACTCACCACCACTAATTGTGGTTGCTGTATTAGTGTTTGTCGCAACTTGCACAATCGATGTTGTGTTGGTGTTATTTTGCGTTGGAGATGCAAATGAAGTAAATCCACTTGTTCCACCAATAACACCATTCAAAATAAATTGAACCAAGTAACTTGTTGTGGTCAACATAGCAATCTCACGCATTTGCAATTGCAAGCGATTGATAATCTCTTTGACACCTAAAGTACCAACTGTACCGTTATCCACAGAAGGAGCTACTCGAATGGCCATAATTGGCACAGCGGTTGAGCTTGATGTAGATACAGCCGAAGTCATACCGTAGTTATAAATAGCTGATACATCACTTGTATACCCACCATCCATTACTACTGATGAACCCCAATGAGACAATTGAGCGGCGGCATCAGGAGATGCATATTCAACAGCAATAGGTGCAGTGGCTGAATAAGTGAATGCAGTAGCGGCAGATCCACCTGTACCGCCACGAGTCACTCCATTCAACGTAGTACTAGTTAAACTAGTATAACTAATGTATTCAATTACGCCAGAAACACCGTTTCCAATGATTCTTGCTGTACCGCCCGCAGGATTAAATCCATAGGTACTCAATACATTAATTGTTGTATCAGAAACTCCAATATTTGCTGTAATTGTTGTCAAAGGCAATACGTTATTTTGCTCATAATGTGAAGGCAAATTGCCTGAACGCATGTAAGCTTGATATTGCACGTTGTTGTTTTGGAAACCATACACATAAATGATTTGACCATTTGTTGCACGGAAACCAAATCGAGCTACACCCGCACCGTACCAAGAGTAGTCGATGTAAAACATCTGTACTCTAGTCAAGTCAAGGTTATATCCAGAAGGATTAGAAATAGAGTTTGATCCGTCGCAAACATCCCACCATTGTGATTGAGGAATTTTTACCTCAACAATACGGGATACCAATGCATTTGCAATTGTTGATCCACGATATTCAGGAGTAACGTACAACTGTGTGTCGCTAGTGATTGTTGTTACACGGTGTGTTTGACCACGAATAACAATGTAATCTCCAACTACCAATTGAGTTGTAAATTGTGTTTGACTTCCAGTTACCAAAGAACTGGTTTGTGTAGCTGTTACTGTTCCAGTAATTTGGTTGACGCTGTTGCGAAGAACACAATACAAAGTTTGTCCATCAAATTGGAAAAACATACCGTTTTGGCTGTCAAAAAATCCAATTTTGTTGCTACCGCCGTACCATGAATATGGACTAACGTGAGGAATCAACGGTGCTGTACTTGTTGCAGGAGACGCTGTTGGCGCACTCAAAGCAGTGTAAGTAAACGTCAAAGCATTGGCAACGCTTGTAATTTTGAAAGTTCCGTTATATCCAGACTGATCAAAACCAGATACTTGGACATAAGTATTTACAGTCAAATTGTGAGGAGTTTTGCTCGTTACAGTAACTGTCGTACCAGACGAAGTTATGGTTGTAAATGCAATCTGTGGCTTGAGAATTGTTCCAGTAGAAAACTGAATGCCCTTACCTGATTGGTAACGGAAATAACGTCTAGTTTGACGGAACAACTGCTGGTTAGGAACAGATGTTCCTGCAGTAAAGTTAACAGAACCATCGTAGGCATGGCAATCAACCCAACCTACAGGACGTGCATACAAGTTTGATTGACCTGCGGTGTTTGCAATTGTCGTAGATGGAGTTCCATTTACATTGGTAAATGTAAAGGTATTTGCTGTAGGCGTAGTTGCAACTACCTGAGCACCATTGATCTGAGTTGCAGTCGATGGTCCAGTTGTTCCTGTAATAAAAATTGCAGAATTGACTGACAAACCATGTGGGAATTGAGTGGTAACAGTTACTGTAGAACCGCTAAAAGTGAAAGCGGTAGTTCCTGTTAATGCAATACCGCAATTAGAGTATGTGTAACCTTGATAACAGTATGTTGTTGTTGCAGAATAGTTGTTAACTGTAGTTACTGCATTGGCGACTTGCACAGTAATTGAAGTGCCAGCACTTACGCCTGCAACCACATATGCCCAGCCTGATGCGTTGGGATCAATTGTGTCTTCAATGAATAAAGGGGTTCCAGTTGCAATTGTTACATTTGATGAAAATGTAATAACCAACTGATAAGTATTTGCTTGATTACCTGTAATAGCAGATACAGGCAAAGCCGCGTTAGCTAAATAATACAGAGATTGACGGTTGTTTTGCAGGGAAACTTGTTCCCATTTGGTAGGCTGTTGACCATACTCAAAGTCAGTATCAATCAAAGACTGAGGGGTTGATACACGAACTTTATCAACAGGATCATATGCACCAGAGCGTTGCGCTTGCTGAAGACGCAATTGATTGTCGGTATTTGACGTTGGGCCTGTGTAAACAGAAAGTTGCGACATTTTTTTTCCTTTTAAAAGTGGGTGGAGCACACGCCCCACCCAACTTAATTACCTACTTCTCAATGAGCCACCACGCTTTTTGGGTGGCGCAACAGTAACTGATTTTTCAGTTTTTGTTACGCTACCCTCTGGAGGCTTGGAAGAAGAAAACATGCTCTTAACAGCATCATAGGCGCGCTTTGGGGCACCTAAAACTGCATTGCGCATTGCTTCGTTTTCTTTCTTCTCGTCTGCATAATGAGCGTCATATGCACCTTTGGAAAGGTCTTCTGTACCGCCATCTGCAAACCTTACCTTGCCACCTCTTTTGAACGTGCCAGATTGCAAGCTGTTGGCCACGGGTTGGCTCACGAAATGCTTGGGCATAGCCACTGGCTTACCCATTGCATTTACATTACCCCCCGTGGCGTAGGCTTTTTTTGTGGCATGTCCTCCACGCTTGAAACCACCCGCATTGGCAAGCTTTACTTCACCAGTTTTGGTGCCTGTTTTGCCTTTAGGAGTTGTATCAGCAGGACGATTTTCCCAATTTCCGCCTTCAACTGTGTCGCGTGTCTCGTACTTGTCGATAGCGCCGCCATCAGCTTTGTGATGCATATGGTGAGCTTTACCACCACGCTTAAAACCGCCTGCATTACCCATTTTGACGCCACCAGTGGTCTTTGAACCACTGAATGGACGTGAGCTATGCATGTCGGTGTTTTCATAGTAATGCTCGTTGTCTTCAATAGTTCCACCCATTTCTGTTTTACCACGAGTTTCGCTCTCGTTGGTTTCACTAGGAATAGAACTACCAGTTGCACGACCACCCTTGGCAAAATGATGTTTTGCTTTTCCACCATGTTTGAAGCCACCTGCATTGCCTAATTTGACAACGCCAGTTTTTCCACTGGTATGATCTGCATGCTCGCCATCATACATTTTGGTTTTTGCAAATTTCTTTGCATTGCCTTCAATAGTAGTTTTGGTTTCTGCGCTATCAATCTCGCCACCAGAAGCATAGCTACCACCTTTGCACATGGCTTTGTGATGCTCATGCATCTTCTTGTGATGCGCAGAGCCACCTTCTTTGTGCATCTTGGCATGGTGTTTAGCCATGTGCTTGTGATGCTCCAAAGAACCTTCAGGATGACCGCTCACGCGATGTACCTTGCCGCCATGCTTCAAGCCGTGATGTGCTTTAGAAGCTTTCATGCCTTCATGATGCTTGAGTTCTTTCTCAATCTTATGCATTTCGGCCATTTCTGCTTTGTGAGCAGAACCGCCTTTTGCGTACATCATTTGTTTGCCCATGCCTGCCATTTTGTTACCCATAGCGGCTTTTTTAGCGGCCATTGCAGGTTTTGCCATAGCAAGAGGATTCTTCATCATTGCACCGCCCATGCCTTTATGAGCCACTTTGCCGCCTTTAGCGTACAAATTGGGGTTCATGGCTTTACGGCGCTCAGACATAGAAGGCTTTTTAGGAGATTTTCCTGCCTCTGACTCAAACGCATGATGCATTCCACCCATAGCATGATGTTGCATGTTCTTGTGACCATGCTCTTCGTGCTCTTTGTGGTGCTTGGCTTTAACTTTTCCACCTTTTTTGAGCTTCAGTGATACTGAAGGCTCATCGGTGTACATTTTCACCATTGGTTTAAAACTAGACATAACAGCCTCCTATTAAGCTTGAGTCACGCCAAGAGAGCCTTGACGTGTTGAGTTGGGGCCAGAGCCAATCGCAGGCACTGCAATTGCGACCACCAAGCGTTTTGTACCATCTGGTGCGCTTGAAGGATTGTATGTACCGCGAACATCACCTGTAGATGATGTAGCAGGGTTTGTCATGTCAGCTTTAACAAAAGCTGTGGGGCTATCAAAGCCAACAGTATTGTTATAGCCTGCATTAACGATGTAAGAACCGTCAATTACACGAACTGGCATACCCAAAACATCAGTTGTACCAACAGTCAATGCTGTTCCAGTAGCTCCTGCAATTGAAATTGAAGAAACTTGATAGAAAGCTTTGGTTGTATTTACTGCAGTAGACACAGATGAACTGGTTGTGATTGCTTGTGTCATTGCTTGACCGTAATAATCATATCCAGAGATTGTTGCTACTTGAGGAGCTACGCCCAATGTGTATGTCAAGCCAGTTGGTGTACCTGCTGTAGTCACAACTGCCGCACCTGCTGTGGTGGTCAAAGTTGCTGTTGTCGCAGTAACTGCTGTCAAGATATAAGTTGTTGGGTTTGAGTAACCTGTAATCGAACCTGTACCACCATAAGTACCAGAAATAGTTAGGTATTGGCCTGAAACTAAACCAGTTTGTGATGTGTAAGAGATTTGACCACCAGTACCAGTGATTGCTACGCCTGACAATGTTGATGCGGCGGCAGTAGCAGTAGTAATACGCAAACCACGGGGTACGTCCAACTGAAGAACAGTTGTGCCGTCACTGCGTGTTTGTGATGTTACATTTGTGCCTGCTGTCAACGTCAAATTACCTGCGGCGGCAGGAGTTTGTGATGCGGCTACGTTAGCGGCGCCTTTTGCTTGGGGAATTGTGTCCCAAACATAAACGCGACCTAATGGGCCAACACCCAATGACATGGGTGATGGATCGCCCAATAGTGCATTGCCTGACGCATACATTACTACTGCACTAGATACAGTAGATGATTGCGACAAGGTGTATTGATTCAAACCACTAGAGTTCAATCCTAGTGATGCTGTAATGTAACTGTTTGCAGTTACGCCTGATCCTGAAACGTACTGACCAACAACCAAAGGGTCGCCAGACTGCACTGTTTGAACGGTCAGTGTTGTTGAAGAAATAGTACCAGTAATGACCGATGTTGCGGCCTGATTACCTGTACCCATATAGGTTGCGCCTGAACCTAGAAAGATATCATCTGAAAATAAAGGCATTGTCTGCTCCTTGAAAAGTTTGACAATAAATTTTAAAAAAGGGTCGGTGTTTTAAGCCGACCCTGTACTCATTAAACGCCTGGGGTACCGTAAGCGCAACGTGGGTCAGTGAAGCCCACTGCATAACGCTCAGTAGCCTTGTAGCGCATTGTGTCAGTTTCGAAGTCGCCTTCCATAGTTTTCTCCAAACGACGACGCATCAAAAGCTTGAAGCCTTCGGGAGCATCGGTTTGAACCCACCATGCTGTGGCAGAAGTCAAACGTGACAACACAGCGGCACCTTCGTCAAGCAAGCCAATAGACTTGATTGGGTTGATGTCGTTGTTTGCGTTACCAGTACGCAATACTGATTTCAACAACACTTCAGCTTGGAAGATATTGCCTGGGGCCACGATCAGTTGACGTGGAACCAAGCGAATACGTTTGCCGTTGTTGTCCACTGCTTGGCGGATTTGAATCAACATCTGCTCAAGAGATGTTTGAGACAACACAGCGGCTGTAGACAATTGGTTGCTGAATGTACCGTTGACGATTGGGTGTGCAGTGTTAATCAAAGACACACCGTCACCGCCAGGGTATGAGCTGTTGAACGCAGTGTTCAATACGTTAGCTGACAACAACTCTTTGGTCTCAACCAAAGACTGTGCAAGGTGACGTGCATATACTTGGCCCAAACGGATGTGGTCGCCGTCTTCAACGAGAACCTTAGTCAGTGCAAAAGCCAAGCCATACACTTTGTAGAGGTAACGCTGTAAGAACAACACACCGCCCTGTTGATATGTAACGGGAGTACCGTCAGGCAACTGGGGAGCGGCGCCAAATCCATAAAGGACAGGCTCTTCGTGGTAGTTACGGGGAATACCGTCTTCTTCGCGGAACACACGGCTCCACTCGTCGGCACGTTGATCATAGACTCCATCAAAACACTCGTTAAGAATTGGCTCAACGATTGATCTAAAGTCCGTACTTCGCATTGGTGCGGCCATGATTTACCCCTTATGCAATAGCGTTCACAGTACCGAAGAACTGAGAAGCTGAGTTAACAACACGAACAACTGTGTAGGCATCGCCCCACGCATTGTCCACTCCTTGGCCCAAATCAACAACGCGCATTTGACCTGGTTGGGCATTACCAACGGCTGAAGAAGCGCCAAGAGTTGCTTGTGACAAACCAGTAGTAGTAGAACCATTTGTCACGTTAGTGAACAAATACTCGTTACCAATAGTAGTTTGAGCCATAGATCCATCTGCTTGAATTTCATAAACGATGTTTTGATCATTGTAGAAATAAGCAACGCATGAGCCAGTTGTGTAGGCAGTATTAGCAGGCCAGTAGTTGCTTACGCGACGACGACCTGTAGTATCTGTCCACTCAACACCCGCAAATGCGCCAGACCATGTGGCCTGAGTGCTGTTAGCAGTAATAGGAACAATAACACCTGCAGATGCTGAATAGGCAACGGGTTGGCCTTTCAGAATGTTGGTGCTGTAACCAGAAGTGATACCGTTAGCAAGCGCCTGTGCGCGATCCAATCCAGAAGAGTGGAACGCAGGACGCAAGCCAAACGGAGCTGATGTACTTGACATAAGATTTCTCCTAAATGATTAACCCGAAAATACGGGAATTTTGCTTGGTTGCTTGTCAATAGAGCCAATACCCTCGCCTTCAATCTCCATCAAGCGACGTCCGTTACTGTCACGTTGTCCCTGTAGGTTTTCCATTTGGATCATTACCTTTTCTGCTTCTTCACGAGGTTTGTCGTGATGCATGTGTGTCATAACGTCTTGGAAAATTTCCATAGGTATCTTAAACAGCAACATCTCGTTACAAGATATATACCCAACGTGCTCACCTGATTTAACGCGATAGTCTTCGTAGCCTGGTAACTCATCTGCTTTCACAGGAACGTACCCTAGTCTAATCCGCTTATCGATTGAATCGTAGCTGTTGGTTGTCGAAAGCCAGCAAGGATGCCACCCTTCCATCTCGGGTAACTTTGGCAATGCTGATTGCGTCCACTCCTCGCTCCACATTTTTTTACGTTCCTGCGCAGAAATGAACTTGTCTTCTGGTGCCTTATGGCTTGCTTCCCCGTTCGAGCGGTCTTGGCGGCCATTGGCATTCAAAGATTTTTTGAGACGTGATTCCATAATGTTTTCCCCTTAGTTGTTGCGGTTGGCACGGTCATATGCCATGAATTGTTTAATCATCTTGGCTTTGCGTTCAGGATTGTCCCAAGCGCCTGCATCCTTCATAGCCTTCACCCTCTCAGGCGAAAGTACAAACTGGGAGCGATTAGATCCCCCATAAGATGCTGATGCTTCACGTCCTGCACTTCCCACAACATTCCTTGGTCGTCTGACATTACGTCTTTCGTCGTCATTGCGATCATTGTAACGGTGAGGTAGTTCTTTTTGCAAACGGCTATCAAGCTCGTCCCAATAGTCGGGATCTGTAGGGTTCCAACCTTGTGCAACCATCAGTTCATCCATCTTCTTTGCCACCTTACTATCGGGGTCACGAAGGCTTGAGTCATACCAACTATTACGGCGTACCCATTCATTTGCACGACGTGCAATAGCAGGGTCTTGAGCATTGTTTTGCTGTGGACGCTTTAATTCTTGGTCAGCTTGATTACGCATTTGCTTCAATTGACGAACTTCGTCCGACGCATTTTGCAAAAGTAACTGTGCATCAACCATACCTTGGCCATCTTGATTCTGAGTGGCCTCTGCAATCTTCATTTTTGCGTATTCAAGGCGCGTTTGTGCGTCCTCTATGTTCTTATCAATACGCACGACATGTTCTGCCTTGGTATTGCGCTCCAATTGGCTTAGACGACGTTTAAACTCTTCGTTTTCACGCTGTAAAGCTTGTAGACGGACGTCTTTTTCTTGATTTGTTTTACGAACCAAGTCTTTTTTAGCCCGACGACGGTTTCTTTTAGCGGCTCTGAGCTCTTCATCGTCATCTGGATGATCAGCATCAGCGTCGTTAGAGTCATTTGACTCTTTTGCACGATCAAAACCGTTTTGTTCCTCAACAGTGTCAGGTACAAGGTCTTTTTCAGGCACCTCTACGGTTGCAGAGCCATCATTTTGCTCTTCAACCTCTAATTTCTCTTTGACTTCAGCCATTTTTTACTCCTAAACGTAAGCTTTAAACGATAACGGATCGTCAGTGACGGCCGAAATCAGTTCGTGATCATTGATTGTCATGAATAAAACGGGATCTTCACCGTCTTCAGTAGGAACTTTGCGCTCCCAACGGTCTCCACCCCACCTTGGAACCCTTACATAGTCACCAATTTCAGCCCATGAGCCTTCAGCCCACGGTTGCATGGTGTCTCGGTTCTTGAACGCGAGTGGGCCAATTGCCACGACCTTACCGATCATGTTGTTCCACTTTTCGTTTTCTTTGGTTTCATCAACAATGATGATCATTCCAGACTTCTTTTTGATTCGTCGAAGTTGGACAATCACTCGACCGCCGAAGGGGCGTTGCCCTGGGCTTACTTCAGGAAAGGCCCAAGCTAATTCATCAGCATTGGGCGTTCCGCTACTTCCCTCGATTGTGGGAATAGGCTTGCTTTCAGTCATATTTTTCCTTTACACCATATCTCAGGTGCATAAACGCGCTTTTCAGCGCATGGTTAATCGTAATCTTTCTCTTCTTCCAACATGTTGTCGATGGTATCCAGAACGTATTGCACACCTGCATACTCACCAACCATGCGTTGATACGACTCATAGTTCTGCGGAATGCCTTGAGCCAAGGAAACCTGCAATTCTGCTTGCCGTATTTTGATCCTATGGATCAATGCTTCGATCATTTCTTCTTACTAGCGTGTGATAGTCCGCCAGATTTAGAGCCAGAAGATGAAGATTTACTTCCACCTTTTGGTTCCATCGCTGTGCCATCAAGCTTCTCGCCTTGAGCGATACGCTTGTGTTGGGGCACATTAGCGGTTCTCTGTTCGTAATCAGATGTTGCCATTTGGAGCTCCTTGTTCAGGGGTTACGGGAGCGGCGGGTGCCGCAGGAATCGCAGGCGGTTGGGCCTGCGCTTGAGCTTGAGCCACCGTTTGAATGGTCTCATGCGTCAACTTTGCGTTTTCAATCTGAATCTTCGTCTGATTGTCAATCGCGTGTTCTTGCATATCCTTTTGCAACTTGGCTTGTGCAATTTGGAAGTCTTGCTGATCTTTCTGTGTCTTACGTTGTGTCTCAGCAGTGCTTGTGTCTTTAACGACTTGTGCATCAGGTGGTAAAGGTGCAGGCCCTTTGCCTTGCTGTGACATCTGTACAAGCTTTTGAAACGCAGGTGTAAATTGACCAAACACTTGTTGTGTATCGATCATCACATGCGCGCCAATCGTCGTGTATATCTTGTCGATGGTAGGCGTGTAATTGGGGTCGTCATAGTCGTCCACAGGCTTGCCTGTTGCGTCCTCAACGTATCCGTTTGACCTATTGATGTACCACAGCGTCATGTGCTGTTTAATGTGCTCAATGAGGTTATTCAAATAGTTGGGGTCTGCGAATGGAGATTGGCCAAAGAATGGATTCAGTCCAAACTGCAAATGGTCTTGGATGTGCGCAATGTGGTCTTGCTGTACATACGCATATGCAGTTTGACCTAACAACATGGCCGCGTTCTCATCCGCTGATGTACGCTGTTCAGGCGCGGGCACGTCCACCATGATCTGCTCAATGTTGGGTATTTTCATTTGCTTGAGCAAACGAGCCAACACCGCACTCATCTTGAATTGATCAGGGTGTTGTTGTGCCAGACTCAATACCGCTTGGTTCTGAGCCATGCGTTGTGTCTCAGAGAAAATGTTGGGGTCTGATACTGGCTCAACGTCCGTGTTGCGAGCAAAGTCTTCACGGGTAACTTCAAGGTCAGATACGTCCTCACCCTTTTGCATGTCGTCAAAGTACCAACGATTCAATCGGCAAAGAATCTTCAACACCCTAGCTTGCGATGCATGCAAGCGAGCATGGATGGATGAATAAACGTGTGAACCTTGCTCAATCAAAGCTTGCGTAGTGCCCACAGGCATCTGAGAAGTGGCATCTGCTATCTTCTCCTCGGCCGTGGTCACAACGGAGCTTGTAGCCTTATCCAAGAAGCCTAATAGCTCAAATAGCACAGGGCTTGGTGGGTTAAAGGGCATGGGCATGGCGATTTGACGGATGTCTTGAACCCCTGGTGCGCCCTCAATCTCCACTACTTGAGTAACGTCGATTTGTTGGCTCTGCCCACTAATCTTGGCTCCTTTAAGCTTGAGCATTGTGGCCGCGTTATTGATGTGGGCTGAGTCCAAGAGCGCACGAAGCGAGCCAGTGAGGGCGGCGGACAATCCACCAATGAGATGAGGGAGACCAATCGCATATGCACCCCTCCAAGGGATAAACTTAAACTCAACCACCCAATCCAACTTGGACATGGTTTCATCGCTCTCTTCCCAGTTGCGATAGATGCCTAGACATTCATTGTCTAATTCATCAATCATGAAGATGTAGGGAGCGCTCTTACCGTGCGTTTCCTTGTCGTCTTCCAACTCTAACCATGTGTAGATATGGTATACCTTGCGCAGTCCATCTTTATTGGTTTCAAACTGCTTACCCTCGATCTTGTTGTTGGCCTTGGCAACTTTGCCTTCTTCCATGTTCTCGGTGGCTTGAACATAGTTGATGTCGCGGTACATGCCAGAAGCAATCCGTCGATCCATCTCATACTGAGTGATCTCATGCACTTCAGCCGCACGTTGTGCCGTGTAGAAGTTAGTCGCCGCAAAAGGCAGAATCACGCGATCAATCGGCAAGAACTCAATGCAAGGACGCTTCTTGTCTTCGTCGTACCACAGCTTCATGTATTGTGAGCCACCCAAAGGCAACTGAGTCAACAACTGCTCTAGCTCATCCCTGAACTCACCCATTTGCTCGGTGATCTGCCAGTTAAGGAAGTCAACCTTACGGTCAGCAATGGCCGACTTCAGGTCGTCTTGCTTCCCGATGATTTTTGACTTAACGGGCCCATCGGATGGGAAGAGCTCTTTAATGGCGCGAGCGGCAAAGTCAACACAGCCTTCTGCCATTGCAGGGTGAACAACTTTGGATGCGCCCATGAAGGTTGCACCCCCAGGTGCATCATTCCCCATTCCTGTGCGCTTGATTCCTTCTTCATACTGCTTGTCCCTCAGTTCACGAGCTTCTTTGTCAGACTCAAGTAGATCACGGTATCTAGAAACTAAATCACTAACAACACTTGGGCTAATTGAATCAGCTAAGTTGTCATAGAAGTCAGGATTGAACTCAGGGCCATCGTCGATTTGTATGACCGCTGAACCATCTGGCAATTCATCGACATCCATCTCTGGCATGTCCACAACAGCAGATCCGTCTTCTTGTTCGTCAATGTTGATATCTTCTGCCATTATCTATCCTTATTCTTTAGTTGCTCGGCGCTTTGCAAGATGGTGCTGTGAAGCAAAATTTGTTTCAGGGAATGCATTGAAGTCATCGTTATAGTCCAATTGCTTCAATGATGAATGTACAGCTCCACCAGTAGCCCATGTTTTCTTAACCATCTTCATGGGTTCAGGTGCAACATACTCTTTGCCCCTTGCAAATTCTTGAGCCAATGGTGGATCAATCTCATACTCGCCATTATTTTTCTTGGCGTATTCTAAGTGCGTTGGGTTTACATCATGCGTAAACGATGAATGATGTTCATGATTAGGCGTGGACTCTGTTGGAGTCGTCATCAAAATCAAGCCTGCACGCTTACCATTTTTAGTCTTAAATTGCTTGCTTCGTTGAATCTTTTTGTCCAACTCTTTGTTGTCTAAGAATCGTGAGTCCGTAGGAATCATGTGGGGCGTACCATCATTGTTCGTACCCACTTGAACTAGCCTTGGATGCAATATGTGTTGCTTTTGATAGTCGTAACGGTTATCTCCTATGACCATATGTCCATAATGAGATTTATCAGGGGTTGTGGGTTTTCCTTTGCCATCGTAATGGCCTTCACTACCCTCGTCCTTTTCCATCTCTGTAAGCTCGTTTAGTGGCCTTGGGATTGACCAATACTTAGCATGCGTGATGGTGTTCTGCATTTCTTTGTCGAATGGTGAGCCACGCTTCACATTGGTCACCATGTATGAGTTCTTAGGTGGCGTCTTGTTGCCTTGCTCATTGACAAAGTCACCTTGATTGTCTCTAGCCAAAATCGTATTACGGACTCTTGCTTTGTCGCGCTTGATACTTTCAGTAATTTCTTTTCCATGTTTGGTCTTTGGGCCAACATTGGAATGGGTCACATGGTAATGATTTTCAGGATCGTGCAACTCATTAGTCTTACCATAGCTGTTGGCAATAATTGGTGGTTTGTCTTCTTTCTTGCGTTGTTCATTTAATCCACGCAATACATGACGTGATGATGTATCGCTTTCATCCACCACATTGGGTCTGAACAATAAACGCTGATTGTTCTGATCGGCTTCATCAGCGGCTTCACGCAATGAGCCAGTATGAGCCAGAACCCAATTGCGAGTCATAGCAGGGTCATGCTTGGCTTGCGCATGAGCGGCGCGACGTACTGCCGCGTTGACGTATTGTGATTCAGCATTGGGGGCAAAGCATGAGCCACGTTTGGTATCCACGATTCCATTCTGATCAATGCCTCCACCACACCCATCAACTTGTCCAGGGCATGTATTCAACACATGCAACTTTTCATTCTTGCCATCGCCAGATGAATACAGCGCATGGCCTGCAATACCCTTGGCCGCATAACCCACATGAGTACGTCCTTGGTCATCGGTCTCATGGCGCACTGTATCAAGCTTCTCGCTTTCATCCAATGTGTTTGCCTTAGATCCAATGTGCTTGGCTTCGCGCAATCTTTCTAAAGCTTCTTTTTCGGCTTTTGTTTGCTCATCAATTGGTTTGGCAAAGTGATCGCTCAATACTTGCTTGTGAATTCTGCCCATCTGTCCAATGTTTAACGGTGGACGATTTTCTGATCCATAAACTTTAGCTCTGGCTTTGTTTAGATCAAGCAGTCCTTCAACTTTCTGTCCTGCTTTAGGCCCAGTACCACCATAGGTTTTACCTTCCAACATGTGACGTGGAATAACAATACCCTTGATGCCATTTGGCCCTGTGGCTTCCACCAGAATACGCTTAGACTCTTCTGCTTTTTCTTTCTGGCTTCCACCTTTAGCAAAGTGGTGAATAGATCCACCCTTGGCCATATTAGGAGTCATGGGTGGCTTGATGGCGCTCATGGCTTGGCCTTGAGGCGTTAGGTTCAAGATATTGCTTGGACTTTGTGGAGCTCCAGAACCTGCAGGCGCCATGCTTGGGAATGGGCTTTGTTGACCTTGTGGTGGCTGTTGTGGTTGCTGTGGTTGTTGGGGCATGAATTGTGTGCCCGCCATCATTGGGTTGACATCTACGCCACCAATAGGCAAAGGGCCCTTTGGTGTTTTAACTCCACCCACATCAGGCAATCCAGATGAATTGGGATTGGGGTTAACAAACATCTTTGGATCGATGTCCACGGCTTCATTGACGCCGATGTTGTTCATCACTGCGGGGTTGCTATGGCGGGCAACCTCAAGGCGCATTTGGGCTAATGTGGGTTCTGATTGTGGTTGCATGGAGCCTCCAGTTGCTTTGTGTTTTATTTCACCGCCCCTTGCGGCAAGTAAATCGTTTTCATGAACTCTATGTGGATCAAATGCGGCAAACCTTGATCTAATCACTGATGGGTCAGGGAACATATGCTGTGTCTGCATTCCACCAATGTCCGACATGTCATTGATTTGCAGACGGTCATATCCATGATGAGGCAGTTGTTCTTCCATGCGACGAGTCTTTGGCATGCCAGTGGCTTTTGCCATATTCTCTCTGAACCATCCTCCTGAGTGCGGATCATCTGGGTGAAGATCAGACACTGTGAGCTTTTTACCTCGAGCAACTATCGGCAATACATTAGGAGCCGCATTCCCCGTTCTACGTTCACCAGTTGCATACATATCGGCAATCTCTGGGTCTTCAGTGGCATATGTTCCTGCACCATATCGTGGATGCTTTTCAAATGCGGGGAAGTCGCTGTTTGTGCCATGATAAAGCTTTTCGTTTAAGTCAAAACCAAGAGCTCGAGCACGATCTTCAGCCGTATTATGTTCATGCAAGCCCAATGTTTTAATGGCATTGAGACGAGCCTGCTCATGGGCATGTGAATGGGGATGTTTGGGCTTATGTTTGCTCATTGCGCCATTATCCTATGCTCGGACAATCATCGCAACGGCCATCACCTTGACAGAGCCCCATGCTCGCGCAACTCCTCTTGCCTCTTTCTCCATCTGATCCATTCTCTGAACATCTGCACTGCTTGCTGTTCCCACACTTCGTTCCTTGGGGTCGCTGACAGCTCAAACTTATGGTCAGACAAAGTGATTCGCGTTCCGTCAATGTGGAGGACTTTCCTATAACAATCGTCTTGATGATCTCGGCCATTCATTTTCACCTCTTAATACTAATTGATTACTAGTTAAACTAGTAAAACTAATTGATTACTAGTTAAACTAGTATTCCTCACTGCGAGTAGGGGTTTGATCGACCCTTCCTGTTGTAGAGTTCTGCGTCGTCGATGTCCTCTTGCATAAGCTCTTCACGGGGTGGTGCATCGATGCTGATCCATCCTGCGTCACGCAGGTATCGGAGCCCTTGGCTGATGCAGTCCACGAACTCATCGTGTGCGGTCTCAGGAAAGGAGCAGATCTGGCTCACCATGCCTTCAGCCCAGTCACGGACGAAGCCTTTGCGCTTACTGGACTCAGGCACCCACACGCGCCCTGCTTTAATGATGTTGGCCACGATGGATAGGCGTTGGACTTTGTCCGCTTTGCCAGGGTTATACGCATGCACAGGCAGATGCGCTCTCTGTAAGTCTTGTATGAGTGATATGCCTGCGCTCTTGTCCTCCACCAAAACCAAGTCCACAAGCTTCTTGTCCCGTCCTTCGCCAAAGACTGACTCGTACTCATCGAGCACTTTGGGACGCAGGTCAGGGTATTGGAGGTGCTCTTGCCAACAGTCTAGGATCATCACGGACATACCGCCATCCATAGGCTTAAACACGCCCATAGTGATCGATCCAGTGGGGTCGTTGTATGTTTTGTCGGACGTGGCGCAGTCATAGCTCTGAATGATGTATTCAAGCTTGGGGAAGGGCTTACCATCAGGCCAGAGTCGGAACCATGTACGCTTGACGATGCCAGACTCCTCCATGTCGATGAGCTCGGCGTGGATCTCTTGGCGGCCAAGGTTGGTGCCTTCGTACTGAAGAATCTGCTTCTGGAACGATGGAGCCAGATTGGCAATGTTGGAGTAGGTGGAAGCTTTGGTCACCACCACGTCGTCACCTTCGCGCCCCACCAGATCAAGGATCAAGTCCTTGGGCTTTGGTGTGGTGGAGCAGATCAGCTTGGTGTGCTTACCCAATCGGATGCCGAATTGGATCATGTCCCATGAGTCTTGGAGGTATTCCCACGCGGCCAACTCGTCCAACCATCCGCCGTGGAACTGGGGGCCACGGAAACGCTCTGGCTCCGATGCAGGGATGCCTTTGATAAATGAGCCATTGACTAGCTTGATCTCGTGAAGGGCTTTGTTGTAGTCGGCCACGAGCTCCTTGGGGATAATGGAAAGCAGGCCAGAATCGCCTTCAAAGCATGTGCCCTTCACGTCGCCACTGGTAGGGGCCGATACAAGCCATCGGGTGTTGGGTTGATTCCACGCCCATGATGCTAGGGTCTCCGCCGCCGCACGGGTCTTGCCTGCTCCACGGCCTGCAAGCATGAGCCATATGGCCCACCAATCCCCTGCGGGCTCAATCTGATGCTTGTGCGCTTGGATTTGCCACTTCGCTTGCCAATTAAAAGCAATCTGATTTGTAGGGGTGAGTTTTTTATACTCTTCAAAAAGAGTTGGTTCGTCATCTAGTATCGCGTCAACGACACTCATTCAGCTTGCCTTTGCATCTTGATGGCCTTGAGGAGCTCGCCGAACACGTTCATGTTGTTCTCCACCACCACAGGGCTTGTATCGTCGCCAGAGTGCGTTATGCGCTCGCCATACTTGCGTGGTCGTTGTTTGGCGGCATTCCACTTCCTTGCGTCAATGCGTTGTCTTTGCCACTGGATGTAAGCCGAATCAAGCTTAACGTCGATCTGGTTGCCGTCCTTGTCAAACACTGGCGCCGTCTCAGGCGTCTCATCCGCAATGGACACGATTTCGTCAGCATGAGTCTCAGCCTGCTCTTCGCGCGCACGCGTGTAGAGCTCTAAGAATTCTGGATGATCATGCAACCATGTATAAACTGTTCCGTGACTGGGCATGCTTGGATCCCTACAGATCTGTGCCAAGCTTTCCCCTAATCCTAGCCTATTGCATAGAACCTTTGCTAGTTCTATGGAGTATCCTGATGGTCTTCCTCTTGGTAGGTAATCTTTAGGATCTTTTCGTTTTGTCATCTCTGTTCCTTTCGCGCGATATTTTCAGCGCATTATGCAGAGTGTAACTGAAACATAGATTTAGGTGAATATCTTCACTTTGTTCCTGATAATGTTAATTGCTCTTCAGCGCTTACTGCTATTCCTATGATTTCTTCATCCAAGCCGTCTTTCATTGCTTGTAAGATTTGTTCTCGGCGTTGCAGAATAATGTCTAGCTCAAAGGTTGCGAGCTTGCATGTGAATGTCAATTCAATTTCTTTCAATTCGTAGTTCATTTGCATCTTTCAAAAAAAAGGGAGAGTGATTAGCTCTCCCGAAGGTTTTGCCCTTACCCAAGGCAACTGCAAAGAATGCACAGCTCGTGTGCAGTCTCATTGTATTACTCCTCTTGGTCACTGCGCAATATGCGGTTCTCAGCCCACTTCTTATAGCTCTTGAGCTCCTTGTTCTCGGCTTTTAAGCGCTCGATCTCACCCTTCTGGTGGTTCATGGTTGCATGAGCCCGATCAATCCATTCCTTTACCTCTTGCGGCATTGCGAATTTGGGCTCTGTTGTTTTCTTAGTAACCACTTTACGCTTCCTCCACAGTGATCTTGTACTTCTTACCGTAGCGGTCTTCTACCATGATGGTTTTCTTTGTTGATAGGAACTTGCCGTCGTCGGTCGCGTCGAACTTCATGTTGCCAACACTGGCCAAAAGCTTGTCATGCACAGCGTCCAAAGCTTTCAGGTTCTTTTGAATCTGGTACGCGATGTAGTCGCAATATGCGATCATTGTGCGTGACTTGACCGTATCTTCCACGGCCATCTTGATCATGGGTTTAAAGTCCTCAATAGTCATACTCTGCCTCTTCTTCGAAATACTTGATGATACTGCTTTCA
>Ga0208617_1000152_pt1 | contig 22095 bp, 20 predicted proteins | sample CryBogCBE06Nov07_FD_184581 | JGI IMG/M metagenome (GOLD analysis project Ga0208617, IMG submission 184581) | Freshwater microbial communities from Crystal Bog, Wisconsin, USA - CBE06Nov07 (SPAdes) (version 2) | ecosystem: Environmental > Aquatic > Freshwater > Lake | place: Crystal Bog...
CGATTGAGAAACAAGACTGGGACGCCTGGCTGCATGGAACGATTGATCAAGCCAGTGCCCTGATCCAGGTTCCAGATCTCGAACTGTTGAGACACGGCGCAGCCGACCCGGCTTAGAGCGTGGCGTTGCCAAGCTAGTAGAAATACTGGACAGATCGCCGATAGAACAATCGTCCTCCGGCAGCCAAAGCCTAGCGATTGAACCGGAACACGAAATTGTCCAGGTACTAGTCCAACTTCCCGGCTGCACAGCTCCTTGGTGGGTCCCTAGCTCCCCAGCCCAAGTACGCCATCGAAGACCACCTCCCATCTGCGTCGGTCTTGCGGCATTATTTACGGAATGCCGCATGACTGAATTGACTATGTAAATACTGTGATGTGTACTGCATATATTGACACTGCGGACGGCGGCGTGGCGCGGCAGAAACTTCGCCATCAGATTCAGCGATGCAGTAGAGGCGGGGCTCACGGTCACATTGCGCAGCTACCAGAACCTGCTCAAAAACCAATCCCCTCCACCACTAGTGCGGGCCTTTGCTGGTCTGGGGACGTTTGAGCTCACAGCGGTCAGGCTGCCAAAAGATGCGTGGGCTGTTCTGAAGGCGTCCTGGGCTTGCGATGACGCACTGTGATGCGGGATGACGCAGGCGGCAGGGCGACTTGCGGCCGACCTAATTGCCGCTACGTGTGCCGCGCAGGACTGGCCCTGCCCACAATTCGGCTTGAGCCCGGCCATTGATGCCAACCTGCTGCGGCGTACAGACCGTCTCCGATAGGCATACCACTTGTCCGCTGCGAACGCGGAAACCCGAACCGTCGCAGCGCTGGACGGCACGGCGCTGGACTTGCTGCGCTTTCGGGCTGCGCGGGTCCAGGCCACGCGACGACGAGCGGTACCAGATGGAGGACGCGGAGCGGGAAGCAGCTAACTAAGCGGATCGGATTGGCAGGCAACTGGCACCCAGCCGATTGCCACCATGCCTCACCTAGAATCCAATTGCAGCTTGAGACCGGCAAGCAGGCACAACCTCACCCGACAGGATCCGCTAGGCGAATGCTCTTCAATATGCCCACTTAAGTATGAACAAAAAGGCACTGTCCGAGAGCGACATCTGCGATAAGTTCATCCGTCCGGCCATGGAACAGGCCGGCTGGGATGGCATGGTGCAGGTATATCGCGAGTTCCCGCTGCGAGCCGGGCGGGTCGTCGTCCGCGGCCGCCGCGCCAAGCGTGACGCCTCCACGGTACTCCGGGCCGACTACGCCCTGTTCTTCAAGCCCAACATCCCCCTGGCCGTCGTCGAGGCCAAGGACAACAACCACCCCATTGGCGCCGGCATGGCACAGGCGATCAACTACGCCGGGCTGCTGGAAGTGCCGTTCAGCTTCGCCAGCAACGGCGACGGCTTTGTCTTCCGTGATGCCACGCTGTCAGACGGGGTGCTCGAACGCAATCTGGCGCTCGACGAATTCCCGTCCCCGACCGAGCTGTGGGCGCGCTATTGCGCCTGGAAGGGCTGGACGCCCGAAGTGCGCCAGGTCGCCGAGCACGACTACGCGCCAGCCAAGACGCCGCGCTACTACCAGCTAAACGCAATCAATCGCACGGTGGAGGCGGTAGCCCGCGGCCAGAACCGGGCGATGCTGGTCATGGCTACCGGCACAGGCAAGACCTACACGGCCTTCCAGATCATCTGGCGGCTGTGGAAGAGCGGCGCAAAGAAGCGCATCCTGTTCTTGGCCGACCGGAACATCCTGATCGACCAGACCATGGTCAACGATTTCCGGCCGTTCAAGGGAGCGATGGCCAAGCTCAGCCCGCATGCCAAGGGCGTTGAGGTGGTCGACAGCCAGGGCAAGACTACGGTCGAGGACGTCGACCTGGCCATTAACCAAACCACCAAACAGGTCAATAAGAGCTATGAGATCTACCTGTCGCTGTACCAGGCTGTCAGCGGCACGGAAGAAGAACGTAACATCTACAAGCAGTTCTCGTCGGACTTCTTCGATCTCATCATCATCGACGAGTGCCACCGCGGCAGCGCCGCTGAAGACTCGGCCTGGCGCGACATCCTCAGCTACTTTAGCACCGCCACCCAGATCGGCCTGACGGCCACGCCCAAGGAAACAGCCGACGTCTCTAACACCGACTACTTCGGTGAGGCGATCTATACCTATAGCCTACGCCAGGGCATTGAAGATGGCTACCTGGCCCCTTACAAGGTCATCCGTGTCGACCTGGACAAGGACGCTTTCGGCTGGCGCCCGCCCGACGGCATGACCGACAAGCTGGGCAACGTCATCGAAGACCGGGTCTACACCGGCACGGACATGAACCGCAAGCTGGTTTTGGAGCGCCGCGACGAGGTGGTGGCCGCCAAGATCACCGAGTACCTAAAGGCCACGAACCGCTACGACAAGACGATCGTCTTCTGCGAGGACATCGAGCACGCAGCGCGCATGCGCCAAGCCCTGAGCAATGCCAACGCTGACCTATGCGCAACGCACCCCAACTACGCTGTGCAGATCACTGGCGATAACCCCGAGGGCAAGCGCGAGCTCGACAACTTCATCGACCCGGAGAAGCCCTACCCGGTGATCGCCACCACCTCCAAGCTGATGAGCACAGGCGTGGACGCCCAGACCTGCAAGCTGATCGTGCTGGACCAGAATATCAAATCGATGACGCTGTTCAAGCAGATCATCGGGCGGGGCACGCGGCTGCGCGAAGACCTGGGCAAGAGCTGGTTCACCATCCTCGACTTCAAGCGCGCCACCGAGCTGTTTGCCGACCCGGCCTTCGACGGCGACCCGGTGCAGATCTACGAGCCCGGCCCCGACCAGCCGGTAGAGCCACCGCAGCCACCAGAGCCGCCGCAAGGTGGATTGGACGGACTACCGGGCGATCCACTGGCAGGTCCAGGGCTCGGCCCCTTGATCGGCGGTGACGATGGCCCCGCCGAGCCCCGCAAGTACATCGTGGGCGGCAGCGTCAACGTGGCGGTGGCGCGCGAGCGCGTGCAGTACCTCAACGCCGATGGCAAGCTGGTCACCGAGAGCCTGCGCGACTACACCCGCATCAACCTGGGCAAGGCCTACGACTCGCTGGACACCTTCCTGCAGGCCTGGAACAGCGCCGACCGAAAGGCTGCGCTGATCGAGGAACTGGAAGGCCGCGGCGTCTTTCTGGATGCCCTGGCCGACGAGGTGGGCAAGGACTTCGACCCCTTCGACCTGCTGCTGCACGTGGCCTACGACCAGCCCCCGCTGACGCGGCGAGAGCGCGCCCAGCGGGTGAAGAAGCGCAACGTCTTCACTCAGTACGGCCCTGTGGCCCGCCAGGTGCTGGAGACGCTGCTGGACAAGTACGCCGACGAAGGCATCACCACCATCGAGAGCGACGCCGTGCTGCGCGTGCAGCCCTTCACCGACCTGGGCTCGCCGGTGGAGCTGATTCGCAGCTTTGGTGGCCGCCCGCAATACCTTCAAGCCCTGGCCGCGCTGGAGCGCGAGCTGTATGCCGCGACGGCGGCGCCGCCCCAGGCCTGACCGACCCTTCTGACCCTTCATGTCCAACCTCACCCCCGTCATCAAGTCCATCCAGGACGTCATGCGCCAGGACGCCGGCATCAACGGCGACGCCCAGCGCATCGAGCAGATGGTCTGGCTGTTGTTCCTCAAGGTGTTCGACGCGCTGGAGGAAGAACTGGAGCTGACCCGCGACGACTACAGGAGCCCCATCCCCGAGCACCTGCGCTGGCGCCAGTGGGCGGCCGACCCCGAAGGCATCACCGGCGACGCACTGCTGGACTTCGTCAACAACACGCTCTTTCCCAAGCTCAAGGCCTTGCCGGCCGACCCGGTGCGCAACCCACGCGGCTGGGTGGTGCGCGGCGTGTTCGAGGACGCCAACAACTTCATGAAGAGCGGCCAGCTGCTGCGGCAGGTGATCAACAAGCTGAACGCGATCGACTTCAACCGCCAGGCCGAGCGCCACCAGTTCAACGACCTGTACGAGAAGATCCTGCGCGACCTGCAAAGCGCCGGCAATGCAGGCGAGTTCTACACGCCGCGCGCCGTCACGCAGTTCATGGTCGACATGGTGAACCCGCAGCTGGGCGAGAAGGTGCTGGACCCGGCCACCGGCACCGGCGGCTTCCTGGTCTGCGCCATCGAACACCTGCGCAAGCAGGTGAAGAACACTGAGCAAGAGGCGCTGCTGCAGAACAGCATCCTGGGCGTGGAGAAGAAGCAGCTGCCGCACATGCTGTGCGTGACCAACCTGATGCTGCACGGCATCGAGGTGCCCAGCCACGTGCGCCATGACAACACCCTGGCCCGCCCGCTGCGCGACTACACACCGGCCGAGCGTGTGGATGTGGTGCTGACCAACCCGCCCTTCGGCGGCATCGAAGAGCCGGGCATCGAGGCCGGCTTCCCGGCCGACGTGCGCACCAAGGAGACGGCGGACCTCTTCCTGGTGCTCATCAAGCACATCCTGAAGGCCAACGGCCGCGCTGCGCTGGTGCTGCCCGACGGCACGCTGTTCGGCGAAGGCGTGAAGACGCGCATAAAGGAACAGTTGCTGGCCGAGTGCAACCTGCACACCGTCGTGCGCCTGCCCAACGGCGTGTTCGCGCCCTACACGGGCATCAAGACCAACCTGCTGTTCTTCACCAAGGGCCGGCCGACCGAGGCCATCTGGTACTACGAGCACCCCTACCCGGCGGGTGCGAAGAGCTACAACAAGACCAAGCCGATCCGCATCGAGGAGTTCGACGCCGAGAAGGCCTGGTGGGGCAGCGAGGCCGATAGCTTTGCGGCGCGGGTGGAGAACGAGCGGGCGTGGAAGGTGGACATCGCGGTCATCAAGGCGGCGGGCTACAACCTAGACCAGAAGAACCCACACGCGCCCGAAACACTAAGCCACGACCCCGACGAACTGCTGCGCGACTATGCGCGCCTGCAGGCTGAGGCTCAGGGACTGCGGAACCAGTTGAAGTCGATCCTGGCCGAGTCGCTGTCGGGGGCAAGGGCGTGAGCGCGGTGCTGGAGGCACAGGAGCCGAGCGCGCGATATCTGGAGGCAGTAGAGCCGGCGCTCGTGCGGCAGTTCGAGCTGCTAGCGACGGCCGAAGGTGGAGTGACGCGACTTCGGGAGTTGATCCTGACGCTGGCAGTCCAGGGAAAGCTGGTTCCTCAATGCCCCGGCGAGGCACCGGCTTCCGAAATCTTGGCGCGAGCCCGGGCTGCGACCGCTGAACAACGTCGTGAGCGCAGGAAGAGTGCCTCGAGTGAATTCGAGCCCTTTGAGCCTGGTGAAGGCTCGCCAGCGCTGCCACTCGGTTGGGAGTGGTGCAGAGGTGCAGACCTCTACACCGTCGTCCGTGGAGTAACCTACCAAAAGGCCGATGCCTCAGACTCCCCCAGAAACGACTACCTACCGATACTCCGCGCTAACAACATTCGGACTACGGTCAACTTCGACGACCTAGTCTACGTGCCAGGGGGCCTGGTTAGAGAAGAGCAAGTGCTTCGGCCAGGTGACTTTGTCGTGTGCCTAGCCAGCGGCAGCAAGAATCTGGTCGGTAAGGCTGCCGTGTTCACTGGCGAGCAAGTCTGTTCATTCGGGGCGTTTTGCGGCGCGATTCGTTTGGCCGTTCCGCTTCCGTTCTTCTCTGCTTTCCTCGCGAGCCCCTTGTACCGCGAGGCAGTTGCAGATGCTTCTTCGGGTATTGGCATCAACAACCTGAAGAGCAGCACACTGCTTGGCCTCGCCATTGCACTGCCGCCTGAGTCAGAGCAAGCCCGCATCGTCGCACGCGTCGACGAACTGATGCGCCTGTGCGATGCCCTCGAAGCCAAGGGCCGTCTCGAAGCGGAGCAGCACGGCCGCCTGCTCAGCACCCTGCTGGGTACGTTGACCGACAGCAGCACGCCCGACGAACTAGCCGCGAACTGGCAACGCGTCGCCGACCACTTCGACCTGCTGCTCGACCGCCCCGAGGCCGTGGATGCGCTGGAGCAGACCGTCCTGCAACTGGCCGTGCGCGGGCTGCTGGTGCCACAGGACCCGAACGATGAATCGGCCTATGACTTCCTGCAACGGCTCCAAGCCGCGCGGCGACAAATCGGCTCGGAGCACAAGGGTAGACATGAAGAGCTGCTATTGCCGATCGTAAGCGGGCCGTACGAACTCCCTTCAAGATGGCTTTGGACAACTATCGAGGACCTCGCTGACGTTGGAACGGGTACCACACCCTCACGAGAGAACGCGGCTTTCTTCGACGGCGGCACAATCCCTTGGGTTACAAGCGGCGAGACCGGGCAACCTTTTATCAGGACAACCAGTCAGCATGTGACTGAAGCGGCCCTTGCGAGCACCAGCTTGACGGTGTATCCGGTCGGGACACTAATCGTGGCGATGTATGGTCAGGGCAAGACTCGTGGACAAGTGTCACAGCTTTGCCTTGAGGCTACGACTAACCAGGCTTGCGCGGCCATCGTTCTGAAGGAAAAGTCGGCATTCCACCAAGATTTCGTCAAACTGGTCTTCGAGAAAAGTTACGACGAGATCCGAGAGCTCTCAGCTGGGGGCGCTCAGCCAAACTTGAATGTTGGAAAGGTGAAAGCTTCGCTCATTCCTGTACCGCCGTTGGCTGAACAAGCCCGCATAGTCGTCAAAGTCGCCGAACTCCGCCGCCTTTGCGCAGACCTCCGCCTGCGCCTTGATCGCAGCAACATTACACAGTCATCGCTCACAGATGCTTTGATCAATCAGATGCTGTCTTTCTAGCTATTGACCAAGATGGATCGCGCCATCAGGGACCTGAGATCGCATTCTGGCGAGGAGTGCTCAGATACACCGCAGCACGTTCCCACATCGAACGGCTAGCCCCAGCCCTGCTGTCAAAACCCTTCACCGCCAGCACCTCGCGGTACAAAAACAGCAGCGCACTCAGCGCCTGATTGTGTGTTGACGCTGACGCCTTGCGCTCAGCGGCCAGCATGGTCAAAAAAGCCTCTACTTGGCGCGGCCCCATGTCTCGCGAGTGCTGCACTCCGTGCCAGCGGCCGAAGAAGCGCACCCAGTAAACCTAGGAGTTTTTCGGTGCTGAGGCTAAAGTGCAAATAGCGCGCGGGTTCACGAACCAGGTCCAAGCGCTAGGTGGCCGGTAGTGGCTGCGCACGAGGTTTCACAGCGCTTGTGCAACTGATTTTTTATACAGTTTCCTGGCCGCAAAAGCACTATCTGGGCTGCTGCCGGCTTAGGAGGTTTTTGATGTCCAGCTTATCTCGCTGCCTCCGTATCTCCCCGCAGGTTTGGCGATACAACGAAGGCCACAAATTTACCTGCACAAGCCCCATTCCATCTCGCTGCTTGACCGCCAAGCGCACCTACCGGTATCCTTGCTTTTAGGCGCCAAAGCCTAAAGCAGCAACGCACTTTCCTGGAGCACCATCCATGACAACTTCAGTTGTACTTCCGCTGTCACTTGACTCTCACCGCAACTTTCAGTCGTTCTTCAAAGCGATCGAAGACAAGTCAATTCAAAGCAAATTGCTGAAGGACACAGCGACCGACCCCGCAGTGAAGCAACTTGTCGAGCTCGCTCGCGATAAGAAATTCTTGAAGCTGACCGAGGGCGTTGTAAATCAGCTTCGTGCAAACGCGAAGGCGAAAACTGAATGGGCGGGTACTTTCGCTGCGACGTCAGCACGAGCGGCAACTCCGAGTTCTGACAAGGTCATTCAAGGCGCTCAGGCTTTAAAGGACTATGTGGCGCAGAAGTATCCTGCAGGTCTCGCATTGCTATCTGAATACGGCAAGCTGGCGCAACCAAAGTCGCTTGTCGCAGATGACACTGTTGGCGTTTGGACTGACGTGGCTGCGTATGCCGAAGCGCTGGTTAACGCGGCGGCCTACGCAAATGTTGCAGTAGCTACTAACGTCGCCGTCGCCGCAGAAGTCGCCGCCGTCATCGCTGTTGTTGTGACTTGAGTCATGCTGATACGACCCCACACACTCTCACTGATAACGACTCACCGCTGTACGGCGGCTTGCGATCACTGCTGCTTCAATTGCACTCCGGAAGTGCCTGACGCTATTCCAGTCGATCGGCTTCACTCCCTAATCGATGAAGCCCGAGAACTTTCCAGCATTCAAGTGATTGTTTTCACTGGAGGCGAATGTTTCCTGCTTGGAGACGATCTCTACGCGCTAATCGCCCACGCGAAGCGCAATGGCTTTCTCACTCGATGTGTCACAAACGGGTATTGGGCGACTGAGAAGAATGCTCCCGGGATAGTGGAGGCGCTAGTTCGTTCAGGGCTTGACGAAATCAACTTCAGCACTGGGGAGGAGCATGGCACCTACGTACCAGCTGATCGTGTACGACGTGGTGCGCTGACTTGCAACTCGGCAGGAATTCGCGTACTCGTGAACATTGAGCTGTTTAACAATACGGACTTTGATGCTGCAGGCTTCATTGAGAGCGAGAGCATGTGCTCAGCAGTGCAGGCCAAGGCAATTCGCGTGCAACGTAATGTCTGGATCAAAGGCGATGGTGCACGAGAAATCTCGCATCAGCCTCGCCACTCGCGCTTCAACCCCGATCGGATCGGAGGATGCCACACGGCTCTAAGCGTTCTTGCCGTGACTCCTTCGCAAACACTGGTAGCCTGCTGCGGCCTTCACATGGAACGAATTCCCGAACTGCATCTCGGCTCAATCAAGAACGAGACACTTGTTTCATTGGTCGAGCGCGTTCCAGATGATTTTCTGAAGATCTGGATTCACGTGGCTGGACCCGAGCGAATCCTTGAGTTTGTAAAGACAAAATCCCCCAGGTACGAATTGCCGTTAGACTCGGTGCACCCATGCACTACATGTCTGCATCTGTACAAAGACGAGGTTGCGCTCAGGATCATCAGAGATCACTATGATGAAGTAGAGCAGCACATTTGCAATCTCTATCTCGCGGGACTCGCAAAAAATGAAGTTGGGCGATCAATTCAAGGCGTCACATTCGGTGATTCATAAAGCGGCATGCCCTCCTCCTCTTCGCATCTCAACTTTTTGCTTGAGCCGAGTGCAAACAGCGGGGCAGTAGCCCATTGAACGCGACCAACTGGTTCGCCAAGGGTTGTCCAATCGAGTTCCTATACTGGTTTTGGCGATCATTTTCGGGTCACATACGACCCGTTCGCGGTGTATTTCCGGGTTCCCACAAGGGGGTCGTATCCAACGTAAAGCATATTGCTTTCAAGATACAAAAGCACCAGCAACTCGCCATTTCGGCCTGGCCTGCAACACTCGCGCACTTCGTACCTGTCAGCATCAAGATTTTCAAACCAGGTTTCGGCAGGTTGCTTCCCTAATTTGGGATGTTCCCTACCAATCTGGAAAAAATCGTACGCAAAGCTGTCATCGTCGAGTTGCTTGCGCAAAAACCACCTTCTGGGGATATGGGCCGCCGCTTTACTCCAGCGAAGTCCAGATGCCGAAAAACAGGCCAGGATCACAGGGAGAGCATCGATGTCGGCAAGACGCATTGCCGTAGCCAGCATACTTGTGTCGTATTGCATGGCCAGGTCATCCAATTCGACGAAGCTTGGACTGTCCATTGCTTTTACAGCGGGCTCGAACATGAATCCGGGCATCAGCAGGTTCGCTGCATAGCTGTCAGCCTCCTTTTCAAGCACCCTGTCTGAAGCAAAGTTCCTGTCCGGGTCGTCAACACGGCACTTGAAAGACCGGCCTCGGTGCATCTCCCAGTGCCCCAACTCGTGTCCGATTGAATAGCGCTCGCGACCGCGGCTTTGAGAGGGCTTGATGGTGGCCACAGCTCGATTGCCGACGCCGATCAGCATCGCCTCACAGCCATCCAGATTCTCGTACTCCACCCGCATCCCGGCGTCCATGGCGATGACATCCACATCTATTTGCCCAGGCTCGGATATCCCAAGGTCCTGGATACGAGCTTGCCTGGAGACATCAGGATGCTCCAGGAGCAGGATTCTCATCCAACATTTGCTTCACGCGCGCATACGTGCGAAGAACCATTTCATCCGTCATCTCATCCAGCGCTCTTGCGGCCATCGTAAATCGCGAGTCATTTGCAGCCCTCTGAAGAAAAGCCCGCGCCTCGGCAATGGACACCGCCTGCTGCACCTGCCCCGGGTGAATTTTGGCAGCATCCAGCTGGGCCTTTGCTGCAGTCAAACGGCGACGACCGGCCTCAACCTTTACCGATGCCAGCAAAACGGCCCGATCCGTTTGGAGCCTCGGGACATCAGTGCCCGCCAGAACGTCTGCGTCCGACATATTCTTGAGTTCCGCAAAGTGCGCCGCCCATAGCAGCGACAGCGTCTCATCGTCTCTTGGTGTTGAAGGCATTTCATTACCCCGATTGTTTTTTGAATGCGGCGATCTTTCTCTCTAATCGCTTGACCGCCGCATAGTAGTCATTCATGCTGATGTTTGCCGTATTGGCAGCCTCTTTTGCGGAAAGTCCCATCGCCCAGCTCAGCAACACCGTCTCCTCATCCGGGTCACCAGCTGCCAGTTGCTCTAGTTTTTCCAGAACTCCGCGGCTCTCCAAAATCGCATCCGGTGTTCCAACTGCATGGGCAACTTGGGACTTCGTTGGCACCCCATAGTCAACTTCCGCAATGCCTCCATCTTCGGAGACGACGGCATACTGGTCGATTGGTGCGTTTTTCGCCCGCTTACGGGTGTCGCACGCAATGCCGTCCATGATCATGTACACCGTTGCGCCGAGGTCAACCCCACGCTTCCAGTGCCTTCGGTCAGACATCAAACGGACTAACGCTTCATGAAGCAGGTCGTAACCGTTCATGCCTGGGACGCTCCACGACATAAACGCGCTTTGCTTGGCGAGGCGCTTGTATTCCGCATCCGGCATGGCTTGGATGGCAGCCACGACTTCCGCCGAGTTTAGGTATTTGGAATCATCATCTTCTTTCATTTTTTCAGTTCTCTTTCACCATGTGGCGCTCAGGCGGTCCCGTTTGGACGCAGTACCCAGTAAGACCGTCAACCTCCTCAACCAGATCCCCAGAAACGCACACGAGCCTGAATTTACCGCTTTCCCCCAACTTTGGTGCGCCAAGTCATGCTCTGCATGGCCTCAGGTCATACGGCGCACGGGCGAGAGATTTTGGACGCCACACAAGCAAATTTTTTTTGGCCATCCGAATCCTGTCAGTCTGGCGCCACTTGCTTAAGTGAGCCGACCAGCAATGGGCAGCGATAAAAAATATGTTAACGGTGCTTCAACTGGCATTTTTGGACGTTTCGGAAGAAATATTGCAGAGGCGTCCGAATCGGCCGGTGACAAGCGCCTCTTTAGTCAGCACAGCAGGTTGCATGTGCCCAACTAACCAAGCAAGAAAGTAGAGGAAAGAAGATGAATGACGATAACAAGCCGGCTTCGGCCGAAGATGGCTCCGACAAAAGTCGTGGAAACAACCACTCGACGAAGATCATCGTCAACGGCCACAACCGTGAGGTGAGTGGCAAGGAACTGACCTTTGTTCAGGTGGTGAACCTGGCGTTTGAAGACGCGGTGTTCAACGAAGTCACGGTCTACACCATCACCTACAAGCGCGGCGACAGCCACAAGCCCGAAGGCACGCTGGTCGAAGGTGAGACCATCAAGATCAAGGAAGGCATGGTGTTCAATGTCAAGCGCACTGATAAGTCGTAATCCCGACCTCCATCGCCTTGTGCTCGAGGGCTACGAGGTGGAGATCCGCTCCAACCACCTGCTTGTGCACAACGTGCCCTACGTTAACGCACGCCGCGAGGTGGCTTACGCCACCTTGGTATCGAACTTGTGCCTGGCGGGGGACCGAACCGTCAAGCCCGAGCCGCACGTGGCGTACTTCACTGGGGACCACCCCTGCAACATCGATGGCCGCGAAATCGCCCAGATCAAACACACCAGCCAGATGACGAACCTGGCGGCTGACATCTTGGTCCTACACTCGTTTTCCAACAAGCCGCCCAACGGCTACATGGACTACCACGAGAAGATGACCCGCTACATCGAGATCATCTCGGCGCCGGCGAAGGCGCTTCAGCCGGGGGCGACCGCATGCACGTACAAGGCGGTCGCCTGCGCGGCAGACGAATGCGTTTTCCACTACATGGATACGGCTTCAGGCCGCGCCGGCATTACAGCCGTCAGCGCGAAGTTGGCGGTACGTCGGGTAGCGATCGTTGGCCTGGGCGGGACGGGATCGTACGTGTTGGACTTCCTTGCCAAGACCCAGGTGCGTGAAATTCATCTGTATGACTACGACCTGTTCTTGCAGCACAACGCCTTTCGCTCCCCGTCTGCAGCCTCCCTGGAGGAACTGCAGGCGAAGCCTACCAAGGTGGCTTACCACCAGGCCAGGTACAGCAAGATGCACCGCGGCATCCATGCGCACCCGGTCAAGGTCGGCGCCGAAAACGTCGCCGAGTTGTTGAACTGCGATTTCGTGTTTCTGTGCATGGACTCTGGTCCGGCCAAGAAGCTGATCGTGGACGCCCTGCAGGCCAACCAGGTGCCGTTCATCGATGCGGGCATCGGAACCGAATTGCTGGAGGACAAGTTGGAGCTGTGGGCCATCTGCCGCGTTACTACCAGCACCCCCAAGAAACACGACCACGTGTCGCGCCGGGTGTCGTTTGCCGAGGCTGGGGATGACGACTATGAACGCAACATCCAGATCGCCGAGCTGAACGCGCTGTGCGCGTGCATGGCGGTGATCAAGTGGAAGAAGTTCTGCGGGTTCTACCAGGACCTGGAAGGCGAGCACGACTCCACGTACAGCACCAACATCCAGATGTTGACTGCGGAAGATTGCGCATGAGGACCTCCGTCGCCACTCATTTCGTGCAGACGGTACCGGACAAGCTGCAGGACGGCGTGCTCTACGTGTCCATGGAGTACGCCACTGTGGTTCACAAGTGCTTGTGCGGTTGCGGAAAAGAGGTGGCAACACCGCTCTCTCCAACCGACTGGTGTTTGACGTTCGACGGTGAAACGGTCTCTCTCGACCCGTCAATCGGCAACTGGAGCTTTCCCTGCCGTTCACACTATTGGATACGAAACAATCGAGTGGTGTGGAGCGGCGACATGCCGCAAAAACTGATTGATGCAGGCCGGGCGCGAGACCGACAAGCCAAGGCTGCCTATTATGGTGTGCGATCGAATGAAGAAATCGGTGCTCCCCATAAATTTGAGTTGGCAGCGGGCAACAAAAAGACTCGTCTATCTGCAGGATCCGAATGCAAACCCACTTTGCGTGAGCGACTAGCTGACTGGATTTTCAGAATGAGGAAGTTGCCGTGATCATTGGACGCACTTGGCTAAACTGCAGGAAGCTTTGCAACTCTTCTGAAGGGTAGTTACCATGGGCATTCATGTCGGGCCGGTGCGCCATCATTGGAATTACTTCTTGGCACTAGAGGAGGACATTGTTCAAATGTCTCGTTACTTGGAGCCGGCCGCTCAGAACTTCACGGCTTACTCACATGAACTCGCTAGGATCATCATCACGGCTGCGTCAGAGGTGGATGTGGTCGCCAAGCTGCTGTGCAAGAAGACTGATCCGTCAAACAAAGCTAGGACTATTGACGGTTACCGCAAGGCGATCGTGCCCGTTTATGAAGCTCTTCCCGGTGCAAAAGTCAAATTACCGAAGTACGGTCTACTGCTGAACCCCTGGGAGCAGTGGGGACAAAGCGATAAAAATCCAGTTTGGTGGAAGGCTTACAACGATGTGAAGCACCACCGAGACACCCATTTTTCGAGTGCAAATCTCCACCATGCGTTGAATGCGGTTGGAGGGCTGTTCATACTGCTACTTTTTTTATACAGGGAGGAAGGCCGCAGCGGTGAACTCAGTCCTGATCCAGTGCTCTTTCACCCTGAGGCACCGTTCGTTGTTGATTACCCTTTTTATGGAAAGCGGCAGGCTCTCTATTTCCTACAAGGAGACCAACTGCCAATGAACGGGTAGTCTGGCCGAGGAGGAATTGAGCACCGCCATCCGTGTCCATTCGTCTACTCACGGGGCGTCTGTGATAGTGGAGAACATGTCCATTCGTCCGAAAGATCCGGGTCTGTCTTTCTTGATCGTCCAGTTCTTTGCGGCCGTAAAAGGCGGAGTTGCCCTTCGTAAGCAGGCTAAACTGGGCGTCTGAGAACCTTGTACTAGTTACTGCTGGCTGTTGCACACATGAGCGCTGCTTCCGCCAGCTATCTGGCCGATTGCCAAGTCATTACTTTGAAATGGGACTTCGCGGCGTTCGCGGACCCGAGCAATGTGCGGGGAGTTGTCGGGCCGACCGAGATTGGTGTCTTCTTCCACGAATGGCTTCACTATCTGCACAACGTTTCGACTATCCTAGGTCTCTCCGCGTTTGGAAATCAGGTAGTTCTCTGGTCGGAGTTCCGCAACACGATAGATTCGAATGGCCTTTCCGCTGGAAGTAGCGTACTGACAACCGAACGTCTCAAAGTTGTACAGCAGCGCATCGCGTTCATGGCCGCTTCGCGGTTTCGACAGCAAGACGCGATTCCCGGGTTAGTATATGTCCAACAGCTACAAATCGAGGAGGTGCGGGCGGTAGAAACACCGCTGCTAGGAGCAGAGGTAGCTCTCACTGTTCTTGTCTGCCAAAGCGAAATTCTTCAGAGGAGCGGCGCTCACGAGCGTGTGAGTGTGCGCATAGGTGTGGTGGAGATTCTAGAAAGCGTGGCAGTAATGCTTGAGGGTGAGCTCATCCGTCGGCTTGGCGGCAGTGAGCAGCCTGCAAGCGTCATTCCCTACGGACTGCTCGTCGCACTTGGCAGAAGTCGAGCACCGAGTCTGACGCCGCTGGAATTGGCTTTGTGCGGTCTCGCATCTCTCCAGTCGTCTGATCCGCCAGGCAAGTTGCTTGAAATTCTTGACCTCGCGGAGGGGGCGTCCTTCGATGGGAAAGACCGGCTGACCGCCCTTCTTATATGGACCAACGCGACTCTGAAAGAGCAGGAGGAATGGGTCGAAAAGACCCTCTCACTGATTGAGGGAGTGTTTCCAGTCGACGAACCGCTCGCACGCGCCATCCAAGCGACCGTCAAGGCGTTCCGCAACAACTTTGCTGCACGCCGAAAGAATCCATTCTTTGAGTTGGGAATTGTCCATGAGCTCGCCACGGACGTGCAGCGGATGAATGACATCATTCGTTCTTTCGGTGGGTGTTGCATCCTTCAGGAACGCACCGGCGACTCGAACTGCGTCGCTCGTGACCTGATGTATGACCTTGCGCTGGACCCCCACGACAAATTACTCGAATTCGGCTGGCGCAAGATGCATGCGTCGTTCCGATTTGTCAGCCTTCACACGACGCCCACAGGGTTCAGATCAACGAATGAAATTGCAGTGCGCGAAGCTACGAAATGCCCGTTCTATAGAGTCTGCCTTTACCCGCTTCGAAAGGCCGCGCCGGCCGTTTGTGCATGCGAGCCCTGGACGAGTGCCTTGTTGCCAGACGGTGGGATGCCGTGCTGGTACGCTACAGCGGTCCGTGATATGCGGCCGCCGGCGGCGCAGACCGGTTCAGGGCTCTAGAGTGTGTAGGAATCGCCAGATCCCTCCGGCGTGTTTTAGCGCCGACTCTCGAAGGTGACGGTGCCCTAAAGGTAAATATTTCGACTGAAAGTTTCTGCAGGTCGAACTACCCCGTCAACTACACCTGTGTAAATTGCGGGACCATTCAGGGACCATTGCGGACATCTGTTGGCGTAGTTGCGGCTTTAAGTCTCACGACAGGTTTGGTCTTGAAATACCCACAAGGCGTGTTTGAGTGACGCTTTCGAGAGATTCTCGCTCGCTAACGGAGGCGAAGCAACAAATTCAATCAGGAATCGCTTCTGAAAATTCAGAAAATCGCTCCAGCAGTGTGGACTCATCAGCGGCCCCTCCCATTCCAGTGATTCGAGTCACGATTTCGCGCTCAACCGCCCATTGGTAAATTTGCAAATATTTCCATAGCGCTTCCTCACTGAACGTCGCCTCGCCTCGGGACTTTTGGTCTCCCGCGGAGCCGAGCAAGAGGCTCAAGACAAGCATCATGGGCGCGGCAACCGACGTGTGCTCGTTTTCGTCCGTTTCGTTTTCAACAGACCGCAGGTCACGCGCCACTGACAGCAGCATTGGCTCCGACAACGATGCCGGAAGTGCAGCCTGCCTCGCGTTTTGTCTGCGTAAGACGTTTGACAATTGCACTAGGTCGGTAGGCTGGGAAGGTCTAAGGGCGCTGAGACTCACGGGTGACTCCGATTTAAACAATGAACTATTTTGCACCATAAAAGCGGGTGCATAAAGGGGGCGTGCGCTTCACAGTCCTCGGATGCGCAAGCCACCCGACAAGTCACTGCTCAAAGCCCTAGGCGCCGAGGTTAAGAGCCGCAGAGCGTCACTTGCGTTGAGTCAGGAAGAGTTGGCCCATCGAGCAGGGTTGAATCGGACTTTTGTTGGCAAGCTCGAAACTGCAGAGTCACAACCGTCCATCACGGTGTTGTTTCAGCTGGCATCGGCGCTGCAGGTGGACACATCTGAATTTGTTGCCCACATTGCCCGCCGGGCTGCTAAGGAAGGTCGACTTACCCGACTAGGGCGCAAGTCTGCCGTGTTGGGCAGTTAACGCGGCTTAAAGGTCAAATCGAAGCGCAATGCAAGCTGGACAGGTAACTTCCCTGAAAGTTGCGCCTGCAAAGTGAGGTTGGCTGCCCTGCAGGTCGGCAATGCTGCCTAGACGCACACTCTACTGAAGGCCATCTGGTCACGCCCAGCAAACTGGTCTGCGCCAACTCGCGATGGACACATCAAGCGTCGCTTCAACCCTTTCTGTCCATAAATACTGCGAATTGATGGACACAAGCGGCGCTCTAACCGGTTGATTTACAAGGGACTCGATATGTCCACTCTTGGAGAAACGCCGAATAGTCTGGTGTGTCTACCAATTTCACCATCGAGGCGAACAGGCTGCAATCAAGTTGCCAAGCGGGGCCAGGCGCCCAACACGCAGCCACACGATCATACCGTGGGACAGATCACATGCGGGGCCCTCAACCAGGCCCGCACTGGCTTAATGCGGGGTCATGAGGACCAATAGTTGGCCAACGTCATCCATGTTTTCAAGGCCCAGGACAGCGTCGCGCAAGGCACGGGTACGCTCTGGCCCCAGAACTTTGCCGGCCAGCAATTCAAATTTGCGCGCAATCTGGTCCTGGTTGGCGAAATTGTCTTCGCTTCCTCGTGGCGCCTCGACCGAGGTCTGCAGCAGGGTTCCGTCTAGGAGCTCAACCTTGACATGCACCATATGCCGGTATTTCGATCCGCGCGCGGTGATCTGGTCGTCGTGCGCGACATGCACGCGCTCAGCCAGCGCCATGCGCTGCGGATCCGCAACTTTCTCCTGCGTGAACTGATCAACAAAGCACTCCCCATCAAGCAACAGGGTGGCCACGCAATAGGGCAAATTCAGCTGGGCCGCGGTCAGCCCGTCCGGGCGATAGCGCCACCCGACATGATCCATCGTGACTTGCGAGCCACTGACAAGGACCTCCTTGACATCGTTCGCACCAAAGGGCCGCTGCGCCTGCAGGAGCCGAATCGCGTCGAGCGTAGTGTGGTTACTTCCAACACACGAGTAAAACTTCAGGGCGATCCGCATGGTCTGCCAGACGCTGCCAAAGCCCAGAGTCAATTGGGCCAAATCAAACCGGTCCTGCGAACGGGAGAAGGTGGTGCAAAACCCCCCGTACTCGCTCTCCAGAACGTTTTCAATGCCAGTGAAGCCCTGCTCGGCGAGCAAGGCGCCATACAAGCCGCTTTGTGCCGAGCGCCCGGCATGCATGCGCTTGACCATGGCTCCATATTGGGCGGCCATAAGCCCAGAAGCCTGCGTGCCAGCAATTCCCAGTGCGTGAACGGTTTGGGAGACATCCAGGCCCAAGCCACGCGCAGCCGCGGCCGCAGCAGAAAATACGCCCAGCGTCGCCCCCGAGTGCCAGCCTTGCGCAATGTGTTCCGGCCCCATGCAAAGGCCCACCCGCGGACCAACTTCATAGCCCGCCGTTGCAGCAGCCAAGAACTCCCGACCTGACATGGCCCGCTTGCTTTGGGCAATGCCTAGCAGGCCAGGCAGGACCACCGCCCCGACATGCATCACGCCCTGGCGATGGACATCATCCAGCTCAAATCCCTGGATCTGCGAGCCATTGATCAGGGCTGCATGCGGCAGGGACATCCGCAGATGGGTGCCCCAAACCGTGGCAGCTTGCGAGCAATCGATATCCGCGAGTGTCTTTTGCAGAATTTTGGACCACTCCAGATGGGCTCCGTACAAGGCGCAGCCCAGTGAGTCCAGAATGAGCAATTTGATCCGCTCACGCACAGCCTGGGGTATTTGCTCTGCCGTGAGTCCGCTCACGAATCGCGCAATCGCCAGCGTGTGCGGATTGTCGCGGGTTCCATCGGTCATGATCCGCTCCCGAATCGGCGGCTCAATGCATCAAAACGGTCCTTGTCGACATAGCGCTGACGCTCTTCAAAAGTCGCAACGAGACCACTGCTTTCCTGGAGCTGCCCGTCGCGCTGCAACGCTGCAAGAGCCTGCCGCATTCCATGCAAGGCGCCCTGAAGCGCTGCATTGGCGTACAGCACCATCCCATAGCCCCACTCGCCCAACTGTTGCACCGAGAGCGCCGGAGTCTTGCCGCCGATCACGACATTGACAACCTGCGGGCAGCTCAACTCCTGGGGAATCCGCCGTACCTCTTCCTGACTGACGGGGGCTTCAACAAAAGTCAGGTCAGCACCCGCTTGCGCATAGGCCATCGCGCGTGCAATGGCGGCGTCAAAGCCCTCGATGGCACGCGCATCGGTCCTGGCAATGATCAGGAAATCTTGGTGAACACGGGCGTCCAGAGCAGCGTGGATCTTGCCAACCATCTCGTCCTGCGTTATGACCGACTTGTCATTGAAATGCCCACATTTCTTGGGCATTTGCTGGTCTTCGAGTTGTATGGCGTTGGCGCCTGAGCGCTCCAGCATCCGCACCGTCTGGTAGACGTTCAAGGCGTTACCGAATCCGGTGTCTGCGTCAACAATCAGGGGCAGGCCCACAGCGTCCCGGATTGCGGCTGTATGGGAAGCCACGTCCTGCAGGCTCATGAAACCTAGGTCGGGGATTCCGTAAAACGTGTTGGTCAGACCTGCACCGCTGAGATAGACCGCCTCAAAATTCAAATCAGCAATGACGCGGGCGGCCAATGCATTCGCTGCACCTGGCACCAGGAGGCCTCGCCGCTGCGCTAGCTTGTTTCGAAGAACCGAACCGGGATACATGAGAACTCCTGATGGAAGTGGCCCACAATGCGTGCTTGCGGGGTCTGGACAATATGGATCGGGCTGAATAGGGGCAACTGGTCAGCAGATAGGTGGCCAGTCATCGAATAGACAAGGTGATCACAGTATGAAATGGTTGCGGATTTGCTTGGTTTTGGCCTTTGCGGCTGCGCCAGGACTACATGCTCAAGACTATCCGAACAAGCCGATACGCCTGATTGTGCCATTCGCACCCGGGGGAGGAAACGACCAGGTTGCACGAGCCATCGCACAGGATCTCGCTTCGACCCTCGGTCAAGCGGTTCTCGTCGACAACCGGGCCGGAGCCGGGGGTGTGGTGGGGGCTGAACTCGCGGCCAAGGCCGCTCCAGATGGCTATACCCTTTTCCTGGGCGGTGTCGGAAGCCTCGCTGTCAACCCGCATGTGGTGCCCAACATCAGCTATGACCCGCTGAAGGATTTCGTGCCGATTGTGCTGCTTGCTTCGGCTCCTGCGGTTATCGTGGCGAACCCCGACGTCCCATTCAAAACCCTGCCGGAAATGACGGCATATGCCAAGGCCCATCCCGGCGCACTGAGCTATGCGTCCAATGGCAACGGCAGTTCCGCGCACATTTCGACCTTGTTGTATGAGTCATTGGCGGGCGTTGACATGCTCCACGTGCCCTACAAGGGTTTGGCTCCTGCCTTGACAGACCTTCTGTCAGGCCGGGTTCAGATCATGTTCAGCAGCATCGTCGCCATCATGCCGCAGATCAAGGCCGGCAAGCTCCGGGCACTGGCCGTGACCGGCAGCAGACGCTCCTTCCTTTTGCCGGACGTACCAACGGTTGCCCAATCCGGGATTGCCGCATACGAAGCCGGTTCCTGGTACGGACTGTTGGCTCCGCGGGGCACACCAGAGGAAGTCATTCGAAAAGTGAACCAGGCGGCCAACAAAGCCCTGCAACAAGGCCGCATCAAGGAGAGCCTGTCGACTGAAGGTGCAGATGTCGACGGCGGAAGCCCGTCTGATTTTTCAAACCATATACGGCTTGAGTACCAGCGGATGGGAAAACTGCTCTCGGGTAGGCAGATAACGGTGAATTGATGGAGGCGCGGGCCGGAGTCGAACCGACCTACACGGATTTGCAATCCGGTGCATAACCGCTTTGCTACCGCGCCAGTTTCACGAATACCAAGAACACAAAAAAGGGAAGCCTTGGCTTCCCTTGGGACCTGGAGCGGGAGAAGAGTCTCGAACTCTCGACCTCAACCTTGGCAAGGTTGCGCTCTACCAACTGAGCTACTCCCGCGATGTCTCAAATTATAGCGTACTTTTTTGCTCCTGCACTGTGCGCATCCGATTTTTAATGCTTGATTGCATCCCCCAATACCGGGGGAGCGGCGGGCACTACGCCGCTGGCAACGACCTCGTCATCGGGCAATGCCACGGGCGGGCGCTCGAGCGCGACCTGCAGCACCTGATCGATCCATTTGACGGGAATGATCTCCAGGCCATTCTTCACGTTCTCGGGGATTTCCTGCAGGTCTTTGGCGTTCTCTTCGGGAATCAGCACTGTCTTGATGCCACCGCGCAAAGCGGCAAGCAGTTTTTCTTTCAAACCGCCAATCGCAGTCACCTCGCCGCGAAGGGTTATCTCGCCGGTCATTGCGACATCACCACGGACCGGAATGCCGGTCAGAGCCGAAACGAAAGCTGTTGTCATCGCAGCACCGGCGCTCGGACCATCCTTGGGCGTCGCTCCATCGGGCACGTGAATGTGGATGTCGTTCTTCTCGAAGGCTTCGTCCTTTATGCCCAGCACCCGTGCGCGGCTGCGTACCACGGTACGCGCGGCCTCCACGGACTCTTTCATGACATCCCCGAGGGAGCCGGTTCTGGTGATCACGCCCTTGCCAGGCATGAGTGCAGCTTCAATGGTGAGCAGATCACCGCCAACCTCGGTCCACGCCAGCCCGACCACCTGGCCAACCTGGTTTTGCTGTTCGGCCCGGCCGTAGTTGAACTTGCGAACGCCCAAAAACTCATTGAGGTTGTTGGCGTTCACCACGACCTGGGCAACCATCTGCTTGAGCTGCAGGCCTTTGACGACCTTGCGGCAGATCTTGGAAATCTCGCGCTCAAGCGACCGTACGCCAGCTTCACGGGTGTAATACCGCACGATGTCGCGCACTGCCGCCTCGGTAACGAGCAGCTCTTCTTCCTTGACGCCGTTGTTGGTCAACTGCTTGGGGAGCAGGTACTTGAGCGCAATGCTAGTTTTCTCGTCCTCGGTGTAGCCGGAAAGGCGAATCACCTCCATGCGGTCGAGCAGCGCCGGCGGAATGTTCATCGAATTGGATGTGGCAACGAACATCACATCCGACAAATCAAAGTCAACCTCGACATAGTGGTCGCCGAAGGTGTGGTTTTGCTCCGGGTCGAGCACCTCGAGCAAAGCGCTCGAAGGATCACCACGAAAATCCGTTCCCAGCTTGTCAATTTCATCAAGCAGGAACAGCGGATTGCGCGTGCCCACCTTGCTAAGGCTCTGCAGCACCTTGCCGGGCAAGGCACCAATGTAGGTGCGCCGGTGGCCGCGGATTTCGGCCTCATCGCGCATGCCACCCAGGGCCATGCGAACGTATTTGCGCCCCGTGGCCTTGGCAATGGATTGACCAAGGGAGGTCTTGCCCAC
>Ga0208617_1000155_pt1 | contig 21624 bp, 20 predicted proteins | sample CryBogCBE06Nov07_FD_184581 | JGI IMG/M metagenome (GOLD analysis project Ga0208617, IMG submission 184581) | Freshwater microbial communities from Crystal Bog, Wisconsin, USA - CBE06Nov07 (SPAdes) (version 2) | ecosystem: Environmental > Aquatic > Freshwater > Lake | place: Crystal Bog...
CCTTCACCTCCACCAGCAGCAGTTTGAATCTCCTGAGAGCAGTTTACGGACTTGTCGCGGTGCCGTATCGTAACGTTCCTCCTGCTTGAGTAGGGTATGAGGATATGAAACCTCTTCGGAAGCGAACGGATCTCCCGCCGTCGCGGGATCCGCAGAGCCCACGCTTCTACGATCCCGACTGGGCGGCGTGGGAGCAGCCCCGTCGCTGGCCACAGCGCCTGGCCGTCGCGGTCATTGGTCTCGCCGTCGTGGCCCTCGTCATCAACTCGCAGTTGACCACGTCAACGCCATCAGCGACGTCCAAGGTGGTGACATCGACCACCTTCCCGCTTCCAGGCTCGGGATCTGGACAAATCGCTCCCATTCACTTCAGCGGGAGCGGAACCGCCACCACCAAGACGTTCAGCCTGGTGGGCGGCGTGACGATCTTCCAGATGCACTGCAAGTGCGCGGCGAACTTCGCGGTCGCCCTCACCGAGGCTGGAGCGCCCAACCGCGTCCTCGTGAATGCAACGGCGGCCTACAAAGGCGTTCTCGGCCTCACGTTGCCAGCAGGTACCTACGGCCTGACCGTAGCGGCGGACTTCGATTGGGATGTCACCATTACCCAGCCACGCAACGAACCCGTTGTGTCGGGAACGTCGTTCTACACCGGCACCGGTGCCGCAGTGATTGGGCCCTTCAATGTGGCCCCGACCTCGAAGTTCTTGGCCGTCGTGGTGCCGACGATCTCGCAGGACTCGAACATCGTGTTCTTGCCCACCGACGGAGCGCCGGGAACGACCGCGCTGGTGGGCACTGGTCGGGTCTACGAGGTCATCACCTCCAAGGTGCCGACCACCGGTGCCTACTACCTCGCCTTCAACAACGGCGGGTACTGGTCGATCACCGTGAAGTAGGTGGCCACCGTTCGCCCCCTCGGGTCCCTCGGGCGCTTGAGGTTCCGTGCGGTGGAGCGTGATGCGCTTTTGAGATTTGACGAGACGTCGCTCGGTGCGTTCACCTCGACCCGGCGCTGGAGTGAGACCCCGAATCAACTGGCGGCGCTCGGCGTGGGGGTTCCACTCCGTGGCGTGGTGATGGTCGTGCATCTCGATGGGGTGGCCCATCTCGAGGGCCTCTACGTGCGCGCTGCTGCGCAGGGTCGAGGCTTTGGCTCCTCGCTCCTCGAGGCCGCCGCCGAGGCGGCGAGCGCCGCAGGTTCTCCATCACTCACGGTGTCGACCTACGAGGAGGTCTCGTTCAACGCGCCCTGGTATCGCCAGAGGGGATTCGACGATCTTCCGAGCAGTGCTTTCGGCCCAGAGCTCGCCGCGCTCGTTGCCGAGGAACGAGCAGGCGGACTCCACGACGATGCTCCCCGCGTGATCCTCATCCGGCGGCTGGATTAGCGAATGGATGCCCCGGTGGTCGCCTGTTCCTTGGCCCAGCGGTAGTCAGCCTTGCCGGAGGGGCTGCGGGTCACCCGCTCGGTGAGGATCACGTCCTTCGGCAACTTGTAACGAGCGATGTGCTGCGCAGCGAATTCGACCAGTTCATCGAACGAGGCGCTGAGGCCTGGCTTGAAGGCCACCACCGCGACGACCTCGGAGCCCCATCGCTCAGAGTCCCGGCCGGCAACGACCACGTCGGCAATCGCCGGGTGACCAGCCAAGGCGCCTTCAACTTCTTCGGCGAAGATCTTCTCACCGCCGGAGTTGATCGTGACCGAGTCGCGTCCGAGCAACTCAATCTCAGCGCTGTCGAGGAGTCGGGCTCGGTCGCCCGGGACGGCGAAGCGGTCGCCGTCAATGACGGGGAAGGTGCGAGCGGTCTTCGCTGCATCGCCGAGGTAGCCGAGCGGGACCCAGCCACTCTGGGCGAGCCATCCAATCTCTGGGTCACCTGCTTCGAGCAGTCGGGTGAGGTCGTCGGAGATCACCACTGCACCGGGTCCGGGAATGAACTGTCCCTGCGTTGCGCCCTTGGAGGAGTTGGAGAACATCTGAGCACCGGTCTCTGAGGAACCAACGGAGTCTGAGATGATGACGTTCGGCAGCGTCGCCTTCATCCGGTCCTTCATCGCCGCCGTCAGCGGCGCTCCACCGTTGGCGACGGCCAGCAGCGACGAGGTGTCGTAGGAGGCTCGTCCGAGTTCGTCGAGGAGCGGTCGAACCATGGCGTCACCCACGGTGTTGAAGGTGTTGATGCGCTCTCGCTCAATGGTGCGGAGAATGTCAATGGGGTCGTGGTGGTTGGTGTGGGTGGGGAGTACCAGCGTCGCCCCATCGCCCATCATGATGAAACTGGTCCACTGTGCCGCACCGTGCATGAGGGGCGGGAGGAGGAGGACCTTTAACCCGAAGCCATTGGTGGCGTTGTGGCGCACATCGTCGTAGCTCGTGACCTCTTCCCAGGTGCCGATCTTCCGGCCGCCCATGGCGTTCATGTAGATGTCGTGCTGGCGCCAGAGCACACCCTTGGGCATACCGGTGGTTCCGCCGGTGTAGAGGATGTAGAGGTCGTCGGGGGAGGGAACGACCGCTAGCTGCGAGGTCGAAGCACCAGCGAGCGCGGTCTCGTAGTCCGTGGCTCCGTCGATGACGGCGTTGCCGGAGTCGTCAGCGACCTGGAGCCAGAGAGCAACCGATGGGCAGTCGACCATGACCTCAGCCATCGTGGGCGCCAAGGTGGCGTGGAAGAGGACAACCTTGGGCTTGGCGTCGTTGAAGAGGTAGCGGAGTTCGTCACCGACGTAGCGGTAGTTGACGTTGAAGGGGGCGCACCGGGCGAGGTAGCTCCCGATCATGCCTTCTAAGTAGGCGTTGGAGTTGTAGAGCGCGAGCGCAACGTGGTCTTGGCCCGACTCGTGGTTGGCGAGGTCTGCTCGCTCGACGTGTGCCCCGAGCGATGCGGCGGCCAACAGGTTGGCGAACTTGCGGGATCGGTCGAGGAGCTCGGCGTAGGTCCACCGGCGATCGCCTTGGACGAGTGCATCACGAGTGGGGTTGGATTCAGCAATGGTCGTGAAGACCGTTCCGAGGTTGAACCCTTGAGCAGATGGCGCGGTGGTCACGGGCGAGAGGCTAGACCCCACCTGTTGCCTCTACCAAAACGAGGAAGTTGTCGACGATGGCCACTAGTGGGTGGTGGAGCGACCACAATGGGAGCGTGCAGGCCCACGACATCATCAACCCAACGACCGCTCAGCGCATCGCCACGATTCAGCCGACCACGCTCGACGACGCGGATCGTGCCATTCAGGCAGCGTCAGCCGCTCAGCCAGCGTGGGCATCGCTCGCTCCGGGGGATCGAGCGAGGCTCCTTCGGAGGTTCGCAGACCTCGTCGAGACGCACCTCGATGAACTCGCTGCGCTCGAAGTCGCCAATGCCGGCCACACGACTAGCAACGCTCGGTGGGAAGCCGGCAACGTCCGAGACCTCCTTGAGTACGCGGCCGGCGGCATCGAGCGCTTGAGCGGTCGGCAGATCCCGGTCGCTGGTGGTCTCGACCTCACCTTCCGAGAACCCCTCGGGGTCGTGGGAATCATCGTGCCGTGGAACTTCCCGATGCCGATCGCTGCTTGGGGCTTCGCCCCGGCGCTCGCCGCAGGCAACACCGTGCTCCTCAAGCCCGCGGAGTGGACACCACTCACGGCGCTGCGCCTCGCCGAACTGGCGTTGACCGCAGGGATTCCTGAGGGAGTCTTCACCGTGCTCCCGGGTGACGGACCGGTGGTCGGCCACCGATTCGCCACGCATCCGCTGATTGCGAAGGTGTGCTTCACTGGATCGACTGCTGTTGGCGCACACCTCATGGCGACCTGTGCGACGCAGATGAAGCGCATCACCCTAGAACTCGGTGGCAAGAGCGCCAACATCATCTTCGCCGACACCGACCTCGACGAAGTCGCCGCCGCCGCACCTGGTGGGGTCTTCGACAACTCGGGTCAAGACTGCTGTGCTCGCAGTCGAATCCTCGTCCACGACTCGGTCTTCGAGGGGTTCATGGAGCGATTCGAAGGTGCCGTGCGCTCGGTGGTCGTTGGTGATCCTTCTGATCCCACAACGATGATGGGGCCGCTCATCGCTGAGCGCCACCGGTCCCGCGTCCTGTCGTACCTCGACGGCGTCGACGTGGCGTTCGCTGGTACTGCCCCCGACGGCCCTGGGTTCTACGTCCCGCCAACCGTTGTCTTGCCGAAGACGAACGAGGACCGCATCGTGCAGGAGGAGGTCTTTGGACCCGTCGTGACGGTCCAGCGGTTCTCCACCGAAGCTGAAGCCATCGCCCTCGCGAACTCCACGCCCTACGGCCTCTCAGGGTCCATCTGGACGGAGAACTTGAGTCGCGCCATTCGCGTCGCCCGCGCCGTCACCTCCGGCAACTTGTCGGTGAACTCCCATTCATCGGTCCGCTACTGGACGCCGTTCGGAGGATTCAAGGGATCGGGTATCGGGCGAGAGCTCGGCCCCGAAGCGCTCGAGCAGTTCACGGAAGTGAAGAACGTCTTCATTTCCACGAGAGAAGGGTGACACCAGTGACGAAGCGTGTGGTCTCGAATCGACTCGAGGGCAAAGTTGCCGTCGTAACCGGAGCAGCCTCAGGAATCGGTCGGGCGATGGCGCAGCGATTCGCCGACGAAGGAGCCAAGGTTGTCGTCGCCGACCTCGACGCCACGGCGGGAATGGTCATTGCCGAAGCGGTCGGTGGGCACTTCGTCCAGACCGACGTCACGAGTCCCGAGGGCGTTGCCGCGATGTTCGCTGAAGCCGTCGCCACCTATGGGGGAGTGGACATCTCCTGCCACAACGCCGGGATCTCTCCTCCAGATGATGACTCCATCTTGGAGACTGAGCTCGACGCTTGGCGTCGAGTGCAAGAGGTCAACCTCACCTCGGTCTACCTCTGCTGCAAGGCGGTCATCCCCCTCATGCAGCAGCGCGGAGGTGGATCGATCATCAACACTGCATCCTTCGTGGCGCTCATGGGTGCGGCAACGTCGCAGATCTCCTACACCGCCTCCAAAGGCGGCGTGCTCTCGATGTCTCGAGAGCTCGGGGTGCAGTTCGCCCGTGAAGGCATCCGGGTGAACGCCCTCTGCCCGGGACCGGTCAACACACCGTTGCTCCAAGAGCTCTTCGCCAAGGATCCCGAGCGAGCAGCCCGGCGCCTCGTGCACATCCCTGTTGGGCGCTTCGCTGAGCCAGAGGAGATCGCAGCAGCAGCAGCGTTCCTCGCCTCAGACGATGCCTCGTTCGTCACGGCGTCAACGTTCCTCGTCGATGGAGGAATTTCTGCAGCGTACGTCACGCCGCTGTAGCGCATTGTGTGGTTGTGCACAGCTCCAGCGTTCGGCGTGGCGAACCGCCATGGTCGCAGTGCGCTGAGAACGCCTCGTCGTCAGTGGTAGAGGGATCCAGACAGTGAAGCGACTCGGTGCCCAGCGTCGACTTGGTGGGCAATGTGCGCCTGAACGAGTTCCAAGTCTCCGGGATGGGTGACCCCAACGCAGTGCTCATGGGATCGAAACACCGTGAACTGTGAGAGGTGCGGAGCCGCTCCCGCAATCCGTCCGTGGATGAGGTGGTCGGCAACGACCGGTAGGAGGACTTCAGCCTCATCGGGGAGACGGGCCTCCATTGCGTGCTCGAAGATGTCCCACATCTCGCTCGAGAATGCCCAAAGGTTCATTGAGACCGGAGCATCGGGCTGGAGATGGTCGGGGGAGCGACCGTCGTCGACGACAATGTCGTCACCGAGTCGGTGCACGCCACGACGTTCGTCCAGGCCGACCAGCATCCCCTTGGCATCGATGTGGCAGATTCCCCTCGTGACCGGACTCTCGCCGACCAAGGTCTGGGCCAGCTCGAAGGCGACCATGGCATTCCCAGCCCCCGAGGTGAGGTGGTCAGCGAGGTAACGGAGTGCTGCTGGACCGTAGAGGTCATCGGCGTTGGAGACGGCGATGGCCGGGTCGTTGCCGAGCGCGGCTCGAGCGGCGAGGACTGCGTGCACGGTGCCGCGCGGCTCGTCTTGGGTGGCGAAGGTCACGTTGAGGCGAGACCGATCCCAGTGAGCGGCGATGTGGTCAATGATGGTCGGCCCGGTGGTCGGGTTGACGACGATGACAGCTTCGGTGAAACCTGCAGACAGGGCATCGTTGACCAGGAGGTCAATGACGCCCTCCCCATTCGTTCCAATGGGAGCGAGGGGCTTGATGCCGCCGTATCGCTTCGCTTGGCCGGCTGCCAAGATCACGAGTGTTGGTGCACTCACCTAGGGATTCCTCCTACGGAGGGCCGTGTCGTTCGCCGACGTCGGCACTCGTTTGCGGTCGATGGATGATGGGGCGTCCTGCTCGCACGGGCAGGACAACGCAGGCAACCTAACACGCGACGCAGGAAACGAGGGGTGTCAGGACCGTGAACTACTTGTCGGCGGGTCGATCGATGACGGCGAGGCTGCAGCGTGCAACGCAGATCTGTCGACCCTGTTCATCGGTCAAATCAATGCCCCAGACCTGGATCGTGCGTCCTTTGCGAATAGGGGTGGCGGTCGCGGTCAGCGTGCCACTCGTCATTGACCGCAGATGCGAGCAGTTGAGTTCGGTGCCGACGATGGCCTTGCCGTCAGGTACCGAGATCGAGCCACCGATTGAGGCCGCTGATTCGGCAAGCAGCGCGGAGACCCCTCCGTGGAGAATGCCGAACGGCTGGTGCACCGTACTCGTGACCGGAACGCTCACGACGACACGATCTGGAGTGGCCGTAACGACGGAGATGCCGAGGGCGAGGTGCACGCCAGCATCTGGGATGGACGGAGGGAGAGAGGTCATGCGCTCAGCCTAGGTTCCAACCTCGGCTGCATCGGCCCCGGCCTCGGTAGTGTCGAGGCATGGACTCCATCGTCGACCTCCGCTCCGATACCGTCACCCGACCGAGCGCTGCCATGCGTGAGGCAATGGCCACCGCCGTCGTTGGCGACGATGGCTTCGGGGAGGATCCGACGGTCAGGGCACTCGAAGCTCGCTACGCCGCACTCGTCGGGAAAGAAGCAGCGATCTTCGTCCCCTCTGGGGTCATGGCGAACCAGATCGCCATCCGGGTCCAGACCCGGCCCGGCGACGTCGTGCTGGCTGGCCGGCGGGCCCACGTGGTCCTCTACGAAATGGGCGCGGCGGGCAGGAACGCATCGGTACAGTTCGCCACATTGGACGACAGCGACGGAATGCTCGATGCTGCCGAGATCACTGCACAACGAGCGGGTGAGACGCACCACCATGCCGCAGCGAGTCTGTTGTGCATGGAGAATTCGTCCATGGCAGCTGGTGGGGCTATCTGGACCAGAGACCGTCTGATGGCCGTCGCTGACGCCGCAACAGGGCTGAAGATCCACCTCGATGGAGCCAGGCTGTTCAACGCGTCGGTGGCGTCGGGGATCAGCCCGGCAGAACTCGCTGCGCCTGCCGATTCAGTGATGAGTTGCCTCTCCAAGGGCCTCGGGGCTCCCGTGGGGTCCATGTTGGCTGGTTCGGCGGCGTTCATCGCCGAAGCTGGGGTCGAGCGCAAGCGTCTCGGTGGGGCGATGCGTCAAGCGGGAATTCTCGCCGCTGCTGGACTCATCGGCCTCGAGCAGGGAATCGACCGCCTAGCAGAAGACCACCGACGAGCGACCTACCTCGCCGAGGCAATTGAGGCCGCATGGCCGACCGCAGGGGTCAGCGCCGATGCAACGGCGACTAACCTCGTCGTCGCCCACCTCGACAACACCGATGCCGTCCTGGCGCACCTCGCCGCCCACGGCGTCCTCGCCGACACCATCGCCCCTCGGCAGCTCCGCTTCGTGACCCATCTCGACGTCGACGATGCCGGCATTGAGCGAGCGGTTGCGGCGATTGAGACAGCACCAGTCCGCCGGTGAAGATTCGCATTGGGATCGGCGCTGCGCCGACGACCCTCGAAGCGCTGCACGAGGTTGCCCAGGCGGTGTCGAGTGGGGGATTCGACTCGATCTGGCTCCCCGAGGTCCTGGCGTCACCAGTTCTCGATCCCGTCGTTGCCCTCGCCGTGCTGGCTGCGACGGCGCCACGCCTCAAACTCGGCACCACCGTGCTGTTCACCGGAACGAACACGATCCGTCTCGCCAAGCGATTGGCGTCGCTCGACGTCGTGAGCGGCGGGCGACTCCTCGTCACGGCCGTCCCCGGTCTCACGACCGGTACCGAGCCATCGGCAATTGGGTTGGACCCGCGCAATGCTGGTCCCGTGCTCGAAGAGGTCCTCGGGGTTCTCCGGCAGCTGTGGAGTGGCGCGAGTGTGACCCACGATGGACCAGCGGGAACCTTCACGAACGTGACCGTGCGACCCACACCGGTGCAACACCCGCTCGAGGTGTGGCTCGGTGGGACGGCCTCCAACTCCCTGCTGCGCTGTGGTCGCGTCGGGGATGGCTGGTTGCCGTCCCTGTGCACGCCCGAAGAGGTCGCGAGCGGTCGAGTGGTGATTGAGCGAGAAGCAGCACTCCATGGTCGTGCGATCAGCGAGGAGCACTTCGGGGTCTCCCTCGGCTACTTCGCCCACGGCTATCCCGAAGGCCTCGAGGACTCCATGGCGAGCCGCTTGAAGGGTCGAGTGCTCGCCGACGTTATCCCGTCAACCCTCGACGAGGTTCCCGTGCTCCTCGAGCGCTTCATTGCTGAGGGGTGCTCGAAGTTCGTGCTCCGCCCCCTCGATGGTGGCGTCGACTACGCGGAAGCCTTCAGTGCCCTCAGCCCCTTCGTGGTGGGCCTCCAGACCTGAGACGCCTCAGTGTCCGAGGACGCGGTGGGGGAGGTAGGGCGCAGCCAGCGCTTGGAGCTCTTCGCTCGTCAAGGTGAGGTCGAGTGCGGCGATGGCGTCGCTCAAGTGGTGAGGCTTGGTCGCCCCGATGATGGGTGCTGAGACCCCAGGCTGCGCGAGGAGCCAGGCCAAGGCGACCTGAGCGGCGGGGACGCCGCGTCGAGCGGCGAGGTCAACCACCACGTCCACCACGGCGAAGTCGTCGTCGGTGTAGAGCACGTCAGCGAACCCGTCGGTCTCGGCCCGCGTCGTTGACCGCACGCCACCGCGGTCTCGGTTGCCAGCCAACATGCCGCGTGCGAGTGGGCTCCACGGGATGACGCCAACGCCGCTGTCGATGCAGAGCGGGATCATCTCGCGCTCTTCTTCGCGGTAGATGAGGTTGTAGTGGTTCTGCATCGAGATGAACCTCGCACCACCGGCCCGCTCGGCAGCGAACTGCATCTTCTGGAACTGCCACGCTGCCATGGACGACGCACCGATGTAGCGGGCCTTGCCTGAGCGCACGACCTCGTTCAGTGCACCCATGGTTTCTTCGACGGGGACTCGGGGGTCGAACCGGTGGATTTGGTAGAGGTCGACGTAGTCCATGTTGAGGCGCGTGAGCGAGGCATCGATGGCGTCGAAGATGTGCTTCCGAGAAAGCCCCCAGCCGTTGTTGCCCTTCGACATTGGCATGAAGACTTTGGTGGCAACGACCACTTCCTCTCGGGTTGCCATCTCCCGGAGCAGTCGACCAGTTGTGACTTCACTCTGGCCAGCAGAGTAGGTATCGGCGGTATCGAAGAACGTGATGCCCGCCTCCAGCGCCGCAGCTACGAAGGGTCGGGCCGCGTCGGTGTCGAGCACCCAGGGTCGGTCCGAGTGATCGCCGTAGCTCATCATGCCGAGGCAGAGTCTCGAGACGTTGAGTCCGCTCTCACCAAGTTGCACGTAGTCCATGACACCCTCCTCGATCTCTCAGAACCCTAGCGAGGACATCTGTTCGTCACGCAGATGTCAGGGGGATGGTCAGTGCGGTCGGGTAGCCTGAGCATCGAAGCGAACCGAGGAAGGAGTGCGCGTGGCCCTAGAACTCACTCACGTTTCCAGCCTCGTGCGAGCGCCTCTCGTCGACCGTGATGGTGGGAGAATCGGCCGGGTCGTTGACGTCATCGTTCGAGTCGGCACCGCGGCACACCCTCCCATCACCGGGCTCATCGTTCGGATTGGGGGCCGAGAGCTCTTCGTGAAGATCGCCAAGATTGCGCAGTTGAGCCCGAACCGCGTCGTCTTCGCTGCTGAACGGGTCGATCTCCGAAAGTTCGAGCGGCGACCTGGTGAGTTGCTGCTCGCCAAGGACCTGATGGCCCGCCACCTCATCAACTTGGTGGGTGGACGCCTGATCACCGCCAACGAGATCGAACTCGCCCAGGTGGATGGCACGTGGGAAGTGGTCGGCGTCGATGCTGGACGTCGCCCGCTGCTCCGGCGCCTGCTCCCAGGACGACTCTCGAGCCACATCCACCCGAAGGCGCTCGTGGACTGGGAGTCCATCGAGCCATTCGTGGGCCACGTCCCCTCCGCTCGCCTTCGGATTCCCTACCGCAAGTTGGCAAAACTCCACCCCGCCCAAATCGCCGACCTCGTCGAAGCAGCGTCCCACGAAGAAGGCGAGGAGATCATCGAAGCCGTTGGCGCCGACCGAGAGCTCGAGGCTGATGTCTTCGAAGAGCTCGACGTTGAGCACCAAGCAGAGTTCGTCAACTCTCGATCCGATGTCGAAGCCGCTCGCCTCATGAGCCGCATGGCACCCGACGAGGCGGCCGACCTCATCGCGGCCGTTGACCAAGAGCGGCGCATGGCCGTGCTCGAGCTGCTGCCTGCACCGCAACGTCAGAAGGTCCGCAACCTCCTCAGCTACCACCCCGACACCGCCGGTGGCGTCATGAGCCCCGACTTCATCGTGCTGCCCGAGACCGCGAACGTGGCAGACGCCCTCGACGCCATCCGCACCTCGAGCGCGGCGCATGAGAGCCTGCAGTTGATCTTCGTCGTCGATGCCGGTGGACTTCCCGTTGGCCAAGTGACGCCAGTCGCCCTCATCCGGGCGAACCCGGCGAGTCTGATCACGACGGTGCAGCGTCCCAACGCCGCCAAGGTCTACGTCGACAACGACCTCGACCAAGTGGCACGAAAGTTGTCGGACTTCAATCTCATGGCGATCCCGGTCCTCGACCGGGCCACGAAGATGGTGGTCGGGGTTGTCACCATTGACGATGTGATCGACGTGCTCTTGCCGCAAGGTTGGCGCCGTGACCTCGCCAGCGACGAGGACCAAGCATGAGGACCACCGTCGTTCGCTACCGCACCTTGGACCGGAGTCGCTCGACGAGCGACGACAGCGGCCCCCATCAATCTCGCCCTCCGAGACGCACGGCGTCTTGGAGGATGGTCTCGCGCTGATCTCCAGCGACCACTGAGGTCGCCCCTCGATCGGCCGGGCATGACACGGACTGGCCGCACGATTGATCGAGAGGAGGACCCATGGGGAGTGAACACGACCAGCACCACCACCATCATCACACCCCGATCCATGGGGCCTTCGGCTCAATCACTGAAGTCACCATGGGCGAGCGTCAAACCTGGAAGCGGCGGCTCCTCACGTTCTTCGCGATTCTCGGACCCGGGCTCATTGTCATGGTCGGCGACAACGACGCCGGTGGCATCTCGACCTACTCCCAGGCAGGGCAGGATTTCGGCTACTCGCTGCTGTGGGTCCTCCCCCTCCTCATCCCGGTGCTCGTCATCAACCAAGAGATGGTGGTCCGCCTCGGAGCCATTACCGGTGTCGGCCACGCCAAGCTCATCCGAGAGCGGTTCGGCCGAGGGTGGGCATGGTTCTCCGCAGGGGACCTGTTCCTCCTCAACTTCCTCACGATCGCCACTGAGTTCATTGGGATTGGACTCTCCCTCGAGTACTTCGGGATTTCGAAGTACCTCTCGGTACCGGTCGCTGCAGTCGGCCTCGTCCTCATGACGGCAACGGGAAGCTTCCGCTCTTGGGAGCGCTTCATGTTCGTCTTCGTCATCGCCAACTTCCTCGTGATCCCGTTGGCATTCCAGTCCCATATCTCCCTGCACGCCATGGGGCATTCGCTGGTGACACCGCACATCAACGGGGGAGCGACGTCGACCTCGGTGCTCCTCATCATCGCCATCATTGGGACCACGATTGCCCCCTGGCAGCTGTTCTTCCAGCAGTCCAACATCGTCGACAAGAAAATCACCACTCGCTTCGTCAACTACGAGCGGGTCGACACCCTCCTCGGCTCGTTGGTGGTGGTCGGCGCAGCGATCCTGCTCGTCTCGACGGTTGCTGCAGCAACTGCGGGAACCGCCACCGCTGGCCACTTCACCGATGGTCTCGGTGTCGCCAACGCGCTGGCCCACCACGTCTCTCGGTTGGCGGGAGCGTTCTTCGCACTGGTGCTGTTCAACGCGTCGCTCATCGGTGCCGCTGCAGTCACCCTCACCACGTCCTACGCCGTTGGCGATGTCTTGACGGTGTCGGTCTCACTCAACAACGGCTGGCGAGATGCGAAGGCGTTCTACGCGACCTTCGCTGCGCTCGTCGGACTCGCCGCCTTCCTCATCCTCATTCCCGGGGCACCGCTCGGTTTGATCGTGACCGCGGTACAGGCCTTGGCCGGCATCTTGCTACCGGCATCGACCATCTTCTTGTTGTTGTTGTGCAACGACCGCGGCGTACTCGGCCCGTGGGTGAACAAGACCTGGCTCAACCTGGTCGCCGGCCTCGTCATCGCCGTGCTGTTCGTCCTGTCGTTCTTGCTGACCTTCACGACGATCTTCCCCCACCTCGACGTCGTTGCGCTCCTGCAGGTCTTCGCGTGGGTCCTCGGCATTGGATTTGTGGTCGTCGTCGTGAGTCTGCTCCTCTACCGTCGGCGGAACCCGCGCTCGCCGGTGGAGTACGACGGTCGGCGCGAACTGTGGCGCATGCCGCCAGCGGCGCTCCTCGACCGACCGGAGTGGTCGGTGCCACGCCGGATCACCATGTACGCGATGGGCGCCTACATGGTGATCTCGATCATCATGTTGTTCGTGAAATCCGTCACACTGACGGGAGGAGGCCACTAACGATGGCGACATCAGTACTCTGCATCCACGCCCACCCTGACGATGAGGCGCTCTTCACCGGCGGCCTGCTCGCTCGCCAACACGCACTCGGTGCGTGGACCGGGGTGATCTGCTGCACGGATGGGCGATGGGGCTACTCACCCGGCCACGTCGAAGTCGGTACCGAGGGGCACGATCCAGCAGCGACCGCGGTGCAACGAAAGGGCGATCTTCGCGACTCAGTGGCGACGCTCGGTGTTGATCACCTCGTCACCTTGGACTACTACGACTCCGGGATGCGGGGTTGGGAGGTCAACTCCTGGCCCGAGGCCTTCGTCCGCCAACCCCTCGACGTCGTTGCGCACCAACTCGCCGGAGAGATCGACCGCCACCATCCCGATGTCGTCGTGACCTACGACCGACACGGCGTCTACGGCCACCCTGACCACATCAAGGCCCATGAGGCCACGGTACGCGCCGTGGAGCTGTCGAGTTCTCAGCCAGAGCTCCTCTTCGTGACGGTGGCTCGGTCTGCCGTGGCGGCGATTTCAGCCAGCCTCGGTGACGGCGGAGACCTGCCCCAGTGGGTGACCGACATGGGGGAGTTCGGCTCCACCGATGAAGAGATCTGCCTCCTCCTCGACGTGCGGGAGTTTGCCGCCACTAAGCGTTCGGCGATCGCCGCGCACTCGAGCCAGCTCGACAACCACTTCTTCTTGGGGATGGACGACGAGCAGTTCACCGCCATGCTCGGCGCTGAGGTCTACACCAAGGGATATGCCACCGGCGCTCCACTCGCCACCGAGATCTGATTGGCGCCTCGCGCTGCTCGCTAGGGTTCGGTGATGACCACCGCAGCGCTCACCCTCATGGCCGTCCACGCCCACCCCGACGATGAAGCGTCGATGACTGGGGGAATCTTGGCCGACGCCCACGCTCGTGGCATCACGACCGTGCTCGTCACCTGCACCGACGGGGCACTCGGTGACAGTCCCGATGGTCGCAACCCCGAGCACGATGACCACGATCCTGAGGCAGTCGTCGCCCATCGCCACGAGGAGCTGGCTAATGCTGCAGCGATCCTCGGCATCACCCACCTCCACGAACTTCGCTATCGCGACTCAGGGATGATGGGGTGGCCGCAGAACGACGCGCAGGGAGCGTTCTGGAACACCCCGGTTGCCGAGGCCGCCGCTCGACTCGCCGCCCTCATCGAGCAGTACCAGCCAGACGTCATCGTGACCTACGACGAGAATGGCTTCTACGGACACCCGGACCACATCCAAGCCAATCGGATCACGTTGGCGGCAATTTCCGAAACGGGATCAACGGTGAAGAAGCTCTTCTACACCGCAATCCCGAAGTCCTGGATGGCACAGTTCCAAGCCGAGATCGCGGCTGCGGACTCAGAAGGTCCGGGGGAGGACGAGACGCCGAGCGTCGATCTTGGAACCGATGACGCCGCCATTGGGGCCATCATCGACACGTCGGCCTACGCAGCGGCAAAGCGCAATGCCTTGGCCGCCCACGGCTCCCAAACGGCCAACTCGTTCTTCTTGACGATGCCCGAGGAACGATTCGCCTCAATCTTCGGCCGAGAGGCGTTCGTGCGAGTGCTCGACCTGACCGGCGGCACCGGGGTCGACGACGACCTCTTCGCTCGCCTCGGCTGAGCGAAGAGGTCGCAGTGCGACCAGGGAATTAGTAGCGGTAGGTGTCGGGCTTGAAGGGGCCGTCCACGTCGACGCCGATGTACTCCGCCTGCTCCTTGGAGAGCTTGGTGAGGTGCACGCCGAGGGCGTCCAAGTGCAAGAGCGCCACCTTCTCGTCCAGGTGCTTCGGGAGCACGTAGACCTTGGCCTCGTACGCGCTGGCATTGGCGAACAGCTCCATCTGGGCCATGGTCTGGTTGGTGAAGGAGTTCGACATCACGAAGCTCGGGTGGCCAGTGGCGTTGCCGAGGTTCATGAGGCGTCCCTCAGACAGCATGATGATGCTGTGGCCGTCGGGGAAGATCCAGGCGTCGACCTGCGGCTTGATGGTGTTGCGGACAATGCCGGGGAAGTTGGTGAGCCCCAAGATGTCGATTTCGTTGTCGAAGTGGCCAATGTTGGCGACGATGGCCTGGTGCTTCATCTGAGCCATGTGCTCCACCGTCACGACACCCTTGTTGCCGGTTGCGGTGATGATGATGTCGGCGCGACTGAGGACGTTCTCCAAGGTGTTGACCTCGTAGCCGTCCATGGCGGCCTGGAGGGCGCAGATGGGATCGATCTCGGTGACGACCACTCGAGCGCCTTGGCCCCGCAGTGAGTCGGCACAGCCCTTGCCGACGTCGCCATAGCCGCACACGACGGCGAGCTTGCCACCGATGAGGACGTCGACGGCACGGTTGAGGCCGTCGATGAGCGAGTGACGGCAGCCGTACTTGTTGTCGAACTTGGACTTGGTGACCGCATCGTTGACGTTGATGGCAGGGAAGAGGAGCTCGCCGCTGCGCTGCATCTCGTAGAGACGGTGCACGCCGGTGGTGGTCTCCTCGGAGACGCCGACGATGTCCTTGACCATCTCGGTGTAGCGGGTCGGGAAGGCGGCAACGGAGCGGGTGAGCAATTCGAGAACGATCGCGTACTCCTCGGAGTCTGCGGTGTCCGGAGCGGGGACGAAGCCCTTGCCTTCGAACTCCACGCCCTTGTGGACGAGCAAGGTGGCGTCGCCACCGTCGTCCAAGATCATGGTCGGACCAGCGTGGTTCGGCCACACGATGGCCTGCTCAGTGCACCACCAGTACTCCTCCAAGGTCTCACCCTTCCAGGCGAAGACCGGGATGCCCGCTGGGGCATCGGGAGTTCCGTGCGTGCCGACGACGACGGCAGCAGCAGCGTGGTCTTGGGTGGAGAAGATGTTGCAGGATGCCCAACGCACGTCAGCACCGAGCTCGGCGAGGGTCTCGATCAAGACCGCGGTCTGAATGGTCATGTGGAGCGAACCGGTGATGCGTGCGCCAGCGAGTGGCTTGGCGGCACCGAATTCGGCACGCATGGCCATGAGGCCGGGCATCTCCACTTGGGCGAGTTCGATCTCCTTGCGGCCGAACTCGGCGAGGGAGAGGTCAGCGACTCGGTAGTCGGACGGAGACAGGGACATGGTGGTACCTCCAAGAGGAACTGGGCGCGCGGCCGGGACGTGGTCTGCGTTTGCCCGCCCCTCTGGGCTCGACGGCACAACACCACCACTCTAGCAAGGCGGCATTGGGATTCGACCGACGCCTCCGAGGATGCCCTCAGGTCGCGGTCTCGGCGAGGTACGCAGCGAGCGAATCGAAGTAGCTCTCCATGCCGGCCTTCGCCCGAGCGGCTTCGTCGTCGGGGAGGTCGCCAATCTGGCGGAAGGTCACCGTGGTGCCGCCCTCGTCCTCGCTGAAGTCGATCTCGATCTCGTGGAAGGGCGTGGTCTTCTCTGCTGCGGCGAACGCCTCGGCTGATTCGGTGTAGTGCATGGTGTGCCGGAGTCGCTCATGGGGAACGACCTCGGTGTACTGGCCGTAGAAGTAGGGCGTGAAGCCGAATTTCGAGGCGTCGATGCCGATTGACCAGGCGCCACCAACGGTGGCCTCAGATGTTGCAGAACCTGGCACGACGGAGAGTTCGGTTGGGTGGTACCACGCCTCCAGCGCAGACGCCGTCGTCCACGCGGACCACATGACGTTTACCGGGACATCGAACATGCGCTCGACGCTGTAGAGCAGGTGCTCGTCCATGGGTCTCCTCAGACGTTGAATCGGAACTCGACGACATCGCCATCAGCCATCACGTACTCCTTGCCCTCCATGCGGACCTTCCCGGCAGCCTTGGCGGCGGTCATGGAACCTGCGGCAATGAGGTCGGCGAAGGAAACGACTTCGGCCTTGATGAAGCCGCGTTGGAAGTCGGTGTGGATCACACCTGCAGCCTCTGGGGCAGTTGCACCCACCTTGATCGTCCAGGCGCGAGCCTCCATCGGTCCAGCGGTCAGGTAGGTCTGGAGGCCGAGCGTGGCGAAACCCTGTCGGATGAGGCGGTTGAGACCAGGCTCATCTTGGCCGTAGCTCGACAGCAGTTCGGCGGCATCGGTGGGGTCGAGTTGGGAGAGTTCAGCTTCGAGCTGCGCACACAGCACGACTGCTTCTGCGGGTGCGACGAGTTGGGCGAGCTCGGCGTGGAGCGTCGTGTCGCTCAGTTGACTCTCGTCAACGTTGAACACGTAGAGGAAGGGCTTGGCCGTCAGCAGGTGGAGGTCGGCGAGGTGCTCGAGCGCAACTTCACCGTTGGCAGCGGCTGCGGACACCGTTCGGCCACGATCCAAGATGGCACGGGCCTGCTGCGTTGCCTTCAGTTGATCGGCGAGTTCGGGAGCACGCTTGGCTTCCTTCTCGAGTTTCGGGAGGCGAGCGTCGATGGTCTGGAGGTCGGCCAAGATCAGTTCGGTGTTGATGGTCTCGATGTCGCTGGCGGGACTGACGGCCCCATCGACGTGGATGACGTCGTCGTCATTGAAGGCCCGCACCACCTGACAGATGGCATCGGACTCACGAATGGCGGCCAAGAACTTGTTTCCGAGCCCTTCACCGACCGATGCGCCGCGCACGATGCCCGCGATGTCGACGAAGGTGGTCACCGCAGGAACGAGGCGTCCTGATCCGAAGATCTCTGCCAAGACGGCGAGGCGAGCATCGGGAACCTCGACGACACCGACGTTGGGTTCAATGGTGGCGAAGGGGTAGTTCGCAGCCAAGACGTCGTTGGCGGTGAGGGCGTTGAATAGGGTGGACTTCCCAACGTTGGGGAGACCGACGATTCCGAGCTGCAGGGCCATTGGGGCAAACCTCCGAGGGGCAAGCGTAGGTCACGTGGTGGCTCCTGCTCATCGTGGTGACTGCGGGACTACTCCGTGATGGCTTGGAAGACGAGCTGGCGGAGTTCCTCGCGAATGGGGTAGGTCGTCGACGGGACGAGTTGGGTGAAGAACTGGACCGTCAACTGCTCGGTGGGGTCGACGTAGAAGGCGGTGGACGCCATGCCGCCCCAGTAGAAGTCGCCAGCGCTGGCGAACATCTTCGAGGCCAGCGGGTTGAGCATCACGGCGAATCCGAGGCCGAACCCGACTCCGTTGTAGGGGCTCTCTGAGAAGCCATCGACTTCAGCCTCTGCGAGATCAATGCCTCCGGGGAGGTGGTTGGCCGCCATGAAGTCGAGGGTGCGTGGACTCAAGATGCGGACTCCGTCGAGGGAGCCGCCCCGAAGGAGCATGGTCGTGAAGCGGTGGTAGTCCGCAGCGGAGGAGATGAGCCCACCACCGCCCGACGGGGCCGTTGCTGGGCGTTTCGCCCACTCTGCCATGGGGCCAGCCTGGACGATGCCGCCTGAGGGGGTGGCGAGGTAGAGATCGGCCAGACGATCGAGATCATCACCTTCGCAGACGAAGGAGGTCTCGTGCATGCCGAGCGGCTTGAGGATGCGCTCAGCGAAGACTTCGGGCAGCGATGCATCGCCGAAGATCTCACAGAGGCGACCGCAGACATCGGTGGCGACGGAGTAGTTCCAAGCTGAACCGGGTTGGAAGCGTAAGGGAAGTCGAGCCCACAGGTCGCAGGCTTCTTCCAAGGAGATGCCGTGCTTGGCTCCCCACTCGAGCCCCTCGTTGCGGTAGATGGCATCACAGGGGTGCACGTAGTTGAAGCCGTAGGTGAGTCCTGCAGTGTGGGTGAGGAGGTGCCAAATTCGCACTGGTTCGACTGCGGGAACCGTGGTGTACGACGTGGGGGTTCCACCGGCGTAGACCCGGGCATCTTTGAACGCAGGGATGTACCACTCGACGGGGTCGCTCAGTTTGAAACGACCCTCTTCGAAGAACGACATGAGCACCACCGAGGTGATGGGCTTGGTCATGGAGTAGATCCGGAACAAGGTGTCTGCTTCGACGGGGAGTTGGCGAGCGACGTCGCGGTATCCGCCGGTAGCGACGTGAACAACTTCCCCTTCACGGGCAACGCTCACGAGGTAGCCGGGGATCTTCCCCTCGGCGACGTAGGAATCGAAGTGGCGATTGATGCGATGGAGTCGAGACGCATCGAACCCAAGTTCTTCTGCGTCAGCGGTGACCGCAATGGGGGGAGTAGCCATGGAGGCTCCTTCGTCGAGTGTGCGGGACTAGTTCGAAGTGGTGCCGTAGGACGCGAGGCACATCTCATCGGAAGAGCCGTCGCCCCAGGTGATGTAGCGCGGGGGGAGCGCCTTGGTCTGTGGCAGCAGTGAGCGCAGGGCAGGCGTGTAGCTGCAGCTGAGCACCAACTTGTCGCCAGGCACCACGGCCACCGCTGGCGTGAGGAAGTAGGCCCGCTGCAGGTCGAAGTTCCACGCCGTGTCGTTGAGGAGCACCGTTGAGGTCCCGTTGTGGACGAGCGAGACCGTCATTGACGAGCCGAGGAGGTGCATGTGTGGGGCGATGTCTTGGATGACGCCGGCCGAGTCAATCGGCCAGGTGCACGAAGTCGACGTCACCGACGCCGTCGCCGATGGAATCGAGTGCGTCCGACCGCAGATGAACTCGAGCAGGTTCACGAAGTTCACTTCGCCCGCTCCGAATCGCTTGCCGAGATCAACGAGCGATGCCGAGCGGCTGCACAAGGCACCGTGGACGCCGGAGGGGCACGGCAGGTCTGGTGGGGCGACGATCTGGTGGATGCTCAGCGGCTTGAGCCCTGAGCCCGCAGCCGGGGTGAGCCCGAGGGTGACCGAGGAGTGGTCCGTTGGGCTGACGCCGGTCGGGCCGCAGCCAACGAGCAAGTTGTAGTGGACCTGGACGATGATGAACGCTCCGGCCGGGAGGGGCATGCCGGTTCCCGTTGGCTCGTAGCCCGTTGACTTCCCCGGCCCCGATGCAGCGAGCCACGGGTTGTCAGAGATCTCCGACACCGTCGTGCTGCCGTTCAGTTGCGGGGCGCCGAAGCAAGTCCAGCCCTTGCCGTTGGCGTTCAACTTCTGCGCAGCGGCGAGTTGGTTGGCGTAGCCCAAGTACAAGATCACGTGGTGCACCTGAACCGAGCCTGGGCTGAACGTCGTTGACGTGATCATCTGATCGGTCGTGTTCCCCGGGAACAGCAGCGAGCAGTGGTAGTTGTCGTGCCCTCCCGCCACGGGCTTGCTCGGCTGGTACGGCGTGAGGTTGAGGGTGAGTGAACTCGAGGTGTGGGGATGGGCACCATGGGTTCTCGCACTGCTGGCCCCAGCGGCAAGCGAGATCGACCCCGCCGTCACGATGGCGGTCGCAACGGACGCGACGATGAGCGAACTGAGAAGCGGCAATTTGCGCATGAGACCCCCCGGTCAAGGTATGTCCTCACTGTAGGCGCATCGACCCCCTCGGGCAATGCTGGCTGTCGGGGTCCGATTGGCCTCCTCAACTAGCCTGCAAGGAGCGGTTCCACGACGAGGAGTGCACACATGGCCAGCAATGCCAGCAACGAAGCCAAGCAGCAAGCCAAGGCAAAGGGTCGAAGCGTCGCCCCGGCTAAGAAGAGTCGGTCGGTCACCAAGCAGTCGACGAGGAAGAACGGCCTCGTCGGGTGGATTTCTATTGGTGCGGTCCTCATCCTCGTCGCCGTCATCGCCATCGTGGGCCTCGCCTCATCGAGCTCGAGTGCCTCCTACACCTGGACCAAGGCGCCAACGGTGATCACCGCCACGCTGGCGGGGTTGCCGGCGTCGTCGTTCGACGTGAACACGTCGGCCCCCGGTGTGCCCGAGTCAACGTTCTTGACGACGAAGAACCAGCCCCTCGAGAAGGCGGCGAACCCCAAGGGCGTTGTGCTGCCGCTCGTGCTCTACAACGGTGCCGAGTTCTGCCCCTACTGCGCAGCAGAGCGCTGGGCGGTCGTGGCGTCCCTCAGTCGATTCGGCACCTTCAGCGCGCTCGGGATTACCAAGTCCTCGTCGATCGACAAGTTCCCGAACACCAACACCTTGACCTTCTACAAGGCCAAGTACGTCTCGCCGTACATCACGTTCCAAAGCATCGAAGGCTTCACCAACATCCCTTCAGGGACCTTCTACAAGCCACTGCAGGCAGCGACGAAGCGTCAGCAGTACCTCATCAACAAGTACGACAATCCTCCCTTCATCCCCTCCGATCAGGCGCAGAGCTACCCCTGGATCGACTTCGGCAACCAGATCCTGATGCCGGGGCCGACCTACGACCCGAGCTACCTCCAAGGGCTCACCTGGACGCAGATCGCCCAGCTCTTGCACGACCCCACGAACGCCGTGTCCCAGCAGATTCTGGTGTCGTCGAACTACATCTCCGCATCGGTCTGCCACATCGACGGCGAGATGCCGGCGTCGGTGTGCACCTCTGCCGGAGTGAAGGCAGCTGCAGCAGGAATCGGACTGAAGTAGCCAATTCTTCGATGTCACAGCCGTAGCGCATCCTTCTGCTCCTGGTCGCGAGGGTCGACGGGAGAAATGGTGGTGCTCTATGACCGATGCGTTTGAGCAGTGGGCGTCAATCGAGGGAGTCATTCCTGACACCTTGGACGGGTGCGTCGACGAGTCCAATGAATTCGCCTTGACCGCAGGTCGCCTCTACATGGTGGCGAAGGGTTTCGCAGCTGAGATCGAAGCGCTCCGTTGGTCGCGCGACAGCGGGCCG
>Ga0208617_1000167_pt1 | contig 20534 bp, 19 predicted proteins | sample CryBogCBE06Nov07_FD_184581 | JGI IMG/M metagenome (GOLD analysis project Ga0208617, IMG submission 184581) | Freshwater microbial communities from Crystal Bog, Wisconsin, USA - CBE06Nov07 (SPAdes) (version 2) | ecosystem: Environmental > Aquatic > Freshwater > Lake | place: Crystal Bog...
GTCGTTTAGTGCGGGCACAACTGGCTTCACGCCGAACACGGCGACGACTGGAGCGGTCACACTCGCCGGCAACCTCGCTCTGTCTAATGGTGGCACAAATGCTTCTCTGACGGCTTCTAACGGCGGTATTTTTTATTCGACCGCTACTGCTGGAGCAATTCTTTCTGGAACTGCGACAGCAAATCAGCATCTTGCCTCTGGGGCATCAGGTGCCCCATCTTGGACAACAGCAACTTTCCCTGCAACAACAACTGCTGGAACAGTATTAGCGTCAGGAACGGCCAATACGGTAACTGCCTCTGCTACGCCAACATTAGGCATTGCAGGAACGACACAGGGTTCTGTTCTTTTAGCGGGCCTTACTAGTGGAACTGTTACCGTAACAACTGCGGCTACTGCTGGAACTTGGACATTTACACTTCCAACTTCTGGTGGAACAGCAAACTATGCTCTTATAACCAACGGATCTGGGACTGCTTCTTGGAGTATATTACCAGTCGCAGGAGGCGGCACCGGCCTTGCCTCAGGAACATCTGGAGGTGTCCTTTATTATAGTGCCTCAGGAACTCTTGCCTCCTCCGCAGCACTAGCCGCAAGTTCGATTGTTCTTGGTGGTGGCGCTGGTGTTGCACCTGCAACAACAACGACTGGAACTGGCGTTGTAACTGCAATAGCAAACGCAGTTAATACAAGTGGCGGGTTAATTACTTATGCTACTTATGCCCCTGCTTCTGGTAAGACGTTAACTGTTAGTAACAGTTTAACACTTGCTGGAACAGACGCGACAACAATGACGTTCCCTTCCACAAGTGGGACGGTTGCTACTTTAAACACGGCTCAAACATTCACAGCAACACAGACATTTAATGGATCTTCAAGTGTTCTTGCTTCTGTTCTTATAAATGCTGCTGAAACTACTACTGTTTCAGCAACAGCAGCAACAGGAACAATTAACTTTGACGTTACAACACAAAGCGTTCTTTACTACACTTCAAGTGCTTCTGGGAACTGGACAGTTAACTTTAGAGCCAGTAGCGGAACCGCGCTAAATACCGCTCTTGCGACCAATCAATCAATAACAGTAGCTTTTTTAGTTACCCAAGGAGCGACTGCATATTACAACAGCGCATTGCAAATTGATGGGTCTGCTGTGACGCCAAAATGGCAAGGCGGTACAGCGCCGTCAGCAGGCAATGCTTCTGGTATTGACGTTTATACCTACACAATAACAAAGACTGCTAGTGCTACATATACAGTATTAGCAACTCAAACTCAGTTTAAGTGAGGGTAATATGCCGTCAATTATTACCGAAGGCGCGATGTCTGCCCAAGGATATGGGTTTGGTAGGAAGGCTGGCGGCGCTGTTGGGACGGTTGGCATATTTGCTTTGGGTATTACTGGAACTGCGTCAACGACTAGAAATAAATACACTTTTGCGACTTGCACAAGCACCTCTGCGGCATCCGCATCTGCTGCTTCTTATAATGGCTCAGCCGCAGGTAATTCAACTAGAGGCATATTTGCTTTGGGGTATGTGTGCGGCGTAGGACGATCAACCACCCGCAACAAATATACTTATGCTTGCTGCACTAGCACAGCAAGTGGTGTCGGAGCTGCAAGTTGTGCTTCACAGAATGGCTCAGCCGCAGGTAATTCCACTAGAGGCATATTTGCTTTGGGGTTTGTGCCCGGCGGAGGACCATCAACCACCCGCAACAAATACACTTTTGCGACTTGCACAAGCACCTCTGCGGCATCCGCATCTGCTGCTTCACAGTTTGGTTCAGCAGCAGGTAATTCCACTAGAGGCATATTTGCTTTGGGGATTGTGTCCGGCGTAGGACAATCAACCACCCGCGACAAATATACTTATGCTTGCTGCACTAGCACAGCAAGTGTCGGAGCTGCAAGTGCGGCCTCATGTGGTGGCTCAGCCGCAGGTAATTCCACTAGAGGCATATTTGCTTTGGGGGATGTGTCCGGCGTAGGACAATCAACCACCCGCGACAAATATACTTATGCATGTTGCAGCATTACGGCTGGCGTAGGAGCTGCAAGTGCGGCCTCATGTGGTGGCTCAGCCGCAGGTAATTCCACTAGAGGCATATTTGCTTTGGGGGATGTGTTCTGCGTAGGACGATCAACCACCCGTAACAAATATACTTATGCATGTTGCAGCAGTACGGCGAGTGGCGTAGGAGCTGCAAGTTGTGGTTCTTGTCGTGGTTCAGCCGCCTCAAACGGAACATGTGGGGTTAACGTATAAATGAACTCTAATCCGCATAGAAATAACTGTGACTTTCAGCTTCGTCACTTCATGGCTGGTTCTTGCTTCACGCCAGACGGCGCGTGGATGCTTATGTATGGACAAAAGATTGACCGCGAGGCGGTCGTTCAAAGCTGCGAAGCCCAGCGCATACGCCGGGAAGCTAAGATATTAGACGCGCAAGCCGTCATTGACGACCCAAATGCGTCAAAGACCGACAAGATGCGGGCAGAGGCCGATATTATTGAGGCTGACGCGCATTTTTATACGTGGTCAACGAATATGGAAGCCGCTCAAATGGAGCTGGCGACCATCAAGAGCATCATGGAAGAGCTTGAGCCTCATCGTAAATACGCGCACCTTCCGCTTCTTGAGGCCAATGAAGCCGCACAGCGTGATGAATGGCTTGGCGAGTTCAAAAACCGTGTGGAGAACTTTCTTTTCTCAACGGGGACTATCCCAGAAGACCATCTTCGGGCTATGAGAAACCACCCTGACTTCCAGACTGAGCTTCTACCTCACATCCAAGGCGTGATGACCAAGCTGGCAGGGGCAAAGAACGCCATCGAATGCTTAACAAATCACAGCGAATACTTTTTAGAAGATAAACGTAATGTCTGATGATGTTTTAGAAAACATTCACTGCTTCCCGACGATGGTTTATTCAATTAATAAGCCAGAGTTTTTAGAATCTGTTCGCAAATCTGCTAACACGGCCCTAAAAGCCATCGACCATGAGCTAAATGAAATCTATCCCGTCAAAATGTCGGGGGATATTTCGCAAGACCCAAGCATACAGGACTTTTGTGCATATACTGCCGTTACAGCCCTCAATATCCTGCGGGAACAAGGCTACAATGTCAGAGAAAAGGCCGCATTTTTTACTGAAATGTGGGCACAGGAACACCATAAATTCAGTCAAATGGACCAACACATTCACCATAATGGTGTGCAGATAGTCGGATTTTACTTTCTTGATACGCCAGAAGGATCATGCGCGGCGACGTTCCACGACCCAAGGCCCGGCAAAACCCAACTGGGTATTGCTGAAGCCAACATGGCAGACATCACATATGCCTCAAACGCTTTTCATTTTCGGCCAGAGCCTGGAGTGCTTGTTTTAACAAATGCATGGTTGCCGCATAGCTTCACAAAAAATGGTAGCACTGAGCCCTTCCGTTTTGTGCACTTCAACATCTCCCTCGTCGATAATCCACAGCCAGCCTGTGAGGTAGAGGTTATATGAGTAGCCACTTCCTTATACGCTTTAATCGAACTCGTGGGGAACCCGGTCGTGGGACTAAGGACCATGTCTGGCGGGTTTTTGAGAATGGCGGCAAGGAATATCTGGCGAAGCATGTTAAGATAAACGTGCCTTCTTGGGATGAGCAAACTGGTGAAGATTGGAATATTGCCTGCGACGGTTTCTTAGAAATAGATAGAGGAACATCGACGGTCATTATTAATGGAGATAAAAAATGAACCCGACATATGCCGAGGTGCAAGGCACGACGTTGATACTTTATCCGTATTTATTTTCTACTTTGCAGGCCCAAAATCCATATACCAATTACGGTGATAATTACGATGTCGCCTATTGGTTTCCAATGACCCAGACGGCTATTGATAATGGCTATACACTTGCGCCTGTCACGATCCTGCCAGAGCCAACATATGATGCAAATACGCAGGTTTGCACTCAGAATGCCAATCCAACCTTAATTGACGGCGTTTGGACGCTTGGTTGGACGGTCGCAACCATGACGCCTGAACAGAAGGCGGCGCATGACCAGCAGGTTCAGGCACAAAACAAAAATCAAGCTTCGCAGCTTCTCACCAATACGGATTGGACGGCTATTCCAAGTGTGTCTGACCCCGCTCAATCGAACCCATATTTAACGAATCAGGCGGCGTTCCTGTCGTATCGCAGCCAGGTTCGGGCCATCGCGGTGAACCCTCCGACCACGCCTGTTACGACGTGGCCAACTTTGCCGACGGAGCAATGGAGCTCGTAATATAAATTCTGGCAACGAGGAAGGGAACTCAAATGCCATTTAGCTTTGAACAGGGCAAGCCATATATACGGAATATTGTTGGTCGAGTTAAGCATGAAAGAATGCTTGATATTGGACCAGGGTCTGGGACTTACGCAAAATTGTTCCCAGAGGCTAAATGGACTGGTGTTGAGATATTTGAGCCGTATGTTAAGAAATATGGCTTAAAAAAATTATATGAAAATATAATTATTGAAGATATTCGTAAATTTGATTTGTCTCCTTTAGGTCGCTTTGACGTTGCGATTGCAGGAGATGTGCTTGAACACATGACTGCTGAAGAGGCGATTGCAGTTGTCAATAAACTTCAATCTATAGCAGACACCGTCATTGTGAGTATTCCTATTGGCCATCACCCACAAGGTGAGTGGGAGGGTAATGTCCATGAAACTCATGTCGTGGACGATTGGACAGACGAAAAGTTTAGAGAAGTTTTTGGTCAGCCAACTTGGGGCACCGTAGACGGCTGCATTGGTGTTTATTGCTGGTCAAATCAAAAAGTCATGCCAAAGATTTGCGTCTACACAATATCTAAAAACGAAGAAATTTTCGTAAAAAGATGGGCAGATTCTGCGCGTGAAGCTGACTTGCTTCTCATTGCGGATACTGGCAGCTCTGACAGAACTGTAGAAATTGCCAAAGAATGTGGCGTAAGAGTTCATGAGATTTGTATCACACCTTGGCGCTTTGACCACGCCAGAAACGCTTCTATTGCTCTTATCCCAAAAGACATTGATATTTGCGTCTGCATGGACGTCGATGAAATTCTTGAGCCTGGGTGGAGGCAAGAGATTGAGCGTGTATGGACGCCTCAGACAACGCGGCTGAATTATTTTTTTGATTGGGGCTGCGGGATTAAGTTTAGGTATGAAAAGATTCACGCGAGGCACGGATATTTTTGGCACCACCCCTGTCACGAATATCCAGTCTACGACAAGCGCATAACTGAAGTTTACGCCTATACTGACAAATTGCTTGTTAGCCATCACCCAGACCCAACAAAGAGCCGTGGCCAGTATTTGGATCTTTTGAGCCTATCGGTAAAAGAAGACCCAAATTGCCCACGAAATGCTTTTTATTATGCTCGTGAATTATCGTTTCACGGCCTATGGCAAGACGCAATTGACGCTTGCAATAGATATCTCAATTTACCTGGGGCTACCTGGGACAATGAACGATGCTACGCCTACCGCGTCATGGGCAAGTGCTATGACGAAATGGGCAATAAAGACATGGCTGAAAAGTCATATCATAGGGCTGCGGGAGAGGCACCAAATACAAGAGAGCCTTGGTGTGAGTTGGCCATGCTCATGTATCGGCAGGGTCGATGGGAAGAATGTTTTGCTTATTCTATGCGGGCCTTGAGAATCGTAAACCGCGACATGGTCTATACGTGCGACCCGGCAGTATGGGGCCACTGGCCGCATGATCTTGCAAGTATATCGGCGTGGCACCTTGGCATGGAGCAAATTGCGCTTGATCAGGCTAAATTGGCGGCAGATATTAGCCCTCAAGAGGAAAGACTTAAAAACAATTATCAATGGATAAAAAATACGATTGAGGGAAATTTAAAAAAAATTCCTAATATCGTCCACTTCATCTATTTCTACGGGCCAAAATCAAGAGACTTTAGTTACATAAACTACTTAGCTGTTAAGTCTGCTTTTGATGTTCAAAGGCCGGATAAGATATATTTTTATTATAATGAGGAGCCTAAAAACAATATTCATTGGGATAAGATGAAACAATATGTTGAGATGGTAAGGATTGATCCTCCAACAGACATAGGAGACATATCAGTTGGCGAATGGCCGCAGCGGTGGTCTGATATTGCTCGATTGAGGATTTTATATGAAACAGGCGGTATCTACTTAGATACAGACTGCATTCTTGTTAGGCCATTAGACGACCTGCGCGATAATAAATGCGTCCTTTCCGGGTTCGTCGGCGACGTATCTACTTCCGTAAAACATCATGTTCAGTCTTGCTCTGCCGGAACAATAATGGCCGAGCCGGGTTCTGAATTTATAAGGATATGGCTAGAGCGTCTGCCGGAAGGTTTTAAGATGGGGCAGTGGGCGTGGCAGGTAGTAGATTTGCCAGTTCAGATATATAAAGAACGTCCAGAATTAATAACTATGTTAGATATGGAGAAGTTTCTGCCCTTTGACTTCAATGACTACCGAATTTTTGATGAGCTTGAGGCAGAAAGTTTTATTGATGAAATAAAAGACTGTTACCTTATTCATTTATGGGACAGTTTGTGGCAGAATATACTCGAAGGGGTTAATGAAGAGTATTTGTCTACAAAGACTAATGCTTTGTCTTGCCTTCTAAGGCGTTTTATTGTCTGAGAGTGGGAATGGAAATGGAACCCCAAACAATCATTAACATAACCGCCGGTTCAATACTAATGGTTGTAGGGTGGTTCGCCAGGCAGTTATGGGAAGCAGTTAAAGAGCTTAGGGAAGACCTCCACAAGATAGAAATTGAGCTACCCACCCACTATATGCGTCGTGACGAGTTTGCCGAAGGGATGAAAGAAATAAAAGACATGCTTCGCATGATTTTTGATAAGTTGGACGGAAAAGTTGATAAACAGTGGCCGTCGGGAAGAAAAGAATGAGCATACCTAAACAATCTCAATGCGCTTCTCTGTTTGGCAATCCAGCCGCTCCGGGGTGGGGTGATAAAAATATTGTTCACGTTGAGACGCCCTGGCAGTTAGTTATGGGCGACATCCATATCCCATACATCAAAATTAATAAGATTGCCGCCGACAGCCTAAAGCGTGTCATTGATAAGACATGGGACGCCTGTAACAAAAGCACAGACAAGATCCACCAGATACATGCCGACCAATTTAGTGGCGACTGGGTGATCCGTCAAATGAGGGGCCTTCACACGACGTCAATGCACGCCTATGGTTTAGCAATTGACTTTGATGCGCCTCATAATCCTTTGGGATCAAGCCACGGTTTTTTTACGTCTCAAAATCCTCTTGTAAGAGCTTTTGAGTCTGAGGGGTGGACGTGGGGAGGTTCATGGTCTCACAGGCCGGATTCAATGCATTTTCAATATGCTAACGTAGGATAAAGGAGAGAAAAATGGGTAATCTGATACAGACATATTTTGTGGCAAATTGGAAAACAACGGCATCTGGCATTATGCTCGGCCTACTTGTTATTCTGCACTACTTCGGCATTAATGTTCCGGGCCTTGCTATTCCTTCTGACACTGGTTCGCAAATTGCAATGGTTCTTGCGGCGATTGGCCTTGTGTCTGCAAAGGATGCTTCAACTGCAGGCGTTCCCGGTAAATGAGTGCTGCTTTAATATCCACAGTCATTAGCCTCCTTGGCGGGTTCATGTCTGTGGTTGTTAGTTTCTTTAATTGGCTGCATGAGCAACAGCTTGTGCAGTCAGGCATTGTTCAAGAACAACTACAAAGCTTAAAAGATCAGGCTCATGAAGCACAAATTGCTATTGCAGCCCGGGAGGCTGTTCGCGCTGATGTCGCTAATAAGCCTGACGGCGTGCCAGTCGACGACCCTTTCGTCAGAGACTAACCACGTTTCATTCTGTGAAGCTGCCCGTGCTATATATTATTCTAGGCATGATACAGCCCCCACTCGCGCCCAAATCCGCGAACATAATGCCGTAGGTGTCGCTTTAAAATGCGGTTGGGTCAAAAAGTAGCTATTTACTACGGTTTTATGGTAAACTAATCCCAAAATGCGGGGATTTATATGACGACAGGTTTATCATATGACGGCAGTGTGGCTGGCACGACAAGCTACGTCACCCAGATTTCGACGATGGCCGTTGTTAGCCCCTCAGACACTAATTTTGTTAATATATTGCCGCAGTGCATAACTTACGCTGAAAACCGCATTTATCGTGATTTAGATTTTCTATTTACGTTTGTCGCCAATACTTCTTACAGCCTCACGGTAGGAAGCCGTGTTATCTCCGTTCCTGCGGGAACTTTTGTCGTTCCAAGCCAAATAAATGTTATTACGCCGGCTGGGGTAACAAGCCCAGACAATGGCGTTAGAAACCCATTATTGCCGGTTACGAGAGAGTATCTTGACGCCGTTTATGGGAATGCATCTTACAAAAGTCAGCCAAAGTTTTTTTGTTTATTTGGAGACCCTACGGCTGCGACTGGCGGAACAAATGCGGTTGGAGTGTATAATTTCCTTGTTGGGCCGTATCCAGATAGTGCTTATCAAGTAGAGATAACTGGCACAATTAGACCGTCAAGTTTATCGTCTTCAAACTTAACGACATTTATTAGCTTATATCTGCCAGATTTATTTATTATGGCATCAATGATTTATATTGCTGCTTATCAGCGTAATTTTAGCTCTACGATGGGCAATGACCCTCAAATGCCTATTTCATACGAGCAGCAATATCAGGCCCTACTTAAGGGCGCGACGACAGAAGAATATCGTAAAAAGTTTGAGGCGGCGGCCTGGAGCGATAAATCCCCTTCGGTTGTTGCTACGCCTACTAGAGGTTAACAAATGCCTCATTCTACACTAAAAATAACTGGCGGCGTAGACACGAACAGAACGCCAGCGTTAAATGAAGCGAGTATTTCTTCCGCTAATTTAATTAGATATTCCTACGACCCTCAAGGATTAACGCTTGTTCAGAAGCTTGGTGGGTGGATTAAATATTTTCCTACCTCCTTGCCTGACATTGTTCGCGCACTATTGGCCTGGGAAGACACTAATTCCACAAAACATTTAGCTGTAGGACGACAAGCAACAAGCGCGTCTGGAGACTCTCTGTCTGCCATTACAAATGGTTCTTTATCAATAATAACGCCAAAAACAACGACCGATAATCCTGTTGTAAATATTACAACGACTACCGGCAGTCCAAACGTAGTCGTTTATGATGCTGGCTCAAATATTCTTAATGGCGATTCTGTTTATATTCAAACGCAAATAAGTGTCGGGGGCTTAGTATTATTTGGCTTATATCCATGCACTTTTTTGGGGTCCGATCAATATCAGTTAACTGCTTTAGACGTTCTTGGGGCGCCATTGTCTGCAACGTCTTCAGTGACGTCTGGTGGTTCTGTTCCAGTATTTGCTTTTACTGCAAATTCTTTTTCCGTAACAGTAACATTAAATAATCACGGCTATGTCGCGGGAGATACATTTCCGGTAATAATAAGCACGTATGATCCAACTGCAAATGTGACATTATACGGCAATTATACAGTTCAATCTGTTATTAATAGCAGCAACTTTACAATAAATGCTTCGGCTATTGCTGTTTCGTCATCAACTTCTACGTTAAATGGCGGCAATGCCCGTTATCAATATTTCATCACAAACGCGCCAGCCCCTACTGGCACCGGATACGGCGTCGGCGGGTATGGGGCCGGCGGGTATGGCATTGGAACACCTGGTCCAACACCAATTGCTGCCACACCAATAGGGGCCTCTGATTGGTCGCTTGATAACTGGGGCAACGTATTAATATCTTCTCCAGTTATTGTTAACACGGACGGGTCTTTTTCTGGCGGACCTATTTATCAGTGGGACCCAATTTCCTCTGCCACGACGAACGCGTCTGTCATACCTGAAGCTCCTGTAGCAAATGACGGTATATTTGTAGCAATGCCACAGAGGCAAATCGTTGCGTGGGGGACTGCGTTTACGGGCATACAAGACCCTCTTTTAATTGCGTGGTCTGACGTTGCAAACTTCAATTCTTGGATTCCTAATGTAACGAATCAAGCTGGTTCATATAGAATCCCTCGCGGATCTCGAATTGTTGGGTGTATTCAAGGGCCGCAGCAGGGCCTTATATGGACGGACTTGGCTATATGGGCGATGCAATATTCTGGCCCTCCCTACGTTTATCAGTTTAACGAAATAGGAACTGGCTGCGGCCTCATATCACGAAAAGCCGCTGGCTCCATGAACGGTGTTGTTTATTGGATGGGGCAAAGCCAATTCTTCATGCTTGGCAGTTCAGGCGTGCAAATACTTAATTGCCCTATATGGGACGTCGCATTTCAAGATTTAGATTACAACAATTTATGGAAAATCAGATTTGCTGCAAACTCAAATTATACTGAAGTGGCTTGGTATTATCCAACCGTCAGTAGTAACGGCGAAGTGTCTTCTTACGTAAAATACAATGTTGCGTTAGGGATATGGGATTACGGTCAATTATCCAGAACGGCTTGGATCAATCAATCTGTCTTAGGTTCTCCAATTGCCGCCTATCCTTTTTCTTCTGGGTCAAGCTACTCTAGCTATCTTTATCAACATGATGGCGTGGACCCAGCAACCGGTCTCCTTGTTGCTGACGCCGATGGCGGTGTTTTAAATGCTACTTTTCAAACGGGTTATTTTGTTATTTCTGATGGAGAGTGGAAAGTATTTGTCGATCAATTATGGCCGGACATGAAGTGGGGATATTATAATCAACCACAAAATGCTAACATTCAAATAACATTTTATGTTACGGATTACCCTGGGCAGGCCCCAACTACTTACGGGCCCTATATCGTCAATCAATCAACTCAATATATTACGCCAAGATTTAGAGGTCGTCTCTTGTCTATTGGCATATCCAGCAATGACATTGGGTCGTTTTGGCGACTGGGTGCTATAAGATACAGATACGAACAAGACGGGAAGTTTTAGGAGGCTACAATCGCTACCCTTGATGACATCTTAACAACACAAAAGAATGGCGTCGTCGCCATCAATAACCTAAACCAAACCTATCGTTTTTTAGGCGGGGCGCAAACGTCTGCAGTCATTACAGCAGCTGCTGGCACAACGCTTATCGCTGCGGGGTCTGGTCGAATTGTTAGTTATAATGTTTTAGTCGCGGGAACATCGACAGGAACAATTTATAATTCATCAACGACGTCCGGGGTAAACTCCTCAAATGCCGTCGCTATTATACAGCAAGCAGTAACAACAAATTCTATTGTGGTTGGGTCTAATTTTACAAATGGTTTGGTTGTGACGCCTGGAACGGGTCAGTCCGTCAATGTCACATACTCTCTTACAGTTGCATAGGTGATACATGCCACTCGCTAAAGGAAAAAGCCAATCTGTAATAAGTGAAAATATTCGAGAAATGGTTCGTGCTGGCCATCCCCATGACCAAGCGGTTGCGGCTTCCCTTGAGCAAGCCAGAAACTCTTATGAAGAAGGCGGCGAGGCAAAAAGCAAAACTTTTGTCGGTCCTATTCACTCTAATGTTGCTGGCAGAACCGACCACCTACCAATTAATGTCCCCTCTGGATCTTATGTTATACCGGCAGACATCATATCCGGCTTCGGTGAGGGCAATACAATGGCCGGTTTTCAAATTGCCAACAATGTTTTTGGCAAGCAAAGTCTTGGAGAAGAACCTTCCGTTGAAATCATAGCTGCCGGCGGGGAGTATGTGATTTCTCCAGAGAATGTCGCTAGAATTGGTTCCGGTGATATTGATAAGGGACACGACATTCTTGATGATTTCGTTACGGAGTATCGAGAGAGGCTTGTGGCTACGTTAAAGAAACTGCCTGGTCCTAAGAGGGATTAATAAATATGCCGAGGAAGGAAATAGATGAGGTCGTTGTCAGAACGGCTGAATTGAAGGATATCGACTCAATAATGCATATGTGTTCCATGCTTGCCGAAGAAAATGGGATATTTAGGCCAGACGATCGGAGGGTCTTTATGGAGCTATTGCCGTTGTTGCAACAAAATGGCGGCATAATAGGCGTTATAGGTGACGTTGGAGAGCCCCTTGAGGGGATGGTCATCTTAAAAATAGGTTCACTGTGGTATTCATCAGACCCTATTGTTGAAGAGCGTGTTGTTTTTGTTCATCCCAAATTTAGGAAGGCATCAGGCGGTCGCGCTAGAAGATTATGCCAGTTTAGTAAAAAAGTTTCGGACGAACTTGGATTTCCGCTTATAATAGGGATTGTTAGTAACAACAGAACGCAAAGCAAGGTTAAGCTTTACGAGTCAGAATTTGGTTCTCCCGCCGGCGCGTTTTTCTTATACGGCGCAAAAACAGGCCAGTGGAAGAGACCTAAAAATGAGGCGGCATTTAAATGACTGCCAAAATTCACTTTAATGCAGTTAAGTGGTATTATTGCTCCCAATTAACCTTAACCATCCCTGGGGAATAGAATAATGTGCGGTAAAGGCTCAAATAGTGGCGGCGGTCAGGGCGCACTTGGATGGGGTGGGTTAGCTCCAGCTCAACAAACAACAACGCAGGCGTCACCGCAGGCTCTTAGCTGGTATAATCAAGCTATGGGGCTTGCATCACAGGCCGCCGCCAAGCCTTACCAGCAATTTGGGACGACCCCAGAACAATTTGTCGCACAACTAAACCCACAACAACAGGCCGCACAGCAGGGTATCGCTGAGCAGGCTGCCGCTACACTACCTTATTCTGAAATGGGCGCCGGTATGCAAGCCGCCGCGGGTATGGGCAACGCCGCTCAAATGGCCGGCGCATATATGAACCCATTTATGCAGCAAGTTGTCTCTCCAGTTCAGCAGGCCCTACAGCAACAACAGGGGCAGCAATTGGCGCAGCAACAGGCCAATGCAATTCGTGGCGGCGCGTTTGGTGGACCACGCTCCGGTATTGAGCGGGCTGTTTTGGAAGGCCAGCAGCAACTGGGCATGGGGCAGGCACTAAGCCCACTATATCAAACTGGCTATGGTCAGGCACTTGGTGCCGCCCAGACTGACCTTCAGCGCCAATTGGCCGCGGGTCAGGGGCTTTCACAAGCTGGGTTGGCGGCGCAACAGGCGTCACTTGGGGCCGGAACGCTTGGACAACAAACACAGCAAGCGGGCATTAACGCGCTCTATAATCAGTTCCAGCAGCAACAAATGTGGCCCTATATGCAGGCGCAATTCCTTGGTGGGCTTGCAGGAGCTCTTGGGCCTCTCACTGGCACGCAGACTTATCAGGCGCAGGCGTCTAGCCCATTTGGGACGCTCCTGGCGTCTCGTGGCGGTAAAATGGAAAACCGCATGGGCGGCGCCGTAAGGGACGGCGGCGATTACTACAAAGGTGGTGTTGTCCCGCAGGGATACGCTACAAAGGGCGGCGTCCCTATTGGTGATGTTTCATATGGCAGGGACGAAGACTTGGCCAGCGCGTTAGCCTCCCAGGAGGCGATGTATCAAAGCGCCCCGACGCCTAAAGACATTCCAACAAGCCAGATCCAGACCGGAACGCCTCTTGAGTCAAAACTTGGTAGCACTGCCCAAGGCAAGAAGGGCACAAGCCTGTCAGATATTTTGGAAACTGGAAAAGAAGCAATTGGTCTGGGTAAAGATATTTATGGTCTTGGTAAGGGGGCATATGATTGGCTTACTGGGCCAACAAATGTTGTTGGTGGCGCTGGCAGCACTGCAGTTCCGACATATGGTGGAGGTCTTTTAGACACCATTGGTTCTGGTATTGCTGATATTGGTAAAGCGGCCCTTTCTTTACTTCCATTTGGTTTTGAAGAAGGTGGCCGAGTTGACTATTCTGATAGAGGCGTTGCGTCTCGTCACGGCTACAATGGTGAAGACGGGTCGGCTGTTAAGGAAGACGGCGACATATTTGAGAGAGGCGTATTGGGAGCCGAATCTGGCCACCATCAATTTGATGAGGCTGGGCGCCCATTAAGGTCTTCAAAGGGCGCGGCAGGCATTGCTCAAATTATGCCGTCAACCGGTCCAGAGGCGGCTAAACTTGCTGGACGGCCATATGATGAGCAGCGTCTATTAAATGATGAGAAATATAATGCCGCTCTCGGCCGAGCTTATTACAACGCCCAACTTAAGAAGTTTGGAACACCTGAACTGGCCCTCGCCGCATATAATGCGGGCCCCGGTCGCGTTCAGAAAGCATTAGAGAAAGCAGGCCCAGGCGGTGACGTTCTTTCTCTTCTCCCTAAAGAGACGCAAGCTTATGTGCCACGCGCACTAGGTCTTGCTGGTGCGGGGGCGCCAGATTTATCGCGTATGACGCCGAGACAGCGTAGTTTCATGGCGCTTGATCAGTCTGAACGTCCTACGGGAGGGGTTGTCCCGGAAGGGGATGATGGACTTGGTGGCCTTCTTAAGCAAGAAAATGTCATTCCCGCACTAATGGGTCTTGGCTCTGCAATCTCTGGCATGGTCGGCGCTAAAACAACGTCACCAGGAGCTGCGATTGCTTCTGGTCTTGGCCAAGGATTAGTTGAAGGGGGCAAGTCATTCTTAGAAGCTCCTAAAACAATTGCTGAAGCCCAAAAACTGCGTGAGGAAGCTAAGGTTCAGGCTCAAGAGGCTCTAAAACGAGCCGCAGAAGTCGGAAAAGTTGGCGCTGAGACAGCAAGAATAGGCGTTGAAACTCGTAAGGGTGAAATAGAAAATTATTTGGCGTCAATTAAAGATACGCCATATGGGCGCGTCGTCTTCTTGGCAAATGGTGCCCCAATGTTGGCTAGTGAGTTCCAAGAACGTGTCCAACGAGGCGAAAGAGTTCCTCTGCTTGGCGCATTGCCTGCAGATGCAGAAAAGCGAGCCGCAGAGGTTCTTATGCCGTCTGGTGCGGGGACGACCCCTACAGATGAAAAAAAACCTCTTACACCAACTGAAGCCAAGAAAGAAATTATTCCATCAACGCCAGGCGTTATTTACGACCAATCTTCACGAGAAAGAGCGAAAAGAGAGCAGGCGGTAGGATTAAACGCTGGGCCTCAAGCTGAATTGGCTAAAAAGAATAGTGAAGAATATAACAATATGGTTCGTAATGAGGCTCAAGGAGCCAGAGAAAACGCTCCATATTTAAAAGAACTTTCTACAACTTTGGCAGACTCATATACCAAGCACGGCATGAATGAGCCTGGATTCAAGAGTGAGATTAGAGCGGAGTTAGTTAGCGCCGCAAATACCTTATATCACTCTCTGGGTGGAGAGGGTGATCTTGGAACATTGAAAAGAGACCAAGACATAGTCAATAAAATTTCAACTTTATTGTCTTCAGAACGCGCAAGGATGGGCAATCAACATGCTTTTGCCGCGCTGGAGACAATGAAAAATGCAATACCTAATTTGTCTATGGACCCAAGAGCAGGCGCTGAACTAACGTCTCAACTTATGACATTGCAGCAAAGAGCCCTTGATCGTGATGCTCATAAAAAGCTTTATGCAAAAGACAGTAATGGGTTTTTAAACGAAGCCGCTGACGATTTTACAGAGAAATCTGCAAGTCGTTATCAAATGGAATCTAAGATAATAAAAGACTTAATGCTGCATCACGCTCAAGAACTAAAAATGATGATGTCAGGCCACGGCGTTACGCCAGAACACATAGAAGAAGCGATACAAACTTGGTATGGTAAGGACGCGCCAAAAGATATGTATCGTTATTTTGCTCCACAAAGATAAAAGAGGGGAAAATGGACAGCTCAAACCCTCTTTTAAGACGCTCTCAACAATCTCCAAGTTTTGGAGAAGAGGAAACTTCAGCTGTTGAGAACCCACTTTTAAAAGAAGCTCCAACACCAATAGTTGAAGAACCAAAAGTTGAAGAGCGCAAACCCCTTTCATGGCGGGACGTTCCTGCAGAGGCCGTAAAACATTTGCCAGAAAGCGGTGCTGCCGCGGCAAGGGGTTTTGTAGAGCCATTTTTGCATCCAATACAAACATACGAAACTGGCAAAGAGCTAGTTGGCGGCCTAGCTTCTAAAGCTGCTGGCGCTTTAGGGATGCCGCAAGAGGAAGAAAAGAAAGCCAAAAACGAAGCTGTCGTTAATGCAATTAAAGATTTTTATGTCAACCGTTATGGGTCTGAAGAAGGCTTTAAGCGCGCCCTTGCCGAAGACCCTGTCGGCGTTATGGCAGACGTCTCCACTATATTAGGAGGTGGCGGCGGCGCCCTAGCAAGGGTCCCAGGTGTTGTTGGCCGCACAGGTGAAGTTGTATCTGCAGCCGGCAGAGCTATTAGCCCTATAAATGTTGCCGCTCGTGCAGCGACACCAGTTATTTCTGCTGCTCAAAAAGCCGCCACATATCCCCTTGCTATAAAAACTGGTGTATCACCAGAGACAATGAGGACAGCTTTTAAGGCTGGGCAAGAAGGGAGCAAGCCATTCTTTGCTCAATTAACTGGTAAAGCAGAGCCATCTGAAATAGTTGATGCCGCGCATGAAGCAACCAACGCATTAAGAGATAAAAGACGCTCTGACTATTTAGAAAGTAAAGAAGGATGGGCGGCCAATCAGCAGCCTATAGATTATAGCAATATCAACAAGGCATTGGCTGAGGCTGAAAAAGATGTCATGCACGGGTCAAGGGTTTATCGTCCCGAAGCAAAGGCAATGCTCGACAATCTAAAAAAGGAAATTAACGATTGGCAAAATACGCCAACTGATTTGGCTGCAATTCGTCAAGGCACTTCATATCACGGCGTTGAAGGCGTCGATAAACTTAAACAGCTTGTAGGCGATATACGATCAACCGCAAACCCAGGTAGCCCAGCCGAGGCTTTGGGGACGAAAATATACAATACAATTAAGGATACTCTTGTAGAGCATGACCCTAATTACCAAACGGCGATGGGTCAATATTCTGACGCCAGCGACACCCTAAAGCAATTAAAGTCGACGTTGTCACTTAATCCAAACGCGTCTGTTGATACAACATTGCGTAAGCTGTTATTGGCTCAGAAACAGGCAGACGGCAGCAAGGCTAGTTTACTTAATGAGCTGAAGGAAGTTGACCCAGAAATCGGTAATATGATCGCTGGTCACTTGCTACATCCAATTGTCCCAACGGGGATAACTGGTAAAATAGGTGCCGCTCTTTCTTTAACGCCTCACGCTGGGGCTTTCCCTGCTATTGATCCCGTAACCGCAGCACTTAATGTTGTTTCTTCGTCTCCCAGAGCAATGGGCGCGGCCAGTTATGGCCTTGGACGTATGACTGCTCCTGGTGGTGGGCTCCCCTCAATGGCATTGATGCCAAGTGAGTTAACAAAGGCAGTTCCTAAAAAAGAAGAAATTGTAGAAGAGGAGCGTCCATATTTTGATAGCTCTAATGATCAAATTAATAGGGCTAAGGGTGGTCGCATTCATCGTGCGACGGGCGGAACTGTAAAACACGGCATGACGGCTAAGGCTTTAATTAGCGCCGTCGATGCTGCACGAACCAAAATTAGCAAACAAACAAAAGCTATACTCAATCAACCAGACGAGCGCGTGGCAACTGCGTTAAAAGTTGCAAATAATCATATATAGGGAATAACGATGTCTAGCACCTATACAACAAATAAAAACCTTGCAGAGCCAGCTCTTGGCGATACTGGCTGGAACTCTCCACTAAATTCAAACTTCACTATTATTGATAACTGTCTTGGTAGTAGAGCATCCGTAAGTTTGAGCAGTTCAAATGTTACGCTTTCAACAGCACAAATTCAAAGTGCAATCATATCTTTTACTGGAACACTTTTAACAAATGTTAACGTCGTATTCCCTGCAGGTGTTGGCGGTATTTGGGCTATAAGTAATTTTTGTTACGGCGGCGCAAGCAATTATTACATTACACTCACAACTGGCGGGTCTGGCGCAATCGTTAGCCTTCAAGGCCGTTACGGACTGTTTAATGTTTATAGTGATGGAACAAATCTCGCTTTAATAGACAATACCGTCCCGTCCGGCATGATTCAGGCATTTGGTGGACAATTAGCTCCTAGTGGGTGGCTTGCATGTGACGGAACTTCTTATTCGTCCGCAGCATATCCCGCGCTATTCTTTTCTATTGGATACACTTGGGGTGGTTCGGGCGCCGCATTTAATGTGCCAGATTTAAGAGGAACATTCCTTCGAGGAACTGGAACTAATACGACGGGCGCTTCTTCCGGCGCAACAGGACCCGCTATCGGAACATATAACGCAGACACATATTTAAACCATAACCATACAATTACAGACCCCAGCCACAATCATTACTCTTTGGGCGGTGGCGGCTTAGTGAGTATAGGTAGCACAACTGGCACTGCGTTTTCTTATGGTTCCGGTTCTGGAACATTACAATATAACATTACCACATACAGTGCGGTTACTGGCATCTCCGTCAACACCTCAACAACTGGCGGGACAGAAACTAAGCCAAAGAATTACGGTGTCCTGTATTGCATAAAAACATGATGCACTTAACAGTGAATCTTTGATGCACTTAACAGTGAATCTTTGATGCACCTAACGGTGAATACATGATGCACCCAGACCACTTTGAGTTTATCTTAAAAATGATGAAGGCGTTCATTATCGCCTCCATCGTTATTTATTCATTCAAATTAGGTAGACTTGCGTATGAAGCTATTGGAACAGAAATCTATTAACTATCTTGAATGAGACGAAACTAATTTTTCTAAATTCCCACGAGCAGGATAATAGCATATTTTATAATGATACTCGCAGTAAGCACCCCTATTTTGTTCGTCGCCACAATATCTCGTTACAGAATCTTCTCCTGATATTATAAATCTGCATGACGTTCTCTTTAAATCTACAAGCTCAATTCCACCAAAACGCGTCGGCAAAACAGGTATTTTTTCAACTGGAATATTTTTTGGCGGTGTTGTTGAAATAATCTCTTTATTTTTTTGCGCAAATTTTTCTTCTCTTATTTTCCTTTCTTCAATAACTCTTTTCTTATGTTGATCCTTTTCGTCTCTCTTAAATACATGACCACTGCGCTTTAGCCTATTAACAAAACCAATAACGGAGTTTCGCGTAAGATTAAGATTATCACCAATTTGAGAACCAGACATTCCTTGCTCCCACATTTCAATTATCTTGTCTTTTTGATCTGCCGTGATCATTCTAATCCTCTTGAGTTATTTCGATATTAAATGTAAAATACATAACCCATTGACACAAAACGATAATAAATAACGTCTATATGGGTTACGGCCTACTATTGCAAGGAATAGTTATGATATCAAGATCAGAGGCTGAAGAAATCTTATTATTGATAGAAAATGCCCTCCAGGACGGTGACTACCCGGACGGCCATAAATGTAAAAGCCATGAGAGACTGGCGTCGGCAACTGTTTCAAAGCAGATGGGAGTTCATAGGTCAGTTATCGCTCGCAAACTGGCAGAGATGAAAAAAGAATATGATCTTGAGCCAAACTGGAAAATATTTAAAGAACAAAAAGAAGAAGACGCCGACCACATTGTTGTCCGTCGTCTTAAAGACAAACTGGCAATGGCTGAGACAAGGGCGGCCAAGGCTGAACGAACGAGTATAAAAGAAGAAGTTCTTAGAGAGACTGTATTCAATTTAGCAGCTAAGCCTATTGAGCCGAAAAGTTGGAAGCCGTCAAAAGATGTAAAAACAAAAGATAGAAAAGAAGCAATGGTTTTATTCATAAGCGATGTGCATATGGGTGAAGTTATTGATTTTGATCAAATGGGCGGTAGAAATTCTTTTAACAAAAAAATATGTGCGAATAGATTAGAGCGCCTTTTCCAATCAGTTGTTAAAATGGGAACAACACATTGGTCTGGGCCACCTCCTGGAGTAATTTATGTTATTCTTGGTGGCGATTTAATTTCAGGAGAAATTCACCAGGAGCTGGAAAGATCTAATGATTTACTTGCTGTTTCCGCTGTCCGAGAGCTTACAGCGCACCTCATATCTGGGCTTGAGCTCCTTCTCAAATCCTTTGATTGCGAGATTCGGGTCGTTTCAGTGCCAGGGAATCACTCAAGGCTTACTAAAAAACCAGAATCAAAAGGATTTGTCGTCAATTCGTATGACACTCTCGTCGCCTGGATGCTCGAAAGTTGGTTCGCATGTAAAGCTGAGAAAAGAATCACGGTTTCGGCCCCAGCGTCAGGAGACGCATTAATTAATATAAATGGCTGGAACTGCCTGTTTACACATGGGGATAGGATTGGGTCCAGAGGCGGCATGGGGATGATCGGTCCAGCAGCGACGATTGCCAGAGGGATGCAGAGGATAATTCAGGATTTTGCAACTGAGAATATCGTGGTAGACTTTGTTTTTACGGGACACTTTCATGTTTCCGTAGAATTAGAGCAGGGTTTCTGCAATGGGTGTTTATCGGGGGCTTCAGAATACTCTAGATCTGGCAGAATGCGCTCTTCTGCTCCTAGTCAGTGGTTATTTTCCATTACTGCTGATCATGGCGTTGCAAGG
>Ga0208617_1000173_pt1 | contig 20122 bp, 22 predicted proteins | sample CryBogCBE06Nov07_FD_184581 | JGI IMG/M metagenome (GOLD analysis project Ga0208617, IMG submission 184581) | Freshwater microbial communities from Crystal Bog, Wisconsin, USA - CBE06Nov07 (SPAdes) (version 2) | ecosystem: Environmental > Aquatic > Freshwater > Lake | place: Crystal Bog...
AGATTTCCCCCGGACGGCGCGCGCGCAGCTTTCTCGATGATGGTCTTCACGACGTCCGAAGGGGGAGGCTCTGGAAGGAACGCCCGGACCGATGTTCGCTTTTCAACGGCGTCTGACACCCGCATTGCGCGTTCTCCGTGACAACACTTTCGCCGCATTGACCTGCGACCGCCAATTTGGCCTTTAACAGATTGTCGTCGGGTCAGCGCAAGCTTGCAAACCGACGAACGCGTCGGCCTATCGATGGAACGAAAGACCGTAACCACGCGGCAAGGATCGGAGCCACAGTGAAGACGACATCGAGCTTTGGCCAAATTCTGGCGATGATTGTCGCCGCTCTCCTGTTCACGCCCATCTTGCAGGTGCTGCTCTACAAGGTGGTTCCGCCGCCGCTCACGATCCTGATGGTTCAGCGCCTGATTGAGGGGAAGGGTTTCCGGTACGAGTGGCGTCCGATCGACGAGATCTCACCGAATCTCGTCAATTCCGTCATCGCCGCCGAGGATTCGGGCTTCTGCGAACATATGGGCTTCGACTTTGACGCGATGGAAAAGGCCGCCAAGGCGAACGAACGTCATCCCGGCAAGATCCGGGGCGGTTCGACGATCAGCCAGCAGACCGCGAAAAACGTGTTTCTTTGGCCCGGCCGCTCGTTTGTGCGCAAGGGCCTGGAGGCTGGTTATACGGTTTTGATCGAATCGGTCTGGGGCAAGCGCCGGATCATGGAAGTCTATCTCAATGTCGTGGAGTGGGGTCCGGGCCTGTATGGCGCGGAGTCGGCGTCACAGAGCTATTTTCACACGTCCGCACGCAATCTGTCTTCGCAGCAGGCGTCCAGACTGGCCGCGATCCTGCCCAGTCCTTTGAAATGGCGGGCCGTTAATCCCGGAAGGTACGTCGCGAAGCGCTCGGCGAAGATCGGCGCACGGGCGGCGACAGTTGAGGGCGACGAACTGTCGGCCTGCGCGCTCCACTGAAGGGGCCCTGCCGGGCGCTAGAGATCGATGACGGCCGCTTCCCCATCCTCGTCGCCAAAGGCGGCCCGACGGCCGTCTGAAGTCATGGCGACGGCGCTGACGGCGGAACCCTTGGTCTCGCGCAACGGACGATCCCCGGTGACCGCGAGGTCTGCGGACCAGACGCGCCCGTCCGACCGTCCGGCGATCAGCCGTGATCCCATCTGAGCGCCTGCGCATTGCGTCACGAGCGAGTTCTCGTCCACGCCCACCTCCACTGCTTCCTTGCCCATGGGCCCGTTTGCTCCGGCGAAGGGCCAGATCACCACTCCAGGGGCGCCGGACGTCGCCATGAGCGCGCCCTTGGACATGAACGACATCGAGCGGATCTTTCCCGGATAACCCGCCATCCGCAGATCCTTCATGTCCGACAGTCTCCAGCCGTGAAGATCGTTCTCCTGCATGGCTGACAGGACAAACCGTCCATCCGGGCTGAAAATCGCGCGATTGTGGGCGCCGGCCCAGTTCAATGCTTGCGGCTTCTGATCGGCAATGCGTGCGTACCACAGCATGACGGCGCCGTAGGTCGCTGTGGCGATACGCCGGCCTTTGGGGTCAAATGTCACGTCGGCGACCGTGCGGGTGTGCGCGAACCGCCGTTCAAAACTTCCGTCCTTGGCGTCGAGAACAATCAGTTCGCGTCCCGCCGCGACTGCGATCAATCCGCTTTCGGGACTTGCAGCGACCGCGTCGAGCCATTTGCCGCGACGGTCAAACAGGACCACTGGCCCTTCCGGTCTCGACCACACGAGCCGGCCGTCGTCGCCACCCGTCACAACGCCCACCCCGCTCGGATGCGCGGCGGCGGACAGCACCGCACCCTTGTGGGCTTCGATCACCTCTCCGCTTTCGAAGCGCACGGTGCCATCGGCGAGAGCAAAGGCTGCGCCGGAGGCCTGAAATACGATTGAAACGACATAGGCGTTGAAGGAGGTATGCATTCGAATTTGGTAGCGCGTCCGCCTAGGGCTTGGCCAGCCGAGATCGGCTCGTGTCGCGGGGAGTCGTAAAATTCGCGCCCGTAACAGGGGAATCCGTTGTCGGATATCGAATTCCGACTTTACTTCCCGGTCATTCGAGGCGATCAATCGCCTGAGTGGTTTCGGCGCCGCAGGTGCGGCGGATGAGGAGACGTTTTCAATGGCGGCTAAGTTGTCCGGCCCGGGCGGCGGATCCAAGTTCGATCTGGGTCAGAATTCCGACATCAACGTGACGCCGTTCGTGGACGTCATGCTCGTGCTTCTCATCATCTTCATGGTGACCGCGCCTCTGGCGACGCTGTCGATCAAGCTCGACCTTCCGCCGGCCCAGCCGGCTGATCCGTCACACAAGCCGAAGCCGCCGACGATCATCAACCTTCAGCAGTCGGGCAACATCTTCGTTGGCACTGGCGACTCGACCAAGGCGTCCAATCTTGATGCGCTGATCCCGGACGTGAAGGCCGAGCTGGTCGCTCATACGAACGACACCGTGTTCATTCGCGCTGACAAGCACGTGAAATATTCCCGCTTCATGGCGGTGGTGAACAAGCTGCAGGATTCCGGCATCTTCAAGATCGCTTTGATCCTGGAAGACCTCAGCAACGAGACCTGATCCCAGGACAAGTTGATCAAATCAAAAACCCCCGCTATCGGCTGAGAGCGGGGGTTTTTTGTTGTCGTTCGAGCGCGCGGCGACCGCCGGGGCGGCCGCTGCGGCGGCCGTGACTCAGGCTTTCAGGGCGGCGGCCGGACGACGGATCAAGCCACGTTGATCCAGAAGTTGGGCGATTTGCACCGCGTTGAGCGCTGCGCCCTTGCGCAGATTGTCCGAAACCACCCAGAGATTCAGGCCGTGTGGAACGGTTGGGTCGTTACGGATACGGCTCACAAAGACGCCGAATTCACCAACGCACTCCTTGGGCGTGACGTAACCTGTTGGATCGCGCTTATCGACCACGACAACCCCCGGGGCGTCGCGAAGGACATCACGGGCGTCATCGGCGTCGAAGGCCTCTTCGAACTCGATGTTGACCGCGAGAGAGTGGCCAACAAAGACAGGGACACGAACGCACGTCACGGTGAGCTGGATCGCCGGATCCAGCATCTTGTGCGTCTCCTTCCACATCTTGGATTCCTCGTCCGTGTAGCCGTCTTCCTGAAACGCTCCGATGAAGGGGATGACGTTGAAGGCGATCTGCTTAGGAAACAGCTTGGGTTCGGTGGGGCCGAGCACAAACACGCCCTTGGTCTGCTCCCAAAGCTCGTCCATCGCCTCCTTGCCAGCCCCGGAGACGGATTGGTAGGTCGAAACCACGACCCTCTTGATCGGAACCTCGTCGTGAAGGGGCTTCAGCGCGACGACGAGTTGCGCCGTTGAACAGTTGGGGTTGGCGATGATGTTCTTCTTGTGCGCCTCATCAGCGGCTTCCGGATTCACCTCCGGCACGATCAATGGCACATCCGGGTGCTGGCGCCACGCCGACGAATTGTCGATGACGATGGGTCCAGCCGCGCCGATGCGTTCAGACCATTCTCGGGATACGGCCCCTCCGGCCGACATCAGGACGATGTCGGTCCTGGAGAAGTCAAAGGTCTCCATGTCGACGCATTTCAGGATCCGATCGCCGAACGCGACTTCCTTGCCGACAGAGCGACGGGACGCCACGGCGTGGATTTCGTCCACGGGGAACTTCAGTTCCTCGAGGATCGTCAGAATTTCCCGGCCCACATTGCCTGTGGCGCCGACGACGGCGACGCGATAACCCATAACGTCATGCTCCTGCATGGAAAAGCGGCGAAGGCCTAGACCCTCAGGCCTTGTCGCGCAAGGGCGGTCAGTCGGAAACGCCTGAGTTGCGCATGCGCCAGTGATCTGCCGTCTGCCCGTAAAGATTCACGTCCTTGTCGTTCGGAGCAGGAAGCGAAACGACGCGCCTGAAATCTGACCCTAGCCGTGCGGCGACGGCGATGGAGGCGGCGTTGTGCGGGTCAATGGAATGAACACAGTCCATCCATCCAAGCTTCTCGAAGGCAAACGCCATTGCGGCCTGTGCGGCTTCTGTCGCGTAACCCTTGCCCCAGACGTCCTTGGAAAAGCTCCAGCCGATCTCATTGCCAGGCCAGCCTTCAGGGCGCCAAGGGCCGGTCCGCCCGATCCAGCGACCGCTTGCGGCTTCGATCACGGAGAACATGGAAAAGCCTACGATCGCCCAGGCGCCCACCACCGATGTCATGTTCCGCCACGCAGACAAGGGTGGGTTCGGCCCGCCGAGGTAGCGCATCACATCTTCGTCGGCCATGTGCGCGGCCCATGCCGGAAAATCCTCAGGTCGCGGCGCGCGAAGGATGAGTCGCGCCGTTCGCAACTCCGGAATCGACTTCGTCATGTCCAACCAGGGTCGATCATCATGCCTTGGCATTTCCACCTCCCGTTTCCCGTAAATTTTCGATACGACTATGAAGGAGCCATGGCGAGCGGGCGAGACACACTGTTCTGCGCGTCGAGACTATAGATCCGGAGATCCATTCCATGTCGCTCTCGTTGCCCGGAGCCTATTGGTGCGTGCTGATCGCCGCCTTGCTGCCTTATGTCTGGATCGGCGTCGCCAAATGGCAGCCGGGTTACAACAACGCGATGCCGCGAGATCTCAAGCATTACCAAGGGGCGAGGCGCCGCGCGCATGACGCTCATCTCAACGCGTTCGAGGCATTGCCGTTCTTCATCGGGGCCGTTGCGCTTGCATTGCAGTTCGGCGGAAAGAGTCTCCTGCTGGATGTGCTCTGCATTGTGTGGGTGGCGCTGCGCATCACGCACGGCCTGGCCTACCTCTGGAACCGGCCGCTCACGCGCTCCAGCGTCTGGGTCGCAGCGCTGGCCGTGAACATCGCCATCTTTCTCACCCCGGCTCTGACCTGAAACGTTAGTTCAAGGCGTTGCGGCAGGCGGCGGCCATGGCGAATGGGGCCAGCGCGCAGGCGCAGAGCGCATATGCCGCAAGAAGCGCGAGCGGCGGACCGGCCTCAAGGCCCGACTGAAAAGCTTGAATGGCGCCTGCGCCGAAGACGATCAGCGGCGTGAACAGCGGCAAAACGATCAAGGCGATCAAGACGCCGCCCTGACGCGTGCCTAACGCGAGGGCTGCGCCGATCCCACCAATGAAGGAAAAGCCCAGGCCGGCCAGAAGACTTGCGAGCCCGATCAAGGGAGCGGTGGATGGAGAAGCGCCAAGACTGATCGCCACCAACGGAGCGACGATCGCGAGCGGAAGTCCGGTCGCCAGCCATTGTGCGAAACATTTGACCGCCGAGACCAACGCCAGCCCCGCTCCGCCCAGGGTCAGCAAATCCAGCGCTCCGTCGTCAAAGTCGCGCTCGAAAAGTCGCTCCAGCGAGATCAGCGATGCGAGCGCCAGCGTCGCGAAGGCGGCGCCAACCGCCACGGCCGAAAGCCGCGCGGGATCCGGACCTTCGGCGAGCGGCAACATCACGGCTATTCCCGCATAAAACCCGCAGGCCAACAGGGGGCCGCCGCCCCGTCCGAAGGCCAGCGAAAGCTCTCTTTCAAAGAGTGCGCGCAAGGCCCTCATGACGCGCGCTCCAGCTGGAGCGTCTTGCCCGCCAGAGGAAGCGCATCATGAACGGCGGCGATGATCATCCCGCCGGCCTTCAGGTGTTGGTCCATGACCTCCGCCAGCCGCTCGCGGTTCAAGGCGTCCAGAGGGGCCATCGGCTCATCCAGTAGCCAAAGGCGTCTTGGCGCTGCGACGAGCCGGGCGAGCGCGAGCCTGCGCCTCTGGCCAGCCGACAACTTTCTGACCTCCAGATCCAGCAACGCCCTCAGCGCCAGCGCCTCGACGGCTGTGTCGAGGCCGGCCTGTCCGCCAAACCATTGTGACCAGAACGTCAGTTCCTGACGAACGGTTCGAGCGGACTTCAATCCGTCCTGATGCGCAAGCAGGTGGACCTGCTCGGTCCGCACAGTTTCCGCATCAAGGGCGCTCAATCCGGAAAAGAAGTCGATCACACCGCTATCGGGCGCGATGAGACCTGCAATGGCGCGAATCAGGCTGGTCTTGCCGACCCCGTTGGCCCCCGTCACGGACACCAGCTCGCCGGCCGACAGACTGAGGTTGACATCGGCTACCAGCCGCCGTGCGCCGCGAGACAGAGTCACCGCCTCGAGTTTCAGGCCAGACAATCGACTTGCGTTTTCGGTCATGGACGAGAAAGGTTCACGGGTCTATTAAGCCTCTCGTCTGCGCGGGACAAACGCGGCGCGCGACCGGACGCTGTGTGTCCGATCGGTCTGCGCGCGATCCCGCCCCTCCGACAAGGGCCCCGGACTTCCGGGCAAGCGGCGGACAATTCGAAGGAGATGACGCATCATGCCGTCCATTGACAGCCTCAAAACTCGCCGCGAACTGACCGTTGGCGATCAGACATACGTGTATTACAGCCTTCCGGCCGCAGAGGAAGCGGGACTTTCGGGGGTCGCGCGCCTGCCCAAGTCCCTCAAGGTGCTTCTGGAAAACCTTCTGCGCAATGAGGACGGATCCTCGGTCGATGTGAACGACCTCCGCGCTGTCGCGGCGTTCATCGACAACAAGGGCCGCGCCGAACATGAGATCGCCTTCCGTCCGGCTCGCGTTCTGATGCAGGACTTCACCGGCGTTCCAGCGGTCGTCGATCTGGCGGCGATGCGCGACGCCATGACGGCGCTGGGCGCTGATCCGTCCAAGATCAACCCCTTGAACCCGGTCGACCTCGTCATCGACCACTCGGTCATGGTGGACAACTTCGGAACTGCTGCCGCCTTTGGCAGCAACGTCGCCAAGGAATACGAGCGGAACGGCGAGCGGTACCGCTTTCTGCGCTGGGGATCCTCAGCCTTCGCAAACTTCCGCGTCGTCCCGCCGGGAACCGGCATCTGCCACCAGGTGAACCTCGAATACCTCGCCCAGACGGTCTGGTCGGCGACTGAGGGCGGAGAGCATGTCGCATACCCCGACACGGTGGTCGGAACAGACAGCCACACCACCATGGTGAATGGACTTTCGGTGCTCGGATGGGGCGTTGGCGGGATCGAGGCGGAAGCCGCGATGCTTGGCCAGCCGATCCCGATGCTGATTCCAGAAGTGATCGGGTTCCATCTGTCCGGCCAGATGCCGGAAGGCGCCACGGCCACCGACCTCGTTCTGACGGTCACGCAGATGCTGCGCAAGAAGGGCGTGGTCGGCAAGTTCGTCGAATTCTACGGCCCCGGTCTTGGCGCCCTGACGCTGGAAGATCAGGCGACGATCGCCAATATGGCGCCGGAATACGGCGCCACTTGCGGCTTCTTCCCGATCAGCCCCGCGACAATCAACTATCTGCGCGAAACCGGCCGGACGCCTGAGCGCGTCGCGCTGGTGGAGGCCTACGCCAAGGCTCAAGGACTCTGGGCTGACGAGGGCTCCGAAGAGCCGGTGTTCTCCGATCGTCTGGAGCTTGACCTCGGGACTGTGCAGTCCTCACTCGCGGGGCCCAAGCGTCCGCAGGACCGGGTCGCGCTCGCAGAGGCTGCGCCGGCCTTCATGTCCGCGCTTTCCGGTGATTTCGGCAAGGCCGGCAAGGAAGCCGAACGGGTTGAGGTCAAAACGGAAGGCGGCGCTCCGGCTGGTTACGATCTCGGCCACGGCGACGTTGTCATCGCCGCGATCACCTCATGCACAAATACGTCCAACCCATCCGTGCTGATTGCTGCAGGGCTTGTCGCCCGAAAGGCTCGTGCGCGCGGTCTGACTGTGAAGCCGTGGGTGAAAACCTCCCTGGCGCCGGGGTCTCAGGTCGTCACCGACTACCTGACAAACTCCGGACTTCAGGCGGATCTTGACGCGCTTGGCTTCAATCTCGTCGGATATGGTTGCACGACCTGTATCGGAAACTCCGGTCCCCTGCCGGCCCCGATCACGGCCGCCATCAATGAAGGCGACCTGGTCGCAGCGGCGGTCCTGTCTGGAAACAGAAACTTCGAAGGCCGCGTGAATCCGGATGTTCGCGCCAACTATCTGGCGTCGCCGCCTCTGGTGGTCGCCTACGCGCTCGCGGGCACCCTGCAAAAGGATCTGATGAGCGAGCCAGTGGGCACGGGCGCGGACGGACTGCCGGTCTATCTGAGGGACATCTGGCCAACCAACCAGGAGATCGCTGACATCCAGCGCGCATCGGTCACGAACGCTCTGTTCGCCAGCCGCTACGCAGATGTGTTCAAGGGCGACGCGAACTGGCAGTCCATCAAGATCGAAGGCGGCCAGACCTACGCCTGGGAAGGCGAGTCCACCTACGTTCAGAATCCGCCCTACTTCGAAGGCATCTCGATGACGCCGGCGCCGGTCGTCGACATCAAGGAAGCCCGCGTCCTGGCGGTCTTCGGCGACTCGATCACAACCGATCACATTTCTCCGGCAGGCAATATCCGAAAGGCCTCACCGGCAGGCGAGTATCTGATCGGGCACGGCGTCGACGTCGCGGACTTCAATGGCTATGGCGCGCGTCGCGGCAACCACGAAGTGATGATGCGCGGCACGTTCGCCAACATCCGCATCCGCAACAAGATCACCCCTGACATCGAAGGTGGCGTGACCAAGCACTTCCCCTCCGAGCAGGTGATGTCGATCTACGACGCCGCCATGCGGTATCAGTCGGAAGGCCGGCCGCTGATCGTGTTTGCGGGCAAGGAGTACGGCACCGGCTCGTCTCGCGACTGGGCGGCCAAGGGCACCAAGTTGCTCGGTGTCCGCGCCGTGATTGCTGAGAGCTTTGAGCGGATCCACCGCTCCAACCTGGTTGGCATGGGCGTTCTGCCACTCCAGTTCATCGAAGAGGGCTGGCAGCGTCTGGGTCTGACGGGCGAGGAGATCGTCTCCATCCGCGGCCTGACCGAGATCACGCCCCGGAAAACGCTGTATGTTGAGCTTTATCGTCCTTCAGATGGACGGACCGCCCGTTTCCCGGTGCGATGCCGGATCGATACGCAGACGGAGCTCGAGTATTTCCGTTCAGGCGGCGTGATGCCCTATGTGTTGCGCAACCTCGCTCGGGATGTGGAGGCGGCGGAGTAGCGCCCCCGCAACTTAAGACGTAGAGTCAGCGGAATGTGCGCGTCGGTTGTTGGTTCTACGACCGGCGCGCACTCACGCAGAGGTGAGGCGAAGAGTGGTCGGATCCTGGTTTATGAATGGTCCTATGTGGAGCTTTCGCCAGGTTGCACGCGCCGCATGCGCCGTGCTCAGTCTTTCGGTTTTTGGAGCTATCGGGACGGCTGAAGCCAAATCCCGAAGCGCCGCCGCGCATCCACACGTGTTGGAGCTCTTTACCGCGCAGGGGTGCACAGGTTGCGCTGAAGCCGATCAGGCGGTGAAATCGCTGATAGGACGAAGAGGCCTCCTCGTCCTTACGTTTCCTGTCGATTACTGGGATTACCTCGGCTGGAAGGACACCTTTGCGCGCCCGGAATTCACCCAGAGACAAGCGGCCTACAAGACCCGGTTTCGCTTGAGGGAGACCTACTCGCCTCAGGTGGTGATTGATGGGCGCACCGAAGGCCCGGGCGTGGATGGCGCGCGCATTGAAGGTTTGACGAAGGCCCCCTTCCTGAACCATGCGCGTGTCGTGGTCAGTCGACACGCGGTTCGGGTTGTCGGCCGGGCCCCCAACGCGGGCGCAGATGTCTGGCTGGTTCGATATGACCCTCAGGATCAGCCTGTCCAGGTCACGGCCGGCGAAAACCGCGGCAAGACACTTCCCCAACAGAATATCGTCCATCAGCTGATGAAGCTTGGAAGATGGCGCGGCGGGTCGAAGACCTACGACCTTCCCACAGATGGGGATGCGGGCTTGAAGACGGTCGTTATCGTCCAAGCTCCGCGCGGCGGCGAAATTATCGGCCTGGGCCAGGGCTGAGTTCGCGCCTCAGCGCTCCGGCACAAGTCCAGTCAGGGCGGGGGGTGTCGGTTGGCCCTTCGCTCCGATCCGGCGGGCTGGGGGGGGCTATTCAGGGTCCGAAGCGGCGCGTTCGACCAACCGACCCTGACTTTATCAACCCACGATGCGGCGCAGGAGAGACCGGATTGCGGCGATTTGGTGAAGTCTTGTGTCCGAGACGCGAGGATTGAGGCGGTGCTGGCTCATTCGGCGCAGCACTTCGTCTGCGGCGCGGTCAGTTTCATTGAGCGGGGCATAGGTCCAGCTTTCGAGGCGGCCCGTAAACGGACGGGTGACTCCATGCCTTGCAAGATCCTCATGGAACCGCCGCCGCCGGGCCTGACCGCCTTCCATGGGCAGAAGATAAACAGGCGCGCCGGAGGCCGCAGCCTCTGCAGGCATGTTGGCGGAGTCCTCTGTGACCAGAATGACGTCTGCAGCGCCCAGGAACGCAAAGTACGGGTTGGGGCCGTCGTCATTCCAGATGACGCCCGGCAGGCGAGACAGTCGCTCCGTCAGCAATTTCCGGGCGTCCGCCGGCGTGCGTCGGGAAAAGGTCAGCATCAAGGAGCCGCCTGATGTCCTGATCGCGTCTTCGATGGCATTGGCCAGACGATCCGAATGCGAAAGGCTCATGCGATACGCCTTGGCCACCCCGCCGATGAGCACAGCCACCCTTGGATGCGGCAATGCGTCAAGTTCCGCCTGAAACGCCGTCTTTTCATCCTGCAGCCGACTCGCAACCACCCGATGGGCGGCGCCGATGATCGGGAAGACATTTGGTCCTTCCAGTCCATCGTGACGCGGCGGAATGACCAGATCGAAGAGTCTGGGATTTCGGACGGGGTCCTGCATCTGAACAACAAATGTTCTGTGGTTCGACCAGCGACGTACGCCGATGGACAGGGGAATTGATGCGCGACCGTTTCCGATCCACAGATCGGGCCAGGGCGGGGTCAGCGCGTCCCCGCCGACCTCAAGCAGACTTGGCCAAGCGGGGGTGATTCGTGACGGCGCACGTCGCATCCAGCGAGGCCAGGCGACCCTCTTGAGCGAGATGTCCGCTTCAGTCTTCCTGGCGATCGCTTCCGCCAGGCCCAGAGCCTGATTCTCAATTCCCGCCCGCCCGTCGCTGACCACCCAGATCTTGAGCGGCTGCGGGGCGACGGGAGGCTGTGCGTTGATCGTCAGATCCACTCGACCTTGAGAATTTCGTAGGCCTTGACGCCGGCAGGAGTCTGGACCTCGAAGACATCTCCGCTGGTCTTGCCGATCATGCCTCTCGCAAGCGGCGACGTCAGAGACAGGCGACCCTTCTTGACGTCAGCCTCATGTTCGCCAACGACCTGGTAGCGCGCCTGCTCTTCTGTGTCCTCATCAAGCACAGTGACGGTGGCGCCGAATTTCACCTGCGCTCCCGACAGCTTGGACACGTCGATCACCTGGGCGCGACTGATCTTGTCTTCGATCTCGGCGATCCGGCCTTCGATCCAGCCCTGTCGCTCCTTCGCGGCGTGATATTCGGCGTTTTCCGAGAGATCTCCGTGGCTTCGAGCCTCAGCGATCGCGGCGATGACGGCGGGACGTTCCGCCGACTTCAAACGCCTCAATTCTTCGTCGAGAGCCTTGTAGCCCTCGTCGGTCATAGGCACTTTTTCCATTGGGGACAGTGAGCTCAAGTCGCCCTGGGGGAATTCAGAAATGAGAGGCCGGCTGCGGGCGCGAACAACCGGCGGAGGACAATAGGAAAATCCTGTGTGCAGTGCAAGAAGGTTCGGCGGAGATCCGTCATTTCACCAGTTCCGGGCATTGTCGACTCACCTCCCAACTCCGGCTAAGCGAAAGACGTGACGACATTGACCGCCCCCGCGCCGCTCAAGATTCTGCTCGCTCCGGACGCCGGACCCAATGTGGGCGGCGGGCACGTGATGCGAAGCCTGACGCTCGCCTGGGCGCTTGTGCGCCGAGGCGCAGCCTGTCGATTTGTCGTCACGGCGCCGGGGGAAGACCTGCTCCGACGCTTCGCCGGAACCGCCTTCGAGGTGGTTCGCATCTCGTCACAGGCGGCGTTGCCGACCGCTGTCGCGCAATACAGGCCTGACGGGTTGGTGCTCGACAACTACGGGCTCGATTTCGCATTCGAAGCGGGCTTGAAGCGTCATGCGGGAGCGGTTCTCGTGATCGACGACCTGGCAAATCGTGCGCATTCGGCTCACATCATCGCAGATCCGTCTTATGGAAGAGAGCCTGGGGACTACCGTCCGCTGGCCCCGAAGTCCCAGGTTCTCGCTGGCCCGGATTTCGCCCTCGTCGCTCAGTCGTTCAGCGACGCGAGGCCCACAGACTCAAGAGGCGCGCTTCGATCCGTGGATCGGATCTTCGTTTCGTTCGGGCTGACCGACATCGGGATGGTGGCGCATCGGTCCGTCAAGATGCTGTCCAGCCTCGCGCCGTCCGCCCGGCTTGAGGTGGCGCTGGCCTCTGATGCGCCGAGCGCGCGATTGCTCGCAGCAGACGCGGCGCGGGATACGCGGATTCGCCTTCACCTGGACGCCCGCAACGTGGCAGAGCTGATGGCGGACTGCGACGTATGTGTCGGCGCGGGCGGCTCCAGCGTGTGGGAGCGCGCGACCCTGGGCAAGCCCAGCCTGGTCGTGATCATCGCCGAGAATCAGCGGTCGTTGATCGAGCGGTTGACCGCCGATGGGCTGTGCGTTTCGGCGGACCTGTCATCCCCGAACTTCGAACATCAGTTCGCCGCTGGCTTTCAAATGCTGGCGGATCCGGAGCGCAGGCGCGCGATGGCGGACGCGTCGCTCCGGCTCTGCGATGGCAAGGGCGCTGCGAGATTGGCGGACGCCTTCATCGCGCTCATCCGGCGATGAACTCGGCGGGTGACTGACCCTTGTTGGCGAACCGCGCCAGAGCGTCCGACCGGGCTTTCGGCCAGTCTCGCGCCAGCAGGCCAAGACCGACCACATCCTTGGCGGATCCGTTTCGGAACACGTGATCTCGATAGTACGCCTCCCGAACAAATCCGAACCGTTCATGCAGCTTCCACACCTGTTCGTTCTCGACGAGCACTTCGCACCAGAGCTTGTTCAGCTTTCGGTCCTCGAAAACGTGGCGGAGCATGGCGAATTCAACGGCTTGGCCGACCCCCCGCCCCCGTATTGAGGGGTCGGCGAGATAATAGGCCCACTCGCAGCGACTGTGGGTCAAGGAGATGGAGGCGAGGTTGGCGAGGCCCACATCAGTATCATCCAGCTGGATGATCCAGAACGCCCGGTCGCTGAGGGTCAGGGCGCGCTCCAGCCAACGGGCGTGTTCGTCGGCTGTGATCCGGTGGTCCGAGTACATGTAAGGCGCGACGGCGTCGCTGTTGCGCCAGGTGAGCACCTTGTCGGCGTCGTCCCGGCATAGCGGTCGCAGCCGGACGCTCACGAGGTTGCAGCGCCGGGATTGTGGGGGAGGACGAGGTCCGGGTGCGCGTCCTGCCACTTCAGAATATCGAGCATTCGGAAGTCCGGCTTTTGGGGGTAGAGATCTTCATACACGGCGGTAACGAACGCGAAGTCTTCCGGGGTGTCAACGGTCCAGCGATACCGCAAAGGGGGCGATCTTGTGACCCGGCCGATGCGAAACTGCTCCGGATGCTGATAGAAATACGGTGTGACGTGCTCGCGCTGGTAGGACTCTTTGGCGGTTTCCGAGACGCGTTCAAAGGCTGCGAGCTCGACCACTTCGACGTCGAGCCCCTTTGGAAATGTCCAGTCCGGAGAGTTGTGGGTGTACTCGAAGTCGCCTTTGACATGATGGTCTATGCACTGGTCGACCACGTCCGGGTCCGCGAGCGGGCAGTCGGCGGTCAGTCTCAGAAATGTCTTAGGGTCGCCGGCTGATCGCAAGGCGCCGCGAAATCTGCCCAGCACATCGTCAAGAGCTCCGCGATAGACGTCAACACCGATGGATGATGCGAAGTCGGCCAGGACGTCGTCACTTGGATCTGTGCTTGTGGCGACAACGAGTCTCGTCAGTCGCTTCGACCTTAAGAGACGTTCGATCTGGAGGCCGATCATCGGTCGCCCGAGGAGTGTCTTGAGCACCTTGCCGGGAAGACGGCGAGACGACGTTCGCGCCTGCAGGATCGCGAGCATTGGGTCAGGCCTCGTTGACAGAATTGCGCTTTATCTTCGCCCGACCGTCCTCGTCAAGATCCGTGCGCGTTGAAGGTAGACGGACCGGCCAGCCGATCTCGGCATTGAGATCGTCAACTCCGCATCGGGTGGCGGTCTCGCTCCGCGTGACCAGGTATCGGAGCGACAGGCGCGCCTTGTCGGCCCGGTCGGGCTGTGTGCCGTGAAGGGTGCATCCGTGCCAGAGGGCCGCAAAGCCCGCGCCGCCGGTCAGCTTGATCTGGGGGCAATCGATCGCGCCCCGGACGCCCGCGCCGTACCGCCACATGTCGGTGTCGAGACGCTCGAGATCGTGCGGAAAAAGGGTTCCCCCGAGCCGGTGACTGCCTTCCAGCACGTGTAGAGGCGCATCACGCTCGGTCACCGGATGCAGGTAGACATAGAGCGTGATCATGTCGGCGTCCCGATCTGGAAAGTCGATCAGATCTTGATGATAGTCGATGCCGAAAAAGTAGGTCACATCGCGAAACTCAGGCCGCACATAGGGCCCCAGATTGTTGACCGGGTTTCCGATGATCCGCGCCTTCAGCCAGTCCGGGACCACCTCCTCGGGAACGCCGCAGACGAGCTTGCGATCGAGGATCCTGTAATCGTCTCCGAGCAGCTGCGACAGGGCCGACACGATCTGTGGGTCCTGTTCGACAAAGCCGAGCTGATGTTCGTATCGGTCCAGAAGGTTTCGTCCAGGACGGGGATTGACCCCGCGAAACACGGGGTCCGCCAAAAACGCCTCTTCCGTCAGGAACAGGGCCTCATCGAACTGACGAACGGCTTGCACCGATGCGTGCAATTGCGTCGCCGCCGCTGGACTGAGCGGGCGTGGAAAACAGTGGTAACCTTTGTCCCGTACGTCTTCAAATACGACGTCGAAGGCTTCTGGATGGCGCTCAAATGCCGTCGCTGGGGTCATTATCGATGTCCTGGACTGTGCAAGCGCAGGCTCGGTTGGTTTGGTGACGAGTTAGTTAATCTTTGTTACGCACGGCCACGCTTTCTAGGGGCTGGCGTGCTTTCAGCGCCGATTGGAGAGCAAGATGGTGAAGATGACGCCCGTGCCGCGCCCGCTGTCGATCGCTGGTCGGACCATCGGTCCCTGCGTTCCGCCCTTCATCATCGCCGAACTGTCCGGAAACCATAATCAGGACCTCGATCGCGCGAAGCGCCTGATCGACGCCTGCGCCAGCGCGGGGGCGCATGCGGTGAAGTTGCAGACCTACACGCCGGACACCATCACGATCGATCACGACGGACCGGGATTTCGTCTGCAATCTGGACTTTGGGCTGGCAAGACGTTGCACGAGCTCTATGGCGAGGCCTTTACGCCTTACGAATGGCACCCGACCCTGTTTGAGCATGCGCGACAGCAGGGGTTGATCATCCTGTCCTCGCCATTCGACGACACAGCTGTCGATCTACTTGAGTCTCTGGACGCGCCTGCGTTCAAGATCGCATCCTTCGAGGTGATCGATTTGCCGTTGATTCAGCGCGCCTGTCGCACAGGTCGCCCCCTGATCATTTCGACAGGCATGACGTCGCCTCAGGAGATTGCAGACGCCGTCGACATGGCCCGCGCGTCTGGTGTTGACGACATCGTGCTCCTTCATTGCGTGAGCAGTTATCCCGCCACGTTCGCCGACGCCAATCTGCGGGCGATCCCTCGTCTTGCGGATGACTTCGGGTGCCTGGTGGGTCTGTCCGACCATACGCCGGGAACCGCGGCGGCGGTGGCCGCGATCGCGTTGGGCGCATGCGTGATCGAGAAGCATGTGACCCTCGCCCGAGCAGACGGGGGACCGGACTCAGCGTTCAGTCTGGAGCCCGTCGAACTGGCCGCTCTGGTCCGGGACTGCGCCGACGCCTGGACGGCGCTCGGGAATTCGGACTACCGGCGGGGCGAAGATGAAACCGGTAATCGTCAGTTTCGACGGTCGCTATATGTCGTTCGCGATGTCGCGGAGGGCGAGTCTTTGAACAGTGGCTGCGTCCGCTCGATCCGGCCGGGATTTGGTCTCCCGCCCAGGCATCTGCCCGAAATTCTTGGGCGAAAGGCCTCTCGATCCCTGAAACGCGGCGAGCCACTGACCTGGGATATGGTGCTTTAGAGGATCGCCATCACCGCACGCACGACCATGGCCACGATCGCGAGCGTCGACAAGGTGAACACCAGGAAGCGCAACGGCACGAAGTTCACGGTGTTCTGCACCAGGCTGTGCACCACTCTCAATCCCACATAGGCCCACGCCAGGGACAGGTTCAGGGCGTCGTCCATGTGCGTCAGGTAGAGATAGACGATCAGTGCGTAGAAGATCGTCGGCTGTTCCATCAGGTGATTGTAGTTGTCGGCGATGGAGCGGACGTTCCGCGGCAATTGGCTCAGGCCACCCTCGACATTCGGATCGATCTTGAGCCTTTGCATGGCCGGGATGCGCGTAAAATACATCCAGAGCCAGACCACCAGAGACCAGATGATCAGCGCTAGAATAGGTGTGAGTATCGACGACAAGGCGCGCCTCCCGAGGCAAGTTATTTTGAGGTCGAACTTGCGTCTATTTTGAAAGCTTGTCGAGCGTCAGAGATGGCGCAGGCGGAAGGGATCTGCCGGGTATACGCCTAGAATTTCGATCATTTCCGAGAAGAACGCGAGCTCTTCCAAAGCGAAGCTCACGTTTTGATCTTCAGGCCTTCCCTCAATATCGGCGTAGAAGAAGGTGGCGGTGAAGGCGCCCCCTTCCATGTAACTCTCGAGCTTGGTCATGTTTACGCCGTTAGTCGCGAATCCCCCCATTGCCTTGTAGAGGGCTGCGGGCACGTTTCGGACCCGAAAGACCAGGCTGGTCACGCACGGTATTTCAGCCGACGGGCGGCTGGGCGCTGGGTCCGCGGTCATCACCAGGAACCGCGTCGTGTTATGATGCTCGTCTTCGATATCGCGCTTCAGGATCTCGAGGTCATAGAGAGATGCGGCCAGCGCAGGCGCGATGGCCGCACGGGTCATGTCTGGGTGCTCGGACAGGTATTTGGCCGCGCCGGCCGTATCCGATGCGATCTCGGCCCGCAGGCCGAGTTCACGTATCGCCTTTCGACATTGACCCAACGCCATGACGTGACTGGCGACCAACTCCAGCCCCGCGAGGGTCGCGCCGCGATTGGCCATGAGCTGAAAACGGATGGGCTTGAACCGCTCGCCAACGATACGCAGTCCCGATCGGGGCAGGAGATGATGCACATCGCTCACCCGCCCAGCGATTGAATTTTCCACCGGTATAAGACCAAGGGCGCAGACTCCGGATCGGATCGCTTCGAAGGCGTCCTCGAATGTCGCGCAGGGCAGCGGCTCGTGATCTGGAAAATGCTCGCGGCAAGCCTCATCGCTGTTGGCGCCGAAGTCCCCTTGAAACGCGATCTTCGGCATCACTGTCCGCCCTTTTCCGCTTGTGCCCGGGCCGCCTCGAGATCAGCGGGCGTATCTACCGAGATGGGCGCCTCGTCGACGACCGCCGCGTGAATCGAGAGGCCAAGTTCCAGCGCGCGAAGCTGTTCAAGTTTTTCGCGCTTCTCCAGAGGTGACGGCGTCGCCGCAGTGAACGCGTCAAGCGCGTCGCGTCGATAGCCGTAGATGCCGATGTGCCGCCACACCGGCCCATCGCCATAGAGCGTGGAGCGGGTGAAATACAGCGCACGTCCCGACGTCCCGTCATTTGTCATCGAAAGTACGGCTTTCACGACATCGGGATTCGATCGGTCGCGGGGATCGCTTTCGGCGGCGACAAGCGTCGCAATGTCGCAAGTCCTGTTCTCGGTCATGAGTCGTGCGCATGCGGCGATCGCTGTCGGAGACACGAACGGCATGTCACCCTGTAGATTGATCACCGACTCGAAATTTCTGTCCGGGTCGAGCACGGTCAGTGCGGCCTGAATCCGGTCCGAGCCGGACGGAAGGTCTGGATCGGTCAGGACCGCACGCCCTCCGGCCGCCTCCACGGCGGCCTTGATCTCGGGATCTCCGGCCGCGACAAAGACGGGGCCGACGTCAGCTGCGATGGCTTGCCGAAGCGCGCGAACGATCATTGGCGATCCGCCGATATCCGCGAGGGGTTTGTTCGGAAGTCGCGTTGCGGCCAGCCGCGCCGGGATCAAAATGATCGAGGTCATGGATTTATCGTGGTCCCGTTGTATTTTTGCGGTCTAGTTGGCGGTTTGAGTCGGTAAGTCGCTCGCCTGCGAACAGGAACGGTTGCGTGAGCGGCGGTAGCGTGTCAGAGACGCCCACGCAAGAACGGGTTTTGGCGCAGCTATTTCACAGCGCGCATGATTATAGACGTTCCGGGTTCGCTGGGCGTCTGGGCTACGACCTGATTTATGGGACTCATGGGGCGACATGAAAGACGAACTTCGCTGGAACAAGATATTTGGCGGCATCCTCGGCGCGGTGCTGTTGATGTTGGTGGTCCGCATCGGCGCGGAAACCTTGTTTGCGCGGCCGGCGCTCAAGACGCCTGGTTACGCCATCGCGGTGGCGAGCGGCCCTGAGAGCGGCGGTAGCGCTGAAGTTGCTGACACGCCTCCTGACTGGGGAACGGAGCTCGCCAAGGCGGACGTCGCCGCTGGGGAGGCTGTGTCGCAAAAGTGCGCCTCCTGTCACAACTTCGCCAACGGCGGCCCGAACCAGACAGGCCCGAATCTTTGGGGTGTGCTGGGACGCAAGCCGGGCTCGCACGCAGGTTTCGCCTATTCGTCGGGCATGACCGAATTCGGAGGCAAGACGCCAGTCTGGGACTACCAGCATGTGTATGAATTCCTGGCGGGACCTGCGGCCTACATCAGCGGGACCAAGATGTCGTTTGTCGGTCTGAAGAAGCGGGAAGACCGGATCAATCTGATCGCCTGGCTGCGTCAGCAGAACTCCAGCCCGCCAGCCATTCCGGCGCCCAAACCGGCGGCCGATAAGCCAGCGGCTGCAGCGGCCGATAAGCCAGCGGCTGCAGCGGCGGACAAGCCGGCCGCTGAGGCGCCGAAGACCGCCGGCTGACAACGAACACGTATCGGAATGCAAGCGACCGTTGGCGGCCCGCCAGCGGTCGCTTTCGCGTTTAGCTCCTAGATGAGCGGCCGCCTGAAGGCGATTGGCGTCCCGGAACCTGCATCCTCGATGCGCTGAACGGCTTCGTCCAACGCCTCGAGCGCGACCGCCATATGGTGGGCGTTTGCGTGGAGCAGACGGTTGGGTCCCGCTATGAACCCCACGTGCCCTTTCCAGAAGATGAGATCGCCACGCCGCAAGGACTGAGGATCTGAGACAGGAGCGCCCAGGGCCATCTGCTGGTCCGAATCGCGCGGACACGCCTTGCCGCAGGCGCGCATCGCCTGCTGGACCAATCCGGAACAATCAAGCCCGAGACTGTCGTTGCCGCCCCACAGATAGGGAACGCCGACAAAGCGTTCCGCGACCGCGACCGGCTCGTCGTCGAAGTCGCCGATCCTGGAAAGATGTGCGTTGATGAACCAACCGCCGCTGGCGTCTTTGACGAAGCGGCCTTCGCTGGCCGTTGGCGTCACAAGCGCATTGAGCGAGTAGGCGGCGACCGGTGTAGATTTGATCGATGGTTCGGAAAAGGCGAACGTTCTGAGCACACTTACACGGTGGTCGGGCGATCCCCGACCGGCGGAAAGCGCATCCTTGCGAACGTATCCGACATAACCATCGCGTTCTGACTGACCGAACGCATAATCCTGTTCCTCGAGAAGGACCTCGAAGGTCTCGCCGAACAGAAGTTGGGAGGCCTGCTCCGCCAACATGTCGGGTGCGGACTTCAGAGACGCCGATGGCGTGGTGACGTGCATGGACGTTGTCCGCGCATAGCGTGAAGCCGGCCACAGCCCTTCCAGATTCGCCGCCGCCAGATCTCCACGAACGAGGAGGAGTCTCGGATCGGTCATGACGGTTCACCATATCGCGCAGTGATCATCG
>Ga0208617_1000184_pt1 | contig 18970 bp, 24 predicted proteins | sample CryBogCBE06Nov07_FD_184581 | JGI IMG/M metagenome (GOLD analysis project Ga0208617, IMG submission 184581) | Freshwater microbial communities from Crystal Bog, Wisconsin, USA - CBE06Nov07 (SPAdes) (version 2) | ecosystem: Environmental > Aquatic > Freshwater > Lake | place: Crystal Bog...
GTAAGATTGTGTTTATCAACAGCCCAACGTAATGCTCTTGCCATAAGAACATCATTACCAAGCATAATTAACTTTGTAAATCTTTACGAATAAAGTAAATTGCTTCTACGGCTAAACTTAAATCTTTAAGTTCTTCTGGACTAAGTTTCCATGTTGTTTTGTCTTCAATAACAACATTATCACGTTTGTCTAATCCAAAATGTAATCTTTCGCATAACAAACGCAATATATGTTCTATTTGACCAGGAAACTTTTCAACAAACGCAACTCTGTGACTTGCATTAATTTTTTGCATAATTAATGTGTCACTTGTTTTTGCTTGTTCACGTGCTTGACGAATTACGCCATCAACTGAATCGTTCATGATAAGTCCCAGGGATTACTTGCGGCGCTGTTATCAATGCCACCAATATCTCTATCAATCCAAACGTCCCAATGTGTTGATTTGTTAACACGCATAGACTTCATTAATGTACGCAATCTACGACCAATTTGTGTTAATGTACCATCTTCACGTTGAATCAATTGTTCACCTGTACGTGGATTAACCCATTTGATAATTTCAGGACGCTCACGACCATATTTGTCAATTTTAACGCCATGTGGTACTTGATCCAATGGACCTAATATTTCATAACTAATCATGTTGTTTTTGTATTTTCTAAACACACCAACAACCTTTTTACCTCTTGCTCTGAAATCAGTATCAGGATGAGGAATAAAAGGACTTACAAAACTATTTTGTAATTCTGACTTTGGTGGTAATGAGGGGTCACGTGCTGGAATTGGTTTCAAGTCTTCAACTGGAACCATGTCTGCTTTGTCAAGATAGGGATTTTCGTTACCAACAAATTTCTCATCGATAGGTACGCCATTCAATGCGTCCATAGCAACTTGATATTTTAATTTGTTAGCACGACCTTTTAAGTTTAGAACAATGCCTGTTTCATCAAAAACAAAACGTTCTAATTCTTTTGCTGTAGGGAAGTCAGTCATTAAACCATCGATATCATATTCGTAATCAGGATCACGTGCATTGATAGGTTCTGGTTGAACTAATTTTGACTTTTTGGTAGTTTTGTTTGCAGGTATTTCTGCAGGAGCGTCATCACTCCAGGGATTTGTATTTTCTGTCATTTCTTTTCCTTTCAATAAAATACAATATGGAGTGACTTGTAATCACTCCATATATTCAATTAACCTTTTGTAATAGGTCTACGATTTTTCTTTGGCAATCTTGAACCATCTGCTGTTGGATTTCTACTAGGACCTGTATTGTCATGTAGACTTTCAACTGCTGGATCGTAATATGGTTTCATACCAACACCACGATTCTCAAGAGCAGCCATTACCATGTCTGCCAATTGACTTTTCTCACTATTGGTATCATTTTTCATCTCCATGAACTTGTGACGTTTCTCTGGAGTGCCTTGATTTCCATTAGTGGGTCCACGCTTTTGGTTGATTGCTTTTTGCTGTGGGTTAGTAGTTTTCATCATAATTTAGATTAACCGTTTACTTCGATTGCTTGAACTGTTGCACCAGTTAATGTATCTGGGTATTGGAATTTGTTTCCGCCTCTACCAGTTACAACTAATTGTAATGTTGAATTTACATTTGGTGTAAAAGTTACGATTAATGGCATTGCATCAAATGTTTGTGCTACACCAATATATGCGTTTGCAGTTGCATTAAAGAACTGTAAAGTCGCGCCATTGATACCTGAACTATAACTTGGACCACCGCTTGCCGCTGTAGCAATTAAGTTATATGATACGTTACCTACCAATGCAATGTTACCATTTGTACTAACTATTACGTCTGTACCTACGTTTGCAACGTTGCTATATGTAACAACTGCTGTGTTACCAATTGTTACGTAACCACTTGGTGAATTACCTGATGTGTATAATGGGATATTGGCTGTGTTGTAACCAAATCCTACTCCTGCATTTGCTGACATAATTTTTTCCTTTATATGTTATTATTTTTTCATACCACGTAATGTCTCAGCAAGACGGGCACGTCTTCCTTCAACGCCTGGTTTCTTTGCGGCTGCCTCTAATTTCTTTTCAGGAATTTTGTGGCCTTTTTTTACGTCTAATTCTTTACGTAATGCGCCTGGATGCTTGATTGCCTCACCAATCCACTTGTGTGCTTCTTTGTGATGCTCTGCGGCTTTGTGATGTGCATCAATTGCTTTTTCATGATGCATCATTGCCTTTTTCATACTAGCGTGATGACTAGTTGCTTTTTTAGCGTGATGTGCTGTAGTTTTTTTCATTCTTGGTTTCCTTTAGTTGGGCCTCTACCCATGTTAATTTTATCACTATTTCCAGTATAATTTTGAGTTCCTTTCGGTTCCCAAGCACGAGTTCCGCCTGGAGTACGTTCCTGTGCACCATAGTGGATAGAGTCCACATCCTTGATTTTAGTATTCGGCACATTTGGGATAGGCGGACGCTTACCTTCGTGTGTCGTATAATCTTGGTTTCCTTTAGTTGGACCACGTCCAACATTTATATACTTACCCTCATTCATGGTACCAGTATAATGATTTGTTTGATATTTAGTACTACGCTGTGGTGCGTATTTTTCCATACCATCAAAATCTAAATTGGTATCGTTTTGAGTTTTGTTATTAGGTTTCATTTATACATTCCTTTTTTAAGAGCCTTATCAGCCTTGATTGATTCACTTATTTTTTCGCCAATGCGCTTGTGCTTACCAGCAATGCTATAGGCAATAGCAACTGCTTGTTTAATTGGCTTACCTGCATGAACTTCAGTACTGATGTTCTTTTGAAAGGCTTTAGGTGATTTTGATTTAATTAACGGCATAATATTATTTATTCTTTCTTGATTGTGTTTAACAGTTCCAATTTCTTAATGATGCTTTGGCTCTTGTTGCAGGACCTTTTGCATGTTTTACAACGCCTTCCATTCTTGCACAAAAACTTGCTTTACGACCTTTGTCTTTTTTAGTTTTAGGATTTGGTGCAGGTGGTTTTAAGTTTGAACCATTTTTTTCGTTGTATTCTTTACGACCTTTTGCAGTCATGCCAGCGCCTTTATCAGTAGGATTATATGTTCTATCTTTTCCTACTACAATATGCGAAATTGATTTGCTATGTGTTTTCATTTTTTCTTGGCTGTTTTCGCTGACTGCTTAAATGCTTTTGCTGTAGGTGCACCTTTTGTGCCTGGCTTACGCATACGTTCTACAGGTTTGCCTTCTGCCTTTTCTCGTTTAATACGTTTACGTTTGGCATCTATATTTGCGTATAAACCGTTTTTCATTCTTGTTTAATCCCAGTTAGTTTTGCAAGTGCTTCACTAAATGCCAATTGTTTTGCATCTATTGTTTCTTGACTATCTGTTACTTCAATTTTTGTTACATGTGTCATTAGTTTATTCAATATTAAATTATGATATTTGATAACCAATTGACTGTCATTGTTGGTTCTTGCTTTGATGAAATCTTCCATTAATATTTCTTCATAGCGTTTACCATTTGTTTTCTTTTCTAACGATTCTAATAAACTGTTAATTGACACTTGATTGGTACCACCTTTTGGTCTACCAGCACCAGGTCTTGCCCCACCTTTTTTCTTTGGGACTTTAACTTCTTCAACAATAGAATTCAAATTTGTATTTTCCATAAAAGTATTTATCGTTATTCTGTAGTATATTAAATAGATGTTTGAAAGGTAATGTAATGAATTATAACTGGAGACAAGCAAATGGTACTGATGTACTACCAATCACACAAATTGCAATCGATTATTTCCAAAAAGAAATAGACAACATATTTGTACCAAATCCCAACGCATACAATAGAAACATAACATTAGCAATCGTTAATCAATTCTACAATCCATTAAGTGAATTTTTTAGTGTTGCAACTGATAGTAACAATAATATTATTGCGTATACATGGGCAAAACCAAAAGAATATACTCCCTGGAGTGATGAAGAAATATTGTTTGTCAAAATGGCACATGTTAATTTAGACTTGCCTGCAAAGACACGTGTTAAACTAATCAATGACATGTTACGTATGTGGGAGACTTTTGCTACATTGGCAAAAATTTCTATTATTTGTTCATCCACAATGCGTAGAGACCAACAAGCATTTCTTAAACTTCACGAAAAACATAACTACGACATTCGTGGTAGTTATGCATATAAAAAGTTGAGTGCGTAACAAACTCGCCTGCCAATTCGTTGATACCCCAGTTAGAAAGACGCAAAATCATCTGGGTTCTTGATAGCACTCAGGGCGTCTTAACCTAAAATTGATTTTAGTTGCCACGCATACTTTTTATGTTTTCTAATTCTGTCTTGTGCAAAGTTAGCAATGTCAACATGACCTTCATCTTCAGCAACTTCATTTAATTTATAATAACTGTTAATCATGTGTTCTTGACCATCTAACACAAAACGAATTAAATCCATTGTGCCTGGCAATGTTGTTGTATCTTCTAAATCTGCCAATGCAAGTATTTCTGTAATTGTTTCTGGTGCAAGTGCATCTAATGCACGAATCAATTCACCTAAATCATCTTGTATTGCTTCACCATCTTCATATATTTTTTGCAATAGTTTGTGATAACTATAAAATTCTTCACCCACAATATTAAAGTGAATGCTGTGAACTCTATAGTTGTTTACAAAGTTGTCTGCGAATGTTTCATTCAATTGGTCTAATGTATCCATTTCTATTCCTATCTGTTAATTTGTTGTAACTCTTGTTGTGTCCAAGGACGATTTGTCATTGGATTGATTTCCATACCACGATATTGTCCTTGCATTGGAACTTGTGGTCCCAATGGTTGACTATATGTTAATGCGCCCAATCCAACACCTGCTTTCATATAAGGTGCCATGCGACTTGCAATTGCTTGAGCATCTGGTGCTACTGATTCTATTGCATTACCTACACCTCTTGCGCCTTGCATTGCTTTGTCATATGCCAATTGACGAATTTTATTTGCATAATCCATACCTTGTTGCATAACGCTTGGTTGTGCTGGTTGAGGCATACGTATCATGTTATTAACACCTTGTTGCAAATTATTTAATCCACCTGGTTGTACTGTTAAATTGGGTGTTCTAGGTACACCATATGTACCTGTTGCTTGTTGTGCAACTTGAGCGGCTTGTTGTGCGCCCATCGATGGTGGCATAGTAGGAGGTTGTACAGGACCTCTTATAGCATTACCAAGTTTATCAACTAAATATTTTCCACCAATTACTGCTTCTCCAATATGACCTAATGGACTTGAAAGTACATTGTTTAATATATTATAACCAGCATGTAATCCACCCATTACTTGCTCAGCAGTACTTGCATTATTAAAGTTCTGTGCGTTGTTATTTTGTTCAGTTTCTGCTGGAGCACCTACTGCTTGAATTTCTTTATTGAAATCTTGTTGGGCACGTTGGTTAACTTGGTCATTTGATACATCATCAGGTACATTATCATAAACGTGACTTGTACCATCAGCGAAATTTACTGTTACTGATTTACTCATTACCAATTACTCCTACTAGGTTGTTGTACTGAATTTAATACTTGTTGTGTTCTTGGCAATAATTTCTTGTCAAAACTTTCTTTTGATAATCCAGCGCTGGTATATGTTTGTCTTAAACTATTAACTTGACCAGCCATTAATTCTTGATATTTTTTAATTACACCTTGTAATTGAGCAGGACTACTTGCGCTATTAAATTCTTTTTCGATTGCTTGTCTATCTGCTAATGCTGAACCGCCAGTACCTGAAACTGCTTTAGCAACTTCACTACTAACAATATGTTTAACTGATTCAAAATTTGTATATTCAGGTAAACCCATGCTTGTCGCAAATTCTTTAACAATTGCATTTGACACTGGTACTTGACCATTTTGTAATGCACGACCTGCTTCATTTAATGTATCCAAATGAGCAATCGCAGTATTCATACTTTGTACTGCTTGACCTTGCTTACCTGTTGTTGTAAAGTCTTGTTTGGTCTTGTTAGCAATCTTATATTGTCCAGCGTCCCATGTTTTACCTTGTTCAGCAGCCAATCTTTGTACTTCATTTAATAATGCAGTTTTAGCAGGTGTTGTAGGACCTACTGGAGGAGGACTATCATAATCTAATATTGCTTGTGCTTGTGATTTTGGTTGAATCGTTGTTGCATTGTTAACCGGTTGTGCATTTTGTTGTGCTACTGGTTGTGCATTTTGTTGTGCTACTGGTTGTGCATTTTGCTGTGCTACTGGTTGTGCATTTTGTTGTGCTACTGGTTGTGCATTACCTTGATAACCAGGATAAGGTTTACCAGTCATAGATTGATAAGCCTGATTTTTTGCATCTTCAATTTGTTGTTCTGTATATATTGGTCGACCACCAACTCCCACAGCATCAGCATTTGCTTTTGCCATTTTAGTTGTAATTGCATTAGCCGCAGTTAATCCTTTAATATGTTGGGGATCTTGATATCCAAGTGTTGAAAAGCCTTCTGGTGCCTGCATTGTCCACTTGCTATCTGGTACACTACTGTCTTTATATTGCATTTGACCATTAATAGTTCTTGTAGCAAATGTATGAACTTCACCATTAACTATGCCATGATGTGGTGTTGCACCAACACTAATATTGTTACTGTTGCCCATACTTGCATATGCGTTAAGTTCTTGTGGTGTCATTGGTGTGCCATTGCTTTTAACACCTTCTAATGGTTTACCACTTGCTGTGTATCTTACCATACCTGTGTTACCACTATCATCCATGGCACTTTTCCATGCATGACCAATACCTAACTCATCTGCTTTTTCATTTGCTAAATCTTTTAAGCCTAAACCATTGTACAATAGATATTGCATCCAACTACCAACACTACTCTTATCTTTACCTTGTGCAATGTCTGCAATTTCTTTTGGTGTTTTATTTGGTAATTGTTGTTTTGCCAAATCATTAAATTTTTGTTGTTGATATAATTCCATTGCTTGGTCACCAGCACGTTTTTGTATAAACTCAGGTTGATTTTTATCTAAACTTAATTTAATTAGTTCTGGTATATTGTTTTGTGCTTGTTGATATGCATTGATACCTTGTTGTGCAGGTGTCAATTGATTTTGCGTATTGGTCTGTGTCTGTGTCTGTGTTTGTTCTTGTGGATTAACTGGCACATTTGGCTGACTTACTCTTGTGGGTAACCCAGCAACCAATCGTTTTGCAATCTCATCAACTTTAGTAGGTCCACCATTTGCTGCCGCTGCCTGTGGATTTACATATCCTGTACTTAAATATTTGGCTGCACCACCTGCACCAAAGAAATGTGCAAGTCTTAAATTAGCATCAGTAGGTTCAATACCTAAATTTGTTAAACGTTTTTTATTGATATCTTCTAAAGAATTAAATGCTCTATCTTGTTCTTCTTTTGATAAACTTGTAATTGGTTTATCTTTGAAATATGGATCTGCTTTTTGTATGTCTTGATATGCAGGTGCTGTGATACCATATGTACCATATGCAGTACTTGTTCTGTTACCATTTGCATCAGGTTCATAGTGATAACCAATATTAGGATTGTTACCACTTTCGTTTTGTGCAATAATTTGTGCATTGGTCGATGGTTGAATTTGTGGTTGCTGAACTTGTGGTTGACCGCCACTTGGTTGTTGAACTTGTGGTTGTACTGGTTGTACTGGAGTTTGTGGAACAAACGTACCATTATAACTCATGCCAGGACCACCTTGTCCATTTGCTAAACTATACAATGGATTTGGCTGATTGTTAATATTGTTTAACTCAGGCGCCATTTGCTGTTGTACAGGATTTTGCATTGTAGGTTGTTGTGTTACACTTTGTGCAATGTTTTGAATGCTATTTGGTACATTAGCAGGTAAACCATAATTTGCAACTGGTTGTGCTTGTGGCAATTGAGGTGCTACATAATTTGGTTGTTGATTTTCATTTGGACCTTGCACATTAGTTTGTGTAGGTTGTACAGGTTGTATTGGTGTTTGTGATGGACTTGGTTGTCCATCATCTTCAAATTGTCCTGTTGTTATATTATATCTTAGCATAGTTTTATATTATGAGAATTTTAAGCCCAAAGTACCATTGGCTTGTGTACCATTAGTTGTAGTACTTTGCGTACCGCTAAAGTTAGGATTGTAACTTGAACTTGGTGTACCAAATATTACACTTGCATACTGATTGTACAATTGCTGTGGTGTCATTGCGGCTGTAACTTGATTTGCGGCTGCTGCCTGTGCGCCTGTTAACCCACCTGCACCAATATTTGCTAAACTGTTTGCGGCACTTAATTGTTGATTTGCAATATTGCTTTCTATGCCTGCAGCCGTTTGTGCTTGTAATGCTTGTGTTGTTCCAGCAAGTTGTTGACCTGCTAGTGCTTGTCTTGCGCTACCCAATTGTCCAGCACCACCAAAGTTTGCTTGTTGGTTTGCCAAGTTTTGTTGATATTGTAATTGTGCAGGCGCCATTGCCGCACTAATTTGATTGGCTGCATAATTAGGACTAAACAAATTTTCTAGTCCTGTAACACCAGTTTGTAATGCACTTTGACCTGTACTACCTAAAACTTGTTGTGCTTGATTTGCTGTACCTGCTTCGTTTTGAGCGGCATTCAACACACCACCTGCATTTTGGTTATATAAATTTGTAGCACCTTGAACTGCATTTTGATAACTTGGTGCAACTGTTCCTGTAAAGAAACCTGTTTGTGCCGCAATCTGTGCATTTTGTTCTGGGCTTAATGTAGGAATAGTTGTGCTTGAACTACCTGATTTACCTATACTCATATGTATTTTCCTGTAATAATGTATTTAGTCTTAATGCGTTGGATACAATATACTGTTTACTTGATTTTCTATTGCGTAGTATGTTGTCCAATCGTTTTTTGCCAATGCGTTTTGCATACGTTGTTGCCAATCGTTACCCAATTTTTGTGCAACGTCAGCATATGTACCTTGTTTAACTGGTGCTATTGCGCCTACAGTTGGTGTTGTTAATCCATTACCACTGTATTGAGGATTTAATTGTATTTGTCCACTACCTGGTAAATTGTAACTTGGTGCAAATGGTACAGCACGTGTTGCTTGTGGTACCACAGGACCTGTTATTGGTAACCCATGTTCTGCATTGATAACGTCTTGTGCTGTTACTTCTCTAAAACCCTGTTGTGTACCAAAAGGCGTAACTGGTGCAGCCACTTGATTGTATAGTGTTGGATTAAACGTTGGGCCTGGTTGATAGCCATGACTTCCCCAATAAAAATTACTTTGTACTGGATTGTATGTATTGTAAAATGCCGTTGGTTGAATGTACCCTGGATTTAATCCTGTACCAATTGTAACATTACCACTGTATGTAATATTGCTTTGATTGTTTGAAGTATTACCTCCACCGCTTGGTCCACCGCCATTGCTTGATATCACAACAACGTTGCTGTTTGCATTGCTATTTGAAACATTGCTGTTTGCATTGCTATTTGAAACATTGCTGTTTGCATTGCTATTTGAAACATTGCTGTTTGCGTTACTGTTTGATACGTTTGCATTGCCATTACCACTTACATTAGCGTTGCCATTACCACTTACATTAGCGTTGCCATTACCACTTACATTAGCGTTGCCATTACCACTTACATTAGCATTGCCATTGCCTGATACGTTTGCATTACCATTGCCACTTACATTAGCGTTACCATTGCCATTGGTATTACCATTGCCATTGGTATTACCATTTCCAAACGTATTACCAAATACATTGCTTGATGTATTACCATTGCTTAATCCATTGGCATTAATTGTAATATTACCATTACCACTAACATTACCATTTGCATTACCATTTGCATTACTGATATTACCATTACCAAATATATTGCTTAATGTATTACTTGTTACATTACCATTACCATTTGTGTTGGCGTTAACGTTAACGTTACCTGATGTGTTACCATTTGCGTTACTGTTGTTATTGATAACAACATTACCATTACCTGTATTATTAGATTGGTTAGTATTGATTGTAACAGTACCATTACCATTGTCAGTAATCGTTGGTATAACAGGACCTGATACTGTATTATTAGTATTACTTGCTACGTTACTTGCTACGTTACTTGCTACGTTACTTGCTACGTTACTTGCTACGTTACTTGCTACGTTACTTGTAGTTGCATTAGCCAAATTAGTTGTTACATTTGCATTGCTTTGATTATTGCTTGTGTTTGATGATGTTGCAACATTTGCTGTGCTTGTACTTGCATTAGAAATATTAGCAAATGCTTGATTAACAACGTTAGCACTATCTTGACCAGTTACATCAATAACTTGTGCAGGAGTATAACCTGCGTTTGCCAATTGTTGTGCAATCTGTGTATTGTTTTCATTGTTAGCCTGTGCATTGGTAATAATATTTGTAATGTTAGTTGATTGTGCATTGCTTGTGTTATCATTTGGTATTACAGGACCTGATGCAGTTGTACTTGATGCATTGCTTGTGTTATCATTTGGTATTACAGGACCTGATGCAGTTGTACTTGATGATGCATTACCTGTCGTACCATTAGTACCTGATATTAATGCGCTATTATTACTTGTGTTATCATTGCTTACCAATGTGTTTTGTGTTGCTGTATTACCTTCTGTATTTGTAGCATTATTAAATATTGCGGCTGCATTGCTTGTATTGTTTGTATTGTCACTTGTATTAACACTTGATATACCACTTTGTGTTGCAGTTGTTCCACTATTGCTTACAGGACCGCTAACTGTTACATCTGTTGAATTATTATATGGTACGTTTGTTGAAAAGTCATTGTGTGACATATCAGGTGTACCATTATTAACTAAGTATGAATCCAATGCACTTGCAGTTTGTGCATTAGGATTGTTTTGATAGTTACTAACCAATTGGTCATACGTATCTGCGTTATTAAGTTGATTAGAAATTGCAGTCTTTTGGTCTTGTGTTAGTGTATCAACTGGTATTGTACCTGTATTACTTGCAACCAATACATCATGACTTGTATCAGGCGTAGCGTTTGCCGCATTACTAAATGCAGTAACCAAAGCGTTGTAAGTATCATTGTTACTATTTGAATCTATCGTTGGAGGACTTGGTCCGACCCCACTATCATCACCTGTATCAGTATTGTCAAAACTACCCATGTTAGCATTACTAACAATACTACCAATATCATTATTAGTACCACCTGTATCACCTTGTATACCTGCAGGAACAACTGGAGCAGGTTGTGATACTTCGGGAGCAGATGCTTGAACTTGTTCAATTTGTTGTGGTAAACTATCTGCCTGTACAGGTACAAGTGTATTGTCCACTTGTACTGGAGCAGGTTGTGTTATTTCGGGTGCAGGGGCTTGAACTTGTTCTACTGCTGGAGGACCTGCATCATATGAATTGTCTACAGTTGGTGCTTGTATATCAGGTGCAGATGTTACATCTGGTAATACTGGTGCAGTAACTTCAGGTGCAGTATCCTGTACAGGTGGTACATATTCTTGTGCAGGTGCACTATTATCAACTGGCGCACTATTATCAACTTGTATACTATTATCTACTGTGCCTGGGTCGTAACTAACATCTACACTATCACCTGAATCCATATTATTTCTCCGTTATTGTTTTACAACCTGTGCGCTTAAACTGCGTAGGTCTAATTGTGCTGTTTCTATTTGCAAACTATTGGTACCAACAAAAGCAACTTCAATATAGTATCTATATAAATTTGGCTTTGGTTGATCCAATATGGTTGTAAATATTGTTTCTATTAATGGCAATGTGCCACTACTTAATCCTGTATACGTATATGTTTTGCTTGCCACAGTAGCATCAAAAATATATTCATAATTTGGTTGACTGGGACTACCTGCATTAAACGCAACATATCTGTTAATGCTAACAATATAATTTAATGTACTATTAGAACCATTTACGTAAGTTAATGTATTGTCTAATTGTCCGCTGATAAACACACGGTCTGTACCACCACTTACTGTTACCAATGCTGTGCAGTCTGTACTAATATAATTTAAGTTATTGATATTACTACTCATGTTTGAAAACGTTGCACTACCACCTGTACCTGTGCTATCAAAATAACTACCATTTGTTTTACAAATTACATATGTTGTTGTGCAGGATACAACACCAATTGGTTGATATCCACCATTGTATTGTCCATACGTGCTTGTAACATCTTGTATACGTATAGGTTGACCCAATGCAAAAGGTAAAGTTGATTGCGGTGTAGCAAAGTTAAACTGCCATGTTTGTGGGTCTAACAATACGCTTGTGCTTAATGCAATTGGTGCAACATATAAATTACCACTAGCACTTGTATATGGTGCTCTAAAGTTACCATTCAATTGCACAGTTTGATAACTACTAAATCCAGCAAAGTTTTGACCTAAGCCTGCAGGACCACTTAACAAATAGTTTAAGCCATCTTGAATACCTTTTTGGTCATTGAGTTGTACGGGAAACTTTGCCATTATATATTACCTATCATCTGTAACCTCTGTGTATTGCCATGTTGTTGCAGTACACATCCAGCATGAGTTGTTGCTACTATTGCTTAATGTTATTCCATTAACACGAAATTGATTTTGATTGACTTGTATCCAGGGACTGTCTGTGTTCAATGGTAATACAACTGTGTTTTCAGTTGTTGGACTGCTACCAACACTATTTGTACCACTGATTGTTACACTTATATTTCCAGTACTTGGTACGATTTGCAATTCATTTGTACCTGTAAATGGTACTGTGCCAATGTTAAATGCTTCTGGCAATATGCGATGTACCAATATGCTTGTGCTGTAATTTGGTGCCATTTTGATATTATCACGTGTAAAACTACTTGATATTGCAGTACCATCAGGATGTGTATAACCTTGATCCTTTTGCACAACATAACTATTTGTTTGACCTTGTGCATATGCAATCGTTCTGGTACTGTTATGTGCTACCCAAACGTTTGCATCATATGTCCATATAGGTGTTTCACAAGCAAATGTTGCATTGTAAACTTCACGTGGTGCGTTCCAACAATCAATGTCAAAACGATAACTTAACATTTTATTTGGTACGCCATTGGTTGCACTACGATCGGGATAATATATTTCAATTTGATTTTTTTGTGTGTTTGCTTTCATGTAAACACGACGGTAATAACGTGGATCCAATTGGTCATAGAACCAATTTTTAACACGTTGATTGCCAATGCCTGTAAAACTTGTACCATCAAATACCCATATATCTCTGGCATCTAAACCATATACTTTACTGTCTGTGATTGCATAACAATTGTCACTTAATAAACCACGACCTTTGTTGTACAATTGCACGCCCAATATTGGTGCACTTGTTGTTGAATAGTTGATTGGATTGAATACAACTGTGTCCCAATAACTGCAAATAAAGAAATTACCATTGCTGGGAAAGCCATCGACTGCTTGGGCACGCAATGGTATTTCCAATTGGTTAGCGATGTTTGTTACAGTTGGTGTCCATGTTAATGGTGCTGAGTTCAATGCAAATGCCTGGCTCCATTGTATTGTAACAGGATAGTTCAATGTGTTACCATTGATATCAACTGCTGTTAAGTTTCCAGCAACTAATATTGCACCAACGTTTGGCGTATCATACATACGCATAAATCCTGCACTAACGCTGATCCAATTGGGATTGTAATTCCAACTGTATGTGGGACTAACTGTTCCAGTACCTTGTCCTGGATAACTTGCATTGGGACTTGCTGTGTAATTGATTGTTGTTGCAGTTGAACTTACAACTGTAAACGTACCATTATAATAGTTACTAACGTTTGTAATTGTAATGCTATCGCCAGCCATATAAGGTGCCGCAACAAATGGGCTACCATCAATTTCTGTACTAGCAACTGTTAAACTTGTACTGATTGTCCATGTACTACCATTACCTGCACCACTGATGTTTCCAATGATTCTGGTACCTTCTGGTATGCCTGTACCAACTAAATATTGACCAATAGCAGGAACTTGATTAACTGTGTCAGCACTTGTTATAGTTCCTATGGTTAACACAGTACCACTGATACTACTGCCAGTACTGTTAAAACTATTACTCAATTGTATTTGTTGTGTTGTTGTATTAACATATACAATGTTGTTGATATTAGCAGGTTGTTCATTGCTGTACAATACCATAATGGCATTAGGTTCATCAGGCCAAAACATTGGCGGATTGATTGTGTCATTAAAGAATGGTATAGTACCATTCCATGTTTCACTTATACTTAAACTTTGCGTATAACCACTGAAGGGGCCACCTCCCGGTGTAATGTTTGTCCAACTTGGGCTAGCACCGCCATTACTAGCATACCAATAACCTTCATCAGTTGCAACGATAAACCAATATTGGTTACCTTGACGAAAGCCACCACTGATGTATGTGGGTGTACCTGGCACAGACGATAATATGTTTTGGTCACCAGCAACGCTACGTATGCCCCTAACGTCGGCTTCAACGTTTAGACCACTATTATATTCATTTGGTGTTAAGGCTGCTGAAGGTACGTCTGGGGTAAAACTCATTTTACTAAATGGAATTCTTACCTCATCGTATGCTGTTTTGATATTTGCCATAGTTTATTGTATATCTTTTATAAAGTTTATATTTAGCGAAGAAAAAAATTGAAAGAAAATCACGTGGTTAGAACTTTACAAATTTCATGATGTGAAATGATGCGTTCTAAACTTACTGGTCTATCGCAATAACCACAACGATAACCACTAAAACCCCAACCTTTATTTTCACTATTGTACTTAAACAATAAATGTGGCTTACACTCATCATTGCGTTTAAGTTTTTTGTATAGTTCTACCACTGTTTTTTTTCTTTGCATTTAGTATTTAGTGTAAGCAAATGTTTATAACTTAATGGGTAGTAAACTTGTTTGAAACACAAACTTATTGTTATACTCGTTTGTAGGTGTAATGTTAAGTTCTTCTATTGCTTCTAAAAACTGACATATCATGCTACTGATATACTCAAGACTTTCCATTTGCACAGTTGATAGATTTCTTTGTGTGCCCCACATGATATTGTTGAGTATACCACTTACAAATGTCAGTGGACTGTTTTGCCCATTAGCACCTTTTGGTAACATACTTGTGCGCTTGTACCACCAATGTTTTAATAATTGTCTGATGTCATTGTTTCTATGTCCATCTAGTTCGCCCATTGTGCTTAAGTATCTAATCAATTCGCTTTGTAGCCACAACATGTCATTACTGTCAATATCTACATATTGTGTTTTTGCGTTGGTTACTTTTGGCATGTATTTAATAATTCTGATTGTCATTTTCTTTTCCTTTGTTTAATTTGTGTTGTTTTACCCGACTTGTCTCACAATAGGGTATGAATAGATTATGTCTTTAGTAAAGGATTATATTCCAGATTTATATTGAAACCCGTTTTATTATAAACCCATACATATAATTTTTCCTTGTTTATTTCTTTTTCACATACGAATCCGTCGTGTTCTAAGAAACATTTGTTATTAGTTGTATGTAAATAATCATTTATTGCATTAAGTACTTTCCTTTCTAAGTCAAAATATACAATGGCTTTTTGTTTACTTGATATAGGTAACATTCGTTGTTTACCTGTTTTAGTAGTAATTTGTTTTCTAGGTAATGTGGGTTTGATGTAATTCCAACATGTTTTGATGTCCTCACGTAATTCTTTTATATATGGGTGTTGTTTAAGAAATTCAATACGGGCTTTGTCTCCGTTTAATATTTGATAGATATCTGAATCTTTGTTGTTACCTAGTTGGGCTCCCATTAATAATGCATTGATAATAACTTTGGCTTGTTCATAAGTTATTTCTGTTTCTGTTGCCAATAAATTTCTAACTTGTTTTCTGTTGTTTAGGTATTCAGTTAATGCAGACAAATGTAAATCCATGGGTCCTTGAATATATTTGTTATCAACAATGATTTCTGGGATTTGCTGACTATGTTGATATATCAATGTAGGAGCACAGCATTCAATGTCATATTGATGTGTTAAGTTATGTTCATAAAATAACTTTTGTTTATATTCTTTTCTTATACGTTGCAATGGATGCCAAAGTCTATTTGATTGGTCTTTATACTTAAAGTCTTTACTAATTAATTCAGTTGAATATTCTGTGGATACAAATTCATTTGTTACTTGTCTCACAATAGTAGAGTTATCATTGACTTGTCTCACAATAGGGTATGAATAGTTAACTGTTAATGATTCAATTAATTCATTGATGCCATTAACATTTTTCTTGTATTCCTTACATACACTATTGCCCTGACCAATATTAAATCTATACTTGTCATTAGTACAAATCAGTAGTTTAGTCCTTAACCACTTGGATAAATTATCTGATTGATTTCCTAAATATTTGTCTATGTAACGAGTACTCCACTGATGTGATTTACTAGCACTTAAATGACTGTTAACGAAACCAATGGCTATTTTAATTCGTTTACGTACACGTGGGTCATTGATGTTTGGTTTATATGACATAATCACACTCTAAATCATTCCAACAACTGATTATTAACATACACATATAACGTTTTTGTTTACTTGTTAATATTTGATTCATTGGATCTTTAGCAATAGTAATTAAGTCAATTAAGTCTAACCAATATTCACCATTGTGATTACTTAAATATTTTGTTTTGGTAAGTCGTTCTGCCCATAGTATTACATCACCTATAGGTAAGTGGTCTATGACATACCAAAAGTCATAGTTCTTTTCATAGTTCTCAAATTCAGTGGCAATACTGAGTTGAGTAAATTCTTCAATGGAATTCATTGTTTCTCCTGTAATATGTTTCCTAGATATATCAACTCTTGGTAGAGAGTGTGAACAGTTGCTACCAACAACTGTTCACGTTTGACATATTAGGAGTGTATATACCTGTCATAGTATACATTGTATTTATATATTGTACTATGCAAGTATAATTTTACCTATAATTTTTGGTTGTTTTAGTATAAAAAAAGCCCAGAATAGGGGAAACTGGGCTTTAGTATATACCAACTGTAAAGGAATATCTAGGCTGTATGCAAACAGGTGTTAGTATACATCTTTATTTATGCCTGTTTTATACCTTTAATTTACAATTATCCCCATGATGTTTAGGGTATACATGAACAGGAATATCTCTGTTACAATGTACACAAAGTTTACATGGTTGCTTTTTACCTGTACGTGGCCCTGGCATTCCTGGCATCCAACCAAATACTTTGCCACGACCCTTGTTTAACATATCTTGTGTGTTTTGTTTTCTTGTACCTAACCAAAGATGTTTTGGGTTGATACAACTGGGATTGTCGCAAGTATGACATACACACATACCAATTGGTATTTTGCCTATGTGTTCTTCATAACTTACACGATGTGCTGTACGCATACGTTTTTCATCACGTATTAGTCCATAGCCCAAATTGTTTTTACTAGCCTGCCACTCCCAACAGTCAGTATTTTGATTGATGGTAATTTTATCTAATAGTTTGTCTAGCAAACTTAATTGCATACATCCAATATATCTTGTCATGTTTTTCTCCTAATTGACAAATATATTTAGTCCTGTATACAGGCTTTATCAAAATTAATCTAATGTTGTGTGTTCGTCTTCAGTAAATTTGATTGTGGGTGGAAAGAAACTGATTTCTTTGATACTCTTGCTACGTTGACCAATTACACGTAATCCACACCAAACTCCAGCAAGAAATGTCATTGCAGTTAAAAACACAACTGCAACAAATAATACTTCTACCACATGACCTAACCAAGTGGGTAAACTTTTAATAAAAATTGTTATTGATTCTAGCATAATTACTTAAATGTTACAATTTGTCTTCTTAAACTACCTGTGATATTGGCTATACTGCTGTTACCATTTGATATACTACCATTTGCTAACAAACCAAAACTAAATCCTGATACTGTGTTTGGTGAAAATGTTGTTAATGTAATGGTATTTGAATGTATGTTGTAGGGGCCATGTATACCTGTGTCACTACCATCGATGGGTAATCTTGCAAGTAAACTTGTTGTTGGTCCGCTGAATGTATTACTGATAACACCACCTAAATATAAAAATGTATTGCCCAAATAATTATTACCTATACTAATGCTGTTAAATCTTACATCGTTGTTTTGACTATTGGTAACTTCATTTTGATAGACAACACCGCCATTTGAATATAATTTCATATAACTTGCGCTGAAGTTTGGAGTGGCATTGGTTGACAATGAATTATAACCTGACAAGTATATATTGTTGTTACTATCAAATGTAACACCAGTAAATGTTAAAAATCCATTTGGATTGTTTGCAGTTAATGCCCAGTTAACAGTTCCTGTGTTGCTTAATTGTATAATGTTGTTACCATTGTCTAACAACACAACATTACCATTGCTATCAACATTACCTGTTTCAAATTGTATGGGATTATCTAATACAGTTGTCCAATTGTTTGCGCTATTGCTTGATACTTTTTGTATACAACTATAGACATTACCATTTGCAATATCACTAATATATCCAATTGGATAATAGTTGTTATTACTATCTGTGGTTATAGTGGTAATACTTGTTTGTATATTGGCATTGCTTGTACCCACAAATGTTTGTATAAGATTACCATTACTATCATAGTTTACAATATAAGTATGTGAATATTCTCTGTTACCACTATTAAATAAAATATCTCCACTGGCATATATATTTTGATTATTGGTTACACAAATACTTCTTAATAGACCACTGGTATTACCTGCAGTCAATTGATGATAAGTTTCATGATTCCATAAAAATTGACCTGTGTTGCTGTATTTTGCTACCAATCCATAACTATTGTCTACTGTAGGACCATAAAAAGTTG
>Ga0208617_1000188_pt1 | contig 18837 bp, 19 predicted proteins | sample CryBogCBE06Nov07_FD_184581 | JGI IMG/M metagenome (GOLD analysis project Ga0208617, IMG submission 184581) | Freshwater microbial communities from Crystal Bog, Wisconsin, USA - CBE06Nov07 (SPAdes) (version 2) | ecosystem: Environmental > Aquatic > Freshwater > Lake | place: Crystal Bog...
TTGAATGCGGCCGAAGCGACACGCCGGAGCGTTCCGCAAATTCCGCCATGGCTGAGATGTTGCGGTCCAACGCATCGAGATCGAGAATCAGGACCGGCGTATTCAGCGACCGGCGCCCGCCCTGTTGGCCGATCAGCCGCCTGTGAATGTGCTCTATCCGCACGTCTGCTCCCAAAATCGACCGACACACTGCATTCAAAGGTTAACGCGCGGCGCGGAAATCGACGAATCCCATCGCATCCGCCGCCAGAATTCGGTTATAGTGCATTAACCAATTGTGCGAGCGCATCCATGCCTGGAATTATTGAGACCCTCGGGGCGATGGCCGGCACCGATCTCGGCAAGGCGATCAACCTGGCCCATACGACGTTTCAGAGCCGGATGGGGGAGCATAACCACTTCGGCCGCGCCCTTCTCGAGACCATCGCCAAGGTCGCGCGGGAGCACCCCAATCTCATGGGCATCGGCGCTGCGCTGCTGGTCGAGGCCATCATCCTGGCGGACAAGCGCCATCACGAACTGCATCCGGACGGCGCCGCACAGCCGCACGCGGGCGGGGGCGGGGGCGGGCTTCCGCATGTGAACCTGCCGCACGTCAGCGCGCCGCACGTGGGTCTGCCGCACATCTCCGCCCCGCACCTGGATCTGCCGCATCTGCAAGCCCCCAGCCTGCACCTTGATCACATCAAGCCCGGCAAGGTGGCTCTGGAAGTCATGGGCGGACTGATCCTGCTGAAATTCGCGTCCTTCGGCGCCCGGGTTTTCCGCCGTCGCCATGCGCAGGAAGTATGGTTCGCGCCAGCGGCGAAGATCCACCTGATCAGCGGCACGCTGGCGGCCTACTATATCTCCAAGTCCATCTCTTCCCCGAAGGTCAGCGCCTGGCGCAACGCCGCGGCGGCCCTGTTCGCCACCGACGCCCTCAAGCCGGTGCTGAAGGCGCCGAAGCGTCCCAAGGGCGCAGCCGCGACGCCCGCCCTGGCCGTCGCCGCGCCAGTGGCGGCCACGCCCGTCACGCCCGCGCCCGCCGCAACGCCGGAGCCTTCGCCGACCGAAGCTCCCCCGTCCGGCCCCGGGCCGGCCCTCTCCGCTACGACGCCCGGTGACGCCCCGGCGTCCGTCGCCGCCGAAGCCCGCGCGGCGCTCAGCTCGTCCGCCGAGCGGATGCGCGCCCCGCCGCCGCCTGCCGACGGCACAGCCTTCTGGACCCCGCCGCCGAGACCCCGCGACCTGCCGACGGGAGAGATCATCCAGTGGACCGGCTTTTCCGGCCCTGAAACCACCGGGCATCTGACGCCGTAAGTCCGGCCTGCCGTCGTCCCTGATCGAATGTGTTAAGACGTGTGAAGTTGTTAAGACATTGCGGCTAGGAGGTAGCTCAGACTTTCTGGAGCGACCCGGATGAGCGACGTGAACCTGCAGACGGCCGACAGCGCCGCCATGGTCGAACTGATTTCCTTCATCGTCAGCGGTCAGGAATTCTGCGTCGACATCAGCGACATCATCGAGATCCGCGGATGGGCGCCTGAAACGCCGATCGTGCAGTCTCCGGACTTCGTGCGCGGCGTGATCAGCCTGCGCGGCGTGGTCATGCCCGTGGTCGACCTCGCCCTTCGCCTGGGCAGAGGCGACACCTCGGCCTCCGAGCGAAACGTGATCAACGTGGCGCACCTGCCGGTGGGTCAGGTCGGGCTTCTGGTCGACGCGGTCTGCGACACGATGATGATCAATTCCAGCCAGATCCAGGACGCCGACGCGGTCGCAGGCAACGTCACGCCTGATTTCATCCGCGGCTTCCTGCCCCTTGAGGACCGGATGGTGACGGTCCTGTCGCTGGCGCGGGTGTTCGACCCCGCGATCCTGGCCGGCGTCGTCGCTGCGGCCTGAGCCGTCAGGCGAACCGTCGGTTCAGCGCCTCTGCGACAAACAGGTTCGGAACCCAGCACAGCCAGGCGATCGCGGCGTAGACCTCGGAGAAGCGGGTCACGTCGATCAGCGCGAGCGGCAGCAACAGTCGCAACGTGACCCCGGCGAAGGTCAGCGAAAAGCTCACCCGCATCCATCGACCGTGTGACGCCACATCCCCTCGCAGGACGGCGAGAACCGCGGCGAGGGTCGAGCTGATCCACAGGCAGGCCAGCACGGAAAAGCCTATGGCCGAGGTCAGCCCGCCGCTGGAGCCGGGCGCGATGATCAAAGCCGCCAGCCCGCCGCTCACGCAGGCCGCCACATAGAGACCGCCGAGCGCCTTGTGAACCCGGCGGGCGCGGCGCCGCAGGCCCTGCAGGAACTGCCAGGGCCCGACAGCCAGGGCCACGCCCCCGCAGACGATGTGCGTCCAGAACATCAGGGGATGGTCGAGAAAGTTGAGGCGCAGGGGCGGCGGAACCATGTCGATCCCGGCGAGGTATCTGAGGGACGCCGCCGCCACACCCAGCGCGGATATGGCGATCACCCACCACCATCCCGGGGAGGAAGGACGGCGTGAAGGCCCGAGGGCCGAAGGTGACGTGGGATTGGTCATAGGCTCACATGGATCAGCGGGGCGTCCCAACGCTGACACTAGTTCACGCGAAACCATGACAAAAATGCATATTTGATATTCAAGCCATGCGAATATCACATGCCCTTGGACGCGCCCCTCATCACGGCTCTTGCGCGGTTGAGCTGGGACGCAAGGCCGGTTGATCCTCCGGCGTCAGGGTGCGCCAAGCGCATCAGGCGCAGATAGGCGGCCTGAACCTCAGCCGCACTGGCCGTTTCAGCCACGCCGAGAATCGACGCCGCCTCCGCCCGATCCATCGACACAGGGGCCTTGAGGTCAGACTGCGCCTGAGCGCGCTTTCTGGCGGCGATCAGGCCGCTGATCCCCACAGCGAGGAGCACGGCCCCCGGAAGGAACGCCTCGCGCACCATCATGAACAGGCCGCCGATGATCGCGGCTATGGCCAGCACGCCAGCGCCGGGACGCCAGTCGCCGCGCCTGAGCTGCGCCAGCCTCTGCTTCAAGGGCCCGCTGACCATGACCCCCAGAAGGACCATGACCAGCGCCCCGAAGAGCCACATCAGCCCGCCGTGACCGCGAGCTCGGCCACCGCGGCCTTGCGTTCGGTCAGGTCGCCAAGCCCCGCAGCCGTCATGATCGCCCGCAGCTCCTGTCGCGCCGCGACGTGGGTCAGGGACACCGGCACGGGACGGACGGAGGTGGACAGATCGGCCACGGTCAGGCCGAAGGGGAAGAGCTCGCGATAGATCACCCGGTCGCGCATGCCGGGGCCGACGCGGAAGCCCACGCGCTTGGCCAGGATGTCGATCCGCTCCTCAAGTCGCTTGCGATTGCGCGCTTCGGACGTCGCCAAACGGTTGCGCAGGACCAGCCAGTCGAGGGAGCGCCGCTCCGCCAGCATCTTCTGCTTGCGCGCCTCCCAGACAGCTTCGGCGTAGACGCTCGGCCGCACGAGCTCGAGCGTGACCGGATCGACGGTTCCCAGCATGTCGAAGTCGACGAAGCTGTCGTTCATCGGGGTGATGATCAGGTCCGCCCGACCGTGCGCGGCGCGGGACAGGGCCGTGTCGGAACCGGGGGTGTCGATGATCACGAACTCCGCCGACGCCACGGCGGACGTGCAGGCGCTTTCGAATTCAGCCAGCGCCTCCTCGTTGCTCGCCTTGACCAGACGCGACGCCTCATCGGCGAGGGGCATGCGGACGGGCATGGGCAGGTCAGCGCCGTTGGCGTCGCACCAGGTGCGCCGACTGGCGAAGAAGTGCCCGACGGACTGCTGGCGCAGATCAAGATCGATCACAGCCACCCGTGCGCCGGAATGCATCAGTGCGGCGCCGATATGGATGGCCAGGGTCGACTTTCCCGCACCGCCCTTTTCATTGCCAACGACGATGATCTGTCCGCGGCCGACGGGTCTTGCCGGAACACCGCGGAAATTGGGGGCCAAGTTCAAGGGAACCTCCTTTTTCAAGGTCGCAGCGACTCAGTGGTTCTTAACGATAACTTACCGCTTTCCCCGCCTGGCACAAAGGACGGCTGACCTGGGAGATCACCAGGCGCCGAGCTCGCGAAGCTGGCGAACGAGATCCGGCGGAACCTCCGCCCCCGAATCCCCGTCGACGAGGTCCGCGGGCGCGTCCTCGGCCTTCAGGTAGCGCCAGCCCTGGAACGGACGTCGCGGCGTGGGCAGGGTGCGAACCACCGGCAGGCGCACGTGAATTTCACAGCGCGACGCGGCGCCTTCGCCGACTGTCTCCACGGCGATGATCGATTGCCGGCACTGCACAACCCCCTTGATCACCCAATAGAGCGACCCGCCGTCCAGGAGCTCCGCCTCCCGACGCGGGGTCTGGCGGGTATGCACGACGCGCTGCGCCTCTCCGCGCCAGTAGGCTTCGAGGTCTTCGACGCGCTCGACGCCGACACAGAGCTTGATCAGATGAAGAGGCATCAGGTGTCGATAGACGAGGAGGACGTCGGCCGCGAGCCCGACATCGCGTCTGCAATAAAAATGTTACGTTCGTGAACCTTGCACTAATTAAAATCGTCTATGTTTCGTCTCCTATAGAATCGCATCGGGGACGCAGATGCGGCAGTTCCTCGATTCCTCACCCTGGACTTTCGAACCCGCGCATACGCCAGCGGAACCATCGATCGTTCGCGCCGCCCGCCGAGGCGGAAGCCAGGGCTGGGTCAGCGGCGCCATCGGCGTGCCTGTCTCGGGTTTCCTGTGGGCCTACTATGGGTGGCCGGCGGCGCTGGCCTGGCTCGGCGCGCTGCAACTTGTCCTGCTGGTGGTTCGCTATTTGAGGGGCCAGGTGATTTCCGGTTCGTCCGCCTGGGCGATACCGGCCTATCTCGCCTGCCTGACCGCCGAGTCGTCCCTCTGGGTCGTCCACGCCGTCCTGATGTGGCGCATCAAGTCCCTGGTCCCCGAAGTCGCGACGCTGATGGACCTCTTCAGCGTGACGATCTTCGGCGTAATTGGCGGACATGCGGACTGGCGGGCCCTGTGCGCCATCGTCTGCCCGCCCCTCCTGGCGGTGTGCTGGATCCTGATCTCGTCACTGGTCTCGATTCAGGCGCCGACGATCGCGGTTCTCCTCGGGTCTGTTGCGATTGTCGTGACCTGCGCCGGACTGCTGTACTACGGCATGATCCTCTACCGGCGCGACGACGCCCTCGCCCGCACCACCTCCGCCCTCGCCCGCGCGACGGCCGAGACCGTCGCCAGCCAGAAATTTCTCGAGATGGTGTCGGATATCGCCGAGGTCGGCGGCTGGATGTACCTGCCGCATGAGCGCCGCTTCATCTGGAGCAGCATCACGCGGCAGATCCATGACGTCGACGACGACTTCCAGACCCACGCGAGTTCGGACTTCCAGTTCGTGCGCGAGGACTTCAGGGGGCTGCTGGCCGAGAGCTTCGAAGCCGCGCTCACGCACGACGCCGCCATCAAGCTGGAACTTCCGGTCCGCACCGCCAAGGGGCGGGAGATCTGGGTTCGGGTGATCGGTCGCCGGATCGACGAGCCTGGCGCGCCGCCATGCCTGTTCGGCGCGCTGCAGGACATTACGGAGCAGGTCGGCATCGAGACGCGGCTGAAGGAGCTGGCCGACCAGGCGAAACAGGCCAGCCTCGCCAAGGACCAGTTCCTGGCCAATATGAGCCACGAGATCCGCACGCCCCTGAACGGAATCATCGGCATCGCCGCAGCCATGTCGCGGACGGACCTTGATCCGCGCCAGCAGGAAATGATCAGCCTGATCAACATGTCGGGCGAGACGCTGGAGCGCCTGCTGTCCGATCTCCTCGACCTGTCCAAGATCGAAGCCGGACACATCGATCTCGATCAGGAGCCGTTCGACCTGAAGCAATCGGTCGAAGCCGCGGCGAAGGTGATGAAGGCGGCCGCGGACGAGAAGGCGCTCGGCTTCGCGGTCTCCTACGCGCCGGAGGCTGAAGGCGTGTTCGTCGGCGACGCCGTCCGCATCCGCCAGATCGTCACGAACCTGATCTCCAACGCCGTGAAGTTCACGACGTCCGGAAGCGTCGTCCTGGAGGTCAACGCCGAGCCCTCGTCGGATCCTTCAGCCCCCACGCTTGTGTCGATCCGCGTCACGGACACCGGCATCGGGTTCGACGGATCGACGGCGGACAAGCTGTTTCGCAGGTTCGAACAGGCGGACGGCTCGATCACCCGACGCTTCGGCGGCACCGGGCTCGGCCTGTCCATCAGCCAGGCGCTGGCGACCGCCATGGGCGGAAAGATCACGGCGACAGGCCAGCCGGGCGTCGGCTCGGCGTTTCAGCTGATCCTTCCTCTTCGTCGCGTGGACAGGGACGCGCCCGCGCCCGCCCCGGCCGCGCCCCTTCCGCCCGGGCCGATGGCGGACGCGGCGCTCAAGGTGCTGCTGGCGGAGGACCATCCCGTCAATCGGCGAACGATCCAGTTGATCCTGGAACCCTTCGGTTTTGAAATCCTCGAGGCCACGGACGGGGTGGAGGCGGTCGATCTCTATCAGCGCCAGGACTTCGACCTGATCCTGATGGACATGCAGATGCCCAATATGGATGGGCTGGAGGCCACCAGAGCGATCCGCGCGATCGAAGCCAGGACCGGACGCCCAAGGACGCCGATCGTGATGGTCAGCGCAAATGCAATGCCCGCCCACGCCGAGCAGGCTCTGGCCGCCGGCTGCGACGTGCATGTGCCCAAACCCATCACGCCCGCGAGCCTGATGGACGGTCTCAGCCGCGCCTTCGACGTCGCCGAACCCGCCTGATCTTCAGCTCATCGCGCTGAGGCCGACGGCCACCAGCCCGAGGATGATCAGCACCACCCCGATCAGTGAGCCGGCGAAAAGGAACGCCATGCGCGCGAGGGTGCCGAACACGCTGGTCCGATAGACGCCGCGCAGATGGAAGAACAGATGGACGGGCGCCGCGAGCAGGGCGAACTGGCCGAGGTCGAACGGCGCGATCATCGACACCGACACCAACAGGCCGAGGAAGCACAGGCTGTGCAGCGAGAAGATCACGTGGTCGAAGATGTAGACGTCGCGCCGCCAGAAAAAGCAGATGGACATCAACAGCGTGGACAGCGGCAGCATCAGGAAGGCGAACCGCTCCCCCCAGGTTTCCAGCACCAGGTAGAACCGTTCCGGATCGTCGATGGCGCGCTGCAACCGCTGCTGCAGCCAGTTCGTCGCGCCGACATCTTCCTTGTCCGAGCCGAGCTTGACGTGAACCTTCGCCGTCGCCGCCTTGATCTTCTCCCGCTCCGCGGGATTGAGCTCGCTGAGCGACTTGCTCTGGCCGTCCTTGGAGTTCACGGAGGCGAGGTTGACCGGGTGGTCATGCTTGGGCGTCAGACTGCCGACCATGAACACCACCAGCAACACCACCAGGAACATCCGCAGCGGCGGGATCTGCGGCGCGCGGTGACCGGTGAGATAGTCCCGGGTCAGGCCGCCCGGATCGCGCACCAGCCGCGGCAAAGTGCTCCACAGGCGACCATCGAAATGGAACAGGCCCTCGATCGCTTCGACGACGAGCTTCGTCGCCGACCTGTGGAAGTCCTCGCCCAGCTGGCCGCACTGGTGGCACCAGGGGCCCTGGAGGGGCGTGGCGCAGTTGGCGCAGGGCGTGCCCGGCGGCAGCTCGTGGCCGCTGCGACGTCGCCATCTTAGAAATCCGCCCAGCGACCCTGCCGCAGCGGTTTCGAGTTCGTGCGACACGCGCAACCTCCTGAAGGATTAGGACCTCAACTGATCCACGAGGCCTTGCGTTTGTCAAAGAATGCCGCGAGCCCCTCGCGCCCCTCGGGCGAAACGCGCCGCGCGGCGATCCGGCGGGCGGTGTCCTCCATCAAGGCGTGATCGACGGTGCGGCCGGTCACGTCCCGAACCAGGACCTTCGCATCGGCGACGGCGCCGGGGGCGGCAGTCACCGCTTCTGCGGCCAGCGCCTCCTGCCGGGCGTTGAGATCATCGGGCGTCGCCACGACCTCGTCGACCATGCCGATCCGATGCGCCTCCGCGGCGTCGAAGCGCCCGGCCAGGGCGAACAGGCGCCGCGCGTTCCGGGGTCCGATGGCCTCGACGACATAAGGGCTGATGGTCGCCGGGGTCAGGCCGAGGCGCGTCTCCGAAAAGGCGAAGACCGCGTCCGCGGTCGCCACCGCCATGTCGCAGGCGCAGACGAGACCGGCGCCGCCGCCAAAGGCCGGCCCCTCGACCAGGGCGACAGTCAACATGGGCAGGCGGTGGAGGGCGTGCAGCATACGCGCAAGCTCCAGCGCGTCGGCGCGGTTTTCCGCCTCCGTCCAGCCCGCTGCGCTGCGCATCCAGTCGAGGTCGGCGCCGCCGCAAAAGGCATGGCCTGCGCCGCGGACGAACACCACTCGAACGCCTTCAGCCCCGGCGAGGGACTCCAGCGCCTCGGTCAGGGCGAGAATCATCCGGGCGTTGAAGGCGTTCTTCCGCTGCGGCCGGTTGAGCAGCAGCACGGCCACACCCTCTTCCGTCACTTCGAGCAGGACGGAATTGTCGGTCGATTCGTCCGGTTCGCCGGCGAACTTGGAGGCGATAGGCTCTGACACGGCAGGTGGCTCCTTGGCGTGAAGATCCGCGCGCCTTTGGGCTTTCGTGGATCAGTGTTGTGGCGCAGCGCCGCCGGAAGGCGGTGTGGCCGACGGCGCAGGAGCGTAGTCCGGGCTGAAGGCGCCGTCATTGACGCCCGACATATTCGAGACGGCGTTGGCTGCGACAGCGTTGGCAGGTTCCGTCCGTGTCGGCGGCTCCGCAGGCGGGGGGGTGATATGCGGCGCAGGCGAAGGCTTCGTATCCGCCGCATCATGCGCACGTCGCGAACAGCCGCTGAGCGCCCCCACGCCCAGAACCATCGCCGCAAACACCACCAGAACCGGCCGCGTCGTAACCATCTTCACGCTTCCCTCGTCGAACATCTCAGCAACAGACCGCATCACGGGTCCGCCCTACCCCAGATTCCGGCTTTATCACAGCTTTGCGGCTCATGTGCGATCCTGGCGACGTCGTCTTAGGAAATTAAGCCTAACATGGGCTCATGACAGGTTCCGGACGAGCTTCAACAGAAAGCGCCTTGTCGAGATTGTTCGTCGGCGCAAGGGCGGCGAAGAGCGTTGTCGGCTTTTCGCTGCCCGGCGGACGGCCGTTGTTCCGCTCCGGACAGCCTGCCGACACCTTGTATTTTGTCAGGTCCGGACGCCTTGGCGTCTATCGGGAGTCGACCGACGAGCCCGCGCACCTCCTCGGTGTCATCACCCCGGGAGAGCCTGCAGGCGAGATGTCGCTGATCGCTGGCACGCCCCACTCCGCGACCGTCACCGCCCTGCGTGATTCGGATATCCTCGCCCTTTCCCGTCATGACTTCTTCGAAGAGGCGCGGCGTCGGCCCGATGTGATGGCCGAGCTCGCCAGACTGATGATCCAGCGCGCGCGTCAGGCGCCCAGCGCCAGCGGCGTCGGTCGCCCGTCGGTGTTCGGCTTCGTCGGCGTCTCGCAGGGGGTCGACGCACGGGGTCTGGCGCAGGAGGTTGCGCAGGCGGTGTCGGAGCTCGGCGTCACCATCGCCGTCATCGGTTCCGAGGGCGCGCACCAGACGCCGGAATGGTTCTCAGGGATAGAGCGCGATCACGAGGTGGTGCTGATGGCCGCCGACGTGCAGGAGCCGGACTGGTCGCACCAGTGCGTCCGCCAGGTGGACCGTCTGATGCTGATCGCCCGCGCCGACACGCCGCCGCCCCGCTCGCCGCCCGTCGTCGCGCAGACGGCGTTGCAGATGCATCGCCAGACGGACCTCATTCTCATGCAGCCGACGGACGCCGTCCGGCCCACCGGCTCCGACGCCTGGATCGACTGCGTTCGGGCCGTGCGACATTTCCACGTCCGCAGATCTCCGCGCGATATCCAGCGGATCGCAAGGGTCGTTTCCGGCACGTCGGTCGGGCTCGCCCTCTCAGGCGGCGGCGCGCGAGCCTATGCGCATGTCGGCGTCATCCGGGCCTTTCGCGAGGCGGGCCATCCGATCGACTTCATCGCCGGCGCCTCCATGGGCGCAGTGATCGCCGCCGGCTACGCCGCGGGCTGGGACGACCAGGAGATCACCGATCGCGTCACTGCGGCGTTCGTCGCCTCAAATCCCCTCGGCGACCTCACCTTTCCCATGGTGGCCATGACCCGCGGACTGACGGTGAAGTCGAGGCTACGCCAGCACTTCGGCGATCTGGAGATCCCGGACCTGTGGCTGCCCTTCTTCTGCACCTCGTCGAACCTCACCACCGCTCAGACCTTCACCCACCATCGCGGCAAGGTGCGCAAGGCGCTCAGGGCCTCGGTCGCCCTGCCGGGAATCCTGCCGCCGGTGGTGATGGGCCAGGACGTGCTCGTGGATGGCGCGGTCATGTGCAACCTGCCGACGGAGTTGATGCGCAACTGGCATCGCGGGACGGTCGTGGGTGTGGACGTCGCCATGGCGGAGGGTCTCAACGCCGCCGATATCGCCAGCCCGCCGTCCTTCACCCGCTGGCTGTTGTCCGGCGAGTGGCGCCACGGACCGCCCATCGTCTCGATCCTGATCCGCGCCGCCACCGCCCCTACCGCGCGGGAAACCACGATGGCGCACGCGGCCTGCGACCTCCTGATCGCGCCGAAGATCGATGGCGTGGAGCTTCGCGACTGGCGGGCGTTCGAACCGGCTGTTTCGGCGGGCTATCAGGCGACCAAGGCCGCACTGGAGCGGCTCGACCGGCCCCTGTCGCGCCTGCGCCGCGCCCCGGACGTCGACGACCCGATGCTGGGCGACATGACCCCGATCGTCGAAGCCGTCAGATCCTTTGGGCCAGAATGAACAGACGCGGAAATGAAAACAGCGTCACGCCGTCCGGCTCGACCGGGAAGTGGGGCTTCAGCCGCGCCCGATAGGCCTCTAGGAACGCCTCGCGCAGCTCCGGCTCCGGCAGGCGATCCAGATAAGGACGCAAGCCCGTGCCGCGCATCCAGTCCACGATAGGGTCGTCGCCTTCGAGCACGTGCACATAGGTCGTGCTCCAGATATCGACCTCCGCGAGCGGCGCGAGCAGGCGGTAGTAGCCCTCGGCCGACAGCAGCGGCGTCAATCCCCGCGCGTCCTTCAGCCGGTCCGCCCACGGCCCCTCCGCGGCGGTCGCCCGCAAGGCCACGTGCCAGGGCTCGGCGTGACTGAGCGGCATCTGGCAGGCGAAGACGCCGCCCTCCGGCAGCATGCCGACCAGGCGCGGGATCAGGGTCTCATGATCCGGCAGCCACTGCAGCGCGGCGTTGGTGAAGATCAGATCCGGCGGAGGGTCCGGCGCATAATCGGCGATGTCCCCCAGCACCCAGGTCACAGGCACCGCCCGCGCCAGGGCCCGCTCCAGCATCTGCGGGCTGGAGTCGAGACCCGTCACCTGCGCCATGGGGTGCCGTGTCGACAGGACCGCCGCCTGTTCTCCGGTTCCGCATCCGAGATCCACGATCCTTGTGAACGTCCGGTTGGACGGGATCTGGACGATCAGATCGATGGCCGGTCGATCGCGATAGATCTTGAAGCGATTGTAGAGTCCCGGATCCCAGCTGGTCACAGCGGTTCCAGCACGACAGCGGTGCCGTAGGCGAGGACTTCGGTGATGCCCTCCATGATCTCGTTGGCGTCATAGCGCATGGCCAGCACGCCATTGGCCCCCATCTGCGCCGCGTGCGAGACGAGGAGATCGTACGCCTCCGCCCGCGCATGCTCGGCGAGCCGCGTATAGATGGTGATATTGCCGCCGAAGATCGACTGGATGCCGGCGGCGAAGTTGCCGACGACGCTGCGCGACCGCACCGTCACACCGCGCACCAGTCCGACATGCCGGACGACGCGATAGCCATGCGCGTCATTGGTTGTCACTACGATCATCGATCCGTTCTCCGTGATCGAATGCCTTAAACACACGACCCCGACTCTACCGCCTTTTGCGTAGCTGGCGAGCGGAAACGTTCGAACACCGTACAACAGCGCGGACTTGACCTTAAATACAATTTAAAGACACATATTACATATTTCATATCGCCCAAAGATTTCTTTTCAGGTTTGGTCATGCCCGACTCACAAACAGGACGTGCGCTATTCACCCTCACCCTCGTTTGCGCCCTGGGCGCGACCGAATTGGTCAGCGCCGGCGCCCCGGAGTTCCGGCTGGGGGAATGCCGGCAGACGCATGTCGCCGCCCTCACCACACCGGTTCCCCCCGACCAGCAGCTGGAACTGACGAACGGCCTGATCCTGCACTACTATCAGGAGATGTATCGCGCCTATCCGCTGAAGCTGGGCCAGCCGGTTCGGGTGTGCCTTGTCAACATCGGCAGCTTCTGCGGCTTTCAGGAGGTCAACACCCGGACCTATCTGCTGCACAATCCCTACACGCGGCGGCATCAGCTCCTGCCGGACACCGCCAATCTGTGCGCGAAGGCGCGCTAGGGCGGCTCAGCCCCGGGGAATGCGGGCGTCCACCTCGATCTCGATCTTCATCCGCGCATCGACAAGACCGCAGACCAGCGCCGTCGCGGCCGGCTTCGCCTTGGCGCAGTACTCACCGAAGATGGGCGCCAGCGGCTCGAAATCCGCACCGTTCGTGAGGTAATAGCGGATCCGCACCATGTGACTGAGATCGCCGCCGGCTTTCTCGAGCGCCGCCTGGATATTGCGGAAGCACTGCCGCGCCTGCTCGGCGACGTCGTCCGAAATGGTCATGGCCGCGTAGTCAAAGCCGGTGCATCCGGACACGAACACTTCAGCGTAGGAGTCAAACTCCACGACCGCCGCGCGGGAATAGCCGGCCAGCGTCTCGAAGGTCGAGCCGGACGAGATGGATGATCGCAACATGCTGTGGCTCCAAGAGCGCGAAGGTGACGGGACATCGGTCGGGCGCTTGCCCGTCGGCGCAGCCGTGCTACACCCGCCGCCACCGGCCACGCCAGCCCCTTCCCGCCTCACGCGCGATCAAGAAAGTGCGACCGAAATGACCAAGACACCCACCCGCACCGAGACAGACACCTTCGGCCCGATTGAAGTGGCCGCTGACCGCTACTGGGGGGCGCAGGCCCAACGTAGCCTGGGGAACTTCAAGATCGGCTGGGAGCGTCAGCCTGCCCCGGTTGTCCGCGCCCTGGGCGTCGTCAAGCGCGCCGCCGCAGAGACCAACATGGCTCTCGGCCGCCTCGACCCCAAGCTTGGCGCCGCGATCATCGCCGCCGCCAACGAGGTCATGGAAGGCAAGCTCGACGACCACTTCCCGCTGGTGGTCTGGCAGACGGGTTCCGGCACCCAGTCGAACATGAACGCCAATGAGGTGATCTCGAACCGCGCCATCGAGATGCTGGGCGGAGAGATGGGCTCGAAGAAGCCCGTCCATCCCAACGACCACGTCAATATGAGCCAGTCGTCCAACGACACCTATCCGACGGCCATGCACATCGCCTGCGCCGAGGAGATCCACCACCGCCTCCTGCCCGCCCTGCGGACCCTCGCCAACGCGCTGAACGACAAGGCGCAGGCCTGGAAGGACATCATCAAGATCGGCCGCACCCACACCCAGGACGCGACGCCGCTGACCCTTGGCCAGGAGTTCTCCGGCTACACCCAGCAGGTGCTGAACGGCATCGCGCGGATCGAGCAGACGATGCCGATGCTGATGCAGCTCGCCCAGGGCGGCACGGCGGTGGGCACGGGCCTCAACGCGCCGGTCGGCTTTGCGGAGACCGTGGCGCAGAAGATCGCCGCGATCACGGGCCTTGCCTTCACCACCGCGCCGAACAAGTTCGAGGCGCTGGCCGCGCACGACGCCATGGTCTTCAGCCACGGGGCGATCAACACCGTCGCCGCGAGCCTGTTCAAGATCGCCAACGATATCCGCCTCCTCGGCTCCGGCCCCCGCGCGGGGCTGGGCGAGCTGGCCCTGCCGGAGAACGAGCCGGGCTCATCGATCATGCCGGGCAAGGTCAACCCGACCCAGTGCGAAGCCCTGACCCAGGTCTGCGTGCAGATCTTCGGCAATAACGCCGCCCTCACCTTCGCCGGCAGCCAGGGCCACTTCGAGCTGAACGTCTACAACCCGGTGATGGCCTACAACTTCCTGCAGTCCGTTCGGCTTATGGCCGACGCCGCCGTCAGCTTCACCGACAACTGCGTCGTGGGCATCGAGCCCCGCCTCGACAATATCAAGTCGGGGGTGGAGCGCTCGCTGATGCTGGTCACGGCGCTTGCGCCGAAGATCGGCTATGACGCCGCGGCCAAGATCGCCAAGACCGCGCACAAGAATGGCACCACCCTGCGCGAAGAAGCCGTCGGCGGCGGCTATGTGACGAACGAGGAGTTCGACGCCCTGGTCCGCCCCGAGAACATGGTCCATCCGGGCTGATGCCCGCGCCGCCGCTGAAACTGGACGCGGACGGCGTCAACGCCGTCCTCACCGCAGCCTTTCCGGACGCCGAGCCCGGCGCGCGGGCGCATGTGGTGGAGGCGTCTCCGGGCCGGGTGAAGCTGATGCGCCCCTACGGCCCGGGTCTGTTGCGTCCCGGCGGACTGATCTCCGGCCCCAACCAGATGGCCATCGCCGACACGGCGGCCTATGCGCTGGTGCTGGCTCACATCGGCGACGAGAAGATGGCGGTGACCAGCGCGCTTTCCATCAACTTCCTGCGCGGCGCGAAGCCCGGCGACCTGTGGGCGGAGGCGAAGCTGTTACGTCTCGGTCGCCGCCTCGCCGTCTGCGATGTGCATATCTGGTCCGAGGACCCGGACCGCATCGCCGCCCAGGCCAGCGTCACCTATGCGCTTCCCTAAAGGCGCCTGACGTCTTGCGTCCGTTTCGATTCGGTCGTTCCATGCCGCTCCCGAAAGACGGAGCCGTGGCGATGAGCGAGAGTCTGGAAGAGCGCGTTCAGGATCTGGAACAGCTGGTGCTTCGACAGAGCGAACGGATCGACATTCTCGAGCAGAGGCTGGAAACCGCCATGCGTCTGGTCATGCGCACCGCCGCCGCCCAGGGCCGCACCCCGGACGATGAAGCGGCTTAAACTTCTCTTCGGTTTCGCCGCACTTCCTAACCGGCTTTGTACGTCTTATGTTCTCGTGTGATTCCGGAACGAGATGTTGTGACAGACCTTTCAGACGATCCCTTCGGCGACGCGCCGTTCGACTTTGCGCCGGCGGCCCCGCGCATCTCCGACCCCGCCCGCGCGACCGGTCCGGACCTGCTGACGGGCCTGAATCCGGAGCAGCGGGCGGCTGTTGAGGCGACGGAGGGTCCGGTTCTGGTGCTGGCCGGGGCGGGCACGGGCAAGACGCGGGTTCTGACCACGCGCCTCGCACACCTTCTCGCCACCGGTCGAGCGCGGCCGTGGGAGATCCTCGCCGTCACCTTTACGAACAAGGCCGCCAAGGAGATGCGGGAGCGGATCGCCGCCCAGATCGGCCCGTCGTCCGAAGGCCTGCGCTGGCTCGGCACCTTCCACTCGGTGGCCGCCCAGATCCTGCGGCGCCACGCCGAGCTTGTGGGACTCAAATCCAGCTTCACCATCCTCGACGACGACGACCAGCAACGGCTTCTGAAACAGCTCATCGAGGCCGAGAACATCGACGCCAAACGCTGGACGCCCAAGCTGATGGCCGCCCTGATCGACCAGTGGAAGAACAAGGGCTTCACCCCGGAAAAGGTGAGCGCCGCCGATGGGGAGGTGTTCGCCGGCGGGCGGGGCAAGGACATCTACGCCCTTTATCAGGACCGCCTGCGCACCCTGAACGCCTGCGACTTCGGCGATCTTCTGCTGCACAATCTGACCCTGTTCTCGCAGCATCCGGACGTGCTGGCCGACTATCACAACCGGTTTCGTTACATCCTGGTCGATGAGTATCAGGACACCAACACCGCCCAGTATCTGTGGCTGCGGCTCCTCGGCCAGGCGCGCAAGAACGTCTGCTGCGTCGGGGATGACGACCAGTCGATCTATGGCTGGCGGGGCGCGGAGATCGACAACATCCTCAGGTTCGAGCGGGACTTCCCGGGCGCCAAGGTGGTCAGGCTGGAGCGCAACTACCGCTCCACCAAGCACATCCTCGCCGCCGCCTCCGGCCTCATCGCCGAGAACCGCGCAAGGCTGGGCAAGACGCTCTGGACCGAGGCGGACGGCGGCCAGAAGGTGCGCGTGCGCGGCGTGTGGGACGGGGAGGCCGAGGCCCGCCTTATTGCCGACGACATCGAAAACTGGCGCCGGGACGGGCGGCGGTATCGCGACGCGGCCGTGCTGGTCCGCGCCTCCTTCCAGATGCGCGCCTTCGAAGAGCGCTTTGTCATGCTGCAGATCCCCTATTCGGTGGTCGGCGGCCCGCGCTTCTTCGAGCGCGCCGAGGTGCGCGACGTGCACGCCTACCTGCGCCTCGTGCAGAGCCCGGACGACGATCTGGCCTTCGAGCGGATCGTCAATGTCCCCAAGCGCGGCATCGGCGACGCGTCCGTCGCCAAGCTCTTAGGGTTGGCCCGCGGACAGGGCCTCTCAGCCACCGCCGCGGCGCGGGAGCTTGTCCTGACCGACGAGCTGCCCGCCCGCACCCGCACAGCGCTGGCCGGGTTCCTGCGCGACCTCGACCGCTGGCGCGCGCAGGCCAAAGAGGTGCGGCACAGCGAGGTGGCCGAGTCCATCCTGGAGGAGAGCGGCTATACGGACGCTCTGCGCGCCGATCGCGGCCCGCAGAGCCAGGGCCGCCTCGACAACCTCAAGGAACTGATCCAGGCGATGAACGCCTTCGATACGCTGGAGAGCTATCTCGAGCACGTGTCGCTGGTGATGGATCTCGACCGCTCGACCACTGACGACACCGTCCAGATCATGACGCTCCATTCGGCCAAGGGGTTGGAGTTCCCGCTCGTCTTCCTCCCGGGCTGGGAGGACGGGATGTTCCCCTCGCAGCGCTCCATGGACGAGAAGGGCGAGAAAGGCCTCGAGGAGGAGCGCCGCCTCGCCTATGTCGGCCTGACCCGCGCCCGCGAGGAGGCGCGCATCTCCTTCGTCGCCAACCGCCAGATCTATGGTCGCTGGACGACGCAGCTGCCGTCTCGCTTCGTCGACGAACTGCCCCCCGCCCATGTCGAGGCGAAAAGCGAGACCGGCTATTACGGCGGCGGTCCCGGCATGTCGGAGACGCCCTCGCGCTGGGACGCAGGTCAGGCCTTCGGCGGTTCGAGCTACACCTCGCCCGGCTGGAAGCGCGCGCAGGACCGCTCGACCAACGCTGTCCCCGAAAAGGGGCGGGGCTCCCTCTACAAGCGCGGCCCCGTGATCGAGGGCGAAGGCCGGCTGATCGCTTCAGCCGATCCTGCGGCGGGGTCAGGGCTCTATGCGGTGGGCGACCGGGTCTTCCACCAGAAGTTCGGCTATGGCCACGTCGTGCTGGTCGAGGGAGCGAAGCTGACCGTCAACTTCCAGACCTCCGGCGAAAAGCGCGTGCTGGACAGCTTTGTCGAGAAGGCGTGAAGCGGCAATTTCTCGCCACGCCCCTTGTGATTTCCGCCACAAGCGCCACCTGACGCCAAATGGGCTGAAAGCCCCAAGGCGATGAATATTGGGAAGCGCTGAAGATGGACGGACACCACGACCTCGAAGAAGACGGCAATGTGTCCGGTCAGATCCCCCCGCGCACAGGGCGTGGCGACCTCAACACCCGCCCGAGCCAGGACGAAGCCGAAGAGGCTGTGCGCACCCTGATCCGCTGGGCGGGGGACGACGTCACCCGCGAAGGCCTGCTCGACACTCCCGCCCGCGTGGCGCGCTCATATATCGAGCTTTTCGCCGGCTATGAGACCGACCCGCGCGGCTATCTCGAGCGCACCTTCGAGGAGGTCGGCGGCTATGACCAGCTGATCGTCCTGCGGGACATCCGCTTCGTCAGCTTCTGCGAGCACCATATGCTGCCGGTGATCGGCAAGGCGCACGTCGGCTATCTCCCCAACGGCAGGGTGGTGGGCATCTCCAAGCTCGCCCGCGTGGTCAACGGCTTCGCCCGCCGCCTGCAGATCCAGGAAAAGCTGACCGCCGAGATCGCCAATGCGATCCAGGAAGTGCTTCAGCCCCACGGCGTGGGCGTGGTCGTCGAAGCCGAGCACAGCTGCATGACCCTGCGCGGCGTCAACACCGTCGGCTCGTCCCTCACCACGTCCGCCATGCTGGGCGCCGTCCGCGACGACATGCGCACCCGCATGGAGTTCATGCGTCTGAGCGGGAAGTAGGGCTCGCCCTCGTCAGGGCTTCGGCTGGGACGGCGGCGGCGGCAGGTCCGCCTCCTCCGTGAACAGCCCCTGGGGCGGCGCAAGGAAACACGGACCAAGACGCAGGGCGTGCGGCGGGCCGGACGCCTTTTTCGGCGCCCCTGCGCCGAAGGACAGTGCGCACCCGAGCACCGGCTGATGGGCGCCTTTCGGCGCAAGCCAGCGTTCGCCCGACTGGGTTTGTGAAGCCGTTGTCGCCACCGGCGTCGGCGCGGAGTGGCTGGCGTAAGCCTCGACCACCTGATCGTAATATTTCCGCTTGTACTCGGGCACGGCGTCGATATGCGGCGCGGTCCGGGCGGCCTCGGCGACCTGTTTTGCGCAGGCCGCGCGTTGCTCTGCAGTGGAGGCCCCGCGACCGATCTGCAGACAGGAAGATGCGCTCCGCAAGAGTCCGCGCAGGGCTTCGGGATCGTCGCCAGCCTGGGCTTGCAAGGGCGAAGCGGCGGCGGCCACGGGTGAAGGGTCC